>Ga0256839_1002776_pt1 | contig 19041 bp, 17 predicted proteins | sample 354166metaG_FD_185968 | JGI IMG/M metagenome (GOLD analysis project Ga0256839, IMG submission 185968) | Hydrothermal vent microbial communities from Mid Atlantic Ridge, Atlantic Ocean - 354-166 | ecosystem: Environmental > Aquatic > Marine > Hydrothermal vents | place: Atlantic Ocean: Mid... | reverse complement strand
TTTCGTCATAGGTTATGGTATGGCAGTGCTTGCAGAAGCTGTTGAAAAGCTGCTTTCCTTGTTCTGCAGTGATTTCTGGAGAGGTTGCTTGAGCTTTGGTGGAAGCAGACTCAGTGGCTTCTTCTGCATGGGGGAATGATGCTGTTAAGCAGAGTGCAACCATAGCACTTGAAAGATAAAGCTTACATCTTTGTTGCATCTCTCCTCCTGTACAAAAAAGCAAGCACATGGTTGCGTGATTAAAGTTATAAATCAAGTGCTTTTTATATGCGTATCATACGAGCTGTTTCTTTACCAAGCGACCATGCCGCACGGGCAACTTGTTTTATGCGTGTGCGAATAAAGTTGCATTTTACACAACCTCCGCCAGCAATTTGCGCCCGAACCTCAGGGCGAGGGTAAATGGTTTCTTTCCAAAAGGATAGCCGATGTTTGAAGGAGGGTAGCATGCGGGAAAAGAGTCGCTCTGCCATATAAGGAATTACTTCATGCTGCATAAAGCGTTTGAACAGGCGTGCTTCTATGATATCCATTTTGGGTTTGATGTATTGTAAATATTCATCCGCAACAGGTGCATTCATGTGTGTTTTTACATAAGATAAAGCATAAAAACAGGGTCGTTCAAGCTTGTATTCATTGATGCCTTGCAACACCTCATCCCATAAGCCATGGCTTTCAACTTGCTTGGCAAGCAAGGCAATGTCATAAAGCCAAATCAGGCGTTCAAAGGAGTGCTTGAGTGCATGAAAACAAAGGTAGGGCAACATCACTCGAGGGTGGACAAGCAGTGCTTCTTCCCCAGCCAGTTCACTTTTATAGGCATACTTGAAAAAATCTTGGGTATGTAAAGGTGTAAGGTGTTTCCATGCTTGAATACGCTCTGCACCAATAGGCTCAATATGTAGATCTAGAGGGATATCACCAAGCTTAAAAAGCATGGGGTAAGCTTGAATAGGGCGAAAGTGCAAATCATTGCCTGCCACTTGTTTTGCCCATAATAAGTGTTGCTTGTCAAATAGAATATCAATATCTGTATGTGGGCGCAGGTAAGGCTTGGGGTATAAGGTTTCGCTTATAGCAAGCCCTCGCATACAAATGATAGGAATACCAGCTTGTTGGTAGGCACGCAACACACGAGCAGTCATGTTTCTCATGCGTAATGCCTCTGTTGCAAAAATATGCTCATCCATGGGATTGAGAAGCCACGGTTTGGCGATTTCCTGTTGCTCAGGGGATAGAGATGACCATAAAAGTGGGAACATGGCATCCGCTTGGGCTAAAGTCCAAAAGTCAGTATTGGTTAAGGCATGCGCAGGGGTATTGCCTTGCAGCAAGGCGCAAGCTGACTCACGATAAGACCAAAATACATGCTGAGGCATTGCGCAATAGTATAGGTAACGCTTGATAAAATCCAGTTGATGATAGTAGTGTACGCTATAATTTGGGTCATGTCATATACATCAAGGAGCATGTAGTAATGAGCAAGCAGGTTGAGCCAACCAATGAAGTTAGACGCAAGCTGCTTAAAGCAGCCATTTATACACCACCTGTTGTATTGGGCTCCATGGTTGCAACCCCGCGTACAGTGATGGGCATTGGTCCTTGGATTCCTCCTACGGTGCCAGTAGGCACGCAAGTAACCTGTACTCTCTTTAATGGCAGTACAGTCACGATTGTCATATCTTCAGGAACCAATGCCTGTTGCCCATGTGTGCCCAACTCTATCAACTACAGTACAGTGATATGCAATCAAAAGCGTTGCGAACTATCCTGTGGCACCAATTGCGCGCCAGGCGTGTTGGCAACCATTAAATGTAAAGATTTTTGCAAGACTTGTGGTTTTACCGTTACAGGCTGTAAAAATCCATGCACATGTGATCCCACAACAGGAAATTGTCCTTAGCTTTTAGCTGTATTTGATGCCTCAGCCATTTTATCTTTTTCTACCGAATGGTCAGTTTATTATAGCAATATGGGATGATGAGCAACATACGGTTAACCTTATTCATCCATTTAACACGGATTGCCAGCTTGTATTAAGCGGCAATTTTTTTGATGCGTTACTGGCACAAGTAAGGTCTCTCAATAGAAACTTAGCCTTGTTGAAGGTAGTTGAACAACAGCACTCTTGGCTTAAAGGGCTTGCTGCTGCTCAAGCTACTCCTCCGTCTGTTTCAAAGATGATTATTGGCGATGAGCTAGGCTTATTGTTTTTGGAAATCACAGATCAATGTAATGAGCGGTGTATTCATTGTTACGCATCATCATCACCAACATGTTCTGATTTTTTGTCATTGGCGGAAATCAAGCATGTTTTGCAGCAAGCTAGAGCGTTGGGAGAGCCTATGGTTCAATTTACAGGTGGAGACCCGCTTATTCATCCACATTTGGTTGAAGCAGTTGCATTTGCATACGACTTGGGCTTTCAAGGCATAGAAATATATACCAATGGCTTATTGCTGACAGACTCTCTGCTGCAACAGCTACTACCTTATGCGCCATCATTTGCTTTTTCATTGTATTCACCTGATAAGGGCGTACATGATGCTATTACACAAGTCAAAGGAAGCCATCAAAAAACCATCAACGCCATGCTCCGCGCTCAAGGCTTGGGTTTTCATATTCGTATTGGTATGGCAATCATGGAGCAAAATGCAGGGCATGAACAAGCCATGTTAGACTTTGCAAAAAGTGAATTGGGTTTGGGTAAAGGTTCAGTTCGCTTTGATCCTGTGCATGAAACAGGGCGAGGTCGCAACCTCAATACCAAGCATATATCGCTGATGCCATCTCAAAACTCGCATATGCCTGATGTGGCATCGAAGCAAGCACACCATCAAGTCATACAGCAGGACACGCAAACTCAGCCCGAAGCTAGAACTCCTATCCATAAAGGTTTGCGGCGTGGCAAGCTGGCAGTATGTGCTAATGGAAATATCAGCCCGTGTATTTTTAATCGAGAGCATGTGTTGGGCAATATTCGACATCAGCGGTTGCTAGAGGCTTTGGCGAAAACATCAAGCCAAGGAAACCATCAGCCCTCGATGGAACGATGGAATAACTGCCAACATCAATTAAGCTGTGCGGATTGTCGGATGGTGGCATACACCCTAGGAGAGCCAATATGAATGAAGCATATCCAATTACTGTGCCAAAATACCCAAAGCAGGTTGACCATTTGGTGTGTGAGGAAATTGAAGGTGAGCATACTTTTTTTTATATCCATGAGGAGAAAGGAACAACCATTACGCTCAATGCAGTAGCCTCGGCGATTTTGGATATGTGTGATGGGCAGACTTCGGCTGAGGATATGGCGAAGGTGATTTGTGAAACGCTTGATGTGGCATACGATGATGCTTTACGCGATGTGAAGGCGATTTTACAAGAGTTGACAGGTTTTGGCTTTATTGTTGCAGAATCATAAGAACTAATGGCTTGGTCTTATCAATTTAAGGTGGCTACATGCGTGGTGCGTATTGCCTCAGATTTGAATATTTGCTGGCAAGATATGCGCAAGTTTTTGTGTTTGTATGATAAGGCAAATCAAAGCCCAGACTTAAGCTTTGGTATTCGTCAGCATGGTAAGGCTTATGCTTTTGTGTTTTTGCCTAGAACAGGGCAAGAAGAGATGCTTTGGCTTAGTGATGATACACGCGAAATTACTGCCGCCTTAGAAATTCATTTGTATAGCAAGCTTGTACAATGGTTGGATAACCATAATATCATTTCGATTCATGCGTCTGTCTTAAATATCAATAATACAGCTATCATGTTTGCAGGTATGTCGGGTACTGGTAAAAGCAGTATCTGTACTGCTGGGCTGCTGGATGGCGCAGTTTATTTGTCTGATGAGTTTACGCTGCTTGATGAGCAAGGCTTTGTTTATCCTTTTCCTCGCCCTATGCAGTGGGCGCACCCTACACACCCTGCTTTTGACAGGGAGGCTATTCAGGCAACAGGCTTGCTGCAAGCCGATTACTTTGACTTTCCTGCCGCAACAGGCGAAGAGGTGCGCTGCCATCTTTGGCTTCCTGTACATGTGCAAAAAAATAAGCTTGCGCTTCGGGCTGTTGTTTTGCACCAATACAAGGCCGATATTGAGCAGGTATATCTTGAAAAAATAGCACGACATCAAGCTTTATTGGCATTACCAGAACATTTGCATGTGCAGCATGGTTTGGCTACCGACTTGCCCAAGCTTAATCAGCGCATGCCTAAAGACTGCCTGTTTTATCGCTTGGTTTTTCCTGATGTACATGAGGCTTGGGCAGTCATCAAAGAGGCGGTGAACGCAAAGGGTTAAATTGTTTTTTCTGTCCAGGCACAAACATCATGAATAGGGCAGGTATGACACTTGGGTTTGCGGGCGATGCAGGTGTAGCGACCGTGTAAAATAAGCCAATGGTGAGCGTATTTCATATACTTTTTAGGAATCACTTGCAGTAGTTTTTTCTCAACTTCTAGTGGGGTCTTGCCTGTAGCCAAACCTGTGCGGTTGGAAACACGAAAGATATGGGTATCCACTGCCATGGTGGGCTCTCCCCAAAGCACATTCAATACAACATTAGCCGTTTTGCGACCAACACCGGGCAGTGATTCCAGTTCTTTGCGGGTGCGGGGTACTTCACCGTTAAACTCATCCACCAATTTGCGTGCGGTTTGTATGGCATGTTTGGCTTTGCTGTTATACAATCCAATGGTGTTGATATATTTTTTTAAGCCTTCTTCACCAAGCTTGAGAAAAGCCTCGGGCGTGTTGGCAACGGGGAAAAGCTTGGCAGTGGCTTTATTAACGCCCACATCGGTAGCTTGTGCCGATAAGAGAACGGCAATCAGCAGCTCAAAAGGGGTGCTGTAGTTGAGTTCGGTTTTAGGCTCTGGATTGATGTCTTTGAGTGCTTCAAATAAACGAATGATGTCTTTTTTTTGCATTGGTTTTTGTTTAGTCGTTCACCTCTGCCAAAGTTAGCGTTGTCTGGCGTTCAACAATTTCACCTGCTGGATTTATGACTTTTTCTACCAAATATACAGTTTGACTATCAATTTTCTCAATACGACCACCGCGTTTACCCATATAGTTGCCACGACGAATGGTGTAGGACTTCCCAGTTGCGTCCTGAACGCTGGCAACCCATTCGGAGTTTGCTTTTTTGAATGTGGCAACCAAGGTTAGGGTGCTTAAATCAAACTGTTCCAAGACTTCTCGTTTTCGGGTATTGGTGGGTAAATGTTTTTGGTTTTTGTAGCGAGAGGCTTCTTCAAGGCGGCTTTTCTCAAAAGGGGATAAAAAAGGGTCTCGAATATTTTCCCAGTCGATATCTGGCGCTTTTAATAGGCGAGCCATCGCATCAGGCAAGTGGTTTGCTTCATCTTTTTTGTTTTTCGCTGGGGTATTGTTATCGACTGCTGCAAATGAAAGAGGAGTTAGGAGTAGTGATAAACACAGGCTGCAATATAGGGAAAAAGTTTTCATTCATAACCTCGAAAAAAAGGTGATTTAGCTTGTTCTTTTCAAGTGAACACTAAGCAAGCTTAACGCAACACCCTGAAATATCAAGGTAAGTACAGCCTAACTGTGTTTCTTTTGTCCCATGATAGCGGCATTGCCGATATAATCGGCAGGCGTGATGTCTTTAAGCCTAGCCTTGGCATCATCAGGAATATCAAGGTTTTCAATGAACTCACGCATGCGTTCAGGTGTAATGCCTTTGCCTCGGGTGAGCGCTTTAAGTTGCTCGTAAGGGTTATCTAAAGCATAACGGCGCATCACGGTTTGCACAGCTTCTGCCAAGACTTCCCAAGTGTTGTCCAAGTCTTCCAGCATTTTATCACTGTTTACTTCCAATTTGCCCAATCCGCGTTCGAGTGATGAAAGCGCAAGCATAGTATAACCAAAACCAACGCCAAGATTTCGTAACACGGTGGAGTCCGTTAAATCGCGTTGCCAGCGAGAAATGGGCAGCTTTTCAGCCAAATGATGTAACATGGCATTGGCAAGTCCCATGTTTCCTTCAGCGTTTTCAAAATCAATGGGGTTGACCTTATGCGGCATAGCCGATGATCCGACTTCGCCTGCAATGACCTTTTGTTTGAAGAATCCCATGGAAATATAGCCCCAAATATCACGGCAGAAATCAATGATAATGGTGTTAAAACGGGAAGTGGCTTGATTGAGCTCGGCGATATAATCATGCGGCTCAATTTGGGTGGTGTAGGGGCTCCACGCAAGCCCTAGAGACTCTACAAAAGCTTTGGATGTGCTTAACCAATCCACTTCAGGATAAGCAATCAAATGGGCATTAAAGTTGCCTGTTGCACCATTGATTTTACCCGAAATCACCACGCCTGCAATTTGCGCGCGTTGTCTATCCAAGCGTGCCACCACATTCATCCATTCTTTGCCCATGGTGGTGGGTGATGCAGGTTGCCCGTGGGTGCGTGCCAACATCGGTATGGCTGCCATGTCGGATGCCATGCTTTCCATGGTCGAAATCGTGTGGTCCAAGGCAGGAAGCAATACGGTGTCGCGGGCTTCTTTAAGCATCAGTCCGTAGGATAGGTTGTTGATGTCTTCAGATGTGCAAGCAAAATGAATAAATTCAGATACAGCATTGAGTTCAGCTTGGTCTGCTACTTTATTTTTGAGGAAATATTCCACCGCTTTCACATCATGGTTGGTGGTTTTTTCAATGTCTTTCACGGCTTGGGCATCGCTTTCAGAGAAGTTGTCCACAATGGCATCCAAAAACGCATTGGCTTCCGCTGACAAGCTGCTTACTTCTTGAATATCCTGGTGTGCTGCTAGCATCTGCAACCAACGCACTTCCACCAATACACGGGCTTTAATCAAACCAAACTCACTAAAGATAGGGCGTAAGTCGCCAACTTTATTGGCATAGCGCCCATCAAGCGGGGATAGGGCAGTGAGTGTGGAATGATTCATAGGTTTACCTCGTGTAGCTTGTCAATAATCAGTTGCCGCAAGCTATCGTGATGCCTTGGATATGCAATGTGGATAGTTTATTGGGTCATGCTATCCATTTTATTTTAAGCTTAGCTCAGAAGACTCTTCTGTGTTTCTGATAATCATAGCGCGAATATCTTCCAAGGCATGTCCTGATAAGGCATCGGCGGAGCCTAAAAGATCTGCACGAATCATCACGGTAAGTTTGGCAAGAGCTGTGGATACAAGTTCAAAATCATTGCGAATGTTTCCATCTTCGGTGCTATCTCCCAACACTGACAAAAAATGGTGATATTCTTGTAATACAGCGGGCGATGATACAATTGCTAAGCGATGAGTGATAAAGCGAAGGCGCATCAAATCATCTTCGGTGATTTGGCTGGATATAGACATGGCTTCAATGCGCTGAATCAGTTGCTCATAGGTATGGGTTTTAAGCTCGAGAAACTTAATCGTTTGTTCTTTTTCAATTTCTACTTCACTTTGTTTGTTCAGAAGCAATGCAGTAATCAATACGGTTACAACAGTGCCCAAGACAATGAGCACGATTTCTTGTGCAAAAGGAATGGTATCTGTAACTTTGTATGCATACCTTAAAAAAGCATAGCCACCAACAAATGTGGTGGCTGTAAGTCCTAATAAAACTAAAGATTTAGATGGTTGCTTCATGTGAGGCTCGCTTTGAGTTTTTTCATGGCTCTTGCTTCTAACTGGCGGACGCGTTCAATGCTGATGCCCAGCTCTTCTGCTAGGTCTTTAAGGGTATCAGGCTCTTCGCTTAAATGACGGCGTTGAATAATCAAACGGTCTCGCTCAGACAGCTTTTGCATGGCTTGGTGGAGTAATCCATGTTGATGTGTTTTCCAGTCTGCATTGAGCACTTGTTCTTCGGGTGGAAGCTCAGGAGAAGGCAGTGCCATGACCATGCTTCCACCGCCTTCTTCACTTTCCGTATCCAAAGATACATCGCGTTGTAAAAACGAATGCGCAATATTTTGGAACTCTTGTTCGGAAATGCCATATTCATTGGCGACTTCTTCATCCAGTCGCCCTTCAATGGCTGCAATGGCATGTTTGGCTTTTTTTAAGCCAGCAAATACACGCCGCTGCATTTTATTGGTTCCCATCTTTACAATGCTCCACGATTTCAAAATATAATCATGAATGGCAGCACGCACCCACCATGACGCATAGGTCATCAACCGAAAGCCTCGTTCGGGATCAAAGCGTTGAATCGCTTTCATGAGACCAATCGTACCTTCTTGAATTAAATCCATTTCAGGTAAACCAAAGTGGCGATATTCACGGGCAATAGCAGCAACAGCATGCAGGTTGCCCATGAGTAATTGTTGGGCGGCTTGTAAGTCTTTATCTTCGACCCATCTGCGGGTGAGTTCAGCTTCAGTTTCACGGTCTAGCTTGGGAATTTTTTTAAGTTCACGATACCACATATCCAAGGGTGATAGTTCACCACGCTGATAAGGGGTTAAGGCTGTTGCATTTGGGTTGGTGGTTGCGGGTAGTTGTTCTTTATCGGAGTTTGTCATTGACCATGAAGGTAAGGTCTTTAATGCTAAAACACAAGGGGTGAAGCCATAGGAAGTGAGGCTTTAGCCTCGTCTTGATTCTAAATAGGCTTAAGTGTTTGGCAAAGGAACAAGTCAAACCTTGCACTTAAAGAGGCGAGGCTAAAGCCTCGCTTCCTGTCAATCAGCGTGCAAAAACGACATGAAACTTTGTCCCCATTGTGGTCGGTTTAATATTTTGAGGAAGCTCTAAATAAGGCGTTGGTTTTAATATGTATGGTTGATGAAATCATCATCCAAGTTGAAGTCAAAGGGTTCCTCAATGTCACCTGAGAACTCTTGGGATGTTATCATAAAAGCAAGGTCTTCAAGTGGAATATGATGATTGCGTTGACTAAGCCAAGCTAACATTTCTGCAGGGTTATCCATTTGATTAAGCATAATCATTTACCTCCATAGGGCTAGATTGAGGCAAACTATTCTACATACTCAAGACATGATGATGACAACTTTAAGGCATGAATATGATATGGTTTAGACTGTGTTTTTCTGAACATGAGCCAACTGTTTAGCGATAAGCGATGGTAGCTCTCCAGCACGATACCAGCCTTGTTGTTCACCTACCATGCCATGCATGATGATTGCAGCCATGACTTGTTGTTCAGGCTGTGATGTTGCTTGAGCTTGATTGGCGAGAAGCCCTCCCATCATACCTGCTAGCACATCGCCTGTACCAGCGACGGTCAAGTTAGCAGAGCCAAAAGGATTGAGCCATATATGCTGCTTGGGTGAAGCGAGTAATGTTTGCGCATCTTTCAAGACTACCCAAGCATGATATTTTCTTGCCAGTTTAAGCGCAGATGTTACTCGGTTTTCTTGAATAGCTTTGGTGTTTGTGTGCAATAGTCGTGTAGCTTCTCCAGGGTGCGGGGTGAGTACGGTAAAAGCTTTTCGCTGTTGCAGAGCATCTTGTAGCTTTGGACTATTACTCAATAGATTCAAAGCACCCGCATCCAATACGAGTGGGGCGTGGTGCTGTAAGAGTTGGTGCAAAGTATTGTGTTGTGCATCATTCCAGCCCATACCAGCAACTATCGCATGAGCATGTTGCCAAGGTGCTTGATGTTGGGGGTGAACCATGACATCCAATGATGAAGCTGCGATGATGGGGTAAACATCATCAGGACATGCAATGCTGACAAGCCCTGCACCAACACTTTGCGCGCCCATCGCTGCCAATTGTGGTGCGCCAGTGTACCCTTGAGAGCCACCAAATACCCACATATGACCTGAGACATACTTATGAGCTTGGGCATTGCGTTTGGCTATGTGTCAGGTTCCGCCTATCCACCATATCAATGTTGATGAGGCATCGTGAGTCTTTTTATTGTCTGGATAATAGGATGAGCAACATAAGGTTGAAAATCAAAGATATGATGGCCATGGTTTTCCAGAATCCGACAGGATTACGCTCTATCAGTGGAACGCCTGCTTTCATAAACGCTGGGTTGGGGTTGGACAAATCGTATTCAAATTCGGAGAATGTGTTGTATCTGTACTCAGGGTTCTTACTCACTGCTTTTTGGATGGCTCTATCCATCCAAATGGGCACATCTTGGTTGTATGTTCGCACAGAAACATAATCATAGTGTTTATGTGGCTTGGCTTCTTCAAGTTTTCCGTAGGGGAAGTGCCCGCCGCTTAGCATTTCATAAATGGTAACACCCAATGAGTACATATCGCTTTTGGGTGTAGCTTCATAGCCATCGAACAACTCAGGCGCGATATAATTGGCAGTGCCTTCGACATGGCTTTGTTGGATAGGGGTACTGATTTCTTCCAAGCCTGCAACACGGGTGCTGCCAAAATCAATGATTTTAATCATACCATGTTGGTCAATCATGATATTTTCAGGCTTAATATCCTGATGCACCATTTCTTTGCGATGAAAGGCTCGAAGTCCTTTGATGATTTGGCTTACAATATCACGCACTTTTTCCAAATCGGGTTGAGGGTTGTCCAGTATCCACTGGGCAAGTGAGTTTCCCTCTAAAAATTCAGTGACATAATATATACAGCTGCGTTCTCGCTTGAGTTGCAACACCTTAAACACATGTGGGTTATCGATGCGGCGCCCCACCCAGACCTCATGCAAAAAACGGTCGATATAGGCAGGGTCATCTTCAAAGTTGATAGACGGTGTTTTAAGCACCACGGTATCACCACTTTCAATATCTTCCGCCAAATACACTTGAATGGTGTTGCTGGCATGCAGTTCCTTGATAATTTTGTAGCCATCCAACTCTTGCCCAGGCTCTAAAGGTGGGGGGAAGGGAAGGGCGGTGAGCTTTTTGTAATATTCATTTTCATCTTGGTTGGGTAGTTGTGTGATGTGCAGGACTTGGGCGGTAATATTGTCGTTGCTTCCTGCTTCAAGGGCTGCATTCACAATGGCTTGTGCAGCTTGTTCAGGATGCTGCTTTTGAGTGAGTTCAGCGATGACTGTATCATCAATAAACTCATGCACACCATCGGTGGTAAGCACAAATCTATCGCCCACTTCAAGTAAATGCTTGCTGTAATCGAAGTGCACATCATGTTCACCGCCCATGGCGCGGGCAAGGTATGTTTTGTTTTTATCAATGACCAAGCGGTGGTCTTTGGTTAAGCATTTGATTTTTCCATTGCGAACTAAGTACACTCGCGAATCACCCACATGAAAAATATGAGCGGTGGTCGATTTAAGTACCAGCACAGCAAGCGTGGTGGCAAGGCTAAGTTCGGAGGCATAGCGCACTTGCCCTTGATTATACAACCATGAGTTAAGCGATTTAATGATTTTCTCACCTGAAGTTTTAACGCTCCAAGACATGGGGGTGCTCAGGTAATCGTCAATAAATCCTTTGACACAATGCTCGCTGGCTTCGCGCCCAGCTTCCGATGAACCTACGCCATCAGCGGTGACGGCAATAACCCCTTTATGGGTTAGCTCTCGTCCTTGGGAAATGTGGATGCCACAAGAGTCTTCATTGTGGGGTTTAAGCCCTGTGATGGAGTGTTGCCCCGCTTCAACTTTCAAAATATCTGACATCCCTACCTCCTAGAAAGCTATAGCCTAAAATACATATTGTGCGATGAGATAAGCAAATGATGCTTGGTCGGCAATGCCCCCATTGCGCTCTTTAACCGCAGCACCTGGGTTAAAAACGCTGTAGTTGCCAACAATCTTTAACCCTTTCACTGATGCGATTTTGTACACCACTTTCAAATCCATTTCAGTACCTGCGTCGGTTTCGGTATAGCTGGGGTTTCCCGCGTACAAGCTGCTTGTACCCACCACATTCAACCAATCACCCGTCGCTTTATCCAGAGATAAGAAATGAACATTTCCCATCAGCGTTAAAGCCTTGCTGGGTGAAGTTTTAACAGATAAACGAATGTTTTTCATGTTTGCCCATGAAAACCTATCCATTTCACCGTAATGTGCATGGTTGGTGTGAAAAGGGAACACAAAGTTTTTATGGGTTGTGGCATTGGTTTTATCATCACCTGGGCTGTAGTCATATTCAAAGCCAAAGCGCGTATTCCATGTGTCCAGTGAATACCCTGCTTTGAAAGCATAAGCTGATGCCTGCTGCGATACGCCTGACAACCAGTCTCCCGATTGGAATACAGCTTCAGCCGTCGCGTCAATATGATGCCACTTGCCAAAAGCGCGTAAGCCATAGGTATTGATATTACTGTTAGGTGCGACATTGGCATTGCTACTGTGATTCCAGTTGATGACATAGACATCCACACCTGTTTTGGGTTGTTGTGTATAGGTTGCATACACGCCGAGCAGGTTCCTGTGGCTCCAGGTGACCAGGCTGTCACCTGAGGTATTGGTGGTGCTTGGTGTCATGCGTACAATATCTGCGGGGTGAACGGCAAAAGCATCCACTTTGATATTGTCTTTGTTGTAAGAAGCTTTGATGCCATCAAAGGTGCGCGCCACATCTTTCCAGCCCAAATGTCCCAGTAAGCGTTGATCACCATAAACCAGTTGCTGCCGCCCAAGGGTGATTGTGGTGTCGCCTACATGGTGTTGGATATAAGCTTGTAGAAGGTCAACCTGACTGAGATTGACGCTTCCAGCAGCCTGTGTGTGCAATAGGGTATGCACGGCTTGGGGTTGCAGGAACACGGAAAAACCATTATCCCACTCGCCCTTGGCTTTGATGTAAAGCCGAGAATTGATTTCCCAGCTGTTGTTGTTTGCGCTGTTGTTGAAGTTAAGGTTATCAAAGCTTTGATAGCGTTCACGCAAGTCGCCAGAAACATGCCACTCGGCTGCTATGGCTGAAGAGCTGAGCAAGTATAATAAAGCTGCAAGCATCACTTTGTGCATGGTATTTTTTCTTCTTTAGTGAAGTTGGATTTTTTCAATGGTGCCGTCTTCGTTTTCTTCATACATAAAGCCTTTGGGTTCTTCCAAGACAAGCATCACCAGTAAAAACACAACAAACGCTGCACCTGCAATCACCATGAAGAATGTTTCAGATGAAACAAATGAAAGTATGGTTAAGAAGGTTACACCGCCAACATTACCAAACGCACCTGTTGTGCCCGCGACACCGCCAGTAATGCGTCGTTTGACCAAGGGAACCACGGCAAATACCGCGCCATTACCCGCATTGACAAATACAGAGGCGACAAGCATGACAGCAACAGCAGCGGCAATAGACCAATCTGGTGTGATTAACCCCATTAAAAAGAAGCCAAGTGCCGAGCCACCAAGAGTGACGCCTAAGATAAGCTTGCGACCATATTTGTCGCTCCAGTATCCTCCCATAGGCCGCATGACCAAGTTTAAGCCTGCAAAAATAGAGGCTATCAAAGCAGCTTGAGTCATGCTTAGATTTGCGCTGTCTTTGAAGGTGTCAAAGAAGAATAAAGGCAGCATGGAAATCACGGCTAGTTCCGCGCCAAAGGTAATCATGTAGGAGAAGTTCAGTGCTGCGACCTGCTTGAACTTGTAGCGGTGAATTTCAGGCACAGGGCGAGCATTTTTTGCAAACAACCCTTTGTTAATTTTGTAAATATTGGATACCTGATAAGCATACAAAGCCAACAATGCTGCATAGATGCTCCAGGTTATGGTCGAAGAAAAAATCCCCAGATTGGCTGGACCAATTTTCCATGCCAACACGCCCAATGCCATGTAAAGTGGAGCAGTCATGGCGCAATACAAGAAGAAGTCGCCTTTACTGGTCACTTCCATTGCGCCTAAGTTTTTTGGGCGAAAATAAGTGGTGCCTTTGGGGTTGTTGCTGACTGAAAAATAGAAAACAGCAGAAAAGACCAATGCCAATACACCTGTAGTGGCAATTGCCCAGCGCCAGCCATCATCGCCTCCAATCCATGCGGCTAATGTTGGCAAAAGAATGGCAGCGGCAGATGAACCAAAGTTGCCCCAGCCACCATAAATGCCTTCTGCCGTGCCCACTTGTTTGGCTGGAAACCATTCGGATACCAAACGAATGCCAATCACAAAGCCAGCACCAACAAAGCCGAGCAAAAAGCGGTATGTGGCAAGCTCTTCATAGCTTTTGGCAAATGCGAACAGAAAGCATATTGCACCACCTGCCGCTAAGAGGACAGAAAAGGTGATTTTAGGGCCAAACTTATCCACCAGCATACCAATGATGATGCGCGCGGGAATGGTGAGGGCAACATTCAGAATCAGTAGCAGTTTGACCTCTTGCTCAGATAAACCAAAGGTTTCGCGGATAGATGCCAGTAGTGGCGCGAAGTTGAACCACACCATAAAGCTGATAAAAAATGCCAGCCATGACATGTGGAGGATTTTCATTTTTCCAGTGAAAGAAAAGAGATTGATTTTGCTGTGGTCAATACCAACGCCAGATGCAGCCATTTGATAGTCTCCTTATTGTTATGAGTTGTATTGTATTTACTTAAATTGACTTCTTGTTGGATGCTGTCTAGCAAGGCTAATGCCACTACGAAAAGTGTGTGTTTCTATTGATATTAGAAGTATATTGTTGATAGAGGAAGCCATAAACAACATGCAGATAAAGCTTAAAAAATGGTCTATATATGCCTATTTTTTAATCTTTATGGGTTATTGATAATGAAAAAATAAAGGTGGATTGTTAATAAAACCTTGTTTTTATGCGCGGCATGATGTTTGCTTGCCACCTGTGTAAAGACAGCAATAACAGATGAATGCCGATAAGAGGTTAAGATGAGCAATAAGAAAAAATTAGTGATGATTGGTAATGGTATGGCGGGTGTTCGCGCTATTGAAGAGATTTTGAAAGCCAACCCCGATATGTTTGATATTACAATTTTTGGTGCGGAAAAGTATCCCAACTACAACCGTATTATGTTGTCGCCTGTGCTTGCGGGTGATACCACCATTGAAGATATTATCTTGAATGATGAGCAATGGTATAAAGATAACGGCATCAAGTTGCACATGGGCAAGAAGGTCACGGAAATTCAGCGTGGCAAAAAGTTGGTTATTGCAGAAGACGGTACCACAGCAGAATATGACAACTTGATTATCGCCACAGGCTCCAACCCATTCATTATTCCTGTTCCAGGGCATGATAAAGAGGGTGTGATTGCATTCCGCGATATTGACGATTGTGATAAAATGTTTGAAGCTGCCAAGACATACAAAAAAGCAGTCGTGATTGGTGGTGGTTTACTGGGGCTTGAGGCAGCCAAAGGCTTGCTTAACCTGGGCATGGAAGCCACGGTTATTCATGACCAAGATACCTTGATGAACATGCAGTTAGATAGTGTGGCGGGCGACATGTTGAAAGAAGCCCTAGAAGCGCAAGGTATGCAGTTCAAAATGTCCACATTGACGACTGAAGTATTGGGTGATAAGCGGGTTACAGGCTTAAAGTTCAAAGATGGTTCAACGCTGGATTGTGATTTATTGGTTATGGCAGTGGGCATTCGCCCGAACAAAGCATTGGCGGAAAGCTGTGGTCTTTTCTGCAACAAGGGCATCGTGGTCAACGATTATATGCAATCAGTTACTGACCCATCAGTGTATGTGGTCGGGGAATGCGCCGAGCATAGAGGTGTGGCGTATGGTTTGGTTGCGCCATTGTTTGAGCAAGCCAAAGTCTTGGCGTATCAAATCACGGGCAACGGCTTAAAAGCGTATGAAGGCTCGGTGGTGTCTACCAAGCTGAAAGTGTCAGGCATTGATGTGTTTTCCGCGGGTGATTTCATGGGCACACCCGGTGCAGACACAATTGAGCTTCTGGATAAACATGGTGGCGTGTATAAGAAAATCGTGTTGGAAGATGATAAAATCAAAGGTGTGGTCATGTTTGGCGACACAGCGGATGGCCCAACCTTCTTCCAATGGATGCAAGACGGTAAAGATGTATCAGACATGCGCACAACCATGTTGTTCTCAGCGTCGGGTTTGGGTGATTCTGGGCATTCAGGCATAGATCAAGCATCGGCGATGAGTGATGACACTGTGGTCTGTGGTTGTAATGGTGTGAGTAAAAAAGATATTGTGGATGCGATTACCAATGAAGGTTTAACCACGCGCAAGGAAATTACAGCTTGCACCAAAGCAGGTGGCTCGTGTGGTGGTTGCACGGGTCTGATTGACCAGATTTTGGCATCCACACTGGGTACGGCATTTGTTGAGTCTGAAGATGATCCCATTTGTGGTTGTACAGAGTTGAATCACGAGCAAGTCAAAGAACAAATCAAAACTCAGAAGCTGTTGACTGTGCGTGAGACCATGCGCGCACTGGGTTGGGAAGGTGAGGGTTGTCATGTTTGCCGCCCAGCGATTAACTACTATATTGGTATGCTTTGGCCAGAAGATTCAGAGGACGATCGCACCTCGCGTATCGCCAATGAAAAAATGCACGCCAACATCCAAAAAGATGGAACTTTCTCGGTGATTCCACGCATTTATGGCGGAGTAACCACGCCCGATGAGCTGATTAAAATTGCAACGGTAGCCAAGAAATATAATGTGCCTACGGTGAAAATCACAGGTGGTCAACGCATCGATTTATTGGGTGTGAAAAAAGAAGATTTGGCACCCATGTGGAAAGATTTGGATATGGCGTGTGGTTATGCGTATGGTAAAGCATTGCGCACGGTGAAAACCTGTGTGGGTTCAGAGTGGTGCAGGTTTGGCACACAAGACTCTACATCTTTGGGCATTCATTTGGAAAAACAACTGGATCACCTTTGGTTCCCTGCCAAGGTGAAGTTGGCAGTATCGGGTTGCCCGAGGAATTGCGCAGAAGCCACAATTAAAGATGTAGGCATTGTGGGTGTTGAAGGTGGCTGGGAAATCAGCACAGGTGGTAATGGTGGCGTGCATGTGGTGGCAACCGAGTTGTTGTGCATCGTGGAAACGGCTGACGAAGTGGAAGAAATTACCAAAGCTTATTTGCAGCACTACCGCGAAACAGGTCGCCACAATGAACGAACTGCGCCATGGCAGCAGCGGGTTGGTTTGGATAGCATCAAGGCAGCAGTGGTGGATGATATTGAAAACCGCAAGGCATTGGCTGCAAGGTTGGAAGCTTGGCTTGCCGCTAGAGCGCATGATCCGTGGCAAGAGCGGGTTGAAGATGCGGAGAAAGGTTATGAAAAATATAAGGAATATAAGCCGATTGATATTCCTGTTCGTGTGGAGTCGGTATAATGTCTGAAAACTGGATTGAAGTTTGCAAATTGGAAGAAATCCCACCAGCACAAGCGCGTACGGTTCGCGCTGACAATACAGTGATTGCTGTATTTCGCTTGACGGACGACAGGGTCAAAGCTTTGGAAAACCGTTGCCCGCATAAAAATGGCCCCCTGGCAGAGGGGATTATCTCGGGTGATGATGTGTTGTGCCCATTGCACAACTGGCGCATCCATTTGGATGACGGGAAGGTTGCGCCACCTGATGAAGGCTGTGTGAAAACCTATGCAACGAAAGTAGAAAATGGACAGGTATTTTTGAGCTTGGGCTAAAGTCAAAATCAATACATTTACTGGAGGTGCGATTTATAGTCGTGCTAAATTGAACAAACTGGCGCGGCTGAAGCCGCACTTCCTGTCCATGCTAAGGTTTTCCTTTGGGAAACTTTGCGGTAGATGCTTTTAATGGATAAACACATAGGAGTTGGAATGACTCGAACAGTAAATAGCGCCTGCTCTTATTGTGGCACAGGTTGCGGCATTGTATTGGAAACCAATGGTGAAAAAATCATTTCACTTAGCGGTGATACTCAGCATCCCACCAATCAGGGCAGGCTTTGCTCCAAAGGCAGAGAGCTGCATAACACGGTGGATAGCAAAGACCGCCTGCTTGTACCGCAGTTGCGTACGACCTTGGATGCGCCCTTTGCCCCTGTGGACTGGGATACAGCCTTAAACCATGCCGCGCAAAAGTTTGCTGATATTATTTTAGAGCATGGTCCTGATGCGGTGGCATTTTATGTGTCGGGGCAGTTGCTGATTGAAGATTATTATGTGTTCAACAAACTTATGAAAGGGTTTATTGGTAGCAATAATATTGATACCAACTCACGGCTTTGCATGAGCTCAGCTGTGGCAGGCTACAAACGCGCCTTTGGCGCGGATGGTCCACCCACATGTTATGATGATATTGAAAAAGCCAGTTGCTTCTTTATTACAGGGGCAAACCCTGCCTATGCCCATCCCATTGTTTTTCGCAGATTAGAAGCTGCCAAAGAAGCCAACCCTGATTTGAAAGTGATTGTGGTTGACCCTAGGCGCACCGATACATGCTCCATTGCGGATTTACACTTACCGCTAAAACCCGGCACGGATGTTATTCTTTATCAAGCCATGTTGCATGTGTTGCTGCAAGAAGGATTTGCCGATGAAGATTATATTGCGAATCACACGGTTGGTTTTGCTGCGGTGAAAGAAAAAGCTTTAGCCTTGAATGTGGGTGAAGCAGCAGCCATTTGCGGCTTAAATCCCGAAGGCATTATCCAAGCAGCACGATGGTTTGGTGAGAACAAAACCTTGTCCTTTTGGACCATGGGCTTGAATCAATCTTCAGCGGGCACAGACAAAAACAATGCCTTAATCAATTTGCATCTGGCAACAGGGCAGGTGGGCAAAGAAGGTTGTGGTCCATTTTCGCTCACAGGGCAACCCAATGCCATGGGTGGTCGTGAAGTGGGTGGCATGGCAAATATGCTGGCAGCCCATAGGGATTATACCAACCCTCAGCACCGCAAAGAAGTAGCAGATTATTGGGGTGTGGATGATGTGTCATCCAAACCAGGTTTAACCGCCACGGAATTATTTGCTGCCCTTGAAGAAGGCACAGTCAAAGCGGTGTGGATTGCTTGCACCAACCCGATTGTGTCTATGCCTGATGCGAAACGAGCTGAAGCAGCACTGCGCAAAGCTGAGTTGGTGATGGTGTCTGATGCGTATCACCCCACCGATACCACGAAACTGGCGCATGTTTTGTTTCCTGCTTCAGGTTGGGCGGAAAAACATGGAACCATCACCAACACCGAA
>Ga0256839_1002775_pt1 | contig 19045 bp, 17 predicted proteins | sample 354166metaG_FD_185968 | JGI IMG/M metagenome (GOLD analysis project Ga0256839, IMG submission 185968) | Hydrothermal vent microbial communities from Mid Atlantic Ridge, Atlantic Ocean - 354-166 | ecosystem: Environmental > Aquatic > Marine > Hydrothermal vents | place: Atlantic Ocean: Mid... | reverse complement strand
GCACCTGCAATCGGTGCATTTCGAGCGTGAGAGCAATGCGGTCGAGGTGCTGGTGGGGCGGGTGCGCCGCAAGCTGCCCACCGCCCTGATCCAGACGCGGCGCGGCTTCGGCTACATCGTCGAAACCCCGCCCGAAAGCTGATGCCTGCGCTCAGATCCCTCCGGCTGCGGCTGATGCTCTATGCCACCGTGGTGGTGCTGGCGGCGCTGGTGATTACCGGGATCGGGCTGGCGAGGCTGTTCGAACGTCACGCCGAGCGCCGCGTGGGCCAGGAACTGGACGTGCATCTGGCCCAGCTGGTGGGCGAGCTGCGCTTTGATGCCGAGGGCCGCCCTTCGGTGCTGCGCCAGCCGGCCGACCCACGCTTTCAGCAGATATTCGGCGGGCTCTACTGGCAGATCACCGATGCCTCGGGCCAGCCGCTGCTGCGCTCGCGTTCGCTGTGGGATTCCGAGATGAAGCTGGACAAGGATCAGCTCCGGCCCGGCGAGCTGCACGTGCACAAGGTCCCCGGCCCCACCGAATCGACCCTGCTTGTGCATGAAAAGATCGTCTCCTTCCCCTCGCCTCAGGGCGAACGGCAGCTGCGCATCTCGGTGGCGATCGACACCGCAGAGACCGACGAACTCGTCGCCGCCTTCACCCGTGATTTCATCCCCGCCCTGGTGAGCCTCGGCGTGGTCCTGCTGGCAGGTTTTGCGGTTCAGGTCAGTGCGGGCCTGCGGCCGATGCGTCGCCTGCGCGAACAGATCACTGCCATCCGTGAGGGCCGGCAATCGCGGCTGAAAGGGCCGGTGCCCAGCGAGATCGCGCCGCTGGCAGAGGAAATGAACGAACTGCTGGAAAACCAGGAAAAGGAGATGGTCCGCGCCCGCGACCGCGCCGCCGACATGGCCCACGGCCTCAAGACACCGCTGACCGCACTGGCCACCGACGTGCGGCGGCTCCGTGAAAGGGGCGAGACGGAGATCGCCGCCGACATCGAGGACGTGGCCAACCGCATGCGCCGCCACATGGAGCGTGAACTGGCCCGCGCCCGGTTGCGCCACGGCCGCGCCCGGCTGGTGGCGCTGGCGCCGGTGGTTTCGGCGGTGGTGCGCACGCTCAGGCGCACCCCGCAGGGCGAACGGCTGATCTTCGAAGAGGCGGTGCCCGAAGATCTGCGCGCCCCCATCGACCAGGACGATCTGGCCGAACTGCTGGGCAATCTCGTCGAGAACGCCACCCGCCACGCGCAAACCCGCATCCGGCTTGGCGCCGCGGCCGAAAACGGCGGGTGCCGGCTGGTGGTCGAGGACGACGGCCCCGGCATTCCCGAGGCCAAGCGCCGGGTGGTGGCGGGCCGCGGCGGGCGGCTCGATTCCTCCGGTGCCGGGGCGGGGCTGGGGCTGGCCATCGTTTCCGATATCCTCACCGCCTATGGCGGGCGGCTGGAACTGGGCGCCTCGCCCCTTGGCGGGCTGCGTGCCACCTGCCACATCCCCCTCCGGCCCGGCGGCCCGGGGTGAGCGGCGCCGCCCGGCCCGGTTGACACGCCCCGGCACTTGCCGCATCCCCTTGGGGAATTTGACCAGCGAGGCCAGCCAATGAAAATCGCCATGATCGGCACCGGTTACGTCGGGCTCGTTTCCGGGGTGTGCTTTTCCGACTTCGGGCACGAGGTTGTCTGCGTGGACAAGGACCCCGACAAGATCGCCACGCTCAGGCGCGGGGAGGTGCCGATCTACGAGCCGGGCCTGGAAGATCTGATGGCCCGCAACGTGGCGGCCGGGCGGCTGAGCTTCTCGGAAGATCTGGGCGAGGCGGTCGCCGGGGCGGATGCGGTGTTCATCGCCGTGGGCACCCCCACCCGGCGTGGCGACGGCCATGCCGACCTCAGCTATGTTTTCGCCGCCGCAGAAGAGATCGCCGAAGCGCTTGAGGGCTACACGGTGGTGGTGACCAAGTCCACGGTGCCGGTGGGCACCAACCGCAAAGTCAAGCAGGTCATCGCCAAGGCCAACCCGCAGGCCGAGTTCGACGTGGCCTCCAACCCCGAATTCCTGCGCGAAGGCGCCGCGATCGACGATTTCATGCGCCCCGACCGGGTGGTCGTGGGGGTGCAGAACGACCGTGCCCGCGAAGTGCTGGAGGAAATCTACCGCCCGCTCTATCTGCGCGACTTCCCGATCGTCACCACCGATCTGGAAAGCGCCGAGATGATCAAATATGCCGCCAACGCCTTTCTTGCCACCAAGATCACCTTCATCAACGAGATTGCCGCCCTGTGCGAGCGCGTAGGCGCGGACATCAAGCAGGTGTCGCGCGGCATGGGGCTGGATGGCCGGATCGGCAACAAGTTCCTGCATGCGGGCCCCGGCTACGGGGGCTCGTGCTTTCCCAAGGATACCCGTGCGCTGGCCCGTATCGGGCAGGAGCACGCGGTGCCGATGCAGATCACCGAGACCGTGATCAAGGTGAACGACGAGGTGAAGTGGCGCATGGTCGAGAAGGTGAAGGAGCTGTGCGGCGGCAGCTTCAACGGCAGGACGATCGCGGTGCTCGGCGTTACCTTCAAGCCCAATACCGACGACATGCGCGACGCCCCCTCGCTGACCATCGTCCCGGCGATGATCGGCGGTGGCGCCCGGGTGCGGGTGGTGGACCCGCAGGGCCGGGCCGAGGGCGAGGCGCTCCTGCCCGGGGTGCAATGGCTGGATGATGCCTACCGCGCGGCGAACAAGGCCGATGCGCTGGTGATTCTCACCGAGTGGAACGAGTTCCGCGCCCTTGACCTCAAGCGCCTGGCGAAGAAGATGGCGCGGCCGCGCATGGCCGATCTGCGCAACATCTACTCGGCAAGGGACGCCCGGCGCGCGGGTTTCGAAAGCTACGTCGCGGTGGGCCGCTGAGCGGCAGAAGGTGGAGGGGCCGGTGAGGCTGGGGTTGATCTTTCTCGTTCTCGGCTATGTGCTGAGCCAGTTCTACCGCGCCTTCCTTGCGGTTCTGGCCCCGGTTCTTCAGCAGGACATCGGCGCCGACGCCGAAGCGCTTTCGGTGGCCTCGGGGCTGTGGTTCCTGGCCTTCGCGGCGATGCAGATCCCGGTGGGCTGGGCGCTTGACGTGGTGGGCCCGCGCCGCACCGCCGCCTTCCTGCTGGCCACCGGGGCGGCCGGCGGGGCGCTGGTGTTCGCGATGGCGCAGGGGCCGGGGCAGATCTACCTCGCGATGGTGCTGATCGGCATCGGCTGTTCGCCGGTTCTGATGGCCTCCTACTACATCTTCGCCCGGGTCTTTCCGCCGGCCGTCTTCGGCACGCTGGCCGGGGCAATCATCGGCTTCGGCTCGCTGGGCAACCTCGCAGGTTCGCTGCCGCTGGCCTGGGCTGCGGAAAGTTTCGGCTGGCGCGGGACCCTGTGGGGGCTGGCGGCCATCACCCTGGCCGTGGCCGCCGCGCTTGCCGCCTTCATCCAGGATCCGCCGAAGGCCGAGCAGGGCGAGAACGGCCGCGGCTCCTTGCTGGACATCCTGAAGATCCCGGCGATCTGGCTGATCCTGCCGATGATGCTTGTCAACTACGCCCCGGCGGCGGGCCTGCGGGGCGCGTGGGCGGGGCCGTATCTGAGCGACGTCTACGGGCTGGATGCCACCGGCATTGGCCAGGTGACGCTGGTGATGGGGGTTGCCATGATCATCGGCAATTTCGCCTACGGCCCGCTGGACAGGGTGTTTGGCACCCGCAAGTGGGTGGTGCTGTTCGGCAACCTCGTCGGTGCCGCCTGCCTGCTGCTGCTGTGGGCCTCGCCGGCGGCGGGGGTGTGGCGCTCGGGCCTGCTGCTGGCGGGGGTGGGGCTGTTCGGCTCTTCCTTCCCGCTGATCATGGCCCATGCGCGCGATTTTTTCCCGCCGCACCTGGTGGGGCGGGGGGTGACGCTGCTCAACCTCTTCGGCATCGGCGGGGTGGGCGTGGCGCAGTTCTTCAGCGGCCGGGTATTTGCCGCCTTTGAGGCTACCGCTCCCGATCCGGCCTCTGCCTATGGCGGGCTGTTCCTGATTTTCGGGCTGGCGGTTCTGATGGGCTGCGCGGCCTATCTTTTCAGCCGTGAAAGGGCGGGCTGAGGGCGGCGCTTTTTTCTGTTCAGCCCGCAGCCGGGCGCCTATTGAGGGAAGAGGGAAAAAGCGGCGGATCGGCAGCATGGACAGGGGGTGTTTTCGGTTTTTGTGGGCACGGCTGCGCCGCGACGAGGGCGCGCTGGGCGAATGGTCCTGCCCGCGCGCCGAGCTGTCGGACGAACTGGCCGGCCGCTCGGTGGCGATCGTCGGCAATGCCCGCTCGCTGGCGGCATCCGGCCATGGCGCGCGGATCGACGCGGCCGATCTGGTGATCCGCATCAACCGCGCGCCGATGCCGGCGGCGCGCTCGCACGGCACCCGAACCGACTGGCTGGCGCTGGCCACCCGGCTGAGCCCGGCCGAAGAGGCGCGCATTGCGCCGGCCCGCATCCTGTGGATGTCGCACAAGCGCAAGCGCCTGCCCTGGCGGATCGCCGCGCGGCCGGATTTCTTCCTCTATCCGCTGGCAGAGTTCGAGGCGCTGCGCGGCCGGCTGCAGGCCCCGCCGACCACGGGCCTGATGATCATCGATTTCGTGGCGCGCTCGCAGGCGGCAGACGTGGCGCTTTATGGCTTCGACTTCTTCGCCTCGCTGTCGCTCACCGGCCGGCGCACCGCGGCCCAGGTGCCCCATGACTTCGCCGCCGAGCGGGCCTTTGTCGAACGGCTGATCGAAACCGACCCCCGCTTTCGCCTCGTCCCGGCGTAGGATCACCGCGCCCGCGGCTTTTGCCCTTTCCACCGCGGGCGCTTTCGGCTAATCACCGCCGGCGTTACCGAACCCAAGGAGAGCCGCATGGGCTACAGAGTCGTCGTCGTGGGCGCCACCGGCAACGTGGGCCGCGAAATGCTGAACATCCTGGCCGAGCGCCAGTTCCCCGTGGACGAGATTGCCGTCCTGGCCAGCCGCAAGTCGCTGGGCACGGAGGTGAGCTTCGGCGACAGCACCCTCAAGACCCGGGATCTCGACGCCTTCGATTTCACCGGCTGGGACATGGCTCTGTTCGCCGTGGGCTCGGAGGCCACCAGGCAATATGCGCCCAGGGCAGCCGAGGCGGGCTGCGTGGTGATCGACAACTCCTCGCTCTATCGCTACGAGCCGGACGTGCCTCTGATTGTGCCCGAGGTGAACCCGCAGGCGGTGCACGATTACGCCAGGCGCAACATCATCGCCAACCCCAACTGCTCAACCGCACAGATGGTGGTGGCGCTCAAGCCCCTGCACGACCGGGCCCGGATCCGGCGGGTGGTGGTGAGCACATACCAGTCGGTTTCCGGCGCCGGCAAGGAGGCCATCGACGAGCTGTGGGACCAGACCAAGGGCATGTACGTGCCCGGCCAGGAGGTCGCGCCGAAGAAGTTCACCAAGCAGATCGCCTTCAACGTGATCCCCCATATCGACGTGTTCCTCGACGACGGCTCGACCCGCGAGGAATGGAAGATGGTCGCCGAGACCAAGAAGATCGTGGACCCGGCCATCAAGGTAACGGCCACCTGCGTGCGGGTGCCGGTCTTCGTCGGCCACTCCGAGGCGATCAACATCGAATTCGAGGATTTCCTCGATGAAGATGAGGCGCGCGAGATCCTGCGCCAGGCCCCCGGCATCCTGGTGGTCGACAAGCGCGAGGACGGCGGCTACGTGACGCCCGTCGAATGCGTGGGCGACTACGCCACCTTCATCAGCCGCATTCGCCAGGACAGCACGGTGGAAAACGGGCTGAACCTGTGGTGCGTTTCGGACAACCTGCGCAAGGGGGCGGCGCTGAACGCGGTGCAGATCGCCGAACTGCTGGGCCGCGAGGTGCTCAAGAAGGGATAGCGCGCGGCACCTGGCTGTGCCGCGCCCGGGGCAGTGGATTGCCGCGAAGGGAAGCGTTGGGCGTCAGAGCGGAAGGAACTTGCGCTCTGACGGATCGTAGCACTCCAGCCCGCCCTCACCGATGTCATGCCACAGCCCGTGCAGAGAGAGGTCGTCGCTTTCGACCGCCTCGCGCACGAAGGGGAAGGTCATCAGGTTTTCCAGCGAGACCAGAACCGCCTCCTTCTCGAGGGCGCTAAGCTGGGCCTTTTCATCCGGCAGATCCGAGATCCGGTCGTAGCCGGGGCGCAGGATGTCCATCCAGCGGCCGACATAGCTGGATTTTTCCTCCAGTTCCGGGGCCTTGCCCGAGCACATGGCGTGGCACCCGGCAACGCCGCCGCAGGCCGAATGGCCCATCACGACCAGATGCGCGACCTTCAGCGCGGTCACCGCATATTCCACCGCCGCCGAGGTGCCGTGGTGATCGCCGTCGGGCGAATGCGGCGGTACCAGGCTGGCGATGTTGCGGTGGATGAAGAACTCTCCCTGGTCGGCGCCGAAGATCGAGGTGACATGCACGCGCGAATCGCAGCACGAGATCACCATCGCACGCGGGTGCTGTCCCAGTTGCGCCAGGCGGTGATACCAGGCCTTGTTCTCGGCGTAGGTGGTGGCTTTCCATCCGTGATAGCGCTGGATGAGATAATTCGGCAGGGGCCGGGCGAAATTCATTCGGACTGTCCCTTGTCTGAGGTTGGCATTGCCTCCTAGTTAGGAGGCCCGTCCCCGGATTTCGAGGATTTTCTGCGCCTGCATCATGCTGTCGCAGGGGATAATCGGGCCACCGGCCCTTGTGGGGACGGACAAACAGGATAGTTTCGCCGCGAAGATGCGAAGGAACTGCGATACATGGCACTGACATTCGACAAGGGCACCACGCGGGCGATCCCGCTTCACGCGGTCACCGAGGAGGGGTTGCAGGCCTGGCTGGCCGGGCTGTCCGTCGCCGATCTGGCATGGGCCCGGGCGCAGGGCTTCAAGGCGGGGGCCGGCGAGGTGCTGACCTTCCCGGGCGAGGGCGGAAATATCTCTGCCGCTGCCGTGGGGCTGGGCGACGCAAAGGCGCGCAACCGCCAGCGGTTTCAGCTGGCACTTGCGCGCGGCAAGCTGCCCGAGGGCATCTATGAGCTGCACGGACTTGAACCGGGGCCCGAGCTGGACGAAGCGGCGCTGGGCTGGCTGCTGGCGGGCTATCGCTTTGACCGCTACGCCAGCACATCGGCCCCGGGGGCCACGCTGCGCGCCCCGCAAGGGGTGGATGCCCCCCGGCTGGAGGCCATCGCCGCGGGCGAGGCGCTCACCCGCGATCTGATCAATACCCCCGCCTCCGACATGGGTCCGGCTGAGCTGGAGGCCGCCGCCCGCGCCCTGGCGGAGGAATTCGGCGCCTCGGTCGAGGTGACGGGGGGGGATGCGCTGAAGGCGGGCTTTCCGATGATCGAGGCAGTGGGCCGAGCCTCGGCGCGGGCCCCGCGGCTGATCGAGATGAACTGGGGGTCCGAAGGCCCGGCGCTGGCGCTGGTCGGCAAGGGAGTGTGCTTCGATACCGGCGGGCTGAACATCAAGCCCGGTGCCTCCATGGGGCTGATGAAGAAGGACATGGGCGGGGCGGCCACCGTGCTGGGGCTGGCGCGGATGATCATGGCGCTGGGTCTGCCGCTGCGGCTGCGGGTGCTGATCCCGGCGGTGGAAAATGCCATTTCCGGCAGCGCCTTCCGGCCGCAGGACATCCTGACCTCGCGCAAGGGCCTGAGCGTGGAAGTCAACAACACCGATGCCGAGGGCCGTCTGGTGCTGGCCGACGCCCTGGCACTGGCCGATGAGGCCCGGCCCGATCTGCTAGTCTCCATGGCAACGCTTACCGGTGCCGCGCGCGTGGCGCTGGGCCCGGACGTGCCGCCGTTCTTCGCCACCCGCGACAGCGATGCCCGGGTGCTGGCGGAGGCGGCGGAAAGAGCGCGCGATCCGCTCTGGCGTCTGCCCTTCTGGGAGCCGTACGAGAAGATGATCGAGCCGGGGATCGCCGATCTCGATAACGCGCCCAGGGGGGGTATGGCCGGGGCGATCACGGCGGCGCTGTTCCTGCGCCGCTTCGTCACCGAAACCCCGCGATATCTGCATTTTGACATCTACGGCTGGCAGCCCGAGGCGGCCCCGGCGCGGCCCAAGGGCGGCGTGGGCCAGGGTGCGCGGGCCATGCTGGAGGCCCTGCCGGCGCTTCTGGGCTACTGAGTCGGCGGGCAGGCGGACCAGACGGGAAAGCCCCGGCACCGGCCGGGGCTTTCCATTTTGTGAAGGGGGCGTGTCAGTCCGCCTTTTCCCCTTTTCCGATTTCCTCGCCGGTTTCCTGATCGACGACCTTCATCGACAGGCGCACCTTGCCGCGATCGTCGAAGCCCAGCAGCTTGACCCAGACCTCCTGGCCTTCCTTCAGAACGTCCGAGGGGTGGTTCAGCCGGCGGTTCTCGATCTGGCTGACATGGACCAGCCCGTCGCGCTTGCCGAAGAAGTTCACGAAGGCGCCGAAATCGACGATCTTCACCACCTTGCCGCGGTAGATCTTGCCTTCTTCCGGTTCGGCGACGATCGAGTTGATCATGTCGTAGGCCTTCCGGATGGCCTCCTGGTTTGGAGAGGCGATCTTGATGATGCCTTCGTCGTTGATGTCCACCTTGGCGCCGGAGGTTTCCACGATCTCGCGGATCACCTTGCCGCCAGAGCCGATCACTTCGCGGATCTTGTCGGTGGGGATCTGCATCGTTTCGATGCGCGGAGCGTGAACCGAGAAATCGGCAGCGCCCGAAAGCGCCTTGTTCATCTCGCCAAGGATGTGCATCCGCCCTTCTCTGGCCTGGGCCAGGGCCTGCTTCATGATCTCCGGCGTGATGCCGGCGACCTTGATGTCCATCTGCAGGCTGGTGATGCCGTTTTCGGTACCGGCCACCTTGAAATCCATGTCGCCGAGGTGATCCTCGTCGCCAAGGATGTCGGTGAGCACCGCAAACTTGCCGCCCTCTTCGAGGATCAGCCCCATGGCCACCCCTGCCACGGCGGTTTTCAGCGGCACGCCGGCGTCCATCATCGACAGCGAAGAGCCGCAGACCGTGGCCATCGAGCTGGAGCCGTTCGATTCGGTGATCTCCGAGACCAGGCGGATCGTGTAGGGGAAATCGGTTGCCGGCGGCAGGACCGCCTGCAGGGCGCGCCAGGCCAGCTTGCCGTGGCCGATCTCGCGCCGGCCCGGCGGGCCGACACGGCCGACTTCACCCACCGAATAGGGCGGGAAGTTGTAGTGCAGCAGGAAGTTGGAGCGGAAGTTGCCATGCAGCGCGTCGATGATCTGCTCGTCCTCGCCGGTGCCCAGCGTGGTGACCACCAGCGCCTGGGTTTCACCGCGGGTGAACAGCGCCGAGCCGTGTGTGCGCGGCAGCAGGCCGACCTCGCAGCTGATCGGGCGTACCGTCTGGTGATCGCGCCCGTCGATGCGCGCCCCGCCGGCGATGATGTCACCGCGCAGGATCTCGCTTTCCAGCTTCTTGAGGGCGGCTCCGAGATTTTCATCCGCCTGCTGTTCTTCGCTGAGCTGTTCGCGGATCTTCTCGCGTGCCGCGGCGATGGCGGCGGTGCGCTCCTGCTTGTCGCGGATCGCGAAGGCGGCGCGCATGTCGGGCTCGCCGGCGGCCTTCACCGCCTCGTAAAGCGCGGTGTAGTCCGGCGGGGTGAAATCGAACGGCTCCTTCGCCGCTTCCTCGGCCAGATCGATGATCAGGTCGATCACCGGCTTGAGCGCCTCGTGCCCGAACTGGACCGCGCCAAGCATTTCCTCTTCCGAAAGCTCGTAGGCTTCGGACTCGACCATCATCACCGCGTCCTTGGTGCCCGCAACCACCAGATCGAGCTTCTGCTCGGGCTTGTTGCGCAGGTCGTGCATGTCGTCGACATCCGGGTTCAGCACGTATTCGCCGTTCGTGTAGCCCACGCGCGCCCCGGCGATCGGCCCCATGAAGGGCGCACCGGAAAGGGTGAGCGCGGCCGAGGCGGCGATCATCGCCACGATATCGGGGTCGTTCACCAGGTCGTGGCTGAGCACGGTGCACATCACCAGGACCTCGTTCTTGAAGCCCGGCACGAACAGCGGGCGAATCGGCCGGTCGATCAACCGCGAGGTCAGGGTTTCCTTCTCGGTCGGGCGCGCCTCGCGCTTGAAGAAGCCGCCCGGCACCTTGCCGGCGGCATAGTATTTTTCATTGTAGTGAACCGTGAGCGGGAAGAAATCCTGCCCCGGTTTCTGTTCCCTGGCGAAGGTCACGGCCGCCATGACCGAGGTTTCACCAAGGGTGGCGATGACGCATCCATCTGCCTGACGGGCGATCTTGCCCGTTTCCAGAGTGAGGGTCTCGTCCCCCCACTGCATTTCTCTTTTCGTAACTTTGAACATCTCGTTTCCTTCAAGGAGCACTCCCGGCCCTCCGGGTCTCCTGTTTTTTCATGGCGGCCCCATTGCCGCCGATCCCACTCCATCCATCAAGGCGCCGGGATCAGGGCGCCAACTCTGCTAGATTCCGCGCATCTAGCGGAAATCGGCGAAGAAGGGAAGGGGGATCATCCGTCCGGCCCCCGGCCGTGACGCAAAGGGTCCGGAACAGGAAAAATGCGCCCGCGGGGGGGCGCATCTTCCTTGCAGTGATTGCCGTGTTCCCGGCCCGGGCCCCGTTCAGGGCTAGCGGCGCAGTCCCAGCCGCTCGATCAGCTTGCGGTAGCGCTCTTCGTCCTTGCCCTTGAGGTAGTCCAGCAGCTTGCGGCGCTGGGCAACCATCATCAGCAGCCCGCGACGCGAGTGGTTGTCCTTCTTGTGGGTCTTGAAGTGCTCGGTCAGCGTCGCAATCCGGCTGGACAGGATGGCCACCTGCACTTCCGGTGAGCCGGTATCGCCATCATGGGTGGCGAATTCCTTGATGATACGCTGCTTTTCTTCAGCGGTGATCGACATCGGGGTCTCCTTTCACATCTCTTGGGTCATGGCGCAAGCCGGGATGTCGTCCAGCAGGGCCCTTGGAGGGTGCCGCCAGCTTTGCCGGCGGATGCGCGCATATAGGGGATATCTGCGCGGAAGAAAAGCCCTTCTTGCGAGCATCTGGCGGGCGAGGGATAGCTGCAATTTTACTGATTTTCCGCACCGTTCGTTCGGATTTCGGTGCTATCCCGGGGCCGGGTGCATGGGAATTTCGAGGTGTGGTGATGATTTACGCGATCTTGCTGTTGGGCCTGCTGCCTCTGGCATTCCTGCCCGATTTCCTCTCGTCCGGCTCCGAGGGCCCGGAGGCAGATCCGGAACCGGCCGGGGCCGGCGAGGGGCAGGGCGACATGCTGGAGGAGGCCGGGTTCGGGGGCACCCCCGCCGGGCCGGGCAATGGCCTGGGCGAAGGCGGCACCAGCGGCATGGGGCCGGAGGACAGCGGGCAGGAGGGCGCCGGGCACGGGCCGGAGAGCGGCGCCACCACCCTTCTTCCGGTGGATGAGCAGGACGCGCCCGGCACTGCCCCGCCGGCCGGTGGCATCCTCCCTCCCCTGGACGAGGACGATCTGCCCGGCGATGCCGCAGGCAACGAGGCGTCACTCGGCCCGGTCATCGAGATCGATTCCGAGGCCGAGGACATCTGGCTCAACGTCGATGAATTCGCCGGCGCCTCCCATGCGGAAATCACCCGGTTCGATCCGGGCCGCGACGTGCTGCATCTCGGCTTCATGGAAGCCCCTGAAGGGGATGCCCCGGAGATTTCCGTAATGCCATCCGAAGATGGCAATGATTCGCTTGTCTATCTGGACGGGGTGCTGATTGCGGTGCTGCGCAATGCGCCGGGCGCCACCGCCGACGACATCCACGTGGATTACGCTACCGCCTGAGGTCAGTCCCAGGGCCTGGGCCGTTCGTCGTAGCCGATGTACAGCGGGTGCTTCGGGTGGCCGGCCTTCGTCAGGCCGAGATGGAACAGCGGCCGCCCGGTGGCGCGCAGCAGCGCCTCCACCTGCGGGCCGCGGTTGAGGTGCTCGCCATGGGTGCCCCAGGCGCAGATGATCTGATCGCCCCAGCCGCAGCTTTCGAGGATCGCCGCGTCATTTCCGGGGCCCACCGGATCGGCGGCGGCGCGCATGGCGCGGGGGTTCGTCTCGCGCCAGGCGAAGATGTTGGTCACCCGGAAGGCGCCGAAGCCCAGCGCGCGGGCGCGGCGCTCGCAGCGCTCCACCGTCGGGTCGTTCTGCACCTCGGTGGCGGTAGAGGGGTTCAGCATGATGAACAGGACCCGCCGCCCGCCCTCGTCCCAGGTGCGGGTCAGCATGTACCGGTATCTTTCGCAGGCGGAATAGACGGCAATGCTGTGCGCGTCGCCCTTCTGGTGAACCCGAGAAATCATGCGCCATTCCTGCAAGGGATCGAGGCCGCCCGCAAGGCCCGGCTACGGTTGCAGCGGCTGGTTGAACACCCGGCTGGGGTGCAGCTCGCCCGAGCGGTAGATGCCCACCGCCACCGCCCGGCCCTGCCACGAGGCCCAGGCCTCTTCGCCGTATTCCACATCCGATGCGATCACCATGCCGGGGTTGCCGTTGCGCAGCCGGGCCGCGCCTTCTGCGGTGCAGGGCAGTTCGGGCAGTTCGCTCAGCCCGTCTTCGAGGGGGCGCAGCAGTTCGTCCAGTGCCGGGGTCCGGGCCAGTTCGTCGATGCGCTCGATGGAAATGCCGTCTTCGGCATCGAACGGGCCGGACCAGATGCGCCGCAGTTGCGTCACATGGCCGTGACAGCCGAGCTTCTCTCCCAGATCCCGCGCGATGGCACGCACGTAGCCGCCCTTGCCGCAGACCATCTCCAGAACCGCGTGGTCGGGATCGGGGCGGGCAACGAGGCTCAGCTCTTCCACGTAGAGCGGGCGCGCGGCGATCTCCACCTCCTCGCCCTCGCGGGCCAGCTTGTAGGCACGCTGCCCGTCGATCTTCACGGCCGAGAACTTCGGCGGCACCTGCATGATGTCGCCCACGAAGCCGGCCAGGGCGGCCTCGATCTCGGCATCGCCGGGGCGGTTGTCGCTTTCGGCGATCACCTCGCCCTCGGCGTCGTCGGTATTGGTGGCCTGGCCGAAGCGCACCGTGAAACGGTAGGCCTTCAGCGCATCGGTGACATAGGGGACGGTCTTGGTCGCCTCGCCCACCGCCACCGCAAGCACGCCGGTTGCTGCCGGATCAAGCGTGCCGGCGTGGCCGGCCTTCTTCGCGTCCAGCGCCCATTTCACCTTGTTGACGACCGCCGTCGAGGTCATCCCCTCGGGCTTGTCGACAACCAGCCACCCCGAGATGTCGCGGCCTCTCTTTCGGCGAGCCATCAGTCTTCCTGTTCGATGTCTCGGCGCACGTCCTCGCGGGAGAACAGCCGCCGGGTTTCATCCATCCGGTCGAAGGTCTCGTCGATGACGAAACGCAACTCGGGCGAGAATTTCAGCGTTACCGCCCTGGAGACGGCGCGGCGCAGCTCTGCGCGGTTGCGGGCCAGCGCCGCGATCGCTTCCTTGCGATGCTCGCCGCCCAGCGGCATCACATAGGCCGTGGCGACCCGCAGGTCGGGCGAGGTGCGCACCTCGGCCACGGTGATCGACAGGCGGTTGAGCTCCGGGTCGTGCACTTCGCCGCGCGCCAGCACCTCCGACAGGGTGCGGCGGATCAGTTCGCCCACGCGAAGCTGACGTTGCGAGGGGCCGGAGCCGGAATGATGCGCGTTCTTTGCCATGGCGGGCAAATAGGGTGGATCGGGCGCTTGTGCAACTGGCCTTTACCTGCCCGCGTGGTTGTGGCTACAGGGAAGGGCTGGCGAAGAGAGGCGCAAAATGAGCGATCAGACAGAGAAACCGGGAATCGTGGTCACCGGCGCGTCGGGGCGGATGGGGCAGATGCTGATCCGCGCCGTGCTGGAAAGCGGCAGGGCGCGGCTGGTCGGGGCGCTGGAGCGGCCGGGCCATGAATGGATCGGCCGCGATGTGGGCGAGGCCATGGGCGGGGCGCCGATCGGGCTGCGGGTAAGCGACGATCCGCTGGAGGCCTTCGCCAGGGCGCAGGCGGTGCTCGATTTCACGGCACCGCCGGCGACGGTGGAGTTTGCCGCCCTTGCCGCTCAGGCCCGCGCCGTGCACGTGATCGGGACCACCGGCCTTTCAGAGGACGACCTGAAGAAGATCAGTGCCGCCGCCCGGCATGCGGTGATCATTCGCGCCGGCAACATGAGCATGGGGGTGAACCTGCTGGTGAAGCTGGTGCGCACGGTGGCCGAGACCCTCGGCGCGGAGTTCGACATCGAGATCGTCGAAGCCCATCACAACCGCAAGGTCGATGCACCTTCGGGCACCGCGCTGATGCTGGGTCAGGCCGCGGCCGAGGGGCGCGGGGTGAAGCTGGAGGAGGTCTCGGACAGGGGGCGCGACGGCATCACCGGCGCCCGCCGGCGCGGCGACATCGGGTTTTGTTCGATCCGCGGCGGCGACATCGTGGGCGAGCACGAGGTGATGTTCATCGGTCGGGACGAACGTATCTCGCTGCGCCATGTGGCGACGGACCGCCGGCTGTTCGCCAACGGCGCCCTGCGCGCCGCGCTGTGGGGGCTCAGCCGCAAGCCCGGAGAATACGACATGCAGGACGTGCTGGGGCTCTAGTTTCAGAAATCGATGGCGATTCCCTTCTTCTCCCAGTCGCCGTAGCGCACCGGATCGGGGCCGTCGCGGCCGCCCAGCTCTTTTGGTCGTTCCTGCGCCTTTGCCTTCTTGCGGCGCTCCTCGGCCTCGGCCAGGGCGCGACGGGCAGCGGGCGGGAGATCCGGCTTGTCGGTCTGTTCCGTCATGGGCTGGTCCTTGTTCCCTTCAACCCGGTGATATAGGGGCTTGCCAGCACCGGCAAGCCGTCAGGAAACCGCCATGTCCCATTCCGCAACCGCCCCCCGCAAGGCCGCCGTCCGGCTGCTCGATGCGGTGCTGGGCGAGGGCCGGCTGCTGTCGGAGCTTCTGCCCGGGGCGCTGGAGCGGCTGGAACCTGCCGAACGCGCCCGTGCCGCCCGCCTGGCGCTGAGCTGCCTGCGCCAGATGGACCGGGCCGACCGGATGCTCGGCCCCTTTCTCAAGCACCGCCCGCCATTGCATGTGCACAACGTGCTGCGCCTGGCCGTGGTCGAGATGTTCGCCGAGGGCGCGCCGGCGCACGGGGTTGTCAATGCCGCTGTCGAGATCGTGCGCGCGGGCCGGGGCACCGCCCGCCTGGCCGGTCTGACCAACGCGGTGCTGCGCAGGCTGGCCGCGGCCGGTCCGCAAGCGTGGGAGAAACTCCCCCCGCCGCGGCTGCCCAGGTGGCTGCGCAAGCCGCTGATCGCCGATTACGGCAAGCCGGTGGTCGAGGCGATGGAACGGGCCCATGCCCGCGGCGCGCCGCTGGATCTGACCGTGAAGGAAAAGCCCCGGGACTGGGCCGAGCGGCTTGGCGGTGTGGTGGTGCCGACCGGCTCGGTGCGCCTGCCCGGCAGTCCGCAGGTCTCGGTCCTGCCCGGATACGAACAGGGCTCGTGGTGGGTGCAGGATGCCGCCGCCGCCCTGCCGGCCCGCATCCTCGCCCCCGCACCGGGCGAGACGGTGCTGGACATGTGCGCCGCCCCCGGCGGCAAGACGATGCAACTGGCCGCCTCGGGCGCGCAGGTTACCGCGCTGGATGTTTCCGCCAGCCGGATGAAGCGGGTGGCCGAGAACCTTTCGCGCACCGGGCTGCGGGCCGGGACGGTGGTGGCAGATGCGCTGGGCTGGCGCGGCGGGCCTTTCGACGCGGTGCTGCTCGATGCCCCGTGTTCGGCCACCGGGACCATCCGCCGCCACCCCGACCTGCCCCACGCCAGGGACGGCTCGGAGTTTCCCGCCCTGTTCTCTCTACAGGCAAGGCTGATCGACCACGCGCTGGAACTGTTGCGCCCGGGCGGGCGGTTGATGTTCTGCACCTGCTCGCTGCTGCTCGATGAGGGCGAAGAGCAGGTGAAGGATGCGCTGGCCCGACACCGCGGGCTGACGCTCGATCTGGAGGCGCTGAGCGTGCCCGGGGTGGAGCCCGGCTGGATCGGCGAGCAGGGGCTGCGCACCCGGCCCGACTACTGGCCCGACAAGGGCGGGATGGACGGGTTTTTCATGACGCTTGTGCGAAAGCCCGCCTGAGCGGCGATTCTGCGATGACAGAAAGCCTCTGCCGGCGTATTGTGGGAAAAACACCGGCCGAAAAGGCCTGAACGCGAGGCAAGGCAGGGTTCGCCCGTGTCCCAGTTCGAGAAAATCGCGGCGCGCTGGACGCGCTGGATGAACCGCTGGCATGCCATGCGCTCCACCCGGGCGCGGCCGGCCTCCGGTTTCGTCTCACAGCCGGAGCCGCGCACGATCGGCTCTTTCGCGCGCGGCCGGCAGCTTTCAGCGGGGAATTTCCTGTTTGCCGGCGCACTTGTCGAGGACCCGGAAAACAGCATCTGGCGCCTGCAGGTGCCCCACCGCGAGTTCGAGGAGGAAATTCAGGGCTTCACCTGGCTGGACGATCTGGCCGCCGTGGGCGACGGGCCGGCCTGCAGGCGGGCCCAGGCCTGGACGGCCGAGTGGATCGAGCTGTTCGGCCGCGGCCGGGGCCCGGGCTGGACGCCCGATCTCACCGGGCGCCGCCTGATCCGCTGGATCAACCACGCGCTGTTGCTGCTCAATGGCCAGCCGGCGGAATTTTCCGATGCCTACTTTCGTTCGCTGGCCTGCCAGACGATCTTTCTCTCCCGGCGCTGGCATGCCGCTTCGGCCGGGCTGCCCCGGTTCGAGGCGCTCACCGGGCTGATCTATGCCGGCCTGGCCCTGACCGGCATGGAAGATCGCGTGGAACCGGCGGTGAAGGCCCTGGCGCGCGAATGCCGCGAGCAGATCGATGCCGAGGGCGGTATTCCCACCCGCAACCCCGAAGAACTGCTCGAGGTGTTCACGCTGCTCACCTGGGCGTCTTCGGCGCTGGCCGAGGCAGGCCGGATGGCCGCCCCCGCGCATCTGATGGCGATCGAGCGCATCGCCCCCACCCTGCGCGCTCTTCGCCATGCCGACGGCGGGCTGGCGCGGTTCCACGGCGGCGGGCGCGGGGCCGAGGGGCGGCTCGATCATGCGCTGGCCGCCTCGGGCGTGAGGACAGCGGCGCCGCCGGGGCTCAGCATGGGGTTTGTGCGTCTGCACGCAGGGCGCACCACCGTGATCGTGGATGCCGCCGCCCCGCCTGTCGGCATGGCTTCGGGGAATGCCCATGCCTCCACCCTGGCATTCGAGCTGACCTCGGGGCGGCGTCCGCTGATCGTCAACTGCGGCTCGGGGGCGAGCTTCGGGCGCGAGTGGCGGCGGGCCGGGCGGGCCACTGCCTCGCATTCCACCCTGGCCATAGACGGGCTGTCCACCGCGCGGCTGGGCCGCCGCGCGGTGGTGGCCGGCCGCGAACGCGAGCTTCTGGTCGATGCGCCGCGCGACGTGCGCGTGCAGTTTCTGGCCGAGGAAGGGGCGCAGGGGCTGATCGTCGGCCATGACGGGTATCTCGCCAGCCACGGGCTTACCCATATCCGCCGGATCGAGCTGGCCACCAGCGGCCGCGGCATCGCCGGCGAGGATACGCTGGCCGCGATCGAGAAGGAGGATGAAAGGACTTTCGACGCGGCACTTGACCGCGGGTTGCTTCAGGGCATCCGGTTCAAGGTCAGGTTTCATCTTCACCCGGACGTGGATGCCGAGCTGGACATGGGCGGCACCGCCGTTTCCATGGCGCTCAGAAGCGGCGAGATATGGGTGTTGCGTCATGACGGGGTGGCGGAACTGAGCCTTGAGCCCAGCGTTTATCTGGAAAAAACCCGTCTCAGGCCGCGTGCGACCAAACAGGTGGTTCTATCTGCCGTCGCGGTGGAGTATGCGACGCGCATCCGCTGGACTCTTGCCAAGGCACAGGACACGCCGGATGCGGTGCGTGATCTGGCCCGCGAAGAGGACAGCATCGCCTTGACCTGACCTTGATCCCGGGGGATTGCCTCAATGTCAAAACTTGTGCCCGTGCGCCGCGCGCTCATTTCCGTTTCCGACAAGACCGGGCTCGTCGAGCTTGCCCGAGGGCTGGCCGAGCGTGGGGTGGATCTGCTTTCCACCGGCGGCACGGCGCGGGCCATGCGCGAGGCCGGGCTGGCGGTGCGCGACGTTTCGGAAATCACCAACTTCCCCGAAATGATGGACGGGCGGGTGAAAACGCTGCACCCGGCGGTGCACGGCGGGCTGCTGGCGCTGCGCGACAACCCCGAGCATCTGGCCGCCATGGAAGAGCACGGCATCGGCCCGATCGATCTGCTGGTGGTCAATCTCTATCCCTTCGAGCAGACCGTGGCGCAGGGGGCAGATTTCGATACCTGCATCGAGAACATCGACATCGGCGGCCCGGCGATGATCCGCGCGGCGGCCAAGAATCACGCCTTCGTCACCGTCATCACCGATGTGGAGGATTACGAAAAGCTGCTGGGCGACATGGACCAGCACGGCGGGGCCACCTGCCCGAAGTTCCGCCGCAAGCGCGCCCAGATCGCCTTTGCCCGCACCGCTGCCTATGACGCGGCAGTCTCGAACTGGATGGCCGGGGCGCTGGGGGTCGAGGCGCCGCGGCGCCGTGCCTTCGCCGGCCGGCTTGCCCAGACCCTGCGCTATGGTGAGAACCCGCACCAGAAGGCGGCGTTCTATACCGACGGCACCAACCGGCCCGGTGTGGCCACGGCCCGCCAGCTGCAGGGCAAGGAACTGTCCTACAACAACATCAACGATACCGATGCCGCCTTCGAACTGGTGGCCGAATTCGACCCCGCCGAGGGGCCTGCCTGCGCCATCATCAAGCACGCCAACCCCTGCGGCGTGGCCCGGGGCGGCACGCTGGCCGAGGCCTACCGCCGCGCCTTCGACTGTGATCGCACCTCGGCCTTCGGCGGCATCGTCGCGCTGAACGCCCCGCTGAATGGCGAGACCGCCGGGGAGATCGTGAAGATCTTCACCGAG
>Ga0256839_1002774_pt1 | contig 19053 bp, 13 predicted proteins | sample 354166metaG_FD_185968 | JGI IMG/M metagenome (GOLD analysis project Ga0256839, IMG submission 185968) | Hydrothermal vent microbial communities from Mid Atlantic Ridge, Atlantic Ocean - 354-166 | ecosystem: Environmental > Aquatic > Marine > Hydrothermal vents | place: Atlantic Ocean: Mid... | reverse complement strand
AGACTCTGCTGGCAGAGCGGTTGCTGTTCGCCACCGGCACCATCTCACGCATGGGAACCATCGAAGACGGCTCCACCTTCTCTGACTGGTCCGACGAAGAAAAATACCACCAACACTCACTCAGAACAACCATGCTCCATTTCGAGCATGAAGGCCATATGGTCAACCTGATCGACACACCGGGCTTGTCAGACTTTGTAGGCCACGCGATCTCGGTCTTCCCCGCGGTCGAAACCATCGCGGTGGTCATCGACGCCCACAGCGGCATCGAGCCGATGACCCGGCGGATGATGAAGATTGCCAAGGACCGAAACCTGCCCCGGATGATTATTGTCAACAAGATTGATGATGAGCGGTGTGATCTTGAAATGCTCACCGAACAGATCCGTGAGACTTTCGGGACCGAGTGTTTGCCGATCAACCTGCCGACACCCGACAAAAGTGACACCATCTCCGTATTTGATGACGAAGGCGAAGGCGAGACGCTGTTCTCATCCGAAGAAGACGCCCACCAAGCGATCATCGAACAGATCGTCGAGATCCAAGACGATCTGATGGACAAGTACCTCGAAGATGGCGACGAATCAAACATCTCCAAAAAAGAACTCCACGATGTCTTTGAACAAGCACTCCGCGAAGGACACCTTGTTCCGATCTGCTATTGCAGCGCAAAAACTGGCGCGGGCGTGAATCCGATGCTGCACCTGTTCGCTTCGATCTTGCCCAATCCGCTTGAAGGCAATCCTCGCCCGTTCCTCAAGCGTTCAGAGGATGGTGAAGAAGTGGCCTTTGCTGCTGATGAAAAAGCAAATTCGCCAGTCATTGCGCACATTTTCAAAGTGACCACCGACTCCTTTGTTGGCAAGCTCGGTGTCTTCCGTGTCCACCAAGGCACGATCAAATCCAAATCCGAAATCCTCATTGGGGATCAGAAGAAGCCGTTGCGCATCGGGCATTTGCTCAAACGGCAAGGCAAAGAATCCATCGAGGTTGATTCACTTGGGCCCGGTGATATTGGAGCGATTGGGAAGATTGATGATGTTCACTTTGACGCTGTGCTTCATGAAGGGCATGAATTGGATTCACTGCACCTCAAGCCCTTGCCTTTGCCCAAGCCGATGTACGGGCTGGCTGTGGAACTCAAGAATCATGCTGATGAAACCAAGTTCTCGACAGCACTTCACAAAATTCTCGCCGAGGACCCTTGCCTTCGGCTTGAACGGATCAAAGCAACCAAGCAAACCGTGCTTCGAGGCCTGGGCGAGCTGCACCTTCGCATCATCATCGAACGGATCAAAGACCAATATGGACTTGAGCTGTTGACGGAGGTGCCCAAGGTCGCCTATCGCGAATCCATCACAGGCACCGCCGAGGCGTCCTACCGGCACAAAAAACAATCCGGCGGGTCAGGACAGTTTGGTGAAGTGCATTTGCGGGTATCGCCATTGCCAGCGGATCACGAAGAGGGTTTCGAGTTTGTCAACGCCACCGTTGGTGGCTCGATCCCGCGTCAGTTCATGCCTGCGATTGAAAAAGGCATTAAGTTGGCGCTCGAACATGGGGCTGTGGCTGGATACCCGATGTCAGGGGTCAAAGTCGAAGTCTTTGATGGCAAGTTCCATGCGGTGGACTCCAAAGAAATCGCGTTCATCACCGCTGGGAAAAAGGCCTTCATCGAAGCGGTCACCAAAGCCAACCCAGTGCTACTGGAGCCAATTGTTCATCTGGAAGTGACGGTGCCATCTGACAAAATGGGTGACATCGCCGGCGATCTGTCAACCAAACGCGGGCGCGTCCAAGACACCAAAATGCTCCCAGGCAATATGTGCACCGTCGTTGCCCAAGCGCCGTTGAGCGAACTCCAAAACTTCTCGACAGAACTCAAATCCATCTCAGGCGGCTCCGGCTCCTACACCATGGACTTCTCGCACGAAGAAAACACACCCGCTCATATCCAGCAAGAAGTCGTGGCGGCCTTTGCTGGTCATGATGACGAATAAACCTGCGAGATTCATCTCGTCCACAATGTATACAGGAGCCCGGATCCCCCGTGATCCGGGCTTTTTCGTTGATCGCGCAAGAATCGACTTCCGAGAACACGATTTCTTAAGGTCCATGATGGTTATGGCGAAGATTGTGCGTGATTGACGATGGTGAATCTGGTACGATGGTTCTGTCGCTCATGGATGGGCGTGAATCATCGAATGGACAGGCCGTGGAACGGCGTTGTGCGATTCTCGATACCGATTAGTGCTTTTTGAATCAAACCCACTCTGATTCAAACCATTGATTTCAAACCATTGATCGAAACAAGTTAGGCCTGTGAAGATGGACCGGATCAACGCCTCCCACTCAATCCCAAACACCCATGCGCTCCGGGCCTACGCCCAGACGCTGCGGGTTCAAAAACCACTCGGTGCCCCAGGTGTCACTTCTGCCACCCCGACCACCCCCACGACCCCGACCGCCGCAACCCAACACACCGCCCCAATCGGACGGATTGGTCAGCCGGTTGCTCCAAGACCGGCCGCCGATCCAACCCGGCTGGTGGCGGCGAAGGTCAACCCGATCAACCTGAGCAATGATGTGGCCACGGTCTCAGGACCCAAACCCATAATGACCAGTGCGGGGACCTATTCGATCCATCCATCGGCGGCGGCCCGCAATACGGCGGCGACCGGCGTGGCCGTGGGTCGCGGGCTGGATCTCAAGGGCTGAGAAACGAATCTCTACTTTCGATTTCAAGTGTCAGCTTTGAGAAATCCTGGCGGTCTTCTGGTGCATATTTCATTGGTATTGAACAATTGTCTGGTCCGGGCGTTATCCATTCTGGAAGTCCGGTACTCTTCGTCGATACCCTCTTGGTACGAGAATCTCCTTTGACCAGAAAGCCATGCCGATGATTGATCTTCAGACCGCCCAAACCCCCCAACAAACCCCCCAGATGCCCGAAACTACCCACGCCACCGATGGAAATCGCCCAGAGCCGATTCTGGCGTGTTTGGCGTCTCGGATTTCTGAGCCGGCTCGCTTTCCGGTTCGGGCGGGGCTGACGCAACTCAATAATGGGTCGTATGGGTGTTGCCCGGATGTGGTGGCTGCGGGTCAAGACGAACTCCGCCGCCGGCTTGAAGGCGATGCGGTTCATTTCTTCAAATATGAACTTGAGTTTTACGCCGACGATGCGCGCGGGGCCTTGGCCCGGTTTGTCAATGTTGCGGGCAAAGACTTGGCGTTGATCCCCAATGGCACCGTGGCCGTGGCGACCGTACTCAACAATCTTGATCTCACAGCAGGCGACGAAATCCTCATCACCGACCACGAATACATGGCCACCATGAACGAACTCGACCGGCTCTGCAAGAATACCGGCGCGGTTGTCAAAATCGCCAAGATTCCGTTCCCGGCTGTTGATCAAGACATGGCCTACGACTCGATCATCAACAGCGTCACCGACAAAACCAAACTGGTACTCATCTCACACATTTGCAGCGCCAGCGCGTTGGTGCTTCCTGTGGAACGGATCGTCCCTGAACTGCGCAGCCGAGGGATTGATGTGTTTCTCGACGGCGCCCATGCGCCGGGACAGATTGCGTTGGATATTTCGGCGATCAATCCGACCTGGTACGCCGGGAGTTGTCACAAGTGGCTGGCGACTCCAAAGGGCACCGGGTTTATTTACACCAGCCCGGAGTGTCAGGACGGGTTCCAGCCCTTGGCCTTGTCATGTCGAGTCCATGAAAAACGAGCGGATCGGTCGGCGTTCTTGTGCGACTTTGATTATGTCGGCACCAATGACTACACGGGCAATCTGGTGATTCCCGTCGCCATCGAACACATGGGCGCCCAACTCCCCGGCGGGTGGAACGCCTTGTACAAGCGAAACCACGATTTGGTCGTCGCGGGTGCCGGAATTGTGTGCGATGCCCTGGGAATCAAGCAGCAAGTCCCCGAATCCATGATCGGCACGATGGTCGGGATTCCACTGCCAGGCGATGTCACCAAAGGCGAAATATACGACGATTCGCTGTGGGACGCGCTCTACAGCAAGCACGATATTCAGGTGCCCGTGTGGGCACTGCCTGGGATCCATCCACGGGTGATGCGGATCAGCGCACAACTCTTCAACACGATTGAGGATTTTGAGAAATTAGCGGGGGCGTTGAAGATCGAACTCTGATCACAGCCCATACGCCGGACGGACGCGGCTTTCGAGGTGACGCATGAGTGGATCGGCACCGAGCGGCTTGCCGGTCGCCCGTTCGATGGTTTCGCTGGCGGTGTAGCGGCGGCCGTGTTGGTGGATGTTTTCTCGGGTCCACTTGAGCAACGCACCAAACTCGCCGGCGGCGATCTGGGTGTCGAGGTCAGGAATCTGCTCGTTGATCGTCTCCCACATCTGGGCGGCGTTGAGATTGCCCAAGGTATAAGTCGGAAAGTAGCCGACCAAACCAAAGCTCCAATGCACATCCTGCAAACAGCCCGTCGCGTCGTCGGGAACATCGAGCCCTAGGAAATCTTTGAACTTGGTGTTCCATGCCTCGGGCAAATCTTTGATCGCCAGGTCGCCGCGGAGCATCGCCCGTTCGAGTTCAAACCGAAGCATGACATGGAGGTTGTAGGTGGATTCGTCACTCTCAACACGGATGAAACTTGGGGTCGCGGTGTTCATCGCTTTGGTGAATGTGTCAAGATCAATGTCTTTGAACGCCCCGTCGAAATGCTTGTTGGCAAGGGGAAGAGCCCAGGTCCAGAACGCTTTGCTCCGCCCGACCATGTTCTCCCACATGCGGGATTGGGATTCGTGGATGCCCAGCGAAATCGCCGAGGTCAGTGGCGTGCCGAACAATCCGGTCGCTTTGGGGAGTCCTTGTTCATAGAGGCCGTGGCCGCATTCGTGCATGGTCGAGCCGATGGCGTCGGGGAAATTGTTGGGGCTGTAGCGGGTGGTCATGCGGGTGTCGCCGGCAGCGAACCCAGAACAAAACGGGTGGGTCGTGGTGTCAAGACGACCCTTGGAGTAATCAAACCCGAACGCGGCCGTCACGGCCTTGCCAAAGGCGTGTTGTTTCTCAACAGCGATCTCCTGATGCAAGAAATCCACTTTGGGGGGTGTGCCGTTGTCTTTGAGTTCGGCGATGAATGCACTGAGTCGATCACGCAATGGTGTAAAGACCGCTTCGATTTCGTCGGCGGTTGAGCCGGGTTCGTATTCGCCGAGCAGTGCATCGTAGAGTTCGTTGTGTTCGTCGGACATCAAGCACGATGCTTTTTCTTTGGTCAGATCCATCACGGTCGTCAGTGCGGGGATGAAGGACGGAAAATCGTTGTTGGTTCGTGCGACTTTCCAGATGTCCTGGGCCTGGGATTGTGCTTTGGCGAGGTTGGCGACGAGATCGGATGGGAGTTTGGTGGCTTTGTCATAGTCGCGGCGCATTTCGCGGATGTTGGGGCCATGCTCTGAGTTTGGATCGTTGAGATCGTTGTCGGCTTGGCATTGATCCAAGAGTTCTCCGATGCGTGGATTGGTTGCTTGGCCGTGCATCAGACGGGCCAGCAGAGAAGATTGATCGGCGCGGGCTTTGGCACCACCAGCGGGCATGTAGGTTTCTTGATCCCAACTGACCAGAGCCATCACCGATCCAAGGGTGCCCTTGGCGTGCATGAGATCGCAAAGTTCGGTGTAGTGCTTGGGAAGGGTTTGGGCCTGGGCTTGGGTCTGGGCAGTGGTCATTGGGAACTCTCTTTCGTACTGACTGTTTTTGGGTTTGATTATTCGTTGATGGCGTGTTGGAGTGCGATGACGGCGTAGGCCGTGATGAGGTCTGGGTTATTTTCGAGCCATCGCTCGTGCTTGATGGTAAACGATCCATCGGGCAACTGGAGTTGTGCAAGTGTATCCACCAGATCAACGCGCCAGTCGATGTCCCCGATGGTGTCGGCCCCGTAGGCATCCAAAGCCCGTCCCATTGCACATAAAAAGTAGTAATAGCCCTGATCGCCCATGCCTGGATTGTTTTCAAGCGAGTAGTTGGACTCGATCCAGTTCCATGCGGCGATGACACGCGGGTCGTCTTGAGGCAAGTCGGCAAAGATCAGGGATTTGAATCCTGAATAGGTCATCGAGCCATAGCACCGCAGACGGGTAAGAGAGCCGCCATCTTCGGTGGTCTCGGTGATGGTGCCGGCCATGGATTGACCGGCGCGGCCGTCGATGGACTCGGCGTTGGGCACCGTTGCATAAATGAACCCGCCCTGATTGGACGAATCGGCGTACGCCATGTCGTTGGTCGCGTCGTTCATCTGCACACGCGACAAAAACACCAACGCCCGTTGGTAGGCGGGGTCTTGGGAAGACACACCAGAATCGTGCATGGCTTGGAGGAAGAAGCTGAGATTGGACAGGTCTGGGCGGCCGTGTTTGCCGTAGCCGACACCGCCGTAGTAGGGATGAGACTCAGCGACGGGTTCATGGAAATCTGGGGCCTCGGCGCCGCCGGTATTGGTGTTGTGGTACTGGACTGTGCGAAGGAACCTGATGCCCGATGCGACGGCCGAATCTGTTTTCATGCTCCGGGCATGGGTCAGTGCGCTGACGCAGATGGCGGTGTTGTAGCTTGGGAGCATGTTGTCGTGGATGGAGCCATCGTCCTTGGCAAAGGAGAGTATGTAGTCGATGCCTCGATCCACAGCCGGATCCGTCGAATCAATCCGGGGATCAAGCAGCATTGAGTTGATGACCAATCCGGTGATGGCCGGGAAACTTGGGCCTTGGGGATTGTGGGACCAGCCGCCATTGTCTGGATTTTGACGGGTTCGGAGGAAGTCGATGGCTCGATCGACGACGGCCCGGCCTTGCTCTTTGGTGGCCGCATCAAGCGGTTCGGCCAGAGCGGTTCCGACGGGGCTGCACAACAAAGCCGCTGTAAGTGTGAGGAAGATTCGTTTCATGTTATTGATCTCCAAATGGGATGGGCGAGGATGCACCAGCAAGTGCCAACGCTCCGGCGACGACGGCGGCGGATTCTAAACGCAAAACATGAACACCCAGCCGTCGAACCGGAAGTTTGGCATCCAAAAAGACAGACCGTTCCGCATCCGACCAGCCCCCTTCGGGACCAATCAATATCCGAGCGGCCTGCCCCACATCCGATGCCGCCAATGACGATGCCCCTTGGCCATCACACACCAATATCGACAAGGATAATTCGGACTGGGCACCATCGAAGAGTTGATCCAAAGTCACGGGATTATGAATGATCAACGAACGGGCACGGGTGCATTGTTTGAGGGCCTCGTTGATGATCCGATCGAGGCGATCGAGCCGAATGGCCTTTGGGTCGCGTTCGGAACGGTCGGAAATAAGGGGAGTCCAAGATGTCACCCCGATCTGGGTGAGTTGGTCGATCATGCGTTCGAGGCGGTCGCCTTTGGGAGCGGGGCAGCAGATGTCGATTTGTGGGGTGGTTGGGGCGATCATTTCGATTCGATCGAGCATGATGGCGACCATTGGGCGTTGTTTGGAGCCGGTGATCTCGGCGATTTCACCGATGCCCATGGCCCCTCGTCCGTCGAGAACCCCCACTATTTCGCCGATACGGGCTCTTTTGACCTTGGCGAGGTGTTGGGCTTCTGGGCCTTGGATGGTGATGAGTTCGGGAGACTGGCACTGGGCAAGGTCCGAGAACATGACGCGGTGATGGGTGGAGGTGGGTATGGGCATGGATCGGGCACTATGCGTTGGTTGTTGAATCGTAGCCAGAATACCAGTTTACGGCCGATATTCCTTGAGTTCGGGTGATTGGAGGTCGATCATCTGTACGCTGTGCCACAAAATACAGATGACAACGCCCCCGATCTGATCGAGTCTATCGATTCACTGCTCGAAGAGATCGAAGAAACCACCAAAACCTACGCTCCCAAGGAGGAGCAGGTTTTTGATCCAAATGCGCTGATCACCGATGACGGCACCATCGCCCCCCAACCCGAAATAGATTCTCCAGAAATTCAGTCCCCTGAATCTGAGTCCGTTGAGAATCAGACAGAGACTGAATCCGAACCAACCGACACTGCCCAAGATGCGTTGGAGGCGATTGAGGAAGTGGAGACTCAGGCCGAGGATTTGGTTGCTCAGAGCATCGAGGCCCTGCTTGATGAAGCCGAATCTGTGGTCGAAGATGAGATTGCTCAAGAATCGGAATCTGTGGATGTCGATCCAGAACCCGAAACACCGGAAGACATCATTCCAGAGGAAGCGGTTAAGGAAACAGCAGAAGCAACGAGTGCAGAAACCGATCCTGAAGCTGATCCTGAAGAACTCTTGACATCAATCGATCAACTTCTTGAATCATCCGACGATCAGGATGAACCTAAGCCACAGTCTGATTTGGTTGCTGATGATCTATTGACTGATTCGGCCGAATCTGAACCAGATGAGGAGCCCGTCGAAGCAGAATCTGTAGCAAAAACAGAATCCCCTCCAAATGAATCCGTGCAAACTGAATCTATACAAGAAGCGGAAACTGGCGATGCGTTTGATGATTCGATGGACATGCTCGACAGCGCGTTGGCTGAGGCGGCCGACGACATGCTCGATGGAGACTTTGAAACCGAAGATGGCGAGTTGGTCAGCGGCGAAGCGGTGGCCTCGGCCATTGAAGAAGCTCTCGAAGTCCAAGCCAAACCCGAAAGTGAAGACCAAGACGATGATAAAAATGAGCCCGGCACCCTTCCCGACTCCCTTGCAGGACTTGCTGATGAGTTGTTGAGCCCTGCCGATACGGCTGAAGACTCAAATGAATCTGAGGCCTCCTCTCCATCAACGACCCAACCAACAGCCAACGACACACCAATCCAAGAGCCAGAAGCCAAACCTGTCGACGAATCCGCCGAGAAACCCGCAGAGCAAACAATTGACCCTGCCCCCAAAGATACTCCGGCTGTAGCATCCGAAACAACGCCTACTACGCCAGCGTTGGACCCTGATGTCCAGAGCGAAATTGACGCCCTTGAAAACCAAGATGCGACAGAATCCATTCCAATTCCTGCATGGTTTGAACGGTGTGTCGAAGTTGCTCGGCCTCGGATCGACAAGATTGATCCATTCAAAGGCAAAACGATGGACGCCTTGGCGATGGCGATGGGAACAGCAATCGTCATGGTGATCACCCACGCAACACCGCTGCTGGCTCGTGGAACGATCCTGCTGTCCAAGCCACTTGCCAAGCAATCGCCGGAAGTACGCAATGCGATCGGGTTTGTCGCTCTGTGGACGGGGTTCCTTGGCGTGGTGCTCTGGTCGTATTTGCTGTTGTTCCGAACACCCACGACCCCGCAACCTGAGGTTGCTCCGACGCGGGTGATCAGTGCTGAGGAATCGTTGATTGTCAATCCGGCGATTAATGTGTTGCCTTAGTATTTACATTTACGGCTGATCTGCTGATTCTGCACCCGCCTGCTGAGCAATACTGATCATCTCGGCTTCCCATTCCATATCCAAATCTTCGAATGACACCCGAAGCACTTTGAGCGTGGCTTCTTCGACACTCGCGCCCTTGCCCATCTCAGCAAACCATTTGTTCCGGGCTTTCTTCCCGAACCGCTGGGTGATGTACCGCACCATCGACCAACCCTGTGGATACACATAGGTCGCGTGATTGAGGGCTTGGCCTTTAAAGTCGCTGAGTTGATCCCATGTGCGTCGATCGCCTTGCTTGACCTGCTTGGCGATGCTGAGGTGACGCGAATCGATCGATGACGACCGATACGGATCAGAAACCAACTCGGCGATGCCTTCGAGCGACCACCAAGGAGCGTTGAGAATCTGATCACCAAACTCAAAGCTCACGGCGTGACCGATCTCATGGGCAAGAAGCGATGATACGCGCTCGCGCGGCACATCTTTGAGTGCGAGAAGTTTGATCGACTCGCCCGGCTCGTTCCAACCTGAGATCGGATTCAAGTACCCAAGGGCAATCGAATACTGAAGCGAAGCCATATCCGGATAGGTCTTGACAATGAGTGGCCGACTGAGCTTCAAATCAAGTTCCCGCTCAATTTGCTGCTGTATCTTTCGGATATTGGAAATCACTCCAGATGCAAAGCCCAGATCGTCGCTTCCATAAAAAACTTGGGCACGGTAGAATGGGCCATGTGAAACTGAAATCGCCATCCGCTCGTCCCATTTTCGACCGGCGTATCGCCAGTCACCATCGGCACGACTGACCGCACGAAAAAGTGCATCGTATTGGATCGAGCGATCAACGCCATCGCCTTTGAGCGTCCACCGAACCTCGATGCGAGCGATGAACTCAGTATCATCGTCGGCGGTCATTTCTGGATCGCCGACGATACTCATCTCGAATTTTTGAACTGGATTCAAATCAAGGTCTTTGAACCAAGCCCGGCGTTCGGTAGCAAAGTTCTGGTCGCGTGGCTCAACCAACGCCATGTATGCACCAGAGTCTCGCTTCAACACCGCTTGTTCCATCAAATCGAGCGTTTTACGAACCTGGTCCACTGGGACTGACGCGACCGCCGTCGAAACGCACAAACACAGCACAAGAGACCTGATGAAAAATCGCATTTTAGAACTCGGCCTGGCGTGGGGCGCGTGGGAATGGAATCACATCGCGGATGTTCTGCATCCCGGTGCAGAACTGAACCAGCCGTTCAAAGCCGAGTCCGAATCCCGCATGAGGCACCGTGCCATACTTCCGAAGATCGCGGTACCACCAGTAGTCGTCGATGTCGAGCCCCATCTCGGTAATGCGGGCGTCGAGTACATCGAGGCGTTCTTCGCGTTGCGAGCCGCCGACGAGTTCGCCGACACCTGGCACCAGAATATCGACGGCCGCGACGGTCCGCCCTGGCGCACCGTCGGTGCCTTCATCGTTGAGCCGCATATAAAAGGCCTTGATGTCCTTGGGGTAGTTGATCACCGCGACGGGTTGTTTGAAATGTTTTTCGCACAAATACCGTTCATGCTCAGACTGCATATCGCTGCCCCACTTGACCTGGTACTCAAACTTCTCGTTGCAGCCCTCGATGATCTTGATGGCTTCGGTGTAGGTGATCGTCTTGACCGGCGACTCAACAATCATCTTGAGCCGATCAATGATCCCTTTTTCGATTCGGAGGTTGAAGAACTCCAAGTCGTCCATGCGGGTTTCAAGCAGGTCGCTGGCACACGCCCGGAGCATTCCAGAGGCAAGTTCAACATCATCCTCTAAATCCGCAAACGCAATCTCTGGTTCAACCATCCAGAACTCGGCCAAATGCCGCGAGGTGTTGGAGTTTTCTGCCCGAAAGGTTGGCCCAAAGGTGTACACCCGACTCAGTGAACTGCAATAGGTTTCGACATTGAGCTGGCCTGAGACGGTGAGGTGCGATTCTTTGCCGAAGAAGTCTTGGGAGAAATCGACCTGTCCGTCGTCGGTCTTGGGAATGTTCATGAAGTCGAGCGTGGATACCCGGAACATCTCGCCGGCTCCCTCACAATCAGACCCCGTAATGATCGGCGTATGGACCCAATAAAAATCTTGATCATCCAAAAAACGGTGAATCGACTGAGAAAGCGTATGACGAACGCGAGCGACGGCCCCGAAGGTGTTGGTCCGTGTTCGCAGGTGGGCGACCTCGCGGAGGTATTCGAAGGAGTGCCGTTTGTTGGAGGCCGGGTAGGTGTCTGGGTCTTGGACCCAGCCGATGACGCGGACGGCTGTGGCTTGAATTTCGACGGACTGGCCTTTGCCTTGGGATTCGACGAGGACGCCATCGACTTCGACGCTGCATCCGGTGTTGAGTTTGGCGATTTCTTCGTAGTTGGGCAGGTCATGGCGGGCGACGACCTGGATGGGGTCAAAACAGGTGCCGTCGTTGACGGCGATGAAGGAAAGGCCGCCGTCGGCTTTGGAATCGCGTTTGGTGCGAACCCATCCTTTGATGGTCAGTTCGACGCCGGGATCGGCGGTAAATGCGTCTTTGATCTTGAGCCAGGTCATTTGGGTGCCTCGGGCGGGGGTATTTATTGAAATCGAACAGACGAGAATCCCAATACGAAGGACTATTCGCTCTGCTGCTGGTGTGGATCGTAGTCGTCAGGGGCGTCCTTTGTGCGCTTTGGGCTCCACCACTGGTACCATACAGGAAACCCCCTTACGCGCCCATTGACGAGCGCATTGGGTGATGGAGAACGACGATGTCGAGTGCTTTTTTAATGATCGGGATTATCCTTGCCGGGATGATCGCAACTTCCGCCTTCCGTGTCCCCAACAAGAGTGCCCGAGGCGGGATTATCTTTCTTGCCTTGGTTGTGCTGATCGCTGGGGTGGCGATGTCCTCGGTTCGATATGTCGGGGCTACATCGGTGGGCATTGTCAAAAAGAACGCCCTTGGACCACCACTGGCACCGGGGAAGATTCTGGCAACCAGCAACGAGATGGGCATCCAGGCGGATGTTCTTTCACCTGGATGGCACTTGTGGTACTGGCCTGTGCTGTACGATATTGATACGCGCCCGTTGATTGATATTCCTGCTGACAAGATCGGGCTGGTTGAATCCCGTGACGGGCTTCCGCTTGATCCCGGTCAGGTGTTTGCTCCAGAAGTGACCAACGCTGAGTTCAAGAAGATGATTGAAGACCCCAAGTTCTTTTTGACAACGGGCAATGGCCGAAAGGGACCTCAGTCCAATGTTTTGACCCCCGGTAAATATCGCTTGAATCCTGAGTTGTTCATGGTGACGCTGGTGGAAACGACCGAGGTTCCACCCGCAGCGGTGGCCGTTCTCAAGAGCAACTTTGGCAGTGAACCCACGCTCTCAACCAAGGTCGTTGAAGACGACGAGCCCGTGATCCTCGCATCATCTGGCGAAAAAGGCATCCTGGCCGATGTACTTCATCCCGGAAAATACCCGGTCAATATCAAGGCGTACTCGGTGTCAATTATCTCCACACGCGAAACGATTATCCGATTCACCGCTGGCGAAAAAGGATACATCGAACAAGGCGGCTCAGCAAGAAACCGTGCCAACGCCAATGAACAACGCGAAATCACCGTCCGCACCAGCGACGGCTTCACCTTCCCCGTCGATGTTCGCGTCGAATACAAAATCGAACCCAAGAACGCGCCAATTGTTGTTGCCAAACTTGGTGCCGAGATCGAGCCGCTTCTTGCCAAGCTCAATTCGACGGTTCGAGCGATCTTCCGCAACAACGCCGAAGGCGTCAAAGCACTGGATTATGTGAACCAACGCTCGACCCAGGAATCCAAATCGCTCGAAATGATCGCACACGAAATGGCCCGGATGGGCGTCACCATCACAGGCGTCCGCATCGGTGATGTCGGCGACGAAGAAACCCTAGGCCAACTCCTCAATACCCAGCGCGACCGCGAAATCGCAGTCCAAGAACAAATCACCTTCCAAGAACAACAAAAAGCTGCGGTCCAACAGAAGGAACTGTCAAAGACCCAGCAAGAAGCCGAGGAAGAAAAACGACTCGCCACCGCGTCCTATGAAGTAAAAATCGCCGAACAAGACAAAGAGAAGCGAATCATCGAAGCCCGCGCCCAAGCTGAATCCATCGAGATCGAAGCAACCGCCCAGGCCAACGCCTATAAAATGATCGCGGATCAAATCGGTAAAGCCAACGCCGCGATGATCGAGGTCTTGCGAGTGATTGGCGAGAACCGCATTGAAATCACGCCTCGCGTGATGGTGACGGGATCAAGCGACGGCGGCACCAACGGCGAAACCGTTGCCCTCATTGGGACGATGCTTGACAAGATGGTCGCTGATGCTGAAAATGAATAATCAACCCTGATTCCAATCCAAACCCGCTGAACCATTCAGCGGGTTTTTTCATGCCCATCGTCTATCCTTCCTTGACCATGGCATTGGCCGATCACATCTCACCAATCTCTCCGATGGGGATGACGCTCCAGGCGTTCACTGATGTGTGCGCCGATGAAGGTGTCGGGACGGGTCGAGCCAAAGAGGCGTACCACGAAATCTATCGTGATGGCAAGACCGAATCAGCACCCGCCACAATCATCATGCCCCAAATCGTCACCCGCCAAGAAGAACCCGTCAACGAAGGGCTCACCGTCAAGTTCGTCCAGCGACTCCCAAATCCCAATCACACACTTGCCCACCGAGGCATCGACTTTGATGATATTGAATCGGTCATCATCCCCATGATCGGCAGGTCTGGCCGCAAGACCCATACGCTCTGCGTGAGTTCGCAAGTCGGATGTGCTTTGGGGTGTGATTTCTGCGAGACGGCCCAGATGGGATTGATCCGCTCGCTGAGTGCCGCCGAGATCGTCGCCCAGTGGTGGGCGGCACGCCATATAGAAGGCGTCGAAATCGATAACATTGTCTTCATGGGCATGGGCGAACCAATGGACAACCTCGACGAAGTCCTCAAAGCCATCGAATGCCTCACCGACCGTTCCGGGGCATCCATCCCGATGGCCAACATTACTATTTCTACGGTCGGGCGTGTTGATGGGCTTCAACGAATCAAAGAGCAGGTCCAAAAGCCGGGTTGGAAACGACTGGGCCTGGCCTTGTCGCTCAACGCATCCAATGACACTGTTCGATCACAGTTAATGCCCATCAATAAAAAATGGAATATGCGGCAACTCCAGGACATCCTCCTTGAACTCCGCGAAGTTCGAGGCGGGCGAAAGATCATGATCGAATATGTCCTCATCCCCGGTGTCAATAGCGAACTCCAGCACGCTGATGAACTGGCCGCGTGGATGAAACCATTTCTCAAAGACCCAACCCGAACAAAGGGAAAAAGCCACGGCGGATTGCTCAATGTCATTCCCTATAATCCACGCAGAGATTCGCCTTGGCCCGCACCGACCGAGAATCAGATCGGTGCCTTTGTTGATCGATTGATTTCCCATGGCGTATTTGTCAATCAGCGAAGAACCAAAGGTCGTGATACCATGGCCGCATGTGGACAACTTGGCACGGCTGAAATTCGAAAGCGAAAATTGATTCCCATTACGACCAATAATGTCCATAGAGTCCCAGAGAGCGTTTCTAAAACCAACTCTCAAAACTGATTTCCTGAACTGATGGATAACCCAACCCACATATCTCGACCGTCACCTGACAAGCTTGGCAAGCTCTGGGTATTGCGTCAGCGGGCCAAAGGATTGTGGAGCCAACTGACCAATCACGAATATTGGCCAACTTTTTTACTGTATCTACCAGTCCTTTGGTGGGGCATCAAACGGGTACTCACCGGCAAAGGACTCGGAAAAGTGACGGCCGTCAATCCCGGATACGCCGATGATGCAGGCGTGCAAGATGAATCCAAATCCGACCTGAATATCAAACTCGGAGACGGGACCAATGACAACAGTTCGGTGTTGCACTGCGTTCTCATTGAATCAGACGATCACATCGACAACCGAATCAAAACTGCGATCGATGCCATTGACAACGACCCGACACTTGGTGGGCTTCCCGTCATCTGCAAACCCGACAAAGGCGAGCGAGGCCGCGCCGTTCGGCTTGAACTGACCAAAGAAGGTGTAATCGACTACTGCAAAACAAATACTGAGCCGTTTGTACTCCAACGATACCACCCAGGCCCACTGGAACTTGGAATACTTTGGATTCGCCATGTTGATTCAATTACCAACCCGAATTATTCGGGCCCGTCGGGATTCATCTATGCCATCACCATCAAACACTTTCCATCGTTGGTTGGAGATGGACACCATTCACTCCGCTGGTTGATCCTGACCCATCAGCGATACCGCGCCCAGGCAAAGGTTTTTCTCACACGATTTGCTGATCGGCTCGATTGGATTCCAAGCAATGGCGAAAAATTCCCACTCGGATTCGCTGGCAACCATGCCCAAGGCGCCATGTTCACCGATGGATCACACCTGATCACTCCAGAACTCTCCGAAAAACTCTGCGCCATCGCCGATCGCTTCAACACCGACGGCTCTGACGGTGACGGCGGCTTCGACATCGGACGCTTTGACATCCGATGCAAATCATTCGAACAACTCAAAATGGGCGAAGGATTTGGCATCGTCGAACTCAACGGCCTTACCAGCGAACCAACCAACATCTACGACCCAGACCGATCACTCTTTTGGGCGTGGGGGGTACTAGGCGGATACTGGAAACATGCTGAAAAACTCGCCCAAGCCCGGCTCGATACAAAAACCGGAAAACCCATCGACGAAAAAACATGGTGGCGAATGAAACGCGCCTTGGTGCGCGTCATGATTCCATAATCAATTTCCATAACCAATTAGGGTTGCAAACGGGTCGATGACCACGGGCCGTAGGTGTAGCCGTCGCCATCCTTGGTCAAATTGCGATTCCAACGCGCGCGATCGTGAATCCGGCCGACCCCCCCCGCCCAAAGTTCCACAGATTGCGCATGAATCCGATACCCGCCCCAGTGGGGTGGCCGAGGGATTTCGATGTTTTCTTGGTTATTCATCAACGCCGCGGCATCGAGTCCGAGTTTGTCCATCACCCCAGCAACCTTCTCAAGCAGCGCGTCCCGAGATTCAATCGGTTGGGACTGGTCACTCATCCATGATCCGAGCCGCGACTCCAGTTGCCGCGAAGCAAAGTACGCATCCGACTCCGCTTCAGTCGTCTTGATCACCGGCCCACGAATACGAACCTGTCGCTCATAATGATCCCAGTGGAAACACGCTGAGACAAATGGGTTCGCATCGAGCTGCCGCCCCTTGTCGCCGGTGTAGTTGGTATAAAACACCACCGAACCGGGGTTTGGGGGGTCATGGTCGATCCGCTTGCACAGGACAACCCGCGAGTCGGCCATGCCATCATCGTGGATGGTCGAGAGGATCATCGCATTGGCGTTCGGGGTCAATCGCTCTTTCCATGCTTGGTCAAACCACGCTTGGAATATCCCAAATGGGGATTCTGGGAGTTGATCGGGGAGCCGTTCGCCTTGGTCGTAGAACTGGCATTGTACAGATTCATCGCTCATACAAGAATGATATGGGGGTTGGGGGGAGAATTCGCTGTGAATAACCTATCGCCTGCGTGACAATCGCCGCTCGATGTGCGACTATACCTCTTGTGAGCCAAACCACCCACCAATCCAAACCCTGGTCAAAGAACCAGAAACCGGCGATTGATGCTGCGGAGTTGTTTGATCGGACTCCACCACACCATATTGATGCCGAGCGTTCACTGCTGGGCTCGATCCTGCTGGACCCCATGGTCCTCACCGACATCGTTGGTACCGTGTCCAAACCCGATCAGTTCTACAAAGAGGCCCATGGAACTATTTTTTCCTGCCTCCTCGAAACCTTCGAAGCCCACCAAACCGGCGACATGGTTCAACTCGCCGAATCCCTCCGCGCCAAAGGCGTCTTCGATCAAGTCGGTGGCTCGACCTACCTCATGGAACTCGCCGAAGCCGTGCCAAGTTCGGCCAACGCCCCCTACTACGCCAAACTCGTCTCCGACAGTGCCCGCCTCCGCAAGCTCATCGACGCCGCCGGCGAAATCATGTACGAGGCCTATACCCAAGGCGGAGGCACGCCTGATGCCGCCAAAGATGTCATCGACCAGGCCGAAAAACGAATCTTCGACATCGCCTCCGAAGACATCAACGCCGACCCTGAATCCATGTCCGATCTGCTCATGCAGGAAATGGAACGCGTCGAAGCGGCCATGTCTGGCAACATGATCACCGGCATCCCCACCGGATTCGCCTACCTCGACGAACAACTCGCTGGCGGGCTCCACCCCGAAGAACTCATGATCCTCGCCGCTCGCCCATCCATGGGCAAAACCGCCATCGCCCTCAACATCGCCGAGCAAGTGGCCTTCGGCGGCTCCACCCCTGGGTACAACCGCCCCAACGCGGTGCCCGTCGCCGTGGGCATTTTCTCGCTGGAAATGTCCCGCAACGCGCTGACCCAACGCTTGCTCAGCTCGCGCTCCGGTGTCGACGCCTCCAAACTCCGCACCGGACAGGTCACCGACGACGACTTCATCAAACTCCAACGATCCGCAGGTGAACTCGCCGAAGCCAAACTCATCATCGACGACACCCCAGGCATGACCGTGTTGGCACTGCGAGCCAAAGCCCGGCGCATGAAACAACGCCACGACATCCGCTGCATCATCATCGACTACCTCCAGTTGCTCACCTCACCCGGAGCCGCGCGCGAATCGCGCCAAGTCGAAGTCTCCGAAATCTCACGCTCAATCAAGGCACTCGCCCGTGAACTCAAAATCCCCATCATCTGCCTCGCGCAGCTCAACCGTGGCACCGAATCCCGCGAAGGCAACCGCCCACGCATGAGCGATCTCCGCGAATCGGGCTCGATCGAACAAGACGCCGACATTGTCTCATTGCTCCACAGAGAATCCTACTACCACCGAGGCGAGCCCTCATGGGACCCGACCAACCCAGAGTTCGACGAAGACAACCGCGAAAAACTCAACCTGACCGAACTCATCATCGCCAAACAACGCAACGGCCCCACCGGCACCGTCAAACTCCTCTGGGACTCCAACACCGTCCGGTTCAAAAACTGGGACCCGATGCACGCCTCGACCGGCTCTCAAGGGTTCAGCGTCACCAGTTCCATGCCCGACTTCAACCAAAGCCCAGGCGGCCACGCAACCGGCGGCTTCGACGGCCCACAGTCACCCGCACAATCCTTCGCCCCCGGCAACAAAACCGGCCCAGTCGCCGACTTCCGCGATGGATCAGGAAACGATGTGCAGTTCGACGACGATCCAGATGTCCCGCCGTTCTGAACCAAGCCGATGAACTAAACTGATGAATTAGACCGGCTGATAGCATTGACCTGAAAACTCACGGCCACGGTTTTGGACAAGAATCCATTGCATCTGTTCGCGTCGGTTCGCCCGTTGGGTCATGGCTGGGATCAAGATCAGGTCAATCAACTGGCCGATGAAGAAGAACCCAAAGGTCAAGAGATAGAGAATCCCTGTGATCCATTTGCCGTTGTAGAAGCGGTGGATGCCGCAAACGCCGACCAAGCACAAGA
>Ga0256839_1002773_pt1 | contig 19054 bp, 18 predicted proteins | sample 354166metaG_FD_185968 | JGI IMG/M metagenome (GOLD analysis project Ga0256839, IMG submission 185968) | Hydrothermal vent microbial communities from Mid Atlantic Ridge, Atlantic Ocean - 354-166 | ecosystem: Environmental > Aquatic > Marine > Hydrothermal vents | place: Atlantic Ocean: Mid... | reverse complement strand
TAAGGATCGTAAAATCGCAGGTCAAAAACTATACGCGGCTCAGGAAGCTTGTAGAAAAGTGGCTGGAACTTGGCTCTGAATTGTCTGATTTAAGACTCTCAGATAAGAATGATTAGATGAAATATCCGATCGAGAACTTAGCACTGTCAAGTTAACCTTAATGTTGCATAAGCAGGCAGGAGAGCCCGTCGTAAAACCTCCGGCCCCCCTGCCTGCAGGCGATGTTTTTATGCCGCTGTAAGGTTGAACTTTCGGCAGACCAGGGTGAAAACACAGCGCTCACACGCCATTCACCGCTGAACTGCAAGTGCTAATCCGGATATACTGATTTTCAGTGCGACAGACAGGACGGGTATGGACAGACTCAAAAACCTTTCTAAGAACATTCTGCTGGTTGTCTCAAGCCTCGCCGTCATGTTTATCATTGCGGAAACCGGGAAACGCGCCTATGACAAGATAGTACACGGTTTTGACTTTTTCGGCAAAGTCTACAGGAATGATCCCTCGTCAATGTTCATATATACGGACAGGGGCCGGCGGAACAGGCCGTTTGCAACCAACACCTTCATACATCCCGAGAGACGGAAAACAGTCCATGTGAAGATAAATTCACTCGGATTCCGGTATGACGAACTGTCACCTGAAAAGGAAAACGAATTCAGAATTCTCATCCTTGGTGACTCCATAACCCAGGGGATGCGTTTTAACAGGGACGAGGTATACGTGGGGCAGCTGGAGAAACTGCTGAACAGGGGGAATGACACGGGAATGAAATTCCTGGTCATTAATGCCGGGGTGGGAGACATCGGCCTGGCTGAAGAGGTTGATATCCTGCGGGAAAACGGCATAAAGGCCCGGCCTGATTTGGTGGGGATAGGATTTTACCTTAATGACAGCCGTGCTCCGTGGGGGGTTTTCGTTGAAAAGGGTTATAACTACTTTATCCTGAAACACAGCCGTTTCATACGCTGGCTGTACCGCCGCATTTTCGTGGAGAGGTATGTCCGCCTGATAGGGAAATCCAGGGTCGCATGGGTGGAGACATTCAATGAACGGAAGTGGGTAAATGACAGGGAAACATTTTATAAAATGATAGAGGAGGCTGAATCGGACTGGGGCGCCGCCTGGCGGGACAGTTCCTGGAAGTTCATCGAAAAGAAACTGGACGAGGCATTGAAACTGGCCGAGAAACATGATTTTAAGATTTTTCTGTTCTCCTTCCCGGTCAGCGTCCAGGTGGAGGCGGAATTTTTCGACAATAAACCGCAACGGATTCTCAGGAAAATCTGCGAGGAAAGGAATATTCCCTTTCTGGACCTCCTTCCCGTCCTGCGTGAAAACAGGGACAGGAAGCTGTTTTTTGACCAGTGCCATCCAACCCTTACAGGCAACACAATTATAGCGGAAGCCCTGTACAGGTTCCTGAAAAACAGCCCACTGCTCCCCCCTGCAGTGGCGGGACGGCATAACCGGCAGTCAGGGTAGGCCGCCCTTGACGGTTTATGCAACATTAAGCTTAGGCGGCGGAATGGAAATGCCTGTCAGTACCGGTTGATCCTGACGCCGTTGCAGAAGAAATGAATCCCCCTCTCACTCATTGCAAGGGAGATTTTTTCGCCCGTTTTTTTCTCGAAATCAGGAGGAGCCTTTGCAGTGACCCGCGCCTCACCAACCCTTACGTAGACAAGTGTTTCGGCGCCGAGATGCTCAACAAGTTCCACCCGTCCCTTGACCGGGCCGTCGCCGGGTGAGAGGGACTCCGGCCTGACCCCCATTGTAACCTCACGGCCTGCATACTGCTGCAGTTGCTTCACCGCTCCGGCGTCGATCTGAAGTTCACCGGACCTGAAAAACGTCCTGCCCCCCTCCACAACCATACGCCCTCTCAGGAGGTTTATCGGCGGGCTTCCGATAAACGTCGCGACAAAGAGATTTAACGGTTTCTCGTATATCTGCCGGGGAGTGCCGGTCTGCTGTATTTCGCCACGGTCCAGCAGAATGATCTTTTCTCCAAGGGTCATTGCCTCTACCTGGTCGTGGGTGACATATATCATGGTGGCACCCAGTTTCTGATGGAGCCCGGCAAGCTCCACCCTCATGCTGCCCCGCAGCTTGGCGTCAAGGTTGGAAAGAGGCTCGTCGAACAGGAAGAGTTCAGGGCTTCTCACAATCGCCCTCCCGATGGCGACCCTCTGCCTCTGCCCCCCTGACAATTCCTTCGGCTTTCTGTGCAACAGGTCCCCTATGCCCAGAAGTCCCGCGGCCTCCCGTACCTTCCTGTCGGTCTCCTCCCGCGGTCTCTTCCGTATCCTGAGGGGGAATGCCATGTTTTCGTACGCATTGAGATGCGGATAAAGGGCGTAGCTCTGAAATACCATCGCGATGTCTCTCTCCCCCGGGGTAAGGGTGCTTACCTCCCTGTCACCTATGAAGATTTCGCCTTCATCCTGATGTTCCAGCCCTGCGATCAGCCTGAGCACCGTGGTCTTTCCGCACCCGGACGGTCCGAGGAGTATGCAGAATTCCCCCTCGCGGACGTCAAAGGAGATGTTGTTTATAACCGCGTTGCCGCCGAATGATTTTTTAAGATTCCTTATCTTCAGACCTGCCATGTCAATTCCCCGCAGCGGCGCTGAAATAATCGCCCCCAGGCCCTCCGCGCCGTTTATGCAACATTAAGGAGGCTCCTGCAAAAGTCCTCCGTCCGTCACATCGAGCGGAGAGATAGGTCTTATAACTCATAGATACCGAAAGATTTCTCCCTTTGGTCGAAATGACATATACAGGCATTTTCATACTTTTGCAAGAGGCTCTAAGGTTAATATCAGGCATTGAATGTCTATTTGACCGCCCCCGCCGAAAGCCCCCTTACAATCCGCTTCTGGAACAGAAAGACCAGGAGCACGAGGGGCACTGTAGCCACTGTCGAGGCAGCGGCAATCTCGCCCCATGGAAGGGTGTACTGCCCCTGAAACAGCGCAATTCCCACCGGCAGGGTCTGGAACTTCTGCTGCGTCATGATCAGCAGGGCGAAGAAGAACTCATTCCATGCATAAATAAATACAAGAATCGCCGCCGTAAAGACCCCCGGCGCGGCAAGGGGGATCATGATCCGGAAAAGCGTCTGCACATGGCTGCATCCGTCGATCCTCGCCGCATCCTCCAGCTCATCGGGAAGCTCCCTGAAAAAGACCGCCAGTATCCATACGCCGAGCGGAAGCGTAAGGGTTACATATGGCAGGACAAGACCCTGATAGCTGTTGAGCCATCCCAGGGCATGCAGTATCCTCCACACAGGCCCTGCTATGGATATCTGCGGAAACATGGACACCAGGAGAAGGCTTCCCATAATCGGCCCCCTGTATCTGAGCCTCAGGCGTGCCAGCGCATACCCTGCAAACACGGAAATCAAAATGGTAAAAAACGTGGTAAGCCCCGCCACTATCAGGCTGTTTCTGACAAAGTGCAGGAGATTATATTCCGTTATCGCGGACCGGTACGAATGAAGGGTTCCCGAAGGGACGAGCACCGGGGGTATCGCGGTGACCTCTATTGGGGTTTTCAGCGAGGTGTTCAGGAACCACGCAAACGGCAGCAGGCTCATGAAGACCACGACGAATGTTGTTGCAAAAAACGGAACCCTGTTCATAAACGGTGACCCTGCGTGCTCAGGCATTTTCCGCCTTCAGCATTCCTTTCCCCATCACCCTGATGTAAAGCAGGGTGACGGCCAGGGCCATCAGAAAGACCACCACGGAAATCGTGGAGCCGTATCCCATGAGCCCCTCCGTAAACATTTTCTTGTACCCGTAGAACTGAAGCACATTGGTGGAATCGGCCGGGCCGCCCTGCGTCATGACGAACACTAGGTCGAACACCCTGAAGGCATCCATTGTCCTGAAAAGGAGGGCGACGAGAATGGCCGGTTTGACAAGGGGGAGCGTTATCCTCCTGAACCGCTGCCACGCGCCGGCGCCGTCCATCCTCGCCGCTTCATAGAGCTCATCGGGGATGACCTGCAGCCCCGCCAGGATCAGCAGCGCGGCAAAAGACGACGTCTTCCACACATCGGCCGCCACTATCGCCGAAAATGCATACACGGGATCCGCGAGCCATGCACTGTAGCGGGATGTATCGGAACCGTACAGGATATAATTCAGCAGGCCGTACTGGTCATTGAATATGAATCTCCACATCTGTGACGAGACCACTGTGGGGATGGCCCACGGCACGAGTATCGCGGCCCTTACCATGCCCCTTCCCCTGAAATGCCTGTTTATGACAAGGGCGATAATGAGGCCGAACAGTATCTCCAGAAAGGTTGATATGAACACGAACAGAAGCGTGTTTGCCAGGGAATGCAGCGCGATCCTGTCATGCAGCAGGTCCCTGTAATTTTCAAGCCCTGTAAAAGGCTGCCCGAGGGAGGGTATGCCCAGAATTATCCTGTGCAGGCTGAGATAGAAGGAATAGAGAATCGGGTAGAATGCAAAAACGACGACAAACAGAAAGCACGGCGCTATAAGGGCCAGGGCGAAAATCCGCTCTCTTGAAAGTGAAGACAGTTTCATTTCAGCGTGCCGGGCGGCGCTATTTTGTGAGAGCAAGGAGCCTGTCTATCTCCCGCGAGGCAGCCACTGCCTCTTTTTCTATATCGGATGAAGGGTCCGATATTGCCTTGCTGAAGTAGCGCTGCAATACGTTTGACACTGCAGGATAAAGAGGTGTCCTCGGCCTCGGGTATGCGGTCAGGAAGACATCCTTCATCCCGGAGAAGTGCGGATAGGCCCTGAGGATTTCCGCATCACCGTACAGCTTCTTCCTGGTCGGGGCGCGCCCGGCCTTGAGCGCCAGGAGCTTCTGTATCCTTTCGCTTGTCAGGAACTTTACAAAGGTCCATGCAGCCTCCTTGTTTTTTGAATAACTGCTGATGCCGGCCTGCCAGCCTCCCAGTGTGGAGTAGCTCCTGCCCCCCGGAAAATGCGGAAGCCTCGCAATTCCCACCTTGCCGGCTACGGTGGAGCGCTTCGGATTGTTTGACACCTCCCAGGCATAGGGCCAGTTCCTGTGAAAGACCGCCTTGCCCTGGATGAAGATGTCCAGGGATTCAGGCTCCTGGTATGTCAGGACCCCGGGAGGGGCGATCTTCCCGATAATATTGTCCCTGACAAACCTGACCGCCTCGACAGCGTGCTTCCCGGCAATCCCGGACCTGCCGGTTTCCGGGTTTATGATGTTTCCTCCGTTGCTCAGGATATACTCCATCATGTCGCACACAAGCCCCTCGTACTGTTTGAACTGTCCGGAGAACCCGTAAATCTCCACGCCTTTTCCGGCCTCCCCGGAGGTGATTTTTACTGCCTGCTCCACCATCTCCCGCCATGTGCGGGGAGGGCTGAAACCGTATTTTTCAAGCAGATCCGTACGGTAGTAGAGAATGCCGCTGTCGATGAAAAGGGGAACGCCGTAGATTCTGCCGTTGTATGAATTCGCCAGTATCGCTCCGTCCAGGAACTCTTTCCGTTCAGAGGGGGCGAACATATCGTCAAGGGGCGCGGCCCAGCCCGCCGCCGCGAACTCGGGAGGCCAGATCACATCCATCAGGAACACGTCCACATCCTCACTGCGGTTTTTGAGCTTCTGCGTCAACAGGTCATGGAATGCGGTTGACGAATGGGGCCCGACTTCCTTTACCAGTTCAATATCAGGGTGCTCGGCCCTGAAGATACTGTAGATCTCCTCCCATGCCTCGGGTATGTTCGGCTTCCAGGTGACAAAATGAAGGGTGGTCCCGCCCTCCTCGGCCTTCTTTGTACACCCCGCGGGGGCGAGGAGCAATAATATGAAAAAACACATGAATACTCCCTGAATGAGCCCGTGCCTTACGCCCTGCTCATTCATATGATATTCCCGGACTGATCTTAAGAGGTTCTTCATGGCATCCTCCCGTTACAGACATTATTGTGTTTCTATCCTGCTCCTGCATACAAGCAGATATCCCCCGTTCATACAACATCGGGAGCAAATTCCACTCCCCCTCTGAAGCGGACGGTTACAATGTGTTAATCGCAATTAGTATAATCTGCATTATGCCAACAGTCAACAACGGCCGGCCTTGACAGAGTGTTTCATAAAAATATCCCGCAGGTATATAATACATCGTCGTGGATAACGGATACGCTTCAGGGAGAATATCTCCCCCGCAGATGCTTGTTCTGGGTTTCATAGTGATAATACTCCTGGGGACCGCCCTGCTTCTCCTGCCGTATTCGACCACCGGCGGAATCACCCCCGTGGATGCGCTCTTCACATCGACATCCGCCGTGTGCGTCACGGGGCTCATTGTAAAGGACACGCCGAATGATTTCACCATGTTCGGAAAGATTGTGATACTGCTCCTCATCCAGATCGGCGGGCTCGGCTACATGTCAATGGCGACATTTATCGCCCTTATCGCGGGCAGGCGGATAGGCATGCCCGAGAGGATACTGCTCAGGGAATCCCTGAATATCGGCACACTCGAAGGGGTGGTACGCCTGATGAAGGGCATGCTCATATTCGTGGCGGTATCCGAGGGTCTCGGAGCGCTGGCGCTGACGCTCCGTTTTCTCGATAAATACCCGCCTGCGGAGGCGCTTTTCTACGGGATATTTCATTCAATCTCCGCATTCAATAATGCGGGCTTCAGCCTGTTTTCAGACAACCTCGCAGCTTTCGGAAACGATTTAACCATAACCATCACTGTGATGGTTCTTATCGTCCTGGGAGGCATCGGCTTTGTCGTTGTCAACGATCTCTACAACCGGTTCATGGGACACAACAGGAAGCTCATGATCCATACACTGATCGTCCTTATATCCACCTCCCTGCTGATTGCAGCCGGCGCGCTTCTGATCTATCTCAGCGAGAGGAAATACCTCTTTGCGGGCGGAGATTTCAGTACGGGTGATATTATAATCTCATCGCTCTTTGCATCCGTCACCGCCAGAACCGCGGGTTTTAATACAATAGACTATGCCGTCCTGCAGCCGGCGACCATATTTCTTACAATAATCCTCATGATAGTGGGGGCATCTCCCGGAAGCACCGGCGGCGGAATAAAGACCACCACACTTTCAGTGGTGATACTGCATATATGGTCCACGATAAGGGGCAGGAGGGAGACCGTGATATTCAACAGGAGGATCCCCCGCGTGATGGTATCGAGGTCCCTGGTCGTTCTTGCAATGGCCATCATTTATGTGGGCACGGTAACGCTGCTGATAATCGACCTGGAACACACGCCGTTTGACAACACTGTCTTTGAGACCGTGTCCGCCTTCGGCACAGTGGGACTGTCCACAGGCGACGGGGGCGCAAGGAGCTTCTGTGCGGGCTTTTCCGATGTCTCAAAGATTATAATAGTATTCACCATGCTTGCCGGAAGACTCGGTCCCCTGACCCTCTTTACGGCGTTGCTCCGGCAAAAGGAAGAGAGAATCAACTATCCCGAAGGGAGGATCATGATAGGGTGAAAAAACAGTTTGTCGTTATAGGACTGGGCAGGTTCGGCTCCGCGGTTGCGCTGAGCCTTGCCGAGGAAAACTGCGATGTGATCGCCATAGACCGGGATGAAGCCAAGGTGAAGTCAATAGCCGACCAGGTCACCCTTGCGGTGCAGCTTGATGCAATGGATGAAAAGGCGCTCAAGGAGGCCGGGGTGCAGAATGTGGATGTGGCGATAGTCAGCATGGCGGGCAATGTGGAGGCAAGCATCCTCGCGGTAATGATACTGAAGGAGCTCGGCGTCAAAAAGATCATGGCAAAGGCGCTCAATGACCTGCACGGCAAGGTTCTGTCGCACATCGGGGTCAGCGATGTCATATATCCTGAACGGGACATGGCGCAGAGGCTGGCGCATAACCTGGTGATGCCCGAATTCCTTGAACACATACAGTTGTCCCCCGAATACAGTATAGTGGAGCTTCCGGCCCCGGATTTCCTGTGGGGCAAATCCATCGTCGGCACAAAACTGCGCTCTGAATACGGCATCAGCATCATAGCGATCAGGAGGGCATACAGGGCAAACGGCGAAAAGAAAGAATCATGGCATGTCAACCCGCCGGCTGCCGAGGTCATCCGGAAAGATGATATCCTTGTGCTGCTCGGCGCCAACAGGGATATCGAAAAGCTGGGTTAGGAGCTGAAATCATGAGTTTTAAATTCATTTGCAGAAAATGGAGATCGCCTCGGCAACGAAAGAGATACCCTTAACCTTAATGTCGCATAAGCCGGCGGGAGCTTTATGCCACTGTAAGGTAAGGCGACACAGATGAACAACGGATTTTCGATAATATCGGATTTGTTTGCCTTTGCCTTCATGCAGAGGGCATTTGCAGCCTCCGTGCTGCTCGGCATCCTCTGCTCTGTAATAGGCGTGTTCGTGGTGGTGAAGGGATTTTCCTTCATAGGCGCGGGAATAGCCCATGCGTCCTTTGCCGGCGTGGTGCTCGGTTTCCTGCTCGGCATCAATCCCATGATACCTGCATTCGCCTTCAGCCTGCTGATGGTCTTCTTCGTCGGGGCGGCGACGCGCAGGGGCGAACTCAAACCCGACATCTCCATAGGCATCTTCTTTGCTTTTACAATGGCGCTGGCTGTATTCTTCATCGGGCTTATGAAACAGTACCAGCCCGGTATCTACGGATACCTTTTCGGCAACATACTGTCCGTCACCCCTTCAGACCTGTGGCTGACGGCGGGAATATCCGTGTTCATACTCGCGGTGATCAGCCTGCTCTATAAAGAACTGCAGTTTATAACCTTTGACCAGGAGATGGCCGAGGCAAGCGGCCTGCCGGTTGCGTTTCTGCACTATCTCCTGCTGGCGCTTATCTCCCTGACCGTGGTGGTTTCATTGAAGGCCGTGGGGGTAATCCTTGTTTTCGCACTGATCGTCACTCCTGCGGCCTCGGCTTACCAGCTTGTCCACAGGCTTACGCCCATGATATTCATATCCGCCGCAATCGGCGCTGCAGGCTCCACGGCGGGCCTGCTTCTTTCGTATGTCTGGGATGTGCCCTCGGGCGCCACAATCGTCTCCGTGCTGACCCTGATTTTTCTCTTGTGCCTGTGGCTTTCCCCCAAGAGACGGCACTGCAAATGCGGGGTATAGCAATCTGCGGTTTCAGACGGACAGCCCGTTCCTCAGGCGCCTGAGCAGGTTCAGGCTTTCCTCCGTCTCTTCTATCTCGTTGATCTCGAGAATAACCATGACGTCCGGCTTTATTTTTATGAGTTCCTTCAATGCCTCCATCTCCCTGCAGCCCTGTCTCAGGGGCCAGTGGTCCGTGATGCCGCCGTGCAGGCCGTTGTTTCTGTGCATATGCACAAACCGGACGTTTCCGATGGTTGCGTCATCTGCAAATGCCCTGACAAACTCCACGGAATTGAATCCCGCAGCCTCTATGTGTCCTATATCAATGGTGACCGAGTCTGCATAGGTGTTCCAGAACCACCTGATGTCCCCCGTGTCTGCGGCATTCTCAAAAGATACCGCGGTAATCGATTGAAGCTCCTCGAGCGCTCTCCTGAAGCAGATATCATGCGCGCCTTCAAGCCTCCCGCCGCCGGGAGCTCTCTCATCATGAAGTATCAGCGAAAGGTCCGCATAAGCGGCCATTCTCAGGAGATCACCGAAGGTCCCGTCATCCAGAAGGGAATAGCTTACAGGGTGGATTACATACCGCCTGCCTGCCCTCCGGCAGGCACGGACACAGCTCATCATGATGTCCATATTGTCCTTCATCCCCCGGTAGACGGAGATCTGGATGATCTCGGCATCCCATATTTCCACTTCCTCGGGATAGAGCACCCTTGAGCCTATAATCATGATTCCTATTTTAGGCCATATCAATGGAAATTAAAATATACTCGTTCTTTTTCCTGAAAAACACAACCGCCCTGCCATCTTCATTTTCATAGATGATGGTATCGTCGCTGAACTCCTTCACCGGTTTCAGCTTCATCTTTTCGGTTCTTACAAGCTTTCCGCCTTCTATAATCTGTACCTCGGCGTTCATAACAACCCTCCTTTCCCTTGCTCGTGAGACTGTTCCCAGTATACCCTTCTCCCTGAGAAAATTCATACGTTCCCTCAGCTGTCCCATGCCTGAGACCTTATACGCCCTGATCCCCGATCGTGCCGCGGATTCCACGCATTCGGCATTGTCGTCGAAATAGACAACCTCAGACGGCGGCACGCCGATTCCCCGCAGGACATTCTCAAATGCCTCACTTGACGGCTTTGTCAGTCCGGTCTGATACGAGACAAAAAAATGATGGAATTTCCTGTCCAGTTCATACCGTTCAATCAGGGATTCCGTGTAAACCCTGTTGTTATTGGTGATGCAGGCGAGGATATAGTCACCCCTGAGGGCATCCAGCATCTCCGGCACGCCCGGATACAGCCCCCTGTCCCATGACTTGAAATCCTCAATGAATGTTTCGGGGGAAACGGACAGACCCAGTTCGGCAACAACACCTGAAGCAAATTCCCCCGGGGTGCATTTGCCTCTTTCAAACCTTGAAACCCACGGGGACTCAAACCAGAACCTGCGTGCCTCCTCGGGCGACAAGCGCCCGCCCGTCAATTCAACAAGAGGCCCCACACCGTCCCAGTCGACCAGCACGCCTCCAAGATCAAAAAGTATAACCCTGATCATGCTCCCCTGTCACCCGATCAAACATCATCGCCGTCCTGTCTCCAGCCTGTTTATGCAACATTAAGATTATCAATGCGTTTGCCTGCAGAGTATGTGGCGGCCTTCCCGCACTTTAAAATGCCTGTCCCGGCAACCGGAAACGAGCCCACACACATGGCTGCAATCAGGTTCAGTATCTCAATGGTGGTTGTAAGGGAACAGACCTCGGTCTTGCCGCCCGCGGTGTCAACCTCCTTATGTTCGCCCTTTTTGAGGTCATGGCCAAACTGCCTGGCAAAGTCCGCGGGAAGGGAACTTTCATCCGCGCCTGTGTCGACAAGGCCGTATGTTGAAATGGATTTGCCGGTGAGGTGATTGATGATTTTGACGGGGAGCCACGGACGTTCCCGGTTGTCGGGGGTTAAGCTGAGAAAGGGGGAATCCGTTATGGGCATGGGACCGGGTATCGGTAAATGTGAACCAAGTCCTTCGGGGGTACATAGAAGATTACGGGATTCCGTGCACGTTTTTTTGCTCAACTCAGAACACTGTCGGGATTCTTCCCCGAGCACAGGACTTCATTGTTTTTAAATGATCTGACGGCGACATATTTGCCGTTGTATTTTTTGCTCCTGTCTTTTAATATGGTATTCTTCATTATTGTATTGTGCAGGGCCTTTTCTTTCTCATGTTCAGGTTATCGGCACAACAGGCCGCCCCCTTGAACATGGAATTGCTTGATTACTATATATTATTTATTTTATCACACAAGGTCAAGATAAAAGCCACGGATCCACGGCTTTACTTTCCCTGCCGGGGATTGTTAAAATTTTCTACTATGCAGAAGGTTCCGATGACCCCGGAGGGGTACCGTAAACTGAAAGAAGAGCTTGAAAGGCTGCTGAAGGTGGACCGCCCCCGGAACATCAGGGCGATCGCCGAGGCCAGGGAGCACGGCGACCTGTCTGAAAATGCGGAGTATCATGCCGCAAAAGAAAGGCAGTCGTTCATCGAGGGTCGCATCCGGGAGCTCAAGAGCAAGCTTGCGCTCGCCGAGGTGATTGACCCCTCGAAGATCTCGCAGAACAGGGTGGCATTCGGCGCAAGGGTGAAAATCTTTGATGTCGATACAGACGAGGAAAAGGTCTTTACCCTGGTGGGCCAGGATGAGGCGGATGTCAAGACCGGCAAGATATCCATCAGCTCACCTGTCGGAAGGTCGCTTATCGGCAAAGAGATCGGTGATACGGTCATCATAAAAGCGCCTGCCAGGACAATGGAGTATGAAATCTTAGAGATAAGCTTTGAGTAGATTATTTGAGGCATCCGTAAAAGAAAACAGGCGGCTTACAGAAAAGCACTATCTCTTAACATTCAATCCGTTAAAGAAAATCCGAAGGCCCGGGCCGGGCAATTTCTTCATGATCTCTGCGGGCAACGGCCTTGACCCGTTGCTGAAAAGGCCCTTCAGCCTCCACCGGCGCACCGGGAGCGGCATCCGGATACTCTACAGGGTCACGGGCAGGGGAACGGCTATCCTGAGCCGCAAAAGACCGGGTGACGTTCTGGAGATAATCGGCCCCCTCGGCAACGGTTTTCCTGCCCGGAGAGCAGGGGAAAACACCATACTCGTCGCCGGCGGAGTGGGTATCGCACCGGTCTTCGCACTTGCCGAACACCTGGCTGCCTCGGCGAAAAAGCCCGTTCTCTTCTACGGCGCAAAAACAGGAAGCGATCTGTTGTGTATCGACGAGCTTAAGTCAATCGGCATTGAACCGCGTATCTGCACCGACACCGGGGACACGGGACGGAAGGGCCCTGTCACCGGTATGCTGAGAGAATTCCTCGGTAAAAATCCCTCTTTTTCAGAGGATTGCTGTATTTACGCCTGCGGGCCGGAGAGCATGCTCAGGTCACTGTCCGCGCTTGCGGGGGAATACGGATTGAGGGGGTATGCGGCCCTTGAACAGAATATGGCCTGCGGAATCGGCGCATGTCTCGGATGTATCGTGAATACAACCCGCGGCTACAAACGCGTGTGCAGGGACGGGCCTGTCTTTCCCCTGAACGAGATAATCTGGTAACGTGTAACCCTCCGGTTGCATAAACGTGCAGAGGAGTCCGGCGGGCCGGTATTTTATGCAACTGCAAGGGCGACTTTATTGTACTCATGAACCTTTCGGTCAACGTGGGAAAACTGAAACTCGGGAATCCCGTAATCGCGGCTTCGGGCACATTCGGTTACGGTGAGGAGTATTCCGGATTTACGGATATCGGCAGACTCGGGGCCGTTACCGTAAAGGGGCTTTCGCTGAGTCCCAGGGAGGGCAATCCGCCGCCGCGCATTGTGGAGACACCCGCCGGCATGCTGAACGCAGTGGGGCTCCAGAACATAGGCATAGACAGTTTTATAAAGGATAAACTCCCCTTCCTGAGACAATTCGAAACCCGTGTAATAGTCAACTTTTTCGGGGATTCCATATCAGAGTATGCAGAGGCGGCCGCGAGGTTAAGCTCGGCGGAGGGCGTGCATGCACTTGAAATGAACATATCATGCCCTAACAAACAGGCCGGCTGGAGCATCTTCGGCACGGACCCGAAGGTGACCTTCAGGGTCGTCAGCGCGGTCCGCAAGGCAACCGCCATGCCCCTTATCGTGAAGCTGTCACCCAATGTGACCGACATAGCCATGATGGCAAAGGCCGCCGAGGACGCAGGGGCCGATGCCCTGTCCCTTATCAATACACTCACGGCAATGGCCATTGACATAAACACACGGAGGCCGAAACTTGCAAACATAACCGGCGGATTGTCAGGCCCGGCCATCAGACCGGTCGCCGTCAGAATGGTCTGGGAGTGTTACAGGAAAGTGAAGATACCGCTTATCGGCATGGGCGGCATAATGTCGGCCGAGGACGCCATTGAATTCATGCTCGCAGGCGCAACCGCCGTCGCCGTGGGGACAGCGAACTTTGTCAACCCCGGCGCCGCGGTGGATATCCTGCAGGGCATTAAAACATTCATGTCCGCAAGGGGCATCAGGTCCCCCCGGGAATTGACGGGAGCAGTGAGGTGTTAGAGAAACCGTTCATCACCCTGACAACGGACTTCGGGCTGAGGGACCCGTTTGCAGGCCTGTTGAAGGGCGTTATCCTCGGGATAAATCCCGGGGCCGTAATAATAGACATTACACATAACATACAGCGCCATAATATCTTTGAGGCCTCGCAGGTCATAGGCATGAGCTACGGATACTTCCCGTCGGGCACAATCCATGTCGTGGTTGTGGACCCCGGAGTCGGCGGGCACAGGAGGCCGTTGCTGGTGACCACGGGACACCATTTCTTCATAGGGCCCGACAACGGCGTGTTTTCCTCGGTTTATGAAACAGCAGCGCCTGACTACACGGTGCTTCATTTAACCTCTTCACACTATTTTCTGCCGATGAAGGGCTCGACATTTCACGGGCGCGACATATTCGCGCCTGTTGCGGCATGGCTGTCGAGGGGGATAGATTACCACAAGTTCGGCGACCCGGTTGAAGATTACAGTAAAATCCCGCTGCCGCGCGTTACATTGACGGATAAGAACACCCTGAAAGGCACGATCATATCAATTGATCATTTCGGCAATGCAATATCCAACATCACAGGCGACGACCTGGCGAAACTGTCCCCCGAAGCCTCGCCGGGCGACTTCAGGATAGCCTTCAATAACATGGCGGTCCCCTTTGCGGACTATTATGCACAGGCACAGGGAGCAGGGCTGTCGGCGGTCATGAACAGCTTCGGGTACCTGGAGCTTTTCGTCTACGGGGACAGCGCCGCTGAAAAATTCGGCATAAAGACCGGGGACGGCGTGGTTTTATCCCTCAGGGAAAAACCCCCGGGGCAGGAGGGCGGGGGTTGAAGACCGGAGGCGGTATCGCCTATCTTTCAAACAGCTCGGGCATGTTCTTTCTTGCCAGCGACAGCCGCTGTCCGAACTCGAGGTCTGCCCTGCCGAGATATCTTGAGACAAGCCTTGACAGCGTGGATCTCCAGTTCCCGAGTATTGTCCTGATTATCCAGTCCGGCCTGTAATTCAGGGATCTGACCGTTACAAACAGGAAAACGGCAGGCTCAACAGCCCTCTTTACAATGAAAAACAACATGTTCACCAGGGAGACATGCATCGGTCTCCTTGTTTTTGCGGGCCTGTTGAGGCAGGCCGCCAGTGCCCGGGGGATGCAGGGGGTGATTGCGAGCAGTCTGTTGAAGTATGTGTCATCAATATTCAGCAGGTACCTGTAGAGGTATGCGTCCGGAGTGACTATCCCGTCTCCGACCGCCTTTTCAGCCAGCGGGGTGCCGGGGAAAAAGGTGAGATGCGCGAGCGAGACGATATAGGGTTTTTTCAGCGTTGAGAGCGCATTTATCGTATCCATAACATCCTGCTCCGTCTCATACGGATTATCCACTATCATCTCGTAAAACGGCGCGGCCCGGGTCTCCGCAATTATATCAGCGGCCTTCCTGACCGAGTCGAAACGGATCTTCCTGTCATAAATCTCGAAATTCACGCGGTCGCTTCCGCTCTGTATGCCCATGACCATCCAGCAGAGCCCGGCCTCTCTGAGCATCAGCATCTTCTCTCTGTCCATCATTGTGGGTATCACCCTTGCGATAAACGGCAGTCCCACATGTTTCCTGTACTCCCTGCAGAACTCCCTTATCCACTGCCTGCTGTGCGTGAAGAAACAGTCGTCCTGGAAATTTATATAGAGGACAAACGGATTTTTTACGACCTCCCGTATCTCCGCCATTACATTTTCAACGGACCTCTCCCTGATCTTTCTGCCGTACACCGCAAGGAATGCCGAATTGCCGCAGTATGAGCACTTAAACGGGCAGCCCCTCGTGGTTATCATCATGTGGCATGTCCCGCCGTAAAGCGCATACATGCGGAACACCCGCTGGTTTTCAGAGAAGTTGTAAATCCTGTTGTTATGAAAGCCGTAGAAATAATCCGGCAGATACTCCTGCAGAGGCAGGACGTCGAGATCATTCTCCGGCAGGGCCGGAGGCTGCCTTATTATCTCCCCGTTGTGATTCGCCCATATGCCCGGGATTTCGGGCGGCACCTTCCGTCCCTTGTCACTCAGGTGTTCCAGCAGGGAGACGACCGCATGCTCCCCTTCTCCGGTGCATACATAATCGGAATATCTTATACATTCCTCCGGCTTGATAATCGTATGCACGCCCCCCCAGATTACAGGAATGTCAAACCTTTCTTTCAGCAGACGCGCAAGGTTCTTTGCAGGGTAGAACTCGATCGACATGAGGCTTATGCCGATCAGGTCAGGGCGGTAGTCAGCGATAAAGTCCTCTATCGCGGGACTCAGTTCCGGCTCCAGGTAGCCCGGAAGAAACAGAATACGGACATCGTGCCCTTTGTCTTTTGCATTGGCTGCGATATATTTCAGCCCGGTCACATATGCATTGGACTGCAGCGAAACAAGAAGCAGTTTCATTCGGATAATATTTTATAAACTCCGCGGTCTTAACAACGATATAAAAGATAAACTTAGCATAACATATCACAGTTACAGGTGAAAGCCCCCGCCGGGACAACCGCTTATTTCAAATAATCCTTGCAGTTGCATGAAATAGCGCCAGCGGGCAGGGAAGTGCGGAGGTTTTACGGCGGATTCTCCCGCCCGCTTATGCAACATTAAGGATTACATGAGGAGTCTCCTGCAAAAGCATGAAAATGCCTGTATATGTCATTTCGACCAAAGGGAGAAACCTTTCGGTATCGATGCGTTATAAGACCGCTGTCTCCGCTCGATGTGACGGACGGAGGACTTTTGCAAGGGCACCGGGCTCTGATAATTTGATATGGCGGGCTGATTTTGTTATTCTTAGAAATAAAGGCGATGGGGTTCGCTTAACTGTTCCGCATTTAAAGGAACTGATAACTCCTACTGACTCTCGGGCACGTAAGGTTGGTAGGGGTTTTTTTATTTCTATGAGGAGGAGGCATGCTTGATAAATATTCGCACCTGAAAGAACAACTCCTGGAATGCATAGACGACATGCTTGCAATCGAAAATATACCGGGATGCCCGTGTGAAGAACTCAGGAAAAAGGTCCATAACAATGTCTTTAACCTTGTGGTGCTGGGGCAGTTCAAAAGGGGAAAGACCAGCCTGATCAATGCGCTCCTTGGCGCCGAGATACTGCCGACCGCGGTTGTGCCCCTGACATCCATCGCAACAATCCTCAAATACGGCGAGGTGCTGAGAATAAAGGTCTTCCTGACAAGCGGCGCCGTGAAGGAAATCAAGCCCGGGAATCTCGCCAGGTATGTTACGGAGAGGGGAAACCCGAGAAATGAAAAGGATGTGCGCGAGGTGGTCATCACCTACCCGTCGCCGTATCTTAAAGACGGGGTGCAGATCATAGACACGCCGGGTGTCGGCTCTGTCTACCAGCACAATACGGATATTGCATACCAGTATATACCGAAATCCGACGCCGCCCTGTTTATCCTGTCGGTCGACCAGCCTGTAAGCCAAGCCGAGCTCGATTTTCTCAGGGATGTAAGGGAATACTCCGACAGGATATTTTTTCTCCAGAACAAGGCGGATTATGTCGGCCCGGAAGACCTTGACGAATCCATCGCCTTCTCCGCCAAGGTGATAAAAGATGCCGTCGGTTTTGACGTGAGGATACTGCCCCTGTCGGCAAAGCTTGCGCTCGAGGCGAAATTGTCAGGCTCGGATGAGCTGCTTGAGAAATCATTTCTTCCTGAATTCGAGAAGACCCTCAATACATTTCTCATGGAGGAAAAAGGCAGGGTGCTGATTCGCTCCGTGTCGAACACCCTGTTGAGGATATTGTCCCAGGCAATACTTGAACTTGAGCTGGAGATGAAATCACTGGCCACGCCCCTTGAGGAACTCAGGGTGAAGATAGAGGCCTTTGAGAACAAGAAGCGGGCGGTTCTGTCTGAAAAACATGACTTCGACATACTCCTTGACGGTGAACTGAACAGGCTTGTAAGGGATGTGCTTGATGAAGATATTGAAAAGTTCAAGAGAGAGATCAGCGTAAACCTGCTCCCCGGCCTTGAGGACCTCTATGAAAAAAGCAAGGGTCTTTCAGGCAGGCACCTTAATAATGTGCTCGAAGAATACGTAGTCAACGAGGTGAAAAATGCATACAATAACTGGAGGGCGAAGGAGGACGGGAAACTCGCCGCCGCCTTTGAGGCGATCTGCAGCAGGTTTATTTTAAAGATAAACGGTACGGTCGATGAGCTCCTGAAATTTTCATCCGAGCTGTTCTCCATACCGTTTGACGTGTTTAAGTCGGAGGAATTATGGACCGTTAAATCAGGCTTCTACTATAAATTCAAGGACGAGCCCGTGTCGCTCGAGCTCCTTACCGCATCATTCACTTTTGCTCTGCCGGGTTTTATCACAAACAAGATCATCCTGAAAAACGCAAAGAAGTTTTTACTCGAAATGATCGACAAGCAGGGGGGCAGGTCGCGTTTTGATTTTACCGAAAGGCTCGGCAGGAGCAAGTACGCCTTCAGATGGGACATGCTGCAGAAGATCGAGGCGACCATCGAGGGCATTGCTTCGGCCATAGAAAAAGGTCTGAAGCAGAAGTCCAAAGGGGAAGGCGAGGTTGAAGAGCGGAAACAGGAACTTGCTGAGACGGCGGAGAGACTGAACGGGATCCGGGACAGGCTCCTGCATATCAGGGAGGATTTACCGTAAGGGGCAGGATGCAAAGGTTTACCTTGATGTGGCATAAACGGGCAGGGGAGTCCGGCGTAAAACCTGCTGACTCCTCTGTCCCGCCGCCGGTATTTTATGCAGCTGTAAGGTTTATTAAGATATTAGGATTATTAAATTGACAGCCCGGATAATATGAGCTATGGTTAAATTAACCTTAATATGGCATAAGCCGGCAGGAGATGTTCTTATGCAAATGCAAGGTGGAAAATTCTTCTTTCCCGTAAACTCCTCCCCTGTGCTGCGGGAGAACTCAATTAAGAAAGGAGGGCCGGAAAATGAATCTGGAGCTTACGAATCAGGAAAAGGATATGCTCGTTTTGGTCCTTGAAAATTTCATACCCGACCTGAGGGCGCAGATTGCTTCCGGAGTCAAACACGACTGGAGGGTCAAGCTGCACGAAGAGGAAGAAGTGTTGAAGACGATTCTTGAGAAACTGAAGGCATTAAAATAATCTTAATGTTGCATAAACGGGCGGGAGAGGCTGCCGTAAAACCTTTATAAAGCGATGGGATTTTGTAAATATGTCTATGTTGCAGGAAATAACGGAGAGTGAAGTTCCAAAAGACGTTGATATGCCGT
>Ga0256839_1002772_pt1 | contig 19059 bp, 21 predicted proteins | sample 354166metaG_FD_185968 | JGI IMG/M metagenome (GOLD analysis project Ga0256839, IMG submission 185968) | Hydrothermal vent microbial communities from Mid Atlantic Ridge, Atlantic Ocean - 354-166 | ecosystem: Environmental > Aquatic > Marine > Hydrothermal vents | place: Atlantic Ocean: Mid... | reverse complement strand
GCCGGTTCCGGTTCCCGGCTGCTCAGAAAGAAGCCGCCAAACAGCAACCACAGGATCAGCAGCCCATGTGCGATGCCCGAGATATATGCGCCGGTATTCACACCGCGACCCTATTCGTCGCGCCCGTCCAGCCGCGGTCCGCCACTGTCGGTCACAAGGCCGATATCGCGGAACCCACCGGCGTTGAGCGCACCCATGACCTGCATGACCTGCTCATAGGGGATGGCCCCGTCAGCCCGCAGGAAAATCTTGTTGTTCTGGCGTTCGCTGGAAATTGCCCGCAGCTTTCCGATCAACTGATCCGGAGCGATTTGCGTGGTCTGGATCATCAGCCGCCCGTCGGCAGTGATGGTCACCGTCAACGGCTCTTCCTGCTCATTTGCCAATGAGGTTGCCGCGGTTTCGGGCAACTTCACCGGCACGCCAACCGTGGTCAGCGGCGCGGCCACCATGAATATGATCAGCAGGACAAGCATGACATCGACAAATGGCGTGATGTTGATTTCGGCGACCAGATGGGAATTGCCGCCACGTCTGCGGCGCCTGCGCCGCCCCTTGCCCGCCTCTTTTACGACACCCGCGCCCATGTCAGCTGTCCAGCTGACGGCTGAGGATGGTTGCAAACTCATCTGCGAAGGCCTCATAGCCCGAGATGATCCGATCTGCATCCGACGACAGCTTGTTGTAGAAAACCACAGCCGGAATGGCTGCAAACAACCCAAGCCCCGTGGCCATCAACGCCTCGGCGATACCGGGGGCGACAACGGCAAGATTGGTGCTTTGCTGTTGGGCAATCTCGATAAAGGCATTCATGATCCCCCAGACCGTTCCAAACAGACCGACAAAAGGCGCGGTCGAGCCGACGGTTGCCAGAAACGGCAGGCCGCGCGTCAGTTCTTCGCTTTCCTTTGCGATGGCAACATCCATTGAACGGTCAATGCGCGCCTGTGCACCTGCAATCAGTTCACCGTCATCACGATGGCTTCGCCGCCACTCCAGCATGCCGGCCGAAAACACGTTTTCCGAGGCCCCGTCCGGCGCGGGCCCGATCTGGTCATACAACTCGTCCAGTGGCTCACCGGACCAGAAGGCCTGGTCAAAACGCGCGGCGGCATCGCGCGCTCGGCGATAGTCGATCAGCTTTTGAAATATGATCGCCCAGGACCAGAAAGAGGCGACGACCAGCATGATCATGACCAGTTTCACAACCAGGGTGGCGCGCAAGAACAGCGCAATGATGGAGAAGTCAATCTCCTGCGCCATCGCAAGGGTTTCGGTTTCCATTTTACCTGCTCGTTTTTATGGGCCGTCTTTTCGCGGCACCTGATGACACGCAGATTAACGGATTTACAGGGGGAATGCCAACACAAGCGCGTCAGAACCGCGAGAAACCGCGCTCACTGCTGCAAAAGCAGGCGGATGTTTGCCGGAAGTCGTTGCGGCTGGCCGTTTTCGCCCAGCGCCACGATGGTCACGAGTGCCGAAAACAGTTCATCGCTGTCGCGCTTCACAACCTGGCGCAGGACGATGCGGGCGCCGGTGATCGCTTCGGGGCGGGTCAACACCTGCAGTTCATCGTCGAAGACCGCAGGCAAAAGGTAATCCGCCTCGACCCGACGCACGGCAAACACGAAGCCATCCGATTGGCGCAGCGCCTTCTGATCGATGCCAAGCGTGCGGATGAACTCGGTTCGGGCGCGCTCGATGAATTTCAAATAGTTGGCGTAGTAGACGATCCCGGCAAGGTCGGTATCTTCATAATAAACGCGCAGATTGAACTGGTGCATGCCTGGTGCCGGGCCACTTGACCCTCTCCTGGAGTTTGATGAACTGGTCGAAAGGTGCACAATGCAGCGCAGCTCTACAAGCCAGGAAGCGACCGTGGGCAAGGTGATTTCGACCGCGCCTTTGCTGGCCGGCCCGGCCCTTGCCATCTCATTCCGGCTTGTCGGAAGAGAAATCGACGAAAACGCCATCCTGCGCGAAACCTTCGGGCCGGCTCCAATCGCCTGAGCCCTGATCCTTGCAGGCGGCGTGGGGCTGTTCGTGTCGTGGCGCCGGTCACAACGGCGCGGGCGGGGCCTACTGCCCAAGGCGCGCAAAAAGGCGCAGCGCGAAGGACCGGTCGGAAGCGGCCGCCGGAAGTTCTGGCGCATAGGCTGCGCGGATCAGGTCAGCCACCTCCGGGCGCAGCACCGCCTGGCCTACGGCCACGGCCAACGGTGAGCGGGTGCGGAAGGCGTCTTCGCCCCAGTCCAGAATGACCTGTGTCGCCTGGGAAAGCGCCAGGGCATCGGCAGGCAGGCTCGACAGTTCCCGGTCCATCCGGATAAACACGATGGCCGCCCGGATCGCGCCGTTTTCTTCAAATCGAAACAGGCGATACTGGTTTGCGTTCGCCGTTTCACAACGCTCAATGATGCCGGCCAGCCCCGGAACCAGCCCCTCCAGTTCGGGCACATCACGCAACTCGGCCCAGCTGCGCAGGAAGAAAAAATACAGGTTTGCCCCCATTTCAGGGTCTGTCTCGGCCATTTTGTGACCGGCAAGGGCAACAATCGCTTCGATCGCGCCTTTCACCACCGAAAGCGTTTCGGCTTCGACGCCCAGAACCATCGGCACGATCGGCCGCTCCCACCGTGCGAAGGCAAAATCCTCGCCGCGTTTGAAATATCTCTCAATCTGGTCCGGGGTCACTGGTGTCGTTCCTTGTCCATCTGCATGAAGCTGGCCTGAACTCTTCACTTGCCAAACAGATCGCTTTGCCCGGGCTGCGAAGGCGGCGCCAGGCCCAGATGTGACCACGCCTTGGCCGCCAGCATTCGGCCGCGCGGCGTTCGCTGGATCAGCCCCTGCTGCAGCAAGAACGGCTCAATCACCTCTTCAAGCGCATCGCGGCTTTCGGAAAGGGCAGCCGAAAGTGTCTCGATCCCGACCGGTCCGCCAGCGTAGTTGTCGGCGATCAGCCCGAGGTAACGCCGGTCGGCGCCGTCCAGCCCGAGATGGTCAACACCCAGCCGCGTCAGCGCGCCATCGGCCACCTGGCGGGTGATCGAGCCGTCGCCCTCAACCAGCGCAAAATCGACGACCCGGCGCAACAATCGACCTGCAATGCGTGGCGTGCCGCGGGCGCGTTTGGCAATTTCCTGCACGCCGTCGGGGGCCGCCTTGATACCCAGCAACCGGGCCCCGCGCGCCACGATCTCTTCCAGCTCGCCGACGGTATAAAACTGCAACCGAACCGGTATGCCGAACCGGTCGCGAAGCGGCGTCGTCAGCAACCCGAGTCGCGTTGTGGCCCCCACCAGCGTGAAGGGCTGCAGTTCTATGCGAACAGTGCGCGCCGCCGGGCCCTCACCGATCACCAGATCAAGCTCAAAGTCCTCCAGTGCCGGATACAGAACCTCTTCCACCGCCGGGTTGAGGCGATGGATTTCGTCAATGAACAACACATCGCGCGGCTCGAGATTGGTCAGAATGGCGGCCAGATCACCCGCTTTGGCCAGCACCGGCCCGCTTGTCATGCGATAGCTCACGCCAAGCTCGCGCGCAATGATCTGCGCCAGCGTGGTCTTGCCCAGACCGGGGGGGCCATGAAACAAGGTATGATCCATTGCTTCGCCGCGCATCCGGGCGCTTTCGATGAACACGCGCAGGTTGGCGCGCGCCTCTTGCTGACCGATGAAATCGTCAAGCACCTGCGGTCGCAAGGCGCGGTCTTCGTCTTCCGGGCGGGGCGCCGGGCGCAATGTGGGGTCAGGCTCGCTCATCGCGCTACCCTTTCGGGGCCAACAGTTTCAAGGCCGCCCGGATCAACCCGGCAGCATCGGCGTCAGGCATCTGGCCGGCGGCCTCGGCCACGGCCGCGGCCGCATCACCCGGACTGTAGCCAAGGTTTTGCAAGGCTGACAGCGCATCAGCCTGTGCCCCGGCATGCACCGGGGGTTGCGGTTTCGGAGCACGCACAGGCTCCAACAGTTCATCCACCGGGGCATTGTCAGCCATCGCGAGGCTTTGCGCCCCCATGGCCATCACGGCGGGCGCCTTGTCCTTCAATTCATTCACCACGCGCTGTGCAATTTTCGGGCCCACTCCTTGTGCCGCCTTGACGGCATTCCAGTCGCCAAGGGCAATCGCCCGGCTGACGCCATCGGCCCCAAGCGCACTGAGAATGGCCATCGAGGCCTTGGCTCCGACGCCCTGCACACTCTTGAGAAGCTTGAACCATTCCTTTTCCACCAGTGTGGAAAAACCGAAAAGCTGCAACAGGTCTTCACGCACCAGCAAATCGGTATAAAGCGCCGCCACTTCGCCCGGCCCCGGCATGCCGGCCAGGGTGCGTTGCGAAACATGGACGACATATCCGACCCCGCGCACATCTATCAACAGGTGGTCTGATCCGCGGTAGTCGATCCGCCCGGAAATCTTGCCGATCATGCGCTGGCCTTTCGCAAAGCGGCATCAAGGCGCCCGGCATGTTGGGAATGATGCGCGTGACATATCGCAATCGCAAGGGCGTCGGCGGCATCCGGGCCGGAAATTGCTGCTCCGGGAAGCTGAAGCTGGACCATGTGCAGCACCTGCCGTTTGTCAGCGTGACCGACGCCGACGACAGCTTTCTTGACCGTGTTTGGGGCATACTCGCCCACGCTGAGGCCAGCGCGCGCCGGCACCAGCAAGGCGATCCCGCGCGCCTGTCCCAGCTTCAGCGTGCCCGCCCCGTCCTTGTTGACGAAAGTCTGCTCGACAGCGGCCAGTTCGGGCCGAAAACTGCTGACGACCTCGCTTAACTGGTCAAACAGGCTCAGCAGGCGTCCAGACAGGTCGTCACCGACAGAACGGCAGACGCCGTTGCCGACATGCGTCATGCGCGGACCTTGCACCTCGATCACGCCCCAGCCAAGATTTCGAAGCCCGGGGTCGATACCCAATATCCGCATTTCGTCGCCCTGCTCTCGTTGCTTTTGGCCGGACTAGCACGAAAGGCGAACATCCGCCAGAAATTCTTGCCGGCGGGCTTCCCGCTTGCATGTTTTCGCAACACGCAACCGGCATGCAATTTCTGCATGTGTGGCAAGCAAAAAAAGCAGCTTGTCAGACAGTTCGCTGCGCTCTAGTTGCCGGCAGACCGAAGCAATTACGCGGCGGGCCTCATGACAATCTTGCAAGGGACACCCATCATGGCTGTTATCGATACACATCGCCAGCACGGCTTCGGGGCCGGACTGTTCGCCCGACCGGCCACGGCCATCTGGACACTGATCGCATCCTTCAGGGCCTGGAACGATACCCGGCTCACGCGGGCTTCCTTGCGTAAATTGAGCGATCGCGAACTGGAAGATATCGGGCTGTGCCGCGGCGATGTCGAGGTGCTCCGCTTCTGATTCACGGGTCAGCATGCGCGGCAACGGCCGCCGGTTCTGGCCGGCGGCCGTCTTCATGTCATTACCCGGGCCTTGACGCCGGACAGATGTCAGCGGCGAATGATGCGTGCCAGATTGATGGTCAGCGGATCAGGATACATGACATAGGCGCCAACCTTGTCGAGCACGCTTCCGCTCTGCAGTTGAGCGACGCGCGCCACGTAGGCCTGGTGACCGATTTCGAGATACAGGAAAATCTTGAAAGCCAACATCACGGTCAGACACAGAAAAACACTGCGAACAACATGGTGCGGTTGCTTGCGATGTGGCTTTGCCACAATCAACCCATCGGGCAATACCGTCGTGACAAAGCCATGTTCCAGCTTGCGGTGCTTTCGCCCGATCTGCTGGAGCCTCTGCCTGAACTGTATTTGCTTTTCGTCTGTCATCATTACCTCGGATACCATACAAGAACTGAGCCAAGCTATTGGCTGAATTGGGGCAAAAATAAGGCAATCCGCCTTTGCGTCCCACAATCAGCCCGATTTGCGCAATGTGAGCGTCGTCCAGTCACCAATCTCTTCTTTTTCCACAAGATTGTATCCTGACTGTGAATAGGTGTGCAGCACGTCGTCCGCCTGTTCGTTCAGAATGCCCGATAGAATCACGACGCCTCCGGCCGATGACGCGGCGGCCATGTCGGGCGCAAGGTCTATCAGCGGCCCCTTCAGGATGTTCGCAAATATCAGGTCAAATGGCGCGCCATCGCGCAGGGCCGGATGGCCGAAACCGGCCGCGACCACGCATTCAATTGTGTCGCCCAATCCGTTGGCCTGAATGTTGTCCCTGGCAACCTCAACCGCCACCGGGTCGATATCGCTGGCAATGATCGCACCGTCGCTGACCAGCCTCGCGGCCATCGCCAGCACGGCGGTTCCGCATCCAACATCGGCAATGTTGTTGAACACCTGACCGGAGTCGACCAGCCTGTCGAGAGCGCGCAGGCAGCCCATCGTTGTTCCGTGGTGGCCGGTTCCAAATGCCAGCGAGGCCTCGACCAGCAGGCCAAGTGCGTCGTCGGGCACCTTTTGCGCATCGTGGCCGCCATGGACAAAAAACCTGCCTGCTGTCACCGGCTTCAGGTCGCGCTCGACCTTGGCCACCCAATCGGTCTCGGGCAATTGCGAGATCGCGAAGGGGGGCGAACCGGCCGAGGCCGCCAACAGGTCCAGGCGGACCGCGTCGGGGCGGCGGTCGAAATAGGCCTCGACCTCCCATCCATCCGGTTCATCTTCCAGCTTGTTCAACCCGATCCCGATCGGTTCAGGCACGAGCCGTTCAAGGGCGTCGCTCAAGCGTTCTGCATCGCCCTGGCTTGCGACGGTGGACCTGGCCGTGAATGTGGGCATTTCGCTCTCCGCTATGTGGTTTGGGCAGGGCGCCGGGAAATTCGGCAATCGACAACCTCAGGGCCTTGCACCCACGCCGGTTGGCAATGGGCAACTGACACCTGTGCCGCCAAGTCCGCAATACCCGCCGGGAACCTTCGCCAGGTATTGCTGGTGATCGGCCTCGGCATGGTAAAACTCCGGCGCCCGGACAATTTCGGTGGTGATGCTTCCCAGTCCGGCCCGCGCCAGCTTGTCGGCATACGCCTCACGCGTTCTTGACGCCAGGCGCTCTTGCTCATCGTCATGCACATAGATGCCCGAGCGATACTGCGTCCCCCGGTCATTGCCCTGCCGCATGCCCTGGGTCGGGTCATGGCCTTCCCAGAAGGCGCGAAGCAAATCCTGGAAGGAAACGCCTGCCGGATTGTAAATGACGTGCACAACCTCATTGTGGCCGGTCTGTCCCGAACACACCTCCTGGTAGGTCGGGTTGGGCGTGTAGCCGCCGGCGTAGCCAACGCGGGTCATCCATACGCCGGAGATCTGCCAGAACATCCGCTCGGCCCCCCAGAAACACCCCATGCCGAACATGGCCTGCGCAAACCCCTGGGGCACATCGCCGGACAGCGGACGGCCGAACACATGGTGCGTTGCGGCGGTCGGAATTGGCTGCACCCGCCCGGCAAGCGCGTTGGCCGGGGTCACCATTTCGGTCTTGCGTGATGCGAACATCGACTTCTCCGTTGTTGGCGGGCCCGCCAAAAGACTATCGCGCGAGGCGAGCGAAAGCTAGATTACGGGCGCCCGCAGCCGCGCCGACCAGATGGTTTCATTCCCCGGCTCGGGGTGGCGCGGGATCATCAGGGAAAGGCCAAGCGAAACCGCCGCCATGGCCGCGGCCAACCCGAAGACGGCACCGGGCGCCGCAAGCCACAGATACCCCAAGAGCGCGGGCAGGACGACAGCCGCTATATGGTTGATCGTGAAGGCAACGGCCGCCGTGGGCGCGATATCCGCCGGGTCCGCGATTTTCTGAAAGTAGGTCTTCAGCGCAAAGGCCAGTGCGAAAAACATGTGGTCAATGACATACAGCCCGGCCGCGATCACCACCCCCCAGCCAAGGTAATAGATGCCGCCATAGGCCAGAAACACGGCGATCAGCCCGATATATTCAAAGGCCAGCGCGCGACGCTCGCCCCAAAGGGCAACTGCCTTGCCCATCATCGGCGCAAAGATCATGTTGGCCACGAAATTGATCATGAAAAGCGCCGTCAACTGATGCACTTCAAGGCCAAACCGTTCGACCATCATGAACGCCGCGAAAACCACGAAAATCTGCCGCCGCGCGCCGGACATGAATTGCAGCGCGTAGTAGAGCCAATAGCGTTTTCGCAGCACCATATGCGTATGCTGCGTGTGCTCTGCCCGAAAAACCGGATAGGCAAACAGGCAGAAAACGGCAACAAGGAAGGTAAATCCGCCAGCCGTCAGATAGACGAAATTGTAGGACAGATCGAAGGTCTTCCAACCAACCACCAGCAACCCGTATGACAACAGCGCCGCGGCCGATCCGGCCGATACGATCCATCCCAGGATCTGTGGCGCGCGTTTCTTGTCGATCCACTGAAGCTGAAGCGACTGATTGACGGTCTCGAAATAGTGGAACCCGAAAGACGACAGAAGCGTCAGGGTCAACAGGCCGCCAAAGCTCGGGAACCAGGCGGTTACTGCGGTGGCGGCGCCCAAGACCGCCAATGCGACCAGCCCGAGAACCTGCTCCCTGATGAACAGCAGCAGGCCCAGCACACCCACCGCGAGCAGACCGGGGATTTCGCGCACCGTGTGCAGCCAGCCGATGTCGGAGCCGGTAAAGCTTGCCCGCTCGATCACGAAATTGTTCAGCAGAGCGCTCCAGGTGCTGAACGCAACCGGCATGGCAAACGCCGCCAGCAACAGCAGTGCAACGGGGCGGCGCCAGACGGGCAGCTCATGCGCGTTTTTGACTTGGGATTCAGTCATGGTTTCCGCATAGGGCCTTCCGGCGGGCGTTGCGAGAAAAAAGTGCGAAAGCCGACCCGTTGGCCTGCCTGGGGGGACGCCCCCGGGAAAACACCGCATGCCGCATCTGCCCAGAATCAGATTGGCGCTTCACCCCTTGGTGGCCGCGGTTTTTCGTGATTTCCAGGGCGCTCATCGCAACGGCGCCGGTCAATAGAAACTTTGCGGATCGATATCAATCTGAAGTCGGAGATTGCCCGGAATTCTGAACTGGGACACCCAGGCCGACAGTGCCTTCTGGATCGGCGCGTTTTTGTCCGCCTTGACCAGCAAACGCACGCGATGGCGTCCGCGGATGCGCGCAATCGGGGCCGGGGCCGGGCCGTAGAGCCGCGCGCCAATGGCCCGTAAAGGCGCATCACGACGCGCCATTTCAGACCCGAAATCAAAGACCTCCTGAACATTGGGCGAAGACAGGATAATCCCTGCCAACCTGCCGTAAGGCGGAACACCGGCGGCTTTTCGTTCGGCGGCTTCAGCCCGCCAGAAGCCTTCCTCGTCGCCGGCCAGAATTGCCCGGATCACCGGGTGCTCGGGCTGAAAGGTCTGCAATAGCGCCACACCCCGTTTTTCAGCGCGTCCGGCACGCCCCGACACCTGCCGCATCAGTTGAAACGTGCGCTCGGCGGCGCGCAGGTCAGAACCCTGCAGCCCAAGATCGGCATCGATCACGCCAACCAGCGTAAGCAAGGGAAAGTTGTGCCCCTTGGCCACCAGTTGCGTGCCGATGATGATATCGGCAGCACCCTCGGCAATGCTGACGATCTGCTCTTTCAACGCCCTTGCAGAGCCGAAAAGATCAGACGACAAGACTGCAATGCGGGCATCGGGGAAAAGCGTGCCAACCTCTTCCGCCAGCCGTTCCACCCCCGGCCCGACCGGGGCCAGGCGGCCTTCGGCCTCGCATGAGGGGCACTTTTCGGGCATCGGTCTGGTTTCGCCGCATTGATGGCAGACCAACCGCTTCAGGAACCGGTGCTCGACCATGCGCGCATCGCAATGATCGCACCCGATCTGGTTGCCGCAGGCCCGGCAGATGGTCACGGGTGCGTAACCACGCCGGTTGATGAACAACAGCGATTGCTCGCCACGACCGACACGCGCGGCCACCTCCTTTTGAAGGGTCGGCGAAATCCAGCGGTTGGACGCCAGTGTCTCGGCCCGCATGTCGATCGCGGCAAGTTGCGGCAACCTGGCCTGCCCGAAGCGCGATGTCAGCTCGAGCCTGTCGTATTTCCCGGCTTGCGCATTGGCCCAGCTTTCAAGCGAGGGCGTGGCCGACGCCAACACGACCTGCGCGCTTTCGATGGACGCGCGCAAGACGGCCATGTCGCGCGCTGAATAGACCACGCCGTCTTCCTGCTTGTATGACGTGTCGTGTTCTTCGTCGACGACGATCAGGCCCAGTTCCCGAAATGGCAGATACAGCGCCGAGCGCGCGCCAACAACAAGCTGTGCGCCGCCCTCGCCCACCATGCGCCAGCAGCGCCGCCGCTCGGTCATCGTGACGCCGGAATGCCATTCGGCCGGGCGGGCGCCAAAGCGCTCTTCGACCCGGTTCAGGAATTCTGCCGTCAGGGCAATTTCGGGCAACAGGACCAGGGCTTGCCGCCCCTGATGCAGACACTCGGCCACGGCCTCAAGATAGACCTCGGTCTTGCCCGAACCGGTGACACCCTTGAGCAGGGTCGTGCCGTATGAGCCCGACTTCACTTTTTCTCGCAGCTTGTCGGCCGCCGCCAACTGATCGGGCGCCAGTTCCACACCGGCGCGTTTCGGATCGAGCATCGGGTATGGCACATCGCGCGGGCTTTGTTCTTCGGCGACCACACCCTGTGACACCAGGCCCTTGATGACCGAACCCGACACCCCTGCCATCTCGGCCAGTTCGCGCAAGGTGAAGGACAACCCGCCAAACTCCTGCAAGACGCCCAGAACCTTGCGCCGAGCCGGCGTCCACCGATCCGGCTCTCCCTGTCCGAGCCGATATATCTTGCGCATCGACGGCGGGTCGCCCAGCCCGGGCGAACGTGTGGCAAGGCGCACCATCGCCGACATTGGCGTCAGGGTATAGTCGGCAACGCGGGTCAGAAACTCGCGCATGCCCGGCCGCATCGGAGCGGCGTCCAGAACCCGAATGACCGGCCGCACCTTCTTGATGTCGAAGTCCCCCTTGCCCGGGCCCCAAACCACGCCAATCACCTTGCGCGGACCCAATGGCACTTCGACAAAGGCGCCCGTCAGACAGCCGCCTTCGGGGGCCTTGTAGTCGAGAAGGCGGTCAAGCGGCTGCGCTGTCAGCACCGCAACCAGATCGCCTTCATCGAAGAATGTTGTCTCGCTCACGCCGCCATCCGCCCGTTTGGCCTTTTCGCTGCCCATGACCTACGTTAACTAGAGTACTGAAACAGATATCAATGCGCGAGGCATGACAATGAGATTCTTTGTGGACACGGCCGACGTCGAGGCGATCGCCGAACTCAATGAACTGGGCATGGCTGATGGCGTCACGACAAACCCATCGCTGATCCTGAAATCGGGCCGCGACATCCTTGAAGTCACGAAAGAAATCTGCTCGATCGTGGCCGGCCCGGTCTCGGCCGAAGTCGTCGCTGTTGAAGCTGACGACATGATCGCCGAAGGGCGCAAGCTGGCGAAGATTGCCGACAATATCGCGGTCAAGGTGCCGCTGACCTGGGCCGGGCTGAAAGCCTGCAAGGTGCTGACCGGCGAAGGGAACATGGTCAATGTTACCCTGTGCTTTTCCGCCAATCAGGCGCTTCTGGCAGCCAAGGCCGGTGCCACCTTCATCTCTCCCTTCATCGGGCGGCTGGACGACATCAACATGGACGGGATGGACCTGATCGCCGATATCCGCCAGATTTATGACAACTACGGTTTTGACACCCAGATCCTCGCCGCCTCGATCCGCTCGGCCAACCACATGAGCCAGGCCGCCCTGATCGGGGCCGATGTGGCAACTGCGCCACCCAATGTGATTAAAGCGATGGCAAACCACCCGCTGACCGACAAAGGGCTGGACGGTTTCCTGAAAGACTGGGCAAAAACGGGTCAGAAAATTCTCTGACCCGAAAGCACGTCTGAATGCGCGAAGACTCTCAAATCAAGAAATCGTCGGAAATCATCAGTGAAATTCGGGAACTGATCCTGGCCAACCCCGAGATCGTGCTTGAGGACCGGGAGGTTCTGCGCGCAGTCGCCCATGCCGATCAGGGGACGTTTGGACCGGATGTCGTCGACCTGCGCGGGATCGCCCTGGAAAGGCTGGAAAGCCGGCTGGGGCGGCTGGAAGACACCCACAGAAGCGTCATCGCCGCGGCCTATGAAAACCTGGCGGGAACAAACGTCATCCATCGCGCTGTCTTGCGTATTCTTGAAGCCACGGAGTTCACCTCTTTTCTCACGGACCTGCAGGACGTTGCCGAAATCATGCGGGTCGACACCCTGCGCCTCGTGCTGGAAACGGCACAGGACGGCGAAATGGCGGCGCTGTCCAGGCTTGGTGATGTTCTTGCAATCGTCGACAAGGGATGGATCGACACCTATATCACGAGCGGCAGAAACATCCCTGCGCGCGCGGTCACGCTTCGGCAAATCCAGCCGGAAACCGACGATGTCTACGGCGAGAACTCGGACTGGATCCAATCCGAGGCCCTGTTGCGGCTCGATTTCGGACCCGGGCGGCTGCCGGGCATGCTCGCCCTTGGCAGCGAAGACCCGCATCAGTTCAAGCCGACCCAGGGGACCGACCTGCTGGCCTTTTTCGGTGGCGCCTTTGAACGGGCGATGCGCCGCTGGCTGAGCTGACGCACATATCCCCCGCGGCGGCCGATGCCGTTGCCAACTGGCTGGCGCATGAAAAAGCCTTGCAAAACGCTGCGGCCAACACTCTGAAGGCCTATCAGTCCGACATCCTGGGATTCCTGTCATTCCTCGGCGTTCATCTGGGCGGGCCGGTCGGCCCCTCACAGCTCCGACAGATCGGACTTACGGATATGCGGGCCTGGATGGCGCATGAACGCGGGCGCGGCGTATCGGCGCGGTCGCTGGCACGCGCGCTTTCGGCGGTAAAGTCCTTTTTTCGCTGGGTCTCGAACCACGAAGGGTTTGATGCGACTGCCGTTCTGGCAACGCGCGCCCCGAAGTTTCAGAAAAAACTGCCCCGCCCGCTTGCTGAAGATGCCGCGCGCGCCATGATCGACCGGGTCGGAGATCTGGCGAGCGAAGACTGGGTTGCCGCCCGCGACATGGCCGTCCTGACGCTGTTATATGGCTGCGGGCTGCGAATATCCGAGGCTCTGGGCATGACCGCCGACCAGCATCCGCTGCCGGATGTGCTGCGGATGACAGGAAAGGGCGGCAAGGAAAGGCAGGTGCCGGTTCTGCCCGCCGCACGTCAGGCCGTGGCGCGTTACATGCAGCTTTGCCCGTTTCCGGCGGATCCCGGATCACCGATGTTTCGCGGCCAGCGCGGCGGTCGGCTGAATGCCCGTCAGATCGCCGGGGCCATGCAGCGCGCGAGGATGCAACTGGGCCTGCCGGCAAGCGCTACCCCGCATGCCATGCGCCATTCCTTCGCCACCCATCTGCTGAACGCCGGGGGTGACCTGCGCGCCATCCAGGAACTGCTGGGCCACGCCTCGCTTTCAACCACGCAGGCCTATACTGGCGTCGATACCGCCCGTTTGATGGAAGTGTATGGCAAGGCACACCCTCGGGCCTCATGAATTTTTGACAGTCGCGGAATGGCAATTTCAAATGTCATTGTCTCCAACCGGCATTTCGGTCATGTAGCCACCATGAGCGTGCGAACCAAGGCATTGATGGTGCATCTTTTGACGGCCACCGGCGCGGTGTTCGCCATGCTGGCGATGCTGGCGGCGGTCGACGAAATGTGGAGCCTGATGTTTCTCTGGCTCGTAGTGGCCTTTTTCGTTGACGGCATAGATGGCCCGCTGGCCCGAAAATATGAGGTCAAGACAAACGCACCCGAGTTTGACGGCGTCCTGCTGGATCTGATCATTGATTATCTGACCTATGTTTTCGTCCCGGCCTATGCCCTGTTCAAATCCGGGCTGCTGCCAGGATGGACGGGCTGGATCGCGATCATTGTCATTACCTTTGGCAGCGCCATGTATTTTGCCGACACGCGGATGAAAACCAAAGACAACTCCTTTTCGGGCTTTCCAGGCTGCTGGAACATGGTGGTCCTGGTGCTGTTCGCAATCAGGCCGAGTTTCTGGGTCATCCTTGTGATCGTGGCGGTGCTTGCCGCGCTCATGTTCATTCCGGTGAAATTCATCCACCCGGTGCGCACCGAACGCTGGCGGTTCATCTCCTTGCCGATGACGCTCGCCTGGACGGTCTTTGCCGGCTGGGCCGCCTGGGTCGATTTCCACCCTGAAAGCTGGGCGCTTTGGGGGCTGGTGGCGACGTCAATCTATATTGTGTTTGCGGGCGCTCTGCAGCAATTGATCCCGGCACGCCAAACTTAGGACAAAATCCTGTGCCTTGATGATCTCCGGTTTCGACAGGGCAGGATCATTGGGGTTTTTTCGGCTAATCATATCCGTTTTTGCGCCACGACCCCCGCCACCGCCCGGGCCGCGCACCCGCCGGTCGCGGCTGCCTGCGGCTGACGCCGGACCCAAGCGCCGCCAGCCAGTGCGCCAGACGGCGAAACCAGACAACGAAACAACGGGCCGGGCCGTTGCGCCGACCTGCGCAAAAGAGATCCGCGGCAAGTGCTTTGTCATTGATGGCGACACGATCGTCATTCAAAAGACCCGAATTCGGTTGGCGGGTATCGACGCGCCCGAACTGGATCAGCCGTGGGGACAAAAGGCAAAATGGGAAATGGTCGCCCTGTGCAAGGGCAAGACCATTACCGCAAAGCTGACCGGCGAGCGCTCGCATGACCGGCTGGTCGCCGTGTGCTATCTTCCCGACGGCCGGGATATCGCCGCGGAACTGGTCAAACGGGGCCTGGCGCTTGACTGGAAGCTCTTTGACAACATGTGCTATCGCCACCTTGAGCCACCGGGCGCGCGCAAAAAGCTGTGGCACATCGCCCACAGGTGATGGCGCGTCAGAGCCGCGTCAAAGCCGCCCCGCCCACGATCAGCGCCGCCGCCAGCGCCTTGCCCCAGCCCATGCGCTCGCCGAACAACAGCCAGCCGATCAGCACGGCAAACAGGATCGAGGTTTCGCGCAGCGCGGTCACCAGCGCAATCGGGGCCTGGGTCATGGCCCAGACGACAATCGTGTAGGCGACATATGAGGCCAAGCCGGCAATGCTGCCCGACAGCCACATGCGCGCATCGGCCCGCAGCACCGCGCGGCCCTTCAGCGCCACCACCGCCGGGGTGTAGAACCATGCCGTTGCCGCCAGCGCCCAGCCGGTGAACGCGATGGCGTCCCCCATCTCGCGCGCCCCGATCCCATCAACGATGGAATAAGCCGCCGTGGCCATGGCCGACCCGATGGCAAAGGGCACAAGCCGCCGGTTTTCGCCGTTGGAAAAGGCCCCCTGCGCCATCAACAATATGCCCGTTCCAAGCACGAGGATGCCTGCCAGTTCGGTTCCGGTGATCACATCGGTCAGAAACAACCCGCTGACCAGCAGGACAAACAGCGGCGCCGCGCCGCGGGCGATTGGATAGACGCGGCTGAGATCCCCGTGCTCGTAGGCATGGCCAAGAAACAGCAGATAGGCGGTGCGGATCAACCCCGACGCAATGATCCACACCCATGCATCGGCCCCCGGCAGCGGGCGGGTGGCCACGACGGCCAGCCCCAGAACGCCGTTTCCGAGCGCCACCATGAACATGCCGGTCAGCTTGTTGTCGCCGGTCTTGACCATCGCGTTCCAGACCGCATGGAGCAAGGCCGCCGCCATCACCCAGAGAAAGACCGCAAAGCTCAAATCAACAGCCCCGCTGCGCCTTCGTGGCGCAGCAATGCCACCTTGGTTTCGATGCCACCGGCGCCGGAATAGCCGCCAAGGCCGCTGGCCCCAAGCACCCGGTGGCACGGGATGATCACCGGGATCGGATTTCCGCCGCAGGCCTGGCCCACCGCCTGTGCCGGCACCCCAAGGGCAGTTGCAAGTTCGCCATAGCTGCGTGTTTCGCCGAGCGGGATGGCCTGCATTGCAGCACAGACCGCGCGCTGAAAATCCGAACCTTCCACATGCAAGGGCAAGTCAAACTCTCTGAGATCACCCGCGAAATAGGCCGCCAACTGGCGGCGTGCCTTGTCCAGAACAGCGCATTGTGCACCGTCGGGTTCACCACCCCAGGCAAGCGCGGTGATCGCGCCGCCGCTTTCGCTCACCCGTAAACGCCCCAGCGGTGTATCCACCAGGATCGCAGCCATCAGCCGAGCGCCGCATCGCAACGTGCGCAAACGCCAGGATGGCCGTGTTTGCCCACATCCGGCAGGATTTTCCAGCAACGCAGGCATTTCTCGCCGGCCGCCTTTTCAAAAACGACGCCCACGCCATCGATTTCTGGCATGCGGAAGGCTTCGGGCGGGATCGGCGTGTCGGTCAGTGTGATCGCCGACGTGATGCAGACTTCGGCAAAATCCACCGATTTCAACGCCGCCAGCGTGTCGGCGTCGCGCACATGGACAACCGGGGCCGCTTCCAGAGACGAGCCAATGACCTTGTCTTGCCGTTGCACTTCAAGTGCAGCCGTCACGACACGGCGCACATTGCGAATTCTGGCCCATTTCGCGGCCAGCCCTTCATCCAGAAGGTCTGCCGGTGTTTCGGGGAAATCCTGCAAATGAACGCTGCTGTTTTCGCCCGGATACCTCTCCAACCAGACCTCTTCCATGGTGAAAACCAGCATTGGCGCCAACCAGGTGGTGAGGCGATGAAACAGGGTATCCAGCACTGTGCGCGCCGCGCGCCGCTCTGGCGTGTCGCCATCGCAATACAGAACGTCCTTGCGGATATCAAAGTAGAAGGCCGAAAGGTCGACCGTGGCGAAGGTGAATACCTCCTTGAAAACACTTTGAAAATCAAACGCTGAATAGCCCGTTCGCATGCGATGGTCCAACTCGGCCAGACGGTGCAGCACCCAGCGCTCCAGCTCCGGCATCTCCGCCGGCTCGACCCGGTCTCTTTCCGAAAACGCCGAGAGCGAACCCAGCATGAAGCGCATGGTGTTGCGCAGCCGCCGGTAGCTGTCGGCCACCCCTTTCAAGATCTCCGGTCCGATGCGCTGATCGTTGGTGAAATCCACCTGCGCCACCCACAGCCGCAGGATATCGGCGCCATATTGCTTGACCACGGTTTCCGGCACGATGGTGTTGCCCAGCGACTTGGACATCTTCATGCCCTTCTCGTCCAGCGTGAACCCGTGGGTCAGCACCCCGCGATAGGGCGCGTGCCCGGTGGTGCCCACCGACTGCAACAGCGAGGAATGGAACCAGCCCCGGTGCTGGTCGGTGCCCTCAAGGTAAAGGTCGGCGATGCCGTCGGGCGACCCATCGGGCCGGTCGCGCAAGACAAAAGCATGGGTCGAGCCGCTGTCGAACCACACGTCCAGGATATCGAACACCTGCTCATAATCATCTGCCTTGTAGTCTCCGCCCAGGAACCGTTCCTTTGCGCCCTCGGCATACCAGGCATCGGCGCCCTCGGCCTCGAAGGCCTCGACAATACGCGCATTCACCGCCGCATCGCGCAGCAGGAAATCCGCATCCGTCGGCAGAGCGCCCTTTTTCACAAAGCACGTCAGCGGCACCCCCCAGGCGCGCTGGCGGCTCAGCACCCAGTCGGGGCGCGCCTCGATCATCGAATAAAGCCGGTTGCGCCCGGTGGGCGGGGTCCAGTTCACATGGTCGATCTCGGTCAACGCACGCGCGCGAATGGTCTTGCCGTTCTCGTCCTGCCCGTCACCGACCTCCTTGTCGATGGCCACGAACCACTGCGGCGTGTTGCGATAGATCACCGGCGCCTTGGAACGCCAGCTATGCGGATAGCTGTGCTTGATCTTGCCGCGTGCGAGCAACCCGCCCACCTCGACCAGCTTGTCGATCACCGCCTTGTTCGCGTTGCCTTCCTTGCCGTTGGGCTTGAGGATCAGCTTGCCACCGAAAAACGGCAGATCGGGACGGAACGATCCGTCTTCCATCACATTATAGGTGATCACCTGTTCCAGCATGCCCGCATCGCGGTAAAGCTCGAATTCCTCCATCCCGTGGGATGGCGCGCAATGCACGAACCCGGTGCCCTCGTCATCGGTGACAAAGGGGGCCGGGCGGAAATCGCGCGGATCGTCCCATTCGCCGCCCGACCCTTCGGCACCCGCCAGCGGATGGGCCAGCGTCGTGCCCGCCAGATCGCCGGTATCGGAAACCCGCGTAAACCCTTCGACCCGCGCCGATGCCATGACCCCCTCGGCCAGCTTGTCGGCCAGCACCAGCCGGTCGCCCACCTTGACCCAGCTTTCGCCGGGCACCTCGGTGACCTCGTAAACGCCGTAGTCGATGTCTTCCGAGTAAACCACGCCCTTGTTTGACGGGATCGTCCAGGGCGTCGTGGTCCAGATCACCACATCCGCCCCCTTCAAGGCCGCATTCGGGCTGTCGAGCACCGGGAAGCGCACCCAGATCGTGAAGCTTTCCTTGTCGTGATACTCCACCTCGGCCTCGGCCAGCGCGGTCTTTTCCACCGGGCTCCACATCACCGGCTTTGAGCCCTGGTAAAGCGTCCCGTTCATCAGAAACTTCTGAAACTCCGCGGCAATCACCGCTTCGGCGTGGAAATCCATCGTCAGATAGGGGTCGGCCCAGTTGCCGGTGACGCCCAGGCGCTTGAATTCCTCGCGCTGGATGTCCACCCAGCCCTCGGCGAAGCGGCGGCATTCCTGGCGGAAATCCACCACGTCCACCTCGTCCTTGTCGCGGCCCTTGGCGCGGTATTGCTCTTCGATCTTCCACTCGATCGGCAGCCCGTGGCAATCCCAGCCCGGCACATAGCGCGCATCAAATCCCATCATCTGATGACTGCGCACCACGAAATCCTTCAGGATCTTGTTCAGGGCATGTCCGATATGCAGGTGCCCGTTGGCATAAGGCGGACCATCGTGCAGCACCCAGGGCTCGCGCCCTTCCTTTTCGCGCAGACGGTCGTAGATGCCGATTTTTTCCCAACGCTCCAGCCAGCCCGGTTCACGCCCGGGCAGACCGGCGCGCATGGGAAAGTCGGTTTT
>Ga0256839_1002771_pt1 | contig 19059 bp, 16 predicted proteins | sample 354166metaG_FD_185968 | JGI IMG/M metagenome (GOLD analysis project Ga0256839, IMG submission 185968) | Hydrothermal vent microbial communities from Mid Atlantic Ridge, Atlantic Ocean - 354-166 | ecosystem: Environmental > Aquatic > Marine > Hydrothermal vents | place: Atlantic Ocean: Mid... | reverse complement strand
CAGGGACGGGATCTGTCAGAGCCGCTGGACGATATGCTGGCGGACTATGCCCGCCGGCGCGCAGCGGATCAGGAACACACCATTCGCTGGGGCAACCGCCTGGTGTCCCTGTTTTCCAATGACCTTCCGCTGCTGGGCCATGCCCGGGCCGCCGCCTTGGGCCTGCTCGAACGCTGCCCGCCGCTGAAGAAGGAGCTGGCCTGGCAGGGCATGGGCTACGGCGCCGGCGGACTGTCCGGGCTGATGCGGGGGCGTCCGTGAACGGCAGAGCGCAGCGGGCGTTCGATGTGCTGGTGGTGGGCGCCGGTCCGGTCGGAGCCGCTGCCGCACTGATGCTGGCGCGCAAACAGTGGCGGGTTGCGGTGGTGGAACGGCAGGATCTGACGCAGCTGCGCGCACCTCGGGAAGATGCCTCTTACGACCTGAGGGTATCGGCAATCAGCCCGGCATCGCGTGCGCTGCTGGCGCGGCTGGGGGTGTGGGCGGCATTGCCCTCTGAGCGCGTCTGCCCCTACCGCGAGATGCGGGTCTGGCATCAGGGCGGGCGCGCGGAAATGCATTTCGACAGCGCGCTGCTGGCGGCACCGGATCTGGGCAGTATCGTCGAGAACCGCCTGCTGCAGTCCGCCATGCTGCGCCAGTTGTCTGCTTTGCCCGGCGTCGAGCTGATCACCGGCAGCGCGTTGGCCGCGCTTGAACGCCAGGAAGAGCGGGTACGGCTGACCACGGTCGATGGTGAAACCCTGTCCGCCCGTCTGCTGATCGCCGCCGATGGCCGGGGCTCAGCGGTTCGGGAAGCGCTGGATCTGCCGGTGCTGTCGGGTGCCTACCGGCAGCGTGCCATCGTGGTCAATGTGGATACCGAGCGGCCGCACCGGCACACCGCCTGGCAGCGCTTTCTGCAGACCGGTCCGCTGGCCTTCCTGCCGCTGGCCAACGGTCAGAGCTCCATCGTCTGGTCCGCCGACGAGCCGCGCGCCGATGAACTGATGGCGCTGGACGACGATGCGTTCCGGCAGGCACTGGGGGCGGCCTTCGAGCACCGGCTGGGGGCTGTCACCGGTTGCAGTGAACGGGCCGCCTTCGAGCTGTCCTGGCATGCGGCCGAACGCTGGCTCGATCATCGTGTACTTCTGATCGGCGATGCCGCCCATGGCGTGCATCCGCTGGCCGGTCAGGGCGTCAACCTCGGTTTTGGCGATGTGGCGCTGCTGGATGCGCTGCTGGACGCAGGGGAGGGTCCCTGGCAGCGACGGCAGTTGCGCCGATTCGAACGGCAGCGCAAGGCCGAGACCTTCGCCGCGACCCAGCTGTTTTCGGCATTGAAATGGGTTTATGGGCAGCCACACCCGGCCCTGGCCCTGCTGCGCGACGCGGGCATGGCGCTGGTGGACCGGCAGACCCTGATCAAGCGCTGGATCGTCGACAACGCCTTGCGCAACCTGGCCTGAGCGGGTGCCGCCCGTGTGAACTATTTCGTATGGACAGCCCTTGCCCGGCTGGACTATGCTGGTGGCCAGCGGGAATAACGACAAGAAAAGGCCATGGAACCGTTTTTGAGAAGGGTAGTCTTGCTGGCGCTGCTGCTGGTGCTGAGTCCGGGGGGATGGGCGCAGTCCGATGATGCGCCGCTGCGTTTCAGCGTTACCGAATTCATCGTCAGCGGTGACAACCCGCTGGGCGATCGCGCGCTCGCCGTTGTTGAACCCTATCTCGGTGAGCAAGCCGGCCTCGACGGGCTTTCCGCCGCCGCCGATGCGCTGGAACAGGCGCTGATCGATGCCGGCTACAGCTTCCACCGGGTGACCCTGCCACCGCAATCGCTGCAGGGCGGCCGGGTCGAATTGCGGGTGCTGGCCTTCACCCTTGGGCAGGTGTCCATCGAGGGCAACCGCCACTTCGACCGCGACAATATCCTTCACGCCCTGCCCGAACTGCAGCCCGGTCAGGCGCCCAATACACGCCGGCTCGGGCGTTCGCTGGATCTGGCCAACGAGCATCCGGCGCGGCAGATCCAGCTGACCTTCCGCGAGAGCGAACTGCCGGATGCCATCGATGCGGCGGTCTCTGTCAACGACAGCGACCCCAAGGTGTATTTTCTCAATATCGACAACAGCGGCTCTTCCAGCACCCAGGAGTTTCGCGCCACCCTGGGCTATCAGCACAGCAATCTGTTCAATCGCGATCACGCGCTGACCGCGACCCTGACCTTCGCGCCCGAGGATCCGGCGGCGACGCGACAGATCGGACTCAATTACCACATACCCCTCTATGGTCAGGGCTCGGCGGTGGATGTGCTGCTCTCCGATTCGGAGGTCAGTGGCGGCACGGTGGCGGAGAGCGTGGAAGTCAGTGGCAAGGGTTCGGTGTTTGGCGTCGGATACCGACACCTGCTGATGACCGACGGCCCGCTGCGCCACAGCTGGCGTGCCGGCCTGCAGTACAAGCTGTTCAACAATACCGTGGACCTCTCCGGCAACAGCATCGAGTCGGATGTGCTGAGCTTCCCGCTGGAACTGGGCTACGCGCTCAGCTACACCGCCCGCCGCTTCGTGGTCAGTCTCGACCTTTCGGCGGCGAAGAACATTGAAAGCGGCAGCCACAACACGCCGCAAGACTATGACCGTGCCCGTCCGGGCGCCGATCCCGACTGGTCGGCGCTGCGTTACCGGCTGAACCTTGATTGGCCCTTTGCCGGCGATTGGCTGATGCGCGCGCGTGTGCGTGGGCAGAGCAGCTCCGACCGCCTGATCCCGGGCGAACAGTTCGGTGTCGGCGGTGCGGCCACGCTGCGCGGTTTCGAGGAACGCTCGATCACCGGCGACGAGGGATGGCTCGGCAGCCTGGAGGTCTGGACCCCGTCCCGGCAGGGCTGGCGAGGCCTGCTGTTCATCGATGCCGCCTCGGTGCAGAACAACCCGCTGCCCAATACCGCCGAAGCGTCGGAAAACCTGTCTTCCTGGGGACTGGGCCTGCGCTGGAGCTGGAAGCAGCAGCTCAGCCTGTCGCTGGATCATGGCATCATCATCCAGGGTGGCGGTTCCGACCCACAGATCAACCAGGACGGCGACAGCAAAACCCATTTCAACCTGATCTACCGATTCTGAGGCGGCCATGGACAGACGATACCGACAGGCTGGCACCGCAATGCTTCTGGGACTGGCGCTGGTCCTGCTTGAGGCACCGGCTTGGGCCGCGGCTGAAGTCGGCAGCGTGGGTTATACCCGCGGGGTGTTGACCGGTCAGATCGAGGGCGAACCGGTGCGCATCCTGGGCAAGGGGCAGCCGCTGCGCGCGGGCGAAACGCTGAAAACGGGGTCACGCAGCTTTGCGCTGATCCGCCTCAATGACGGCACGCGGATGACACTGCGGCCCAACAGCGCCTTCCGCATCGAGGATGTGAATACGAAAAAAGGCGAGGAAAGCGCGCTGATGCGCCTGATCAAGGGGGGCTTCCGCGCCATTACCGGTTTCATTTCCAAGCGCCGGCCGGGAGCCTTCAAGGTGACCACCAGCGTGGCCACCATCGGCATCCGTGGCACCGAGTTCGATACCCGCCTCTGCGAAGGCGACGAATGCGCGCAGGAGAATGCCGCCATCGGACAACAGGCAAAGGACGAGTCGCGCGTCATCGGCCGGGTGGCCCTGCTGCGCGGCAAGGCCAGCGCGGTGGATGGCGAAGACAAGACACGCCCGCTGAGCACCGGCGCGGCGGTCTATGAATCCGACCGGCTGCAGACGGGCATCCAATCCTTCGCAGTGATCGCCTTCAACGACGAAAGCCGCGTCACCATGAGCCCTGACACAGTGTTCCGCATCGAGCAGCACCGCTACCGCCCGGATACGCCGAAGGAGAGCAATGCCTTCCTGCGGTTCATTCGCGGCGGGCTGAGGCTGGTCACCGGGCTGATCGGCAAGCTCAACCGGCCGTCCTGGCGGGTGGGCACGCCGACGGCCACCATCGGCATCCGCGGTACCGGCTTCGATCTGGTCTGTGACGGCGAATGCGTGGACCAGCAGGCCGCCCGCTTCGATCCCTGGCGCGAAACCCTGGCCGGGCGACTGCTGGGGCAGTTCCTGCAGCCGGTGCACGCCCAACAGCGTGCCGGCATGTACGCCCGTGTATGGAAGGGCGAGATCGTGCTGCAGTACGATGGCGGCAGTCAGATCCTTGCCGAGGGGCAGGCGGCCTTCATGCGCAACAGCCGCAGTGTCCCGCGTCTGCTTCCCGATCTGCCGCGGCACCTGCGCGGGTTCGGTGGCGCTCCGCGCCCGGACAAGGTGATCATCACCCGCGACCTCTTCGCCAAGGCCAGTCCGGACGGTGTGCCGCCGGGGCTCTATGTCTCGGTGCGCAAGGGCGATGTGACCGTGCGCGGCAAGGACGGCTCGATGGCCCTGCTCGGCCGGGGCGAGGCCTCGCTGACCGGGCTGGACGGCAAAACCCGGCGCCTGGCCTTTGTGCCGCCGTTCCAGAAGTATGACGATACGCCGCTGCCCGAGGAACTGACCCCGCGCATGCGCCGCATGCTGGATCTGTTCGGCGTCAAGGGGCGCAAGAAGAAGGCCTTCCAGTGTCGCCTGCAATGAGCAAGGGAGAGAACAGGATGATCCGTTCAAGTCGATTGGCCATGGCCGCTGCCGTGAGCGCGGCGTTTTGCTTACCCGTTGCCTGGGGCAACCCCGAGGGTGCTCAGGTGGTGCAGGGCGCGGCCAGCTTCAGCACACCGTCGAGTGGCGTGCTGAACATCCGCAACAGCAATGGCGCGGTCATCAACTGGCAGCGTTTCGACATTGCGCCGGGTGAAACCACCCGCTTCATTCAGCCTTCGGCCGACAGCAGTGTGCTCAACCGCGTGGTCGGCAACAACCCAAGCCGGATTCTTGGCACTCTGAGTTCCAATGGTCGGGTCTTCCTGATCAACCAGAACGGTCTGCTGGTGGGCGAGGGCGCGACCATCGATACTGCCGGCTTTTTCGGCTCCACGCTGAACCTGACCGACGAGGATTTTCTCAATGGCCGGCTGCGCTTCGAGGGTGGCGGCCAGGGCGGTATCGTCAATCGCGGTTTCATCCGCGCCGATGGCGGCAATATCGTATTGATCGCACCGAACATCGAGAACGGCGGTGTGATCCGGGTGCGCGACGGTGAGATCCTGCTGGCCGCCGGTCAGTCCATCGAACTGACCAGCATCGACAACCCGTCCATCCGCTTCGAGGTCAGCGCCCCCGACAACCACATCGTCAATCTCGGCCGCATCATTGCCGAGCGCGGCGCGGCCAGCCTGTTCGCCGGGAGCCTGCGGCACTCCGGCGCCATCCGGGCCACGGGACTGGTGCGCAACGCCGACGGCAGCATTGCACTGGTGGCGAAGGATAGCGTGACAATCGACGGCAGCGTGGACGCCTCCGGCGAGACGGGCGGCGGCGCGGTACATGTCGAGGCGCAGCGCATCACTGTGGGCGAGAACGGCGTGATCGACGCCAGCGCCACGGCCGAGGGCGACGGCGGCGAGGTGGTCCTGTTCGCCGAGGACAGCCTGGCCGTACACGGAGAGATTCTGGCGCGGGGCGGCGCGCAGGGCGGCGACGGCGGTTTCATCGAGACCTCGGGGCTGAAACGGCTCGACATCCGCCGTGCGCCCGATGCCTCGGCAGCCAATGGCCGGGCCGGGCAGTGGCTGATCGACCCCAATGACATCACCATCCAGGCCGCCGGTGCGGATACCAACATCAGCAACGACGGCAACGGCGGCATCGCCTCGACCGACGATGGCGCGGTGGTGACCAGCGGCACCATCGAGACCGCGCTCAATGCCGGCACCAGCGTGGTGATTCAGACCACCACCAGCGGCGCCGACAGTCAGGCGGGCAACATCACGGTGCTCAGCGACATCACCACCAGCTCGGCCAGCGATGTCAGCCTGACCCTGCAGGCACACAACGACATCATTTTCGATACCCAGAGCACGGCGCCGATCACCCTGTCCGCCACCGGCACGGGCGCGCTGACTGTCGATCTGCAGGCCGACAGCGATGGCGACGGCAGCGGCCTGATCCAGTTCCTCACGGGCATCGGAAACGCTTTCCCGATCACCTTCAATACCAACGGCGGCCGCCTGCTGACGAACCGCGATGCCCAGATACTGGGTGAGAATGCCCTGGTTCTGGTGAATACCGACTGGCTGCTGGATACGGGCCTGTACCTGGATTTCACGGCACAGCTGAATCTCAGCGATGCGGCGGGCAACAACCGGTCGCTGGTGGTGGGGCGCGGCGGTTTCCTGCACGGTGAAGGCAGCGTCAATGGCGATGTGGACATGCAGGGCGGCGCCCTGGCGGGCAGCACTCAATTCGGGTTCGGCAGCCTGATCATCAACGGTCGCCTCAATTTCGACCATGGTCTGCTGTTCACTGTCATCGGCGGTCTGTCCACCGATTGGGCCAGCAGCGAGATCTTTGCCACGACCGTGGATGTCGGTCAGATCGATCTGATGCTGGTCTGGGAAAACGCATTCACCGCAACGGGCGTGACTGACGGTACCCTCTACGCGACGCCGCCGCTGAACCTGCTCAGTTGCGGTACCACCGGCTGCATGACCGGCAATGTCAATGCGGCGGGCATCGGCCGGGTCGTCGATCCGCTGGCGGTCACCTCCAGTGCACCCGGCTTTGCGAACCTTGGCGTCAATGGCGGCACGGCGCTGCAATACGGTTCCATCACCACGGTCAACGGCGCCGAGTTCAATGAATATCTGGCCATTGGGGGCAGCTGGGGCGGCAGTACGGCCAGTGACTGGTCGCTCGGGCGCCTGCCGATCGCCACCGACTATGTGATTCTGCCGCTGAGTGATTCCCCGAGTCCGGCGCTGATACTGGATACCGCCGAGAGCGTCACCGGCGTGCAGGCCGTTAACCCGTTGTGGTTCATGGCTGGCGGGCAGCTGAGCCTGACGGACCGCTTTGTCACGCTCCCCGGCCAGGGCACCCTGCTGACCGATGCCAGCAACAGCCTGAGCAGCAGCGGCGGCATCGAACTGGCGCCGGGCAGTACCCTGCTGTGGCAGCAAGGCAGCATTGCCGGGGCGATCAACAACTGGGGCCGCATGATATTGGGCGCGCCGGCGATGGCCCTGACCGGTGATCTGGTCAATCGGTCCGTGGTGCATCTGGCTCAGGGGGCGAATCTGGCCGTCAGCGGCACGGCCGCCGTGGCCAACCATGGGCTGTTTGACACCGCCGATGCCACGCTCAGGCTGGACAACGGCGCCAAGCTGCTTTCCGCCAGCGCGGATGCCCGCTTCCTCGGTGCCGGGCGTCTGGAGCTGGCCGGGACTGCGTCGCTGGATCTGGCCGTGGCGCCCGCGGCGTTCAGTCCGGACATTCAACTGATCATCGATGGCGGCTCCATCGACAATGCCGCCAATCTGGTATTCCCCAACCTTACCGACTGGAACAGTGGCACCGTGATCGGCGACCTGAACCTGCTGCCCGGCCGCGTCATCAACCTCAACGGCGCGGGGCCGATGGTCTATTCCGGAGGCACCTGGAGCAATGCCGGCACGACGGTCTTCCAGTCCGCCGGAGCCAACCTGCAACTGGACGGCCTGTTCAGCAATACCGGCCTGCTGAATCTGGCGCCGACCGCCGCGGCCGGGATTGCCGGCAGCGGCCAGATCAACCAGCCGGCGGGGGGTGGCAGCATGAGTCTGTCCGGAGGACAGGATTTCACGCTGGCGGTACCCATGAACAACGCAGGCGATCTGATCATCACTGCCGGCAATTTCCTCGTCGATGGCGTGGCGCTGTCGCAAACGGCCGGCGCCATCGACATCGCTGCCGGCGCGGAACTGAGGGTGCTCAACGGCGGCTTGCTGGATATCGCTTCCGGCGTCATCTTCAATGCCGCGCCTGGTGCGCCTCGGGGCAGCCTCAGCGCGGCGCTCGGCAGTGTCGTCGAACTCAACGATGCCGGCATTGATCTGGGCAATCTGCAATCGCTCGCCCTGTTTTCCAACAGCCGCGTTCAGGGCGTCGGGGGCGCGGTGTTGCCCGCCTATACGCGGTTGCAGAACGCCACGCTGTCCGGCACGGGCACACTGACCCTGGCGGCCGGCATGCAGCTGGATACCTTCACCGCGCTGCTGACCGGTGTCGATACAAACAACCGGCTGGTGATCGATGCCGCCGGCGCGGTGCATGGGGGCGCCACCGATACGCTGAGTCTGGAATTCGCGGATCTGAACCTGACCAGCGATGGCCTGCTCGATGGCAACGGCATCTTCGAACTGCTGGACGATGCGCGGCTGATTGCCGGACTGACCACGCAGGGCGCGCAGAATGTGGTGCTCGATACGCTCTACCTGCGGCGTGACGGCTCCGAGCTGGTGGCCAACGGCATGGACTTTTCCGGGCGTCTGGTCTGGTACCACGGACAGGTGTCAGGCAGCGGCCTGACCACTTCCGGCAGTGGCAACCACGTGGGTGGCGAGGGCCTGGGCACATCGCCGACGAATACCCCCAATCGCTTGCTGACCGACTGGACCATCGGCCCCGGGGCCACCGTGGACTGGCGGGGCGAGCGGGATCTGTTGCTCGATACCGGCTCGATCATCAATCAGGGCGAGCTCACGATCACCTTGCCCGGCAACGGCACGGTGACGCAGAAGAGTCTGACCCGGGTCACTGCCTTTGAAGGCCTGGTCAATGAGGGCCTGCTGCTGGCCGATGCCGGCACGGGCAAGACCGTCCGCATCGCCAGCGGTTTCGACAATGCCGGCGGCGGTATCGGCATTGTTTCCGGTACGCTGATCATCGATGCCAACGGCGATGGTCTGGGTGATACCCTGTTGCTGGATCAGGCGGGTGAATTCCTGCAGGGCTTCGGTATCTATGACGGCAGCGTGGACAATCAGGCCGGGTTCGTCAGCCCGGGCCGCAACGATGCACAGGGCAATGTATACCAGACCGGCGTACTGACCCTGACCGGCAACTACCGGGGCGGTGCAAACGGCCTGTTGCGCATCGACCTCGACTCCACCGCATCCGGCCTGCAGGCCGATCAGCTGGCGGTGCAGGGTGACCTGCTGGCCGGCGGCACGCTCAGTTTCAACATCATCAACAACAAGTCGGTGCTGGAGATCGCGGCGCTGATCGACCAGAGCTTCCGGCCGCTGGATATTGGGGGCGCCTTCGTCAACGGCTTCGATTCGGTGATCATCCCGGACGGGTTGAATTTCACCCTCGGTCCCAACGGGCTGATCACCATCACCTCCGACAGCCCGCTGCTCAACCGCATTGCCGATGAATTGCAGGCGCTGCTCGACAACAGTGACCTGACCTATGCCGAGGTGGCCGATGCCTTGCGTCCGCCGGAGCGCCGCATCGGGCTGATTCGCAGCCGTCTCGAAGGCGAGAAGGAACGCAAGCGCCGCCGTGGCGGCCCCCGCCTGGTGTGCCGTTGACGCAGCTCTGACCGGAGGCTTGTGGTACCCTTCCGAGGCCCTGCATGCAGGGCCTTGTTTTGTCGCGTCCGCGTCCGGCGCTTTATGAGGTAATGCAACATGGCAAACAGTGGCAACACCGGGCTGACCCGGCTGCGCAAGGCGGCGGTTTTTTCCTGGCAGGGCTTTCGCGCGGCCTTCCGTCACGAAGAGGCCTTTCGCCAGGAGTTCTGGCTGGCGCTGCTGCTGGTGCCGCTGGGTCTCTGGCTGGGGGATAATGGAGTGGAGAAATTCCTGCTCGCCGGGACACCGATTCTGCTGATGCTGGTCGAAATACTGAACTCAGCGGTGGAAGCGGTAGTCGACCGTTTCGGCAATGAATGGCACGAGCTGTCCGGACGCGCCAAGGACATGGGATCGGCAGCGGTACTCTTGGCCATCCTGTTGCTGGTGGCCTGCTGGGCGTTGCTGCTGCTGTTCTGAGCCGACCCATTCCGTCCGTTTTCAGGAGAGCCGTTCATGAATTATCCCGCCATCGATCCCGTGCTGTTGCAGTTGGGTCCACTGAAGATCCACTGGTATGGCCTGATGTACCTGATCGCCTTTGCCGCCGCCTGGTGGCTGGGCCGCTACCGCGCCCGCAGCAGCGGCCTGATGAAGCCGGAGCAGGTCGATGACCTGATCTTCTACGGCGCGGTCGGCGTGGTCGTCGGTGGCCGTATCGGCTCGGTGCTGTTCTACAACTTCGACCGCTTTCTGGCCGACCCGGTGTACCTGTTCCGCATCTGGGAAGGTGGCATGTCCTTCCACGGCGGCTTCCTCGGCGTGCTGGTGGCGATGTGGCTGTTCCGACGCAAGGTGGGGCTGGGTTTCTGGCAACTGACCGATTTCATCGCGCCGCTGGTGCCGCTGGGGCTGGCGGCCGGGCGCTTCGGCAATTTCATCAATGGCGAGCTGTGGGGAGCGCCGTCGCGGCTGCCCTGGGCGATGAAACTGTCCTGCGAACAGTTTCCGCCGGACCGCTGGCGCGATTTCGCCGGCGCCCTGTGCGCCGAGCCGCGTCATCCGTCGATGCTGTATGAAATGATCCTGGAGGGCTTCGTGCTGTTCGCCATTCTGTGGATCTACTCGTCAAAACCGAGGCCGGTGATGGCCGTGTCCGGGCTGTTTCTGCTCGGTTATGGTACATTCCGCAGCCTGGTCGAGTTCATCCGGCTGCCCGATGTGCAACTGGGCTATCTGTTCGGCACAGACTGGATCACCATGGGCATGACGCTGTCACTGCCGATGGTACTGGTCGGTGCCTGGATGATCCGCCATGCCTATCGTCAGGAGAGGACATGAAGCAATACCTGGAGCTGATGCGCCATGTGCGTGATCACGGCACCGACAAGAGCGACCGCACCGGCACCGGAACCCGCTCGGTGTTCGGCTACCAGATGCGTTTCGATCTGGCGGATGGCTTCCCGCTGGTCACCACCAAGAAACTGCATTTGCGTTCCATCATCCACGAACTGCTGTGGTTCCTGCGCGGTGATACCAATATCCGTTACCTGAAGGAAAACGGCGTCAGCATCTGGGACGAATGGGCCGACGCGAACGGCGATCTGGGGCCGGTTTATGGCGCCCAGTGGCGCAGCTGGCCAACCGCGGACGGACGGCATATCGACCAGATCCGCGGCATACTCGATCAGATCCGCGAAGCCCCGGATTCGCGCCGCATCATCGTCAGTGCCTGGAATGTGGGTGAACTGGAACGCATGGCCCTGCCGCCCTGCCATGCCTTTTTCCAGTTCTATGTGGCCGACGGCCGGCTGTCGCTGCAGCTCTATCAGCGCAGCGCCGATATCTTTCTCGGCGTACCCTTCAATATTGCCTCCTATGCGCTGCTGCTGATGATGGTGGCTCAGGTCAGCGGCCTGCAGCCGGGCGAGTTCATACACACCCTTGGCGACGCCCACCTCTATGCCAACCATCTGCAGCAGGCGGAGACCCAGCTGGCGCGCGACCCCCTGCCGCTGCCGACAATGACGCTCAACCCCGATGTGGATGACCTGTTCGCATTCCGCTTCGAGGATTTCACACTGGAAAACTACCGGTGCCACCCCCATATCAAGGCCCCCGTGGCCGTTTGACGGAGCCTTGCCATGCCCGAAAGCAGCAGTCCCATCGATGTCATCGTCGAAACCCACTACCTCGAGGACCAGTCGCGTCCGGAACAGGATTATTATGTCTTCGCCTACACCATAACCATCGTCAACCGGGGTGATGAACCGGCGCGCCTGCTCAACCGGCACTGGATCATCACCGATGCCAACGGCAAGATCCAGGAAGTGCGCGGCGCCGGCGTGGTGGGCGAGCACCCCTACCTGAAGCCGGGTGAACAGTTCACCTATACCTCCGGCGCGATGATCGAAACCCCGGTCGGTTCGATGAAGGGCGAGTACGAATTTGAACGCGACGACGGCAGCCGCTTTGAGGCGCCGATCGCCGAATTTATCCTGTCGGTGCCGCGCGTACTGCACTGATGGCGCTGAAGCACAGCTACACGCTGATCGCCCCGCTGTACGACATGCTGGTGCAGGGCGCTTTCGACCGCTTTCGCAGGCGCAGCCTGCAGCGCTTGCCGCTGGATGACGACACGCGCCTGGAGGTGCTGATCAGCGGCATCGGCACCGGGCTGGACATCCCCCATCTGCCGGTGGAGGCCCGTTATGTCGGCGTCGACATCACACCGGCGATGCTGCGCAAGGCGCGCCGCCGGGCCGATGCGCGACCGGAGCTGGAGATCGAGCTCCACGAGGGCGATGCAATGCATCTGCCCTTCGACGACGGGCGCTTCGATGCGGTCGTTCTGCACCTGATCCTCGCCGTGGTGCCGGACTCACGGCGCGCGCTGAGCGAGGCGGCGCGGGTGCTCCGGCCGGGCGGGCGGATCATCGTTTTCGACAAGTTCCTGCGTCGCGGCGAGCGGGCCTGGCTCAAGCGCATGATCAATCCACTGCTGCGCCATGTCGCCACCCGCACCGATGTGGTGTTTGAAGATCTGCTCGAAGGCTGCGATGATCTGCACTGCCTCCGCGACGAACCGGCTCTGGCCGGTGGCTGGTTCCGCCATATCGAGTTGCAGAAGCACGCACAATAAAAAATTGGGGTAACACATGGCGGTTCATGTCATTGGCGATATCCAGGGCTGCTATCGCGACTTCAGAAAACTGCTCAAGTTGCTCGACTTCAGGCCGGGCAAGGATCGTCTGTGGCTGGTCGGGGACCTGGTCAACCGCGGGCCGGACTCGCTGAAGACCCTGCGCTATGTGCGCGACCTCGACGAGCGGGCGGTGACCGTGCTCGGCAATCACGATCTGCACCTGATCGCCTGCTACTACGATGCCGACCGCTTGCGCGACGGCGACACCCTGCAGCAGGTGCTCGATGCGCCGGATGTGGATGAACTCATCGACTGGCTGCGGCGCAGGCCGCTGGTGCACCACGACATCGACCTCAACTTCGCCCTGGTGCATGCCGGCATCTATCCGGGCTGGAGCGTCAGCCAGTCGCTGGCGCGGGCGGCAGAGGTGGAAACGGTATTGCGCGGTACCGCGATCGGCGATTTTCTCGAGCGCATGTACGGCAACGAACCGCTGAAGTGGTCGGACGACCTGAAGGGCACCGAGCGGCTGAGGTTCATCACCAATGTGTTCACCCGCATGCGCTACCTGAAGCCGGATCTGCGCCTGGATCTGTCGGCCAAGGGCGCGCCGCAGCGGCAAAAGAAACGCAGCGCGATTCCCTGGTTCGAATTCAAGCAGTCGGCGATCAAGTTCAACCGCATCGCCTTCGGCCACTGGTCCACACTGCCCACCGGTCAGTACGGCAACTGCTTTGCGCTCGACAGCGGATGCATCTGGGGCGGCCGGCTCACCGCCTTGCGCATCGACAAAAAGATGCCGCGCTGGCACAGTCTGTCCTGTCGGGGCGCCATGAAGCCGGGGTGATGCCGGCATTGCGCCGAATTTCGGCTATGCTTGGGGGATGTATCCTATGCACTACACATCGATCCGGATCCGCCGTCGGGGGCGAGCGAAATGACACTGCATCGCCGCGACATCATCGACATCCTGAGGGACGAGAACAGCCTGCTGAAAACCCGCAACAGCCAGTTGGGTACCCGCCTGGCGCGCATGCAGCTGGCCTTTCGCGCCCTCAACCAGATCGATGACCTGACCGACCGCATCGACGAAGAGACTGACCTCAAGGGGTTGTTCCAGCAGTTGCTGCAACTGGTGCTGCACGCCAGCGACACCGAACACGGATCGATGCTGCTGCTCGACGAACGCACCGACGAACTGCAGTTCGTCGAAGTGGTCGGGGATACCCGCGAACGCCTGCTCAACTACCGCATCGACCGCAACAGCGGCATCGTCGGCCAATGCCTGCGCCTGAACCGCCCGTTGCTGGTGGAGAATGTACGCCGTTCCGTCGACTGGTCGCCCGAAGTGGATCAGTTGATCGGCTTCGATACCCTGTCGGTGCTCTGCGCGCCCTTGCGCGACGGCGAGCGGCAACTGGGCGTGCTCGAAGTGGTCAACCGGCAGGGTGAGCGGCCTTTCGACAAGAATGACCTGGCGGTGCTGCGGGTGGCGGCCCATTATGTCAGCCTGGCGCTGGTGCGTGCCGAGCAGTTGGCTCAGACCTGAATCACAGACCGTGACGATCGCCGTAGCGTCCGGCGGATCACAGAAAGGAGATGGAAATGAACTTTGCCAGCCTGTACAACTATTACGAGCATCTGGTGTTCGATCATATCCAGAATGCACTGATGGCGCGTTATCCCGAACAGGACGAGGAATTCTTTCTCGATGTGGCCTGTTATTCACTGACCCGCCTGCCAGCCCGTTACATCCGTCACGAGATCGACATGATCTACTATCTGGCGCCTGGGGAACATGAAGATATGGAACAGCGCGTCGCCAGTACCGTCGATTCGGCGGCCAAGTTCATACACGCACGACAGAAACAGGCAGAGCGCGAAGGCGCTGCCTGAGCCGGGGCAGTCGGAAGGGCTGCGGCGCTGAAGATCAGGCGGCGAGGGCGCCGGCCATTTCAAGCAGCTTGCGGATGGTGTACTGGCGGTTGCCGATGACCACGGGTTGGTTCAATTGCACATAGCCTTCGGCAAAGGCGATCAGCCGGTTGTTCTTGACCAGGTAGGTGCCATTGGTCGATTGAAGGTCGCGCAGGTAGATCTCGCCATTCATGATCTGGATTTCAGCGTGGCGCTTGCTGACAGTTTTGTCGTCCAGAAAGATATGACCTTCTCTTCCGATGATGTATGTCCGGCTTTCCATGTTGTCTAGCTCCATAGCGATATCCTCGACAGGAAATGCCATTCTAAAGCAAGCCGCAGGGGCTTGCCAAGGATCCCTGGTCGGAAAATCAGTCGATTGTCAAATACTTCACAAAGCTCATCGGCCAGGGGTTGGCGTCGTCGGCCGGGCGCTCCTCGCGCCAGGCTTCCTTCCATCGCCGCGGATCGATTTCCGGGAACCAGGCATCGCCCTCGAAACGGCCGTGGATATGGGTGACCCAAAGTTCCCGAGCCAGGTCTTGATCCAGTGCCTGGCGGTACAGGCTGGCACCGCCGATGAGAAAGGCGAGCGGGGCGCCGGTGCAGCGTTCCAGCGCTTCCTCGATGCTGGCGCAGGCTTCAGTCCCTTCCGCGGAGAAGCCGGGGTTACGGCTGATCACCAGATTGTGCCGGCCGGGCAGCGGCCGGCCAATGGAATCCCAGGTCTTGCGGCCCATGATCACCGGTTTGCCCAGGGTGCTGCGCTTGAAGAAGGCCAGATCGGCGGGCAGGTGCCAGGGCAGGCCATTGTCACGGCCGATCAGCCGGTTTTCGTCCATTGCGGTGATCAGGGCAAGGTCGGTCATGCGGGGGTCTCCGTGGCGTTGGCAATGCGGCTGTAGTCCTCTGGCGAAAGGTTTTCTGCCCGCGCCTTCGGGTCGATGCCCAGTGCGCGCAGACCGTCGCCATCGATATAGCCTTTGAGCGAATTGCTGACGGTCTTGCGGCGCTGGCCGAAGGCCGACTGCACGATTCGGCCCAGATGCGCTTCGTCGGCGACGGGCCAGGGCAATTGCGCATGGGGCCGCAGGCGGATGATGGCGGAATCGACCTTCGGCGGCGGCGTGAAGCAGCCGGGCGGTACATCGAACAGGTATTCGGTCGCACAGTGGTACTGCATCATCACCGACAGGCGCCCGTAGTGGTGGCCTCCTGGCGTGGCGATGATGCGCTCCGCGACCTCTTTCTGCAGCATGAAATGCATGTCGGCGATGCGGTCGCGCCAGTTCAGCAGATGGAACATCAACGGTGTCGATATATTGTAGGGCAGGTTGCCGACGATGCGCAGTGGCGGCGGCAGATCGAGATTGCCCAGGTCGATCCGGAGGATGTCGGCGTTGATCAGGTGCAAACGGCCGAGGACCTCGGCTTTCTGCGCCAATGTCTCGATCAGATCCCGGTCCAGCTCGATGGCGGTCAGCTCGTGGCAGCGTTCCAGCAGCGGCAGGGTCAGTGCGCCCTGGCCCGGGCCGATCTCCAGCAGGCTCTGCCCGGGCTCGGGGCGTAGCGCTGCGAGCAGCTTGTGGATGATGTTGCGGTCGTGCAGGAAATGCTGGCCGAAGCGCTTGCGTGGCCGATGGGGAGTCGCCTGTGGCATGAGTGCAGGAATGCCCGCCGGAAGATTCAGGGACGGCGATTATACCCTCGATTGCGGCGGCCGTGTCGTGCCGGCCTCAGTGTCCGGCCGGTCCGTTGGAATCGGTGTCGGGGTTCCCCATCCGGAAAAAGAAGCGGCTGCCCTTGCCGGGTTCCCCTTCGGCCCAGATGCGACCGCCGTGCCGTTGCACGATGCGCTGAGCGGTGGCCAGACCGATGCCGGTGCCCTCGAATTCGTCGACCCGGTGCAGGCGTTGAAAGGCACCGAACAGCTTGGAAGCATGGCGCATGTCGAACCCGGCGCCGTTGTCCTCGATGCAGACCACCCCGGGGACACCGGGAATGCCGTGGATGTGGATGTGTGCACGGTCTTTGTGCCCGGTGAATTTCCAGGCGTTGCCGATGAGGTTTTCCAGCAGCACGCGCAGCAATCCGGGGTCGGCCATCACTTCCAGTCCGTCCTCGATCGACCATTCCACCTGTCGATCCGGCTCCTGCTGGTGCAGCGACTCGAATACCGGTTCCGCCAGAGCGCTGATCGACAGGCGACGGGGGTGGATCTCGGTGCGGCCGACGCGGGACAGCTGCAACAGTTCATCGATCAGGCGCCCCATGCGCTGCGCGGCCTGGCGCACCCGCCGCAGATGATCCCGGCCTTCCGCATCGAGGCGGTCGGCGTAATCCTCGAGCAAGGCCAGGCTGAAGCCGTCGATGGCGCGCAGCGGGGTGCGCAGGTCGTGGGATACGGAATAGGAAAAGGCCTCCAGCTCGCGGTTGCTGTTCTGCAACTGGCGGGCAAGCTGTTCCAGTTCGCGCTCGCGCTGCTTCACTTCGGTCAGGTCCAGCGTGTAGCCGAGCAGGGCTTTGGGGGTGCCGTCGTCGTTGTAGAGTATGCTCAGCGAGAGGTGGGCCGGAAAGGTTTCGCCACCGCGGCGCTGGAGGGTGATCTCCAGCTCATGGGCGCCTTTTTCGAGCAGCGGGCGGATCACCTGCGCGCTCAGATCCTCATTGCCATCGGTCGGATAGACCAGTGCGATCGGTTGACCGATGGCGCGGCGGGCGCTGATGCCGAACAGTCGCTCAGCACCCCGGTTCCAGCTGAGGATGCGGCCGTCCAGATCGGTGGTGATGATGGAATCGTGCGTCTGGTCGATGATGCGTGCCTTGTCGCGCAGCGAGGCGGTGCGTTCCTCGACCAGTTGTTCCAGGTGCTCCTGCTGGCGGCGCAGTTCCTGCTCCAGTTGCACCCGTTCGGTGATATCCACCAGCGTGACCATGGCCAGCGTGCGGCCGTGGAAATCGAGCATCGAGCCGCTGAACAGGAAGTGCCGCACCGACCCGGAACGGACGCGGATGGCGGCTGGCAGGTTGTACACCGAACCGCGCTCGACCAGGGTACGGATGGTCTGTTTCTGGGCTTCGGTGTCGACCCAGCTGACGCCTTCGAACACGCTGACGCCGAGCAGTTCATCGCGGGTATAGCCCAGTTGTCGCGCATAGGTGTCGTTGAGGTCCATGCGCGTTTCCTGTTCCAGGTCGAGGATGGCCAGTGCCAGCGGCAGGTTGTAGAAGACCTTGGAGAAGCGTTCTTCGTTCTCCTGCACCCGGATGTGCTGGCGGCGCAGGTTTTCCGCCATGCGCGAAAAGCTGCGAGCCAGATCGCCGATTTCATCGCCGCGGTCGATGGCATCGACCTTGGGCGGTTGGTCCAGCCGGAAGCGGCCTATCGTCTTGCTGAGTTGGGTCAGTGGTCGGGCCAGGGATCGCCACAGTACCGCCCCCAGGAGCAGCGCAATCAGCGCCAGTGTCAGCATCGACAACAGTTGCAGGCGGTTGGCGGCCGTCAGCGCATCGGCGGTATCCAGCGACAGGCGTTCCTGCCGCCGGTATTGCTCACGGATCAGCGGTTTGAGGAAGTGGATGAGCGCTCGGCGTGCCCGGTTGAGGCGGTCGACTTCCTGCTGGATCGGGCTTCCTGAGGGCGGCTGCTGCAGAGGGTCATCCGTTTCCGCGTTGCCAGGGCGCATCGCGGGCTGGATGCCGGAGCGGTTGCCGAGACTGTGGGTGACGGCTGCCTTCAGCTCACCGCTCAGCTGCAGCAGGCGCTCGTGCACCTGCGGTGGCACGCGGCCTCGACTCAGGTCGAGGAAACGCTCGACCTCGCCCTCCAGCTGGCCAAGTGCCTGGCGCGCCTTGTCACGATCCTGCGCGCGATTGCCCAGGGCGTACTCCAGGGTCTTGATGGAGGTGCGGCGGGCGGCGGTGGAAATCTCCAGCAGGCTGTTCAGGGTCGGCGAGGTTTCGCGCTCGAGCTGGCGAAAGCTGCGCGTGGTTTCCCGGATCTGACCGTACTGCACGGCGCTGACGGCGACCACCAGCAGGGCGAACAGCGAAAAGATCAGCAACAGTCGGGAGCGGAGGGTCATGCCCGAAGCCGGTTGAAACAGACCCGCGGAGTATAGCCTTTATCCACCCGCCTTCCCCGTGTCGGCCGGCGGGATCAGCCGCGGCAGCGGTGTTGTTGCAAGGCCGAGTCGATGGCGGCGAACAGGCTTTCGGGACGGGCGCGGCCGCTGCCGGCCAGGGACAGCGCGGTGCCGTGGTCCACCGAGGTGCGGATGATCGGCAATCCCAGTGTGGTGTTGATGGCGTGGTTGAATCCGGCATGCTTGAGCACCGGCAGGCCCTGGTCGTGGTACATGGCCAGCACCGCATCGGCGTCGGCCAGGGCATCGCGGGTAAACAGGGTGTCGGCGGGCCAGGGACCGCTGAGGTTCAGGCCTTCGCCGCGCAGGCGCTCGAGCAGCGGGCTGATGATCTCGATCTCTTCGCGGCCCAGGTAGCCGTTCTCGCCGGCGTGCGGGTTGAGCCCGCAGACCTTGATGTGCGGCC
>Ga0256839_1002770_pt1 | contig 19059 bp, 17 predicted proteins | sample 354166metaG_FD_185968 | JGI IMG/M metagenome (GOLD analysis project Ga0256839, IMG submission 185968) | Hydrothermal vent microbial communities from Mid Atlantic Ridge, Atlantic Ocean - 354-166 | ecosystem: Environmental > Aquatic > Marine > Hydrothermal vents | place: Atlantic Ocean: Mid... | reverse complement strand
AATCTGGGAATTCCTTCACGATCGCCTTGGGGAGGGTGGATTGATCCCTTATCTGCCTGACTTGCTCAATGGTAAGGTGTGTATCGTGCCAAACCCATAACCGCATGGGGTTATTGAGAAGTTACCAAACTCATGGTACCAAATATGGGGGAATCAGGCCTCTTTACTCACCAGTTAACGGGACAGCAGTGTATGTGAGTTTAATATTATGGTCACCAATGGCATGATATACATGCATCCAGGCTGGCCATTTTGGATAACGCTTGTCAAGCATTATTTGTGATATTATCCAGTTATTTATATGCAAAATTTAAGCTTGTGATCGCTTCAATAAAATGCATTTTTCAAGGATGTATTCAAATGCCCTGCTGATGGCTTAGGCGGCGCTGAGGGCTTGCTGAACACAGGCATCTACGGCGGTCTGCTGAATAATGGCCGGACACCGTTGGCTGGGCATTTAAAACCAAGGATGGCCGGGATTGCGGAACACTGATGTTGTGTATCTGCCTATGGCGAGTTGTTTTCCCCAAGATTCTCCAGCAAGGCTTTCTTGATACAGTCAAATTGTGCAGGCTCTGTGAGCGGCTGGTTGTCGCTGTCTGTGATAAAGAAAATATCTTCGGCTGTAGCGCCAATAGTGGCAATCTTTGCAGTATGCAGCCTTATCTGGCAGCTGGCGAAGGCCCTGCCGACTTGTGACAAAAGGCCAGGGCGGTCGCCCGTGATCAGTTTCATGACCGTAAACTGGTGCCCAGGAACCTGTCCAAAGGTTATTTTGGTTTCTGTGCTGAAGCTCTTGAGCCGACGGGAGATGCGGCGTGATACCTCCTGCCCGGCCAGCGCTTTTTCAGACAGCCCCCTCTTTAGTGCAGCAGTGATCTCCCGTTTGCGATCTTCACCTGATATCGGTTCTCCATTGCTGTCGAGCACCTGATAGCTGTTCAGTGTATAACCTGTGCTGGCGGTTTCAATGCGCGCTTCGACGATATTGAGATTGAGCTGATCCAATATGGTGGTTGCCAGTGCAAACAGGCCGTCATCATTCTTTCCATAGTGGAAGACCTCGGTGCCGCCTCGGGAGGTTTGTCGGCGCAACAGTACCAGAGGCAGGTCAGTAGGGCTGGACTCCAGAACCTGCCGGGTCTGCCAGGCCAGTGCTGTTGCTGAGGTGTGCTGGAAGTACTCCTCACTCAGTGTTGACCAGAGTGCCTCAGCATGCTCTTGGGTAATGCCGGCATTTTTTAGCTGTTTGAGGGCGTCTTCCCGCTTTTCTCTTATCAGTTCATCCAGCACCTGGGGTTTGTGCAGGCCTCGCTTCAGTGCCTGTTTGGTGGCTAGGTAGAGTTCACGCAATAGGGCGTTTTTCCAGGTGTTCCAGCGTGCCGGATTGGTGGCGCGCGCATCGGCTACCGTCAGCAGGTAGAGGTAGTCCAGACGGGTTGTGTCGCCGATCTCTTTGGCAAAATCCTGTATGACCTCAGGGTCGCTGGTATCTTTGCGCTGAGCGGTCATGGATAGCACCAGATGTTTTTTCACCAGCCAGGAGACCAGTTGGCTATCAAAATCGCTGAGGCCGTGATGCGGGCAAAACGCCAGTGCATCGACAGCGCCGATCGAGGAGTGGTCACCTCCTCTCCCTTTGCCGATGTCGTGAAACAGCCCGGCAAGGTAGAGCAGTTCAGGCTTGGGCAGGGAGTCCATGATTTCGCTGCACAGTGGGTACTCATGGGCATGTTCTGCCACCGCAAAGCGGCGAAGATTGCGAATCACAACCAGTGTGTGCTCATCAACTGTATAGAGATGGAACAGGTCATACTGCATGCGGCCAACGATGTTGCGGAAGCCTGGAATATAGCGTGCCAGGATGCCATAGTTGTTCATGCGTCTGAGTTCATGGGTAATGCCCTGGGGTTGGCGCATAATCTCCATGAACAGGGTGCGTGCGCGCAGATCACTGCGGAAGCTGTCGTTTATCCGATGCCGATTGTGACGTATCAGACGGATGGTGCTGGCGCGAACCCCTTTCAGTACAGGGTTCTGTTGCAAGAGCAGGAAGATCTCCAGCAGTGCAAAGGGGTAACGGCGAAATACATCGGCTCGGGTCACCTCCAGAAAGCCGTTACGGGATTGGAATCGTGCATTGATTTGAACCGGCTCATCCAGCTGATCCTTCAGTAGAATGGCCTCTTCAAAGTGTTGCAGCAGCATCTCGTTAAGCCGGTTCAGGCGCATGATGTTGCGGTAGTAGATCTGCATGAACTGCTCAACGGCAAGCGTATCCTCTTTATCTCTGAAGCCAAACTGTGTGGCCAGGGTGCGCTGATAATCAAACAGCAGTCGGTCTTCGCGGCGATTGTTCAGCGTGTGCAGTGCAAAACGAACCTTCCAGAGAAAGGCCTCGCCTTTAATCAATGCCTGATGCTCACGGTCGGTGAGGAACCCCTCGATGACCAGGTCGCGCAGATTATTGGCATCGAAGTGACGTTTTGCCACCCAGCCGATCATCTGTATATCGCGCAGTCCGCCAGGCCCCTCTTTGATGTTGGGTTCAAGGTTGTATGCGGTATCCCCATATTTGCTGTGGCGCTGTTTTTGTTCGTCCCATTTGGCGGCGAAAAACTGGTCGCTCGGCCAGATTTTTTTGGGGCCAGTGGCTTCTCGCATGGCGTCAAATAGCGTTTCTGGGCCTGCCAGCAGGCGTGACTCCATCAGGTTGGTGGTTACGGTAATGTCCTTTTCCGCCTCCTGGATACACTCGGTCAGGGTGCGCACGCTGTGGCCGATCTCCAGCCCCATGTCCCAGAGAAATGTCAGCAGTTGCCCCAGAGGCTCGCTCAGATGCGCATGATCTTCATCACCCAGCAGGATCAGGATGTCGATATCAGACCCAGGGTGCAGCTCACCTCGCCCATAGCCACCCACTGCAATCAGTGCAAGATGGGCGTCGACAGGCAGATAATAGCGCCAGGCAGATACGAGCAGAGCGTCGATATGGGCAGCTCGACTGTGTACTAGCGTGGTGACGGATTCGCCGACTTTAAAGCGTGACTGTAGCTCTTCAGCGCCTTGCTTCAGGGCTTTTTGGAACAGGGGGAGTGGATTTTGGGTGGTTTTGAGTTCGTGGTCAAAAGCATCAATATTAAAGCTGTGGTGGTCTCTCATTGAGTCTGGTTCATCTCTTCTTTGCGTAGTGTCAGGATCTCACAACCCTCTTCTGTGACCAGCAGCGTGTGCTCCCATTGTGCGGAGAGTGAGCGGTCTTTGGTCACCACCGTCCAGTTGTCTGGCAGCACCTTTACATTGCGTTTGCCCGCATTCACCATCGGTTCAATGGTAAAACACATGCCTGGCTGGAGCGTGACGCCTCCGTTGGGTGTTTTATAATGCACGATCTGCGGCTCTTCATGGAATTCACGTCCGATGCCATGGCCGCAATATTCACGCACGATGGTGTAATTTTTGGCCTCTGCAAACTGCTGGATGGCGCTGCCTATATCACTTGATTGGGCACCTGGCTTTACCTGCTCAATGCCAACAAATAGAGCCTCTTGGGTGACGTTAACCAGTCGGCGAGCCAGGATGGATGGCTCGCCAATAAAAAACATCTTGCTGGTGTCACCATGAAAACCATCTTTAATGATGGTGATGTCAATATTGACGATATCCCCTCTCTTAAGTCTTTTGCCGCCTGGAATGCCGTGGCAAACCTGATGATTTATAGAGGTGCAGATTGATTTAGGAAAGCCACGGTAGTTAAGTGGAGCCGGGATCGCCCGCTGGGTATTTACAATAAAATCATGACATATGTCATTGATTTCATTGGTTGTTATTCCGGGGTTGACGTAGGGTTCAATCATCTCCAAAACCTCCGCTGCCAGCCGACAGGCTATCCGCATTTTCTCTATTTCATCGGGCGTCTTGATGACTATGGTCATTACTTTTCCTGGGGGTTGGCTGGGCAGAATGCCTTACAATTAGAAGGCGGTGACAATTGTGGCAATAAGCCGTTTATGGTATAAAACGCGCCGCGGATTCGCAAACGATTACCGCTTAATTCTCACACGCACCGACACAGAGGGTAGGGTGCCCGGGTAACCGGGTTGTCTTCTGGGGTACGTGGAGGCTCAACCCACTACAATTTAGGAGTATACAGATGAGTGCAGTTTCTATGCGCCAGATGCTTGAGGCAGGCGTGCACTTCGGTCACCAGACCCGTTACTGGAACCCAAAAATGGGTCCCTATATCTTTGGCCAGCGCAACAAAATCCACATTGTTAATCTGGAAACCACGCTGCCACTGTTCAATGAGGCCATGAATTTCATTGGTACCCTCTCCGCCAATGGCGGCAAGATCCTGTTTGTTGGCACCAAGCGCGCAGCTTCAAAGGTCATCAAAGAGGAGGCTCTGCGTTGCGGCATGCCCTTTGTGGATCACCGCTGGCTGGGCGGCATGCTGACCAACTTCAAAACCATCAAGCAATCCATCAAGCGTCTGAAAGAGCTGGAGGCGATGTTTGAGGATGGCAGCGTCGAGCAGCGCTTCAATAAAAAAGAGGCCCTGGGCATGCGCCGTGAGATGGAAAAGCTGGAGCGCAGCCTGGGCGGCATCAAGAACATGGGCGGTGTCCCTGATGCGCTGTTCGTTATTGATGTCGGCAATGAGGATATTGCAGTCAGCGAGGCGGTCAAGCTGGGTATTCCGGTTGTCGGGGTGGTTGATACCAACAATGCCCCGGATAATATCGACTATGTCATTCCTGGCAACGATGATTCTATTCGTGCCATTCAGCTCTATGTACAGGGTGCTGCCGCTGCTGCGCTGGAAGGCAAGGCCAGTGCCGCTCATCTGGGCGGAGCTGCGGAAGATGAGTTTGTCGAAGTCAAAGAGGGTGCAAAGGCGTAACGTCGAACATCAGAGACGGCTGAATATTGAACCCGCAACCCCTGTTCGGCGCTGTCTGCCTTGCAGGGGTTGTCCAGTCTTGAATTATTTGTAGAGGAAAACACCATGGCTATTACAGCCTCTCAGGTTAAGGAGCTGCGTGAACGCACCGGCTCCGGCATGATGGAATGCAAGAAGGCATTAGTAGAGACCAATGGCGATATTGAGACCGCCATTGAGAATATGCGTAAATCCGGCCAGGCCAAGGCCGCCAAAAAGGCAGGCCGCACAGCGGCTGATGGCCTTATCGTGATCACAGCCAGCGCAGATGGCAAACAGGCAGCCATCGTTGAGGTCAACTGCGAAACTGATTTTGTTGCCAAGGATGAGAACTTCACCTCATTTGCCAATGCCGTTGCAGAACGTGCGCTGGCCGGTGAGGTTGCGGATGTGGATGCACTGCTGAATCAGCCGCTGCACGAAGGCGAAGAGACCACCATCAATACTGCGCGTGAAGCACTGATCTCAAAGATTGGTGAGAACATGAATGTTCGCCGCTTTGCTCGTTTTGAATCCGCCAATGGCACCATTGTCAGCTACCGTCACGGTGTGCGCATTGGTGTAATCGTTGAGATCGAGGGTGGCGATGCGGCACTGGGCAAGGATGTTGCCATGCATGTGGCGGCTACCAACCCACTCTGCGTAGATGCCAATGATGTGCCTGCCGAGACGCTTGAAAAAGAGCGTAACATCTACAAGGCACAGGCGCTGGAGAGTGGTAAGCCAGAAAACATCGTAGACAAGATTGTCGATGGCCGCGTGCGCAAATATCTTGCCGAAATCACCTTGCTGGGGCAGCCTTTCGTCAAAGACCCTGACATCACGGTTGAAAAACTGCTGGCCGATGGCAATGCCAAAGTGGTTCGTTTTCAGCGTTTTGAAGTCGGAGAAGGGATTGAAAAGAAGGTCGAGAACTTTGCCGAAGAGGTTATGGCGCAGGTACGTGGCGAGTAACTCAACGGCAACAAGGGGCGACAGGTGTCGAAACTGATCTGTAAACGGATACTGCTAAAGCTCAGTGGCGAAGCGCTGATGGGCAAGGCAGATTTTGGGATAGATCCTGAAACCATTGCCCGTATGGCAGGGGAGATACGGGATCTGATCAACGCCGGTGTTCAGGTCGGCCTGGTGATCGGCGGGGGCAATATCTTCCGCGGAGCCGGGCTGGCTGAGGCCGGTATTGACCGGGTTACCGGCGACCAGATGGGGATGCTGGCGACCGTCATCAATGCCCTGGCCATGCAGGATGCACTGGAGCGTGTCGGTGTCCCTGCCCGAGTGATGTCATCACTTGCTGTGCATGAGGTGTGCGAAGATTACATTCGCCGCCGTGCGGTTCGCCATCTGGAGAAGGGGCGGGTGGTGGTGCTGGCTGCGGGAACCGGCAATCCCTTTTTTACAACCGATTCTGCCGCCAGCCTGAGGGCGGTTGAGATGGGCGCTGAACTGCTTGTAAAAGCAACCAAGGTCGATGGCGTCTACTCTGCTGACCCACTTAAAGACCCCACGGCGGAGCGGTATTCCCGTCTGGACTATGATCAGGTGTTGATGCAGAAACTACAGGTAATGGATGCCACAGCGATTGTGCTGTGCCGTGATAACGATATCCCTCTGCGCGTGATGAATATCAATGAGCATGGTGCCTTGATGCGTCTGCTGCAAGGGGAAGATATAGGTACGCTGGTGGAGGGCGGAGAGTGAAATGATTGATGATATTAAAAAAGATGCCGCTGTGCGCATGGGCAAGAGTGTCGAAGCACTGGAGCACGACTTGGCGCGTGTCCGCACCGGTCGCGCGCACCCCAGTTTGCTTGATCATGTGCGCGTCCCCTACTACGGCTCCAATGTGCCATTGAGCCAGGTTGCCAACGTCAATGTGGAAGATGCCAGAACCCTCTCCATCACCCCGTGGGAGCAGCCCATGGTGCCGGTTGTTGAGAAGGCCATCCTTAACTCTGACCTTGGTCTGAACCCGAACTCGGCAGGCAACGTCATCCGGGTGCCGCTGCCACCACTGACGGAAGAGCGCCGTAAAGATCTGATTCGCGTGGTACGACAAGAGGCCGAACAGTCACGTATATCGATCCGCAATATCCGCCGGGATGCCAACTCCGACCTCAAGAGTCTGGTAAAGGAGAAGCTGATCTCGGAAGATGATGAACATCGCGGCGAAGAGATCATCCAAAAACTGACCGACCAGCATGTCAAAGAGGTGGACGAGCTTCTGGCAAAAAAAGAAGCCGATTTAATGGCATTCTAGTGCTTCTTCAACATAATGATGTCGGGTTCAGTTGGTCTGTCAGCATTCAGGGCAAGGCGCGCCTCGCAATTAATGGCCGCCCTTAATAAGAGATGCAACGCAGCCATGGACGCTGACAGACCAACCCTTTGGGCGCGCCTGTGGTGTTCCGCTACGGCGAAGGCCATTGCCTGCGCACTGTGCCTTGCAGCGAAACACCACAGGGGCGCTGAACCTGACATTATCATGTTGAAGGAGCACTGATTTTGGCTCTTTTTTTAGGGGGGCTTGGTGGCATGGGCGCTGGTGATGACAGATCAGAAGGCCAGAGCCGGCATACAAAAATTCCACGGCATGTTGCCATTGTAATGGATGGAAATGGCCGTTGGGCGCAACGCCGTAACTTGCCAAGACACGCCGGGCATCGCGCCGGTGTCGAGTCCGTACGGGTGACCGTTGAGGCGTGCAGAAAACGCGGTGTACAGGTGCTCACGCTTTTTGCCTTCAGCAGTGAAAACTGGAATCGACCCAAGGAGGAGATCGGGCTGTTGTTTGACCTCTTCATGGTGGCGCTGCAGCGTGATGTCAAACGCTTGAACAAGAACAATGTCCAGCTGCGCATTATCGGTGACAGAACCGCATTTCCAGACAAGCTCCAGCAGCGTATCCATAAGTCAGAAGAGTTGACGGCCGGGAACAGCGGGCTGATTCTGCAGATTGCGGCCAATTATGGTGGCCGTTGGGATATTACCCAGGCGGCAAGAGCGGTGGCGGATAGGGTACAGCGTGGCGAGCTACAGCCGCAGGAGATCACAGAGGCGACATTGAGTGAAGCGCTCTGCTTTGCTGATCTGCCCGAGGTCGATCTCTTTATACGCACCGGCGGTGAGCAGCGGATCAGCAACTTCATCCTCTGGCAGACCGCCTATGCCGAGTTCTATTTTAGTGAGCAGCTCTGGCCTGACTTTGGCGCGGCTGAATTCGATCTTGCGCTGGAAGCGTTTAGCCAGCGGGAGCGCCGGTTTGGCCTGACCTCTGAGCAGATTAAAGAACAGAAAAGCCAATAACCATCATGCTTGCTCAGAGAGTTCTTACCGCCGCTTTGTTGGTTCCACTCGTGGTTGGCGGCGTTCTCTATCTCTCCACCTTTTGGGTGGCGATTTTTTTTGCCGCCATCATCATGCTTGCAGCATGGGAGTGGGCGAAACTGGCTAACATATCCACTCCGCTGTGGAGAGCCGCCTTCCTGCTGCTGATGGCCATTGCACTGGGTGTGGCGGCAGTAATGATATCCAATCCCGTTTTTAACTACTGGCTGCTGGCCATGGCCTCTGCCGGTTGGTTGTCAGGGGCAGTGTTACTCGTTCGAATCAAAAAGATAGAGAGGATGCCTTCTGAGCCAGATCCTCTTTGGGCCGCCGTTGGCCTGTTGCTACTGCTTCCCTGTTGGACGGCACTCATCGCTCTCCACGGGCAGGGGGAAGAGGGGCCGGTTCTCATGCTCTTCGTGCTGGTTCTGATCTGGGTCTCTGACAGCAGCGCCTACTTTGCAGGGCGGCGCTGGGGTCGAGTCAAACTGGCTCCGGTCATCAGCCCGGGCAAGACCCGGGAGGGTGTCTACGGTGCACTGGCCGGGGCAGCTCTCTGTGGTGTGGCGCTGGCCTGGATAGCGCCAGATATTGGCGGGATGCTGGTTGCGGTTCCGCTCTGCCTGCTCACCTGCCTCGCCTCTGTGGAAGGCGATCTGTTTGAGAGCCTTGCCAAACGCCGGGCAGGGGTCAAAGACAGTGGCAACCTGCTGCCTGGGCATGGCGGTGTGCTGGATCGTATTGATAGCGTAACGGCTGCCGCCCCCATCTTTATGTTTGGGCTTATGTTACTGGGCAGCGGCCGATGAAAGGGGTAACCGTTCTGGGCTCGACCGGCTCGATCGGCGTGAGCACACTTGATGTGATTGCCCGCCACCCGGATCGGTATCGCATCGTGGCACTGACGGCTAACCGCAATGTGGATGATCTCTACCGGCAGTGCCTGCAGTTTCGCCCGGATTATGCCGTGATGGCAGATGAGCAGAGCGCCGATCACTTGCAAGGTCGGCTACAGGCGGAAGCGCCCACCATTCAGGTATTGAGTGGTGTTGATGGGCTGGAGCATGTCTCGCAACTGCCAGAGGCGAATTATGTCATGGCGGCAATTGTGGGTGCGGCCGGGTTGCTGCCAGCGCTGTCAGCCGTGCGTGCCGGGAAACGCCTGCTGCTGGCCAATAAAGAGGCGCTGGTGGTCTCCGGGCAGCTCTTTATGGATGAGGCCGCACAGCATGGCGCAGAGATACTGCCGATTGACAGCGAGCACAATGCCATTTTTCAGTGCATGCCAGCCGGTTATGCCAAGGGGTTCGATGGCGTGGGTGTCCGGCGCATTCTCCTTACTGCCTCTGGCGGCCCTTTTCGCCAGACAGATATGCAAGAGCTTGCCCGGGTTCTCCCCGAACAGGCCTGCGCCCACCCCAACTGGAGCATGGGACGCAAGATCTCGGTTGATTCCGCCACAATGATGAACAAAGGTCTGGAGGTGATCGAGGCCTGCTGGCTGTTTCACACCCGACCGGAGAGGATCAAAGTGGTACTGCATCCACAGAGCATCATCCACTCCATGGTAGAGTATACCGATGGCTCGGTATTGGCGCAGATGGGAAACCCCGATATGCGCACTCCCATTGCGCATGCGCTGGCGTGGCCGGAACGTATCGAGTCAGGTGTCAGCAGCCTGGATCTGTTTGAGGTTGCCCGGCTCGATTTTGAAGCGCCTGACCGTCAGCGCTTCCCCTGCCTGTCGCTGGCGTATCAGGCTATTGAACAGGGTGGAACCGCCCCTGCCATATTGAATGCAGCCAATGAGATTGCCGTGGCTGCCTTTCTCGACAGGCGAGTGGGCTTTATGGCCATCCCGAAGATTATTGAAACAGCACTCTCTACCATTCCGGCGATAGAGCCACAGAGCCTCGATGAACTATTGGATGTAGACGCACAAACCCGCATTATGGCGGAACAACAGATCAGCACCCTGGTCTGATTTTGTAATTTAGATTTAGAGCCACACTATACGATATGGATTCCTTCCTTTTTGCTACATTTGCCTTTGTTGTAACGCTAGGCATCCTTATTACTGCCCATGAATATGGGCATTTCTGGGTTGCGCGCAGGCTGGGCGTTAAGGTGCTCTGCTTCTCCATAGGGTTTGGCAAACCATTGTGGAGCCGCATCAGCCCGGTTGATGGCACCGAATATAGAGTCGCCGTCATCCCGTTTGGCGGCTACGTAAAGATGCTGGATGAGCGGGAGGCTCCCGTGCCTGAAGAGGAGCTCTCCCAGGCCTTTAATCGCCAGACCCTCCCGGTGCGTACCGCTATTGTGGCAGCTGGTCCCATCGCCAATTTTATCTTTGCCATCCTGGCTTTCTGGCTGGTTGCTATGCTGGGTGAAACCGGATTAAAGCCCATCGTGGAAGAGGTCAAGCCGGACTCAATCGCCTATAGCGCCGGATTTCAGGTAGATGACAGGGTTCTGGCCGTTGATCAGAAAGAGACCCCAAGCTGGGAGAGGGTCGCCTTTGGAATCCTTGCTGCATCCATGGACAGAGACGAGGTCTCCGTGCGGGTGGAGGATGTCAGAGGTATGGAACGCGTGCGTCTCTTGCAGCTGGCAGACATCGGCGATCTCATGGATGTGGATGACCCTATGGCAAAGGTGGGCCTGTTGCCGCGCCGCCCGGTTATTCCTCCCATTATTGGCGAACTGGTTACGGGAGGCGCTGCGGAGCGGGGCGGGCTGAAGGTCGGTGATCACATCGTTGGGGTTGATGGTCAGGCATTGAATGACTGGCGGGAGCTGGTTAGATATATTCAGCAGCACCCAAATACGATAGTGGATTTTGAGGTTGAGCGGGCAGGGGAGCGTCTGACAATCAGCCTGCGAACAGCGGCTAAAAAGGAGGATCCGTCGGTTGGGTATGTGGGCGCCGGTGTACGCAATTACGACCACCTGCTGGAGCAGTACCAGGTTACCGTACAGCTGGGGCCAATAGAGGCTCTCTCTGCATCGGTTGAAAAAACGGTCGGCCTCTCATGGCTCATCATAAAGATGACCGGGCAGATGCTCACAGGTAACGCCTCAGTCAACAATCTTGGCGGCCCCGTCACTATTGCAAAGGCCGCAGGCGAGACAGCAAACTATGGGCTGGTCTCATTCTTGCGTTTTCTTGCGGGGCTTAGCATCAGTCTTGCCGTGCTGAATCTCCTGCCTATCCCCATCCTTGATGGTGGTCACCTGCTCTTTTTTGCCATAGAGGCCATCAAAGGAAGCCCGCTTTCAGAGCGGCTGCAGGCCGAGGGGCAGAGGATTGGCATGATCCTGCTGCTGATGCTGATGGGGCTGGCTTTTTTTGTTGATTTCTCTAGGCTGCTGGGATCATGAGATAAGATAATCGCCTAAAACACCTGCTTTTGGTTTTTGCCTTGGGCTGGTGGATTTTATGGGCAATCTGAACAGTTAGAGGCACCTTTTCAGGGGTGCTGAATGGTTACAGATAATTTATACTACGGACTCGCTGCGAGGTGGGCGCTTCTCAAATGAGCAGAAGTGTCGCCAAAAATTGTTTTATCTTGCAATTAAAACTTGCAAAAACAAAAGGTTGAATAGTAAATGCTGCTTGTCCCCAGGCTTCTGGCAAAACTGACACTGCTCTGCGCGCTACTGGTGCCGCTGTCAGCCACTGCTGGCTCCTTTGTTATTCAGGATATTCGGGTTGAGGGTCTACAGCGGATCTCTGCAGGCACCGTGTTCAACTACATGCCGGTCACGATTGGAGAGCGGATTCAGGATGAGCAGACCAGCGACATCATTCGCGCCCTGTATAAAACCGGCTTCTTTAAAGATGTACGCCTGAAGCGGGAAAACAGTATTCTGGTGATTACAGTTCAAGAGCGCCCTGCAGTTGCTGATATCGTCTTTTCGGGTAACGAACTGCTGGAGACCGAACAACTGCTGGAGGCGCTGAAGGATATTGGGCTGGCCAAGGGAAGGGTCTTCAACCGCTCTATTCTGGATAAAATCGAGCAGGAGCTGCGGCGTCAATACTTTAGCCAGGGTAAATATGCAGTCAAACTGACCTCCACGGTAACGCCCTTGGAGCGCAATCGGGTGGGCATTGCCATTGACATCTCCGAAGGGCGCGCGGCAACCATCAAAAACATCAACATTGTCGGCAACAGATCATTTGATGAAGATGACCTGCTGGATGAGTTCAAACTCACCACCGGTGGCTGGCTCTCTTTCTACACCAAGGATAACCAATACTCCCGGCAAAAGCTGTCGGGTGATCTGGAGACCTTGCGCTCTTACTACCTGAACAGAGGCTATATCAATTTTAAAATTGATTCGACCCAGGTCTCTATTACCCCGGATAAAAAAGACATCTATGTCACGATCAACATTACGGAAGGTGATGTTTACAGGATTAGCGATATCCTGTTGGCAGGTGATCTGGTGGTTCCCAAAGAGGAGATGTTCAAGCTGATTCATCTGACGCGCGGGGATGTCTTCTCCCGCAAAAAGGTGGTCGGCAGCTCCGAGCGGCTCAATGACCTGCTGGGTAATCACGGCTATGCCTTCGCCAATGTCAACAGCATCCCGGAGATTGATGCCGAGAACAAAAAGGTTGTCATTACCTACTTTGTCGACCCCGGTAAGCGCGTCTATGTCAGGCGCATAAACCTGCGTGGCAATACGCGCACGCGTGACCGTGTGCTGCGCCGTGAGATGCGCCAGATGGAGTCTGCATGGTTTTCGGCAGGGCAGGTATCGCGCTCGCGGGATCGCCTGGAGCGACTCTCATTCTTTGAGAATGTAACCGTTGAGACACCTGCGGTAGCGGGTTCCACAGATCAGGTCGATGTAAACATCACAGTGGAAGAGAGACCTGCCGGCAATATTATGGCCGGTGTCGGTTTCTCGCAAAACCAGGGGATAACATTCAACACCAGTGTTTCACAAAACAACTTTTTGGGTACCGGCAAGCGGGTAACACTGGGCTTCAATAACAGCAGTGCAAACACGCTGTATCAGGTGGCCTACAGCAACCCCTATTACACCATTGATGGCATCAGCCGGGGCTTTAACCTTAAGTACAGGCAGACCGAGTTTGATGAGCTCCGCAGCGCCAACTACTCTACCGATGTCATGGTTGCCGGTGTCAATTTTGGCATTCCGATAAGCGACTTTGACCGGTTGTTGTTTACGTTTGATATTGAAAGCACTGACTTCAATATCGCCGATGATGCCTCGCTTGAAATCAAGGCATTTGAGGCAGAGCATGGCACCAGCATGCTGGATTATAAGGCCGGGGTTAATTGGGTCTTTGACTCCAGAAACAGCATCATGTTTCCAACCCGGGGTGGGCGCCAGCGCATGGGTGCTGAAATATCGCTGCCAGGCAGTGATCTGGAATACTATAAAATCAGCTACCGGCATCAACGCTTTCTCCCTCTAAGTAATGTATTCACCTTGGGGGTGAAGGGTAATATTGGATACGGTGATGGTTATGCGGGTACAGAGAGTTTGCCGTTCTACGAAAATTTCTTTGCCGGTGGCTTTCGCTCCATGCGTGGCATTGCTGAAAACACCATGGGGCCACGGGATTCAAAAAATGACGCACTGGGCGGCAACATGAACCTGACAGGCGGTGCTGAAATCTTTTTTAAAGCACCATTCAAGGTGGCTGACAAATCACTTCGCATGAGCGTCTTTGCAGATTTTGGTAATGTCTTCAATGTGGATGATGGATCGGAAGGCTTTGAGCCGGGTGAACTGCGCTACTCAACGGGGGTTTCCGCTGTTTGGGCCTCCCCCATGGGTCTACTGACCTTTAGCCTGGCTCAGCCCTTTAATACTGATTCGGGTGATAAAATTGAAAATTTCCAATTTAGCTTTGGCTCCTCTTTCTGATCGTTCTGGAGATTAATCTTGAAGAAAATATACCCCTCTTTTGTGCTGTTGGCACTGTTGCTCGCTTTTTCCAGCATTGTCACTGCGCAGGAGTTAAAAATCGGCGTTGTAAATGCAATCAAGGTTTTTGAGCAGTCCCCCCAATATGAGGCGGCTCGAAAAAATCTTGAGGCCGAATTCAGCCGCAAAGAGAGCGATCTTATTGCGCAGCAGAAGCAGGTAAAAAAACTGGAGGAGAAGCTATCCAGAGATGGCGCTGTAATGAGCGAGTCAGAGGTGAGACGCCTGGAGCGGGATATTGTCTCTCGCCATCGCAAGCTCAAGAATTCACGCGAAGAGTATCGTGAGGATTTCAATCTTCGCCGCAATGAGTTGCAGAGCCTGATCAGCCGCCAGGTTGCCGAAATAGTGAGAGAGGTTGGCAAAGAGGATGGCATTGATATTATTTTGACCGATGGCGTCATATTTGCCAGCAAGCGGGTCAATATCTCTGACAAGATCCTGGAGCGGCTAAAAGAGAAGTTTGAGGCGTCTAAAAAATAAGCGTGCCTGTGACTCACCGACTGGGAGATATAGCATGCCAGGTGGGTGCTCGACTGGTGGGCGATGCGGACTGCATTATCAGCAGCATCGCAGTGCTGCAGGATGCACAGCCCGGCAGCATCAGCTTTCTATCTAACCGGAAGTATCGTAAATTTCTCAAAACAACCAGGGCATCTGCAATCATCCTGGGGCAGGAGTTTTTAGATGATTGTCCTGCAAATGCACTGGTGAGTGATAATCCATACCTTGTGTTTGCAAAGGTTGCTCAGCTAATGACCGCACCACCCGCAATAGAGGCAGGGCAACATCCATCCGCAATCGTGGCACCCTTAGCGCAGATTGATGGCAGCGCCAGGATTGGCCCAGGGGTAGTCATAGAGGGTGATACCGTGATTGGTGCCAGAGTGGATATTGGTGCCGGTTGCGTTATTGGGGCAGGTTGCCAGATAGGTGATGAGAGCCGCCTGGTAGCCAATGTCACCCTGTGCCATGAGGTTACAATTGGCCGGCGGGTGTTGATTCATCCTGGTGCTGTCATTGGCAGCGATGGGTTCGGTCTGGCCAATGACGATGGTGTATGGGTTAAGGTTCCGCAGTTAGGCGCTGTCTGCATTGGTGATGATGTAGAGATCGGTGCCAATACAACCATTGACCGTGGCGCGATAAAGGATACCGTTATTGGGGATGGGGTAAAGCTGGACAACCAGATTCAGATTGCCCACAACGTTGAGATTGGCGCACATACCGCCATAGCAGCTTGTGTCGGGATAGCGGGCTCAACCAAGATTGGCAGCCATTGCACCCTGGCCGGTGGTGTGGGGGTCGTAGGACATCTGGATATTGCAGACCATGTCCATTTTTCAGCACAGACACTGGTCACGCGCTCCTTCACTGAACCGGGGCATTTTAGCGGAAATCTCCCAGCGGTTCCCACTAACGTCTGGCGAAAGAGCATAGCAAGAATCAGGCAACTGGAAGAGACCACAAAACGCATCAAAAACCTTGAAAAGCAGTGTTGGAAAAAACCATCTAAAGACCCCGCTCAAGATGTTTGAAGCGCGCATAACTTGAAAGATTAAGCAAGAGGCAACCTATTGAAAAGCATGGATATCCATAAGGTGTTGACGGTATTGCCACACCGTTACCCGTTTTTAATGATTGATCGGGTGTTGGAGTTTGAGCCGGATAAACGGCTATTGGCGCTAAAAAACGTCTCCTTTAATGAGCCGTTTTTTAATGGGCATTTTCCCGTTCGCCCCGTGATGCCGGGCGTTATGATCATTGAAGCACTGGCACAGGCGACAGGGCTGTTGGCCATGGAGTCCAACCCTGATCTGGTGGGCGACAATGCACTCTACTATTTTGTAGGCATTGATAAGGCCCGATTCAAGCGGCCTGTAGAGCCGGGTGATCAGCTGCATCTGGAGGTTGAGCTGAAAGGTGCCAAACGTGGAATCTGGATGTTCTCAGGAAAAGCTACTGTTGATGGCAAGGTTGCAGCTTCGGCTGAGATCATGTGTACCTCCAAAGAGTATTGACTGAATTGAACCCCTCGCAGATTGATCCCCGCGCCGCCGTTGATCCAGCAGCGGAATTAGACGAAGGCGTCACTGTCGGCCCATTCACCGTCATTGGCCCGGACGTAAGGATTGGGCGTGATTCGACGATTGGGCCGCATGTGGTTATCAATGGCTCGACCACCATCGGTGCAGAAAACCGGATTTTTCAATTTGCATCCATTGGAGAGGCCCCCCAGGACAAAAAGTACGCAGGTGAGGCGACCCGACTGGAGATCGGTGAGCGTAATCAGATCCGGGAGTTTACAACGATTCACCGAGGCACAGCGCAGGATGCTGTGGTGACACGCATTGGCAATGACAATCTGCTCATGGCCTACACCCATGTCGCACATGATTGCCAGCTGGGCGACCAGATCATCCTGGCCAATGCCGCCTCGTTAGGGGGGCATGTGGTGGTGGGTGATCATGCCATTCTGGGCGGCTTTAGCATTGCGCATCAGTTCTGCCATATTGGCGCGCACAGCTTCAGCGCGATGGGCAGCGTAATCAAGGGTGATGTCCCGCCCTATGTCACCATTGGTGGCCACCCTGCAAAGCCCCACGGCATAAACTCTGAAGGGCTGCGCCGCCGTGATTTCAGCGAAGAGACCATTCAACAGGTCAAGCGTGCCTACAAGCTGCTGTATAAATCACAGCTTAAACTGGAGGAGGCGCTGCTCCAGATAAAGGCGCTGGCTGAGGGTTGTCCTGAACTCCTGCTGCTTGCCGATTTTATTAGTGGAAGCAAGCGCGGCATCATCCGCTGATGTTGCGGGTTGGCATCGTTGCTAATGAGGTCTCAGGCGACTTGCTGGGTGCCGGCCTCATGCGGGCACTGCGTGAGTTGCGCAGTGACATCATCTTCGAAGGGGTAGGTGGAACGCGCATGCTGGAGCAGGGCTGCAACAGTCTTGTCCCAATGGAGCGCCTCTCGGTTATGGGGCTGGTCGAGGTATTGAAACACCTGCCGGAACTGCTCGCCATCCGCCGCCAGCTGGCCAACCATTTTTTAGCCAACCCCCCAGATGTTTTTATCGGCATCGATGCCCCGGACTTCAACCTGGGGCTGGAAAAGCGTCTGAAAAATGCTGGCATCCCGACGGTGCACTATGTCAGCCCAACGGTTTGGGCCTGGCGTTCGGGTCGAGTAGAGAAGATCAAAGAGGCCGTCAACCTGCTGCTCAGCCTCTTCCCTTTCGAGACAGAATTTCTGCAACAGCATCAGGTGCCGGTGAGCTATGTTGGGCACTCCCTGGCCGATGAGATACCGCTGGAGAGCGACCAGGCCAAGGTGCGCAGCCAGCTTGGCTTGTGCCAGGAGAGCCCGGTCATCGCCATTCTCCCTGGCAGTCGCATGAGTGAGATCCAGGGGCTGTCTGCGCATTTTATTGGTGCTGCCCAATGGATACTTCAGAGACGACCGGATACCCGTTTTGTAACACCCCTGGTCAGCCCGGCGGTGCGGCAGGCCTTTGAGCAGCAGATCAAGACTGTGGCACCTGAGCTGCCTATCCTGCTGCTGGATGGCCAGGCACGAGATGCCATCACCGCTGCGGATGTGGTACTGACCGCATCAGGCACCGCGACCCTGGAGACACTGCTGCTGAAGCGCCCGATGGTGGTCGGGTACCGGATGCAGTGGCTCACCTTCTGGATCATCAAGCGGTTGAACCTGGTCAAGGTGCCCTATATCGCCATGGCCAACCTGTTGGCAGATGACGGACTGGCTCCTGAGTATATTCAAGACGAATGCACGGCTGAGAAGCTGGGCAGCGCACTGTTGCGGTTTCTGGATTCGCCTGAACAGGTCGCAAAGATCCAGCAGGCCTACCACAAAATCCACTGCGATATGCGCCGGAACTCCAGCCAAAAGGCCGCGCAGGCGGTGTTGGCATTGATCGCTGAACAGGCAATAAAGGCGGAACAGAAAGCATGAGTGACCAATACATTGCAGGGGTCGATGAAGTTGGGCGTGGCCCCCTCATCGGCGCAGTGGTTGCCGCAGCCGTGATACTAGATCCTGCCCAACCCATCGACGGGCTTGCGGATTCAAAAAAACTGACCGAGAGGCGCCGCAATCTGCTGGAGATAGAGATACAGGAGAAGGCACTGGCATGGGCGCTGGGGCGTGCCGAGGTGGAAGAGATCGACCGAATCAACATCCTGCAAGCCAGCATGCTGGCCATGCGCCGGGCGGTTGAGGCGCTGCCGATTGCCGCCACTCACGCCCTGATCGATGGCAACCGCTGCCCGGAGCTGCCCTGCACCGCTGAAGCCATTGTGGGTGGTGATGGGACAGTCGCGGCAATCAGTGCCGCCTCCATCCTGGCCAAAGTGGCGCGGGATCGAGAGATGATCCTGTTGGACAGCCAGTATCCAGGGTATGGATTGGCACAACACAAGGGCTACCCCACCAAGGCACACCTTGCGGCACTGCAGCGGCTGGGAGTCACGCCGATTCACCGCCGCTCATTTGGGCCGGTGCGGCGACTGATTGAGGCCGGCTGATCCACCCCTAATCTGTACTGATCACCCCAAGAGGCTCTCTCAGGAGTTTTGCAAGCACATCACTTATACGCAGTCAGAACTCCAAGCCGAACATTCTACTTCCCCACTAAAAATCAGTAACCTATTGATAAAGCGATAATTTAGAGCCTGCTCAAAAAACATAACCAACTGATATTGCTATAATAATATGCGGATTTTCGGTATAATATGCACGAAAAACAAGCCAACAGCAGCGGAAACCGTGCAGCCATGATCCGTTATCAGAGC
>Ga0256839_1002769_pt1 | contig 19062 bp, 16 predicted proteins | sample 354166metaG_FD_185968 | JGI IMG/M metagenome (GOLD analysis project Ga0256839, IMG submission 185968) | Hydrothermal vent microbial communities from Mid Atlantic Ridge, Atlantic Ocean - 354-166 | ecosystem: Environmental > Aquatic > Marine > Hydrothermal vents | place: Atlantic Ocean: Mid... | reverse complement strand
AGTTCTTCAACCGCCGCTGCAACCTGCTGGGTCTGTGTTTCCTGCTCCTGAAGCCCAGAGGCCATCTCATCAGCCGAAGCGGCAATCTGTGTCGAGGCCGAAGCAACCGCTTGGGAAGTCGAACGAAGCTGGAAAATGACATCTTGCATGCTCTCGACAAATTTGTTAAACCACCCCCCGAGCTCACCAATTTCATCTTTCCGTTTCTCGTTGACACGCAGGGTCAGATCGTTTTCTCCATTCTCCAATGCCCAGATCATGTCCTTGATCGGCTTGGTGATTGAACGATTAAGCACAAAGGCAATCAAGCATCCGATGATCACCGAAGCCATACCTGAAAATAAAACAATATTCACAAGATAACGGCTCCCGGCAGCGAGTTCCTTGGCATCCGATTTTAACAACTCCTCCTGGCTGGCGATCATCTCATGGAGAATTTCCGAAGCACGGGCTGCACGCGGGGCCGCCTCGCTTGCGAGAAGTTTGTTGGCCAGATTCCAATCCGCCGACCCGCGAATCGAGAACATCCGTTCCGGGAGTGGATCAAACTCACCTCGCATTTCGGCGTACTTTCCAAACGCCTTGGCCTGGGCCGAGTTGAGCATCGCCACGTTGGCTTGAAGTGTCGCAAAGCGCGCGGTGTTGATCGCCCACTTGGCACGGAATGTGTCAATAAACTTCGGATCACCGCTGAGCAGATATGCACGGATCGACGCCAAGCCAACCGCCAACGAACCTCGGCTATCGGCCATAACCGCCAAAAGCGCCTTGCGACCCGGTGTTGCCTCAAGTTTTTTCTCTTGATCGATCATCTCCGAAATCGCCTCGAGCATCACCGATGCCCGCGGCGCGGCCTCTTCAAAGAGAATCACCATCGCAGGCTGCTCCTCGGGTGTGTTGGCAATATCCTCAACCATCTGCTGGGCCACGCTGAACTCATCCATAATCTGAACAAACTGGTTCAAACGCTCAATGTTCTTTGAATCAGTCCAACTTTTGGCGAACTCCTGCATCTTGGCGATGTTCGTCTCAATCATTTCCCAAGTATGCCCCCGCTCTTCTTTCATCTGCTCTGAGCCTAAAATCATGTATCCGCGCAAAGCCGAGAGCGAACGATACAAATCCGTACGAAGTGCATCACCCGTCAGTGCTGTAGGAATACGAAGCTCAAGCACACGCGCCTGAACCGCATTCACCTCCTGCACCTTCACATAGATCAATGATCCAACCCCTGCCATCAGCGCGATCATCAATCCAAATCCCAACCATAACCTTTTTCCGATCGTAAACCGCATCTGCATCTTCCTTTCGTGACTCGATTGCCGAGCCCTCATCATTGCAACCGAAGCAAGCATTTCCCCCGGACTCAGGAGAGTCGGCCTAATCTTGATTCCATATGCGATCGAAGGTTCGTTTTCACAAAATTTGGTGTAAAAACCGCAATTTGAAGACAATATTGTCTCAAATAAAAGCTTCGCTTCATCTCCCTTCTCCCCACAAACCCGCGCGCACAGCCTCCATGCGCAAAAATAAACTCCCCATCACAGAATCGATTACAAAACTTCTGGTCCGACGAAGTTATCTTTCACATCAGGCGTGATCGCCGATGAAATATCTGGTAGGATGAACCCTCTTCATTGAAGATCGTGTCCATGGATGGACTGATACAGCATTCGCCGTCGCCCAGTAGATTCTGGATCCACACGATGGCAATCGAGCGAGATCGAAACCGATGGATCGAATCAACTCAGGCTCAACCGGATCATTTCCAATCAACCAAGCGCTCCGCGCCTACGCCCAGGCCCCAAGAGCATCCCGCCCCGGCGGATCGCCCTTTGTCCAATCCGTCCAGCCACTGCGGCCAATCGCCCAACCAGTTCCAACCGAGCCAACTCGACGGACCGACCCTGCCGACACGCTCGGCAAAATCGAACCCAAGCCCTCAGCCCTCGAATCAAGCTCCGTCAATGAACTCGTCGGCGCCAAGGTTCAGCCCATCGACCTCGTCAACGATGTCACCAAAGTCCTCGGGCCCAAACCCATGACCACCAGCGCAGGCACCTACACCATGTACCCCCAAGCATCCGATCGGCATCAGGTCGCAACCAACATCGCCATCGGTCGATCACTCGACATCCAAGGCTAACCAAAACAACCGAGCAACCGAGCAAAATCGCTCACCGTTGGGCAAACTCATCCCGCGCCTGCACCGCCAACTCATCGACCCGCTCATTCTCTTCATGCCCATCGTGTCCCTTGACCCAGTGAAAATGGATCGCGTGCTCTTTCTTAAGTTCGTCGAGCTGCTTCCACAAATCGACATTCTTCACAGGCTGCTTTGATGCCGTCTTCCACCCCTTGCGCTTCCAGCCCACCATCCACTCTTTCAACCCTTTGAGCACATACTGTGAATCTGAATACAACTCGACCCTGCTCGGCCGCGTCAGGGCACGCAACCCTTCAATCACCGCCGAGAGTTCCATCCGATTATTCGTCGTCTCCTTCTCGCCCCCCTTGCGTTCGATCGCCTTGCCCGTTTTGGGATGTCGAAGCAAAAACGCCCACCCACCAGGTCCCGGATTCCCCGAACAAGCCCCATCGGTGTAGAGTTCAACAGTCGGACGATTGGCATCAGTATCATTCACGCCCCCATCATACCCTGTCTTTTCCCCCAGATACCACAACTCGATGCGAAGCGGCGCAGGAGTCCTTCATTCCGGAACGGTGAAAGCATTTTGGAACGATTCAAGCCGCTCCTGCACCCAAGAAGTCAAGTCCTGGCACCCCGAAGCGACACTTCCTCTCCACTGGTCTACCATCGCCCATGAGCACGACCACCGCCTCTCAATCGTCCGTCTCATCGCCCGATTTCCCCCAAGGACAAGCCGTCCACCGGATCGAAATCCACCCTCTCCCATCCGTCGGCGATCCACGGGCACACGCGCTGATCGACAACGCCAAATCCATCGGACTCACCCTCGAAGGGGCCCATTGGTGCCGAATCTACCTCATCGAAGCCGATCTCACCGAAGACCAACTCGACCGGATCATCAACAGGCTTCTGACCAACCCCGTCGTTGAACGAGCCATCGTTGGTGCTTCTGAACCATGCGGCGCCCTCGTCGAAATCCACCCACTCCCCGGCGTCATGGACCCACCCGCCCAGTCCGTATCCGATGCCATCTTCGCACTCACCGGCATCCGCGCCGCCGTCTCCACCGGCGACCGCTACGACATCCTGGGCATCTCCGACGCCCAAGCCCAGACCCTTGCCAATCGACTCTTGGCCAATCCTGTCGTCGCCGGGGTTCATGCGGTGCCGTTCCATCCAAAACAACTCCCCCACGGGCACGCCCACGAATTCGTCCTCACCTACATCCCCATCCGCGAACTCGATAAACCAGCCCTCGAAAAACTCTCACGCGAAGGACATCTCTTCCTCGACCTCAATGAAATGCAGGCCATCCAAAATCACTACCAAACCCTCGGCCGAGACCCCACCGATATCGAGCTCGAAACCCTCGCACAAACATGGTCCGAGCACTGCGTCCACAAGACACTCAAATCCATCATCCACTATACCGGCGACGGCACTGCGGATGTCGCCCCCGATTCTCGCCCCGGCGTCACCATGCACAGCGACGGATCCTACACCATCGACAACCTCCTCAAATCCACCGTCGCCGCAGCCACCTTCGAACTCATCGAAGAAGGACTCGACTGGGCCCTCTCCGTGTTCGTTGACAATGCTGGGGTCATCAAGTTTGATGACCACCATGCCGTGTGCATCAAGGTCGAGACACACAACCATCCTTCCGCCCTCGCGCCCTATGGCGGGGCCGCCACTGGGATCGGTGGATGCATCCGCGATATCATCGGCACCGGGCTCGCTGCCAAACCCATCGCGAGCACCGATGTCTTCTGCGTTGCCTATCCCGACATGCCCAACATCCCTGCAGGGTGTTTGCCGCCTCGCCAAATCCTCACCGAAATCGTCGCCGGCGTGCGCGACTACGGCAACCGCATGGGCATCCCCACCATCAACGGCGCGGTCTCCTTCGACAATCGCTATGTCGGCAACCCACTGGTCTACTGCGGATGCATCGGGATCATGCCCATCGACCTCATCTCAGGCGATGCTGCCCCCGGCGATCGCATCATCGCACTGGGCGGCAAAACCGGACGCGACGGCATCCACGGCGCAACCTTCAGCTCCGCCGAACTCACCGATACCCACGCCGACGAGTTCAGTCATGCCGTCCAGATTGGCAACCCGATCGAAGAAAAACGCATCCTCGACGCCATCCTCCGCGCAAGAGACTACCAATCTGAGAACGGAAGCGGCCCGTTGTATCGCTCGATCACCGATTGCGGCGCCGGTGGATTCTCAAGTGCCATTGGCGAAATGGGCGAAAAGATCGGCGCCTTTGTCAATCTCGAACAAGCCCCACTCAAATACGCAGGCTTGTCCTACACTGAAATCTGGATCTCCGAAGCCCAAGAACGTATGGTGCTCGCCGTCCCCGAAGAAAACCTCCCCCTCCTCCAAAAAATATGCGACGAAGAGCATGTCCAACTCGCCGACCTTGGATACTTCGGGACGGACAATGCAGAGTTGATCCTGAATTTTGAAGGCACCGAAGTCGGTCGCCTCCCCATGTCCTTTATGCATGATGGCATCCCCACACCAACTCGCACCGCCACTTGGTCCGCACCAAAGCAAAAAACAACAGCCGCCAAAGATGTCCCACTCAAGGATGCACTCCTCACACTCCTCGCCCACCCCAACATCGCATCCAAACACTGGATCATCCGCCAATACGACCACGAAGTCCAAGGCAACACCGTCATCAAACCACTCGTCGGCCCCAAAGGCATCGGACCGGGCAACGCATCCGTCGTCGAACCCGTCCCCGGTTCTGGTCAAGGCCTGAGTGTCGGGTGCGGCTTAGTCACCGGTTTGAGTGACGATCCATACACCATGACCCTCGCCGCCATCGACGAGTGCATCCGCAACTTGGTCTGCGTCGGTACCGATCCATCACGCATTGCCATCCTCGACAACTTCTGCTGGCCATCGTGCACCAAACCCGAAAACCTTGGCTCGCTCGTCCGCGCTGCCCAAGCATGCTATGACGGCGCAAAAGCCTACAAAACCCCATTCGTTTCAGGTAAGGACTCACTCAACAATCAGTTCACCACCGATGCCGGCGAAACCATCGAAATCCCCCCAACCCTGCTCATCACCGGCATGGGCATCGTCCCCGATGTCAACACCTGCATCACCTCCGATGCCAAAGCACCGGGCAACACCATCGTCCTCATCGGCAACCTCCAAGCCAAACTCGCCGGGTCACACGCAACAATGCTTGGGTTCGTTTCCGACACCACCATGCCAACGCTCGATCTTGAGATCGGCCCAAAGACCGCCATGGCCGTTCACCACCTCATCAAAGCCGGACTGGTCCGCAGCGCCCATGATGTATCCGATGGTGGCCTCTTGTGCGCCATCGCCGAAATGCTCATCGCAGGTTCATCATCCGATCAACCACTGGGATTCACAGGCATCGGCGAACTCGATGAGATCACAGCATTCGACGAATCACCATCGTGTTATGTGTTGGAAGTCGAAGACCCCAAAGCACTCAAAGCAACCCTCGGCGGCATCCCCATACAAACACTCGGCCAACTCAACACCACCGGCACACTCGAATGGAACGCACTCAGCGCATCAGTCGCCGAACTCACCGACGCCTGGCGCTCAGCACTTGAGTGGTGATCCATTCAACCCTGCTCACGCAACGGCCATCGCCCCGAACACTTCGTCGAGCCACTTGTTCACATTGCTACAGAACTCATCCTTACCAATGAACTTGGTTGCACCAAGCCGATGGCTCTCGTCGCGCATATCGGTGTCCGTACTCCCCGTGAGCATAAAGAAAGGCACATCACTGATCCCCGGCGTCCGCTTGGCCACCTTGAGCACCTCATGCCCGTTGCATCCCGGTAAACCAAAATCGCAAATCACAAGGTTAAGCGCCTGATCCCCAACAAATTTGCCTGATTCAAGCAGCACACACGCCTTGGTTCCAGATTTGACCCATTGGATATCCACTTTGCTCCGGCGTTTGATCAGTGAAATCACCAGCGTCGCAGCCAACGCATCATCCTCAACAAACAAAATCCGCCCATGCGACTCCCCCACCTTATGCTGTAATGGAATCACAGGCTCAAGCGTCGGCCTTGGCGCAGGTACCGATGCCGATGCCGATGCCGATGCCGATGCCGATGCCGATGCCGATGCCGATGCTGGTGCTGGTGCTGGTGCTGGTGCTGGTGCTGGTGCTGATTGTTTTTCTTGCGAACCCTGAGTCTTTGTCTTCTCAAACCGCCCCCAGACCTTCACATTGTTGCGCCCATCATCCTTGGCAGCATACACACACTCATCTGCTTCGGTAACCAATTGATCCCCACTCGAAAGCCGAGAACTCGCCCCCGCATCGGTGCTCGACACACCAACACTCACCGTCACGGCAAGCTCATCAGGAGCGCCCTCAACCGCAGAAAGATCAAAAGGCGTGCTGCAAATCTTGATTCGGATATCCTCGCCAAGCCGAGCGCATTCATCGATCGTTGCCCCGGGAACAATCACCGCAAACTCTTCGCCACCATACCGGCACACGATACCCATCTCACCCACTGCTTTGCTCGTCCGCCGAGCAAGATCAACAAGCACCGCATCGCCCGCCCCATGCCCATAGGTATCATTCACATTTTTGAACTTATCAGCATCAAAGAAAAGCACACCAAACCCAAGCCCCTCAGATTCGAACTCACCAAAAACCCGTGCAAGCTCAGCGTCGAACCGCTTGCGATTGGCAACCCGTGTCAATCCATCAATATAGGCCTCACGCTCGACCATCAACTGATGCTCAAACCCCTGTTCATGAGCCTGAGCCATGAGCATCGCCGGATCAGGCAGCTCACCGATTTCCTGTTCAAGTGACTTGGCCATCGAACGCGATGCCTCAGCGACCTCTTCGAGTAGATCACCAACCTCGGGCGCTTTCTTGGCATACCAATCCCGCGTCAACCGTTCAATCTTGCGGATTGCTGCCTTGGGTGCCGTTTCATCCATCGCATCACAAATCGTGGCACCCAGACTTACCACTTGGGCCAATGAACGGTGCTCAGGAACTACTGAATCGGTGTTATGATGACACCTGATCGCCTCACAGATATCCGCAGGAAGCTTCCATTTGCTCGCCAACTCATAGCCCACTTGTGTATGATCAAACCCAAGCTCGTCTACTTCAGATTGACAGACCACCCGATGGGGAATACCTTGGATCGTCTGGGCATACTCTGTTTTCATCGCGGCAAAGGTCGCGAGCATGCCCAAATCTTGGAACAACGCTGCAGTGAATGCCTCTTCCGCATCCACACCTCCCACCATCTTGGCCAACACACGCGCCCCCGTCGCCCCAACAATCGCCCGGCGCCAATGGGCCTCGAGATCAAATCCCTCGTCCCCTACCCCCTTCGTCGTCTCAACAAGACTAAAACCGAGCACCAATGATTTGACGGTATTGAGTCCAAGATACCCCATTGCCCGGTCAATCGACCCGCAAGGTGAAGAAAGCCCGTAAAAACTCGAATTGACCGTCTTGAGCACCTTGGCCGACAACGCCTGATCTTGCTGGACCAGCTTGGCAATATCGCTCATCGCAACATTGGGATCACCCGTCAACTCCAAAAGCTGCACCGCAATCGCAGGCAGTGAAGGAAGATTTGGGCACGACAAAATACTTTGTAGTTGTGATTGAGACACTGATACCCTCCGGACCTCAGTCCGCAATCTCCAATGATTCGTTCTTGCCCCACAACAATGAGGCCCATTTTCAAGATCGGTGTTTTTGCGGAACAAACTTACCCGAAGAATGGTCAATTTTGCATCTTTTGTGAGGCGTTTACCCCAGCAGACCAAGACATCACGATTCTTGCTCAAAAAAGAACAATACCGCCAAGCGTTCTCGGACCTCAGCGCAACCCATATTCTTTCAGCTTCCGATACAGCGTGCGCTCACCAATCCCCAAGAGTTTGGCCGTCTGCTCACGATTACCCGCCGTCAACTGAAGAGTCTCGCGGATCGCCCGCTTTTCAAGCTGTTCCAAACTCGTCCCAGCAAGCGAGCCCCCATCATTGGACCATGTATCTTCTAGAGAGCCATCAGCTCTAGACCCATCACCCGACCCAACATGCACCTCCGCAGGAATATGCCTCACATCAATCCGCACACCCTGCCCATCCGCATCCCCGATCGCCATCACCACCATATTCTCAACCACATTGATCAACTGGCGCACATTGCCAGGCCAGCTATACGCTGTCAGACGAAGCATCGCCGCGTCGCTGATCGCTGGGATCGGTTGCCCCGCGAGCAAATCGCTACTAAACCGAGCAATCGCATGACGCACAATCCTTGGAATATCCTCCCGCCGATCACGCAACGGCGGCAAATGCACATGCGCCCCATTAATCCGAAAAAATAAATCCTGACGAAAACTTCCATCCGCCGTCTTCTTCGTAAAATCCTGATTCGTCGCGCTCACCAAACGGACATCAACATGCCGAGGCTCATTATCACCAAGACGAACCACTTCCCCGCTCTCGAGCACCCGCAACAACTTGGCCTGCATCGACAAAGGCATGTCACCAATCTCATCGAGAAACACTGTCCCGTTGTTGGCATACTCAAACAACCCCTCACGATCCTTCTCCGCCCCCGTATACGCCCCACGCACATGCCCAAAAAGCTGATCTTCCAACAAACTCTCTGCCTGACCGGCGCAGTTCATCGTCACAAATCGCTTCGATGCCCGAGGCGAGTTGTTGTGCACCGCCTGAGCGATCAACTCTTTGCCCGTCCCACTCTCGCCGGTAATCAACACTGGAAGCTTCGACGCCGCCACCGTCTTGACCGTTTTGAGAATCTTGCGCATCACTTCCGAGCCTGCGATAATCCCCTCGAACCCATCGTGTTGAACCAGCTCCTTGAACTCGCCCGACTCACCCCGAAGCACCGCCTGCTCCGCAGCTCGGTTCACCACCGACCGAAACACCACAAGATCGAGTGGCTTCTCCACAAAATCAAACGCCCCATGTTTGAACGCAGCGCGCGCAGTAGGCACATCGCCGTGAGCCGTCACCATGATCGTCTCAGCGTCGGGCTGAAGCTCGCCCGCCAGATCCAGCACCCGCATCCCCGCATTTCCCCCGTCGACATCAATCCCGAGCTTTCCACCGCTCTCAGGCATCCGCAGATCCGTCACAATCACATCGAACGCCCCGTGCCTGAGCTCTTCTGCTGCCGATTCGATCCCGTGAACAATCGTGCAGATATGCCCCGGGTGACGCAACGCCTCAGCCATCACATCAGCATGCGCTGGCTCATCCTCAACGATCAACACTTGGGCAACGATCTTTTCTGGGGGTGTGCTCATAGAGTGAAGTCTAGGAAGGAAGTCCACCCTCAACGAGCCCCGCCTGGGCTTCATATCGACGCAACCCACACACCCCGATCGCCAACGCATCCGCAACATCCGCAGGCGTGGGCAACGAATCAAGCCCAAATAACACCTGGATCGATTCCTGCATCTGCGTTTTCGTCGCTCGTCCCGACCCTGTCGCCGCCTTCTTCACCTCGGCGGGCTTGAACTCCATAATCGTCAATCCCATCTGCTTGGCAGCCAGCAGAATCACCCCGCGCCCGTGGGCCATCTTCACCGCGGTCTCTGGATGCCCATAATGCGCAAACAACCCCTCCACCGCGATCACACTCGGCTCGACCCGCTCGATGAGTTCCCGCAAGTCCCGATCCAACTCCACCAACCGATCCGCCACCGGCGACACCGGCGAACCCGAAACCAATCGAAACACCCCCGCTTCAACGATCCTCGGCCCAACCACATCCCCCTCGACACACCCATAGCCCGTAATTCGCAACCCAGGATCAATGCCAAGAATTCGCATAGGGAAAGTATACACGATCTTACTTGACCATCCCCTGCTGAGAATGAACCATCGTGTGCACAATCGTTTTGACCAGCACATCGGCTTCGATATTCACGCCATCCCCCACCGCCCGATCACCCAGATTCGTCCGCTCCAAAGTCTCAGGAATCAACGCCACCTCCACCCAACGATCATCAACATCGAGATCGGCGATGGTCAACGAAATCCCATCAATACAAACCGAGCCCTTAGGCACCATAAACCGCATCAGCTCGCCATCAAGCGAGACCCGAACCCGGTATCCATCCCTGGCATCGACCAGCGACACCGTCCCAACCCCATCGACATGCCCTTGCACCTGATGTCCATCGAGCCCATCGCCCATACGCAAAGGTCTCTCAAGATTGATCCGTTGCCCAGACTGCCAGGCGCCCAGTGTGGTCTTGGAAAGCGTCTCGGGAATGGCATCAAAGGTCATCATCCCGTAGGCATCATCCATAGACACCGCCAGCGTCAGACAACACCCGTTATTGGCGACCGAATCGCCGGGTTTGGGCAGGTAATCCCATCCAAGCGGGTCAATCACCACCCGAACACCCGAATCCGTCGGCTCAACCGACTTCACCGCCCCAACTTGTTGGATAATCCCCGTATACATCACCGAACCGTACGCAATCAGGTACGAACAGTCGCCTGCCGACGCATCATCTCGGCACAATTGCCCATCAGAAATGCCTCCCAATCCGTGTGGATCACCACCCGGGCGGATATCATGCACCTCCCCGATTCGATCCTGATTCACCGGAATCCATCGTTTCGAGGTACAGACCCGTTTGCAACCCACTGGAGATCACTCGATGTTCGAGAAATCCATGACTCGTTATTCTTTGTTCGCCCTCTTCCTCGCCGGATCAGTTCCCACTTTTTTGGGCGGATGTACCTCCTCATCGAGTACCCAGCGCACTGATGACGCCATCGTCGCTGCCCCAAAATGGACCATCAACCACACCGATTGGTCACAAATGGGATACCAATGGCAGTGGACCGGATCTCCACCACTCCAACCCGGTGCACGCATCGACCACGCCACCGCCTACGACGACATCCTCGTCTTCCAAGGATCAGGCTCAACCCTCTCCGTGCTCGAAACAAACACAGGCAAAGTCCGATGGTCACGCCAAGTCGATCGTCCGTCGACCCGATTCCAAGAATCCGTCCGCCGAGGTGAAACACTCTACACCGCTTCGGACACTGATCTCTGGGAAATCAACATCCGCAATGGCAACACCCTCGATCGCGATGCCCTGGGTACCTTGGTCAACACATCGCCATTGATCGTCGATGGACTGGCCATCTTCGGTACACTCGCTGGCGAACTCTTCGCATGGCAGCTCGAGAACGACTTCAAACTCTGGTCATACAAATTCAATGGCCCCATCCACATCCCCGCCATCTCCGTCAGTGAAGACTACATCGCTGCCATCTCCGAAGGTGGCGATCTTCGCACACTCGAAACCATCAACGCCTATTCAGGCATGACCGCCCAAATCGCAGGAGGCACCGACACCAACCTCCTCACCGATGGCATCGGCATCTACATCGCCTCCAAAGACCAATCCCTCTATGCCTTCGATATCGAAGATGGATTCCGATTCTGGCGAAAACGATCGAGCGCACCAATCACCGTCCAGCACACGCTCTACCAAGGCGTCGTCTACGCAACCACCCAAGATACCGGGCTTACCGCCATCGACTCGGCCACCGGTGATACACTTTGGGAAACCGGCACCATCGGCGGATGGGTCCTCACCGTCGTCGATGAAAAAGAACTCATCGTCTGGTCCGGATACGAGCTCCTCGCCATCGACAAAGACCGAGGCGATGTCATCGAACGCATGCCTCTGACCAACATCGCAGGCATGCGCACCAACTCGATCGACAATGGCGATCTCTATGTCATCACCCTCGAAGGCACCGTCGCCAAATTCAGCCTCAAGTAAGCAATCCATACCATCCCACCACCACCCACAAGGGACACATCCAATGACATCCCCGGCAAACGCCTCGGCTATCACGCCCGCTTCCGATCTCGTCAAGATCACGCGGGCGCTTCTCTCTGTCTCCGATAAAACCGGCATCGTTGAACTCGCCAGAGCGCTCCACGCCCTCAACATCGAGATCATCTCCACCGGAGGCACCGCCAAAACCATCGAAAATGCAGGCATCCCCGTCATCCCCATCGACCAAGTCACCAACTTCCCCGAAATGATGGACGGACGCGTCAAAACACTCCACCCCAACATCCACGGCGGGCTCCTCGCACGACGCGATCTCCCCGAGCATGTCCAGTCCATGACCGACCACAACATCAAGCCCATTGATCTCGTAATCGTCAATCTCTATCCCTTCGAATCCACCATCACCAAACCAGGCGTCACCGAATCCCAAGCCATCGAACAAATCGACATCGGCGGCCCATCCATGGTGCGATCCGCAGCAAAAAACCACGCATCAGTCACCATCGTCACCGATCCATCCCAGTACGAATCACTCCTCAATGAACTCGATGCAAACGACGGACAAACCTCGTTCCCTCTACGCAAAAATCTCGCTGCACAGGCATTCCTCCAGACCGCAAGCTACGACGCGATGATCGCCCAATGGATGACACGCAACGACACCGATACCCCAAGCACCCTCACGCTGAGCTATCGCAAAATCGACAATCTCCGCTACGGCGAAAATCCGCATCAATCCGCAGCATCCTATCGCACCATCGGATCGCCCAAGGGCACACTTCTCGACGCACAACAATTGCACGGCAAACCTTTGAGTTTCAACAACCTCAATGACGCATCGGCAGCACTCGAAACCTGCCGAGCAATGGCCAAAGTCCAAGGCGCACAACACGCCGCAATCGTCCTCAAGCACACCAACCCCTGCGGAGCAGCATCGGCATCGACCAATGCCCACGCAATCGACCGTGCCATCGCAGGAGATCCGATGGCGGCCTTCGGCGGCATCCTCGCCAGCTCCACCCAAATCGACTATGCAAGTGCCCAGCGCATCACCGATGACGGCACATTCTTCGAGGTCATCATCGCCCCATCCTACGCACCAGATGCCCTCGAACTTCTTCAGCAACGCTGGAAGAACCTCCGGATCCTGGCAGCCGGTAATGACATCCCCCAAATCACCACTGAAACCAAATTCATCCCTGGCGGGTTGCTCGTTCAAGATCGTGACCTGACCATCCCCAACCCGGCCCATTGGACTCACGCAGCGGGCCCAGCGCCAACCGACGACCAACTCGAAGCTGCAGCAATGCTCGAAACCATCGGTCGGGCGCTCTCCTCCAACGCCGTCCTGCTCGGCGGAATTGATCCTGATTCGGATTCCGACTCAGTAAGACTCTTCGGCGCCGGCGCTGGTCAGATGGATCGCGTCGCTTCGTGCCTCGGCGCTGTCCGCAAGGCTGGCGAACTCGCAAAAGGTTCGATCGCCCTTTCTGACGCCTTCTTCCCCTTCCCCGATGGTCCACAAATTTTGATCGACGCGGGCGTCTCAATGATTGTCCATCCCGGCGGCTCAAAACGCGACGATGAAACCTTCGAACTCTGCGCCAAGCACAAAGTCACTTGCATGACCACCAGCATCCGCCACTTTCGGCACTGACCTGGGGTGTTCTTGTGCACCACCCCCTTTGGGCTATCGGAAACCCCTATCGGACACAATCCCCCTTCCAACCCGCAAAGTCCAACCTTGACCAATCCTTCATGCAATACCAAGCGTATCGGGTTGTAGAATACCCTTGAATCTGGTAGATATAGGTCTATGCACCGCAAATCCCAGGCATCTCGATCCAAACGAACCGGCAAACGAAAAAAGGCTGGCAACGGGATTGGTGCCCACCTCAAAAACAACCAACAAGACGAACACATACCAAGCACCGGCAGCCTCGCCGCTGCTGGTGCACGCGAACTCAGCAATGGATTTTCCGATGGGCTCTCTGCCAAGGTCTTGGTACTCAATCGCCACTACCTTGCCTCTCGCGTCATCTCTGCCAAACATGCTTTCATTCTCTTGGCCCGCGAAGTTGCCGAAGTCATCCACGCCGACGATGGATCATTTGCCAACTATGACTTGATGACTTGGGCCGAGCTCTCTGAGCTTCAAAAAGAGTTTGAACCCGATCGCCATGATTGGGTGCGCACCGTCCGGTTCCATATCGCAGTCCCCCGCATTATCCGCCTGACCGGGTACGACAAACTTCCCCAACAACGCGTCAAACTCAATCGACGCAACCTCTTCGCCCGCGATCACAACCAGTGCCAATACTGCGGCCACCGATTCACCACTTCCGAACTCTCAATCGACCATGTCATCCCGCGCACACAGAACGGCCCAGATACTTGGGAAAATCTGGTATGCTCATGTGTGCGATGCAACTCACGTAAAGGCGGCAGAACGCCCGCCCAAGCAAACATGAAACTCATCCGCAAACCCGCCGTACCTAAACGCAACCCACTGATTTCAATTAAGCTCAATAACAAAAAATACGCCTCGTGGAAGACCTTCCTTGATGAAGCCTATTGGTCCGTCGAACTACGCTAATCGGCTTGAGACAGGTATCATTGGGCATGAATACAACACCACTTGGATACACACTCCCGATTGCCCTGCTTTCCCTGATGCTCACCGGGTGCGACCAATCTCATCAAGACTCGGATACTGCACAAGCCAATCGGTCACCGGCTACTGAGCAATCCGCCGAATCCACCAACCTCCCCCCGGAAGAATCCGTAGATCAACCCAGCGAATCGGCTTCGCCCGACACCCCTCCCCCCACCTACGACCACAGCGACCCCAAAGAAGACCAAATCACCTATCTCCGCCAATCCTTCTCAGAAGCAGCCACCAAGGACTTTGATCTTCTGCCCATGATCCGCAAACTCCATGATCAGGAAATACCGCTCGCACACCAACAAATCATCTACGCCATCCTTGCCCACACCAACGAATCCGCCATCCACCAAATGCGAGGCGAAACCGACAACAGGGTCTTCATCCATGAAGACGGCCGAGAAGGTGTCTACGACAAAAATGGCAACCTTGTCACCAATGGGTACAACGATGGAACCTTCAACTACGCCAATCCAAAAAACGAACCATTGCTTCACTTCACAATGGACATCTCACCTTGGATTCAGATGGGCATTTCCGAAACCGACCCAACTTCCACCATCGAACGCATCTACGCCTACATGGGTGATCTTGAAGCCGGGATCGTCCGGGCCCATCAATCGCTTCCCTTCGAGCCCCTCGATGAGAACCACCGCTGGTCGGGAACTGGCCAGCTCCAAGCCTTGGCGATCTTCCTCAAAGCCATCGACGCAGGCGATGCCCAAGAACTCTTCGAGCTCTTCGATTCACCAACAGCTCCAACTGATCGTCAGCTCATCAGCGTCCTGAGCAAACTCAACGCGGGCTTTGATGCGCTGTATGCCGATTCTCAGCCTTAGCACACCAAGCCTCAAAGAGCAGAGCCGTTGAACAGTTCAATCGCCCGAGCGTACAGAACCGTCAATAAACGCTCGGTTGAATCCGCTAAAATCCCCCGGCAAAAAATCCGACCGTCGGTCTCGATCGACATGGAAACGAGCGGAATCCACAAACACAGGCAACCCTTGTGGATATGTCTCATTCCCAATCTGGACCAATCGGGTGTAAAGTCTCTGTATTTCTTGCATATCCCCCCGATTCCACTCCTCAGCCATCACATGCATAAATGTTGTCGGATGATATGAATAACTGAACCCAGTATTCGACCCATACCCGCCGTCTGACGGACACACGAAGGGTTCAATCCGTTCGATCTCCTCGCCCATCACACCCGTTGGTACAACCACATCCAAGTAAGACGACAGCGCCAAATATGGCTCGGGATCATCAACCGTATGAGGAATCGTCACCGCCCACGGAAAACTGCCGCGGGTATCCTCACGATACATCTGCAATCCGGTGATAAGCGAACGAAGATTTGCCTGGCAACGAACATTCCTCGCGGACTTCAACGCCCCACCGATCGCAGGCATGAGAAGCCCGATCAGAATGGCAACAATGCCAATCGAAACCAACAGCTCGATCAACGAAAACCCACGAACAGGCTTTGTGAAACGATCCGGCCTCGAACTTGATCGACTATCCGTCATCCTTGCTGCCATCCTCGCTGTCCTGCCCATCCAATGGTGATTGTTCGGATACCGCCTGGGTTTGTACCCTCGCGGCTTCGATCTTGGCCCGGCGAGCCTTTTCGCATGGCGGACAATCATCATCCTCTGATTCCCCTTCAACAAAGCTCGCCGACGCACTCCGCTGGGCTAATGTATCAGCAATCGCCCGTCCACCTCCGGAAATAAGCACCGCAAACGCAAAAAGAACAAACACGCACAGAACCAGTATCCAATCGAACACCTTTGACGGCTTTTTCTTCGCCTCCTCGATCATTGGTGTGTCTCGCCTTCAAGTATAAAAGTCCTCCGAATCTTGAGTTGGCGTTTGATATTCGCAGCAACACTTCGCCCATACTCGCCAAAGAACTCCTCAGGATACGCATAAATATACAAAATCCGATCACGGATCGGCCCAGGTGTGTCGGCGAGTCCTGATCTCATCACATCGGCCGCCGCAAACATGAAACCGTCATAACTATCCGTTTGATAAAGACCCGCGGTCAATTGATCGATCAAAATTTGGCGTTGGTCTTCATCAATCGGAGCATCCGCATTCAAGCGTTCGGCTATCGCAGACAGCGCATCACGCTGGCCCAGCCTCAACTCGAGGAGTTCGACATCGAAGTTTTCGCCCGTTCTTACCTGATCGTCACGGATAGATGGTATCTCAATGAAACGAAGAAGCTCATCAACTTCACTCGATGACCAGACCGGAGCATAGAGCAAATCGGACATAATAAAATTGTAGTTTGCGCGATACTCAACGGAAAGACCTGACTCCTCTTGCACATCAAGCACCTGCGGCACACCAAGTTTGTGCTTCCACTCGGGTGTCGTCTTGAAGTGGTAGTAGCGAAGAGCTATCGTTCCGACAGCGTACGCCAACAACAAAGCGACAGCCGCCAACAAAACCCTTCGCATTCGCATCACTTCGCCCTTCCTGCCTACGACCGACCGAGAAACAACATGACCAGTTTCTGACAAAATATCAAATGCACCGAAACCGCTGATCGTTCGCCCAAACAAACAGAACCAAGCGCACGCTACAGATCAACTTCAAGAACAATCTTCGCGATCCTTATCTCATGTGAATACCTATATTCGGAGACTCTATCCAATTATGATGTATACGAATCTATCCCACCAAGAGGGCACAGTGAATCCCGCTTGTGCACAAAAAGCCAGACAATCTAAATTCTGACCTACTGACGCTGCTCGGCAGCAGTTATTGCAAGCAAGGAGGGTCGTCACGCCCGCCGCAGGCCCGCAGGTCGCCCCCCCCCACATCCACCCTGGCGTCCCGCAAGATGGGCTTGGATTATTGTGACATGCCAGCGCAATACCCGCCGCGCCAGCCAGCACAAATGCTACTGTATTTTGCTTTGATCGAGTGTTCATTTCACAGCCCCTTTCTGTTTAAAACAAACTCATTTCAGCCGTAAGCTACCCCCCCCTCGCAGCTGTCAAGAGCTTTCTGCTAAAAAATCAAATTTATACCAACTCATTCGCCTTCGTCGCCAACTCGAAATCTTTATACCTTTTCGCATGGCGGACAATCATCATCCTCTGATTCCCCTTCAACAAAACTCGCCGACGCACTCCGCTGGTCTAATCTATCAGCAATCGCCCGTCCACCTCCAGAAATAAGCAACGAAAATGCCAAAAGGACGAGCACACACAGAACCAATATCCCATCTGCCACCTTTGACGGCTTGTTCCTCACCCGCTCAATCATTCGTGCGTCTCCCCGTCAAGAATAAAGGTGCCTCGACCCTTGAGTTGGCGTTTGATGTTTGCTGCGACACTTCGCCCATACTCACCGAAGAACTCCTCAGGATACGCATAGATATACAGAATCCGATCACGGATCGGACCAGGGGTGTCGGCCAATCCTGATCGCATCACATTGGCCGCAGCGGTATTGAATTCGGAAAAACTTTCCGTTTGATAAAGACCCGCGGTCAACTGATCGATCAAAATCTGGCGCTGATTTCCATCAATCGGAGCATCAACCCCCAAGCGTACGGAAATCGCTGAAAGTGCCGCGCGCCGAGCATCCCACAACTCGGCAAGTCCGCTATCAAAGTCCTCGGTGTCTGTTACCTGTTCATCACGGATGGGCGGAATATCAAGAAAACGAAAAAGCTCACCAACCTCGCGAGATGACCAGTTCGAAGCATGAAGCAGGTCCAACTGGATGTAGTTGATATTTTTTTGATGCTGAGCGGAGACAAGTGAATCCTCACGCACATCACGAACCAGTGGCGCACCGAGTTTATGCTTCCATAAAGGCGTCGTCTTGAAGTGGTAGTAACGAAGAGCCACAGTGCCGACAATATACGCCAGCAACAGAACAACAGCCGCCAAAAGAATCCTTCGCATCACTTAACCTCGCGCAAGATGAACGCAAACTATACAACGAATATTCTTTTTAAAACAACAACCAAATTCGGCCAAAACCTGACCAAAACCCCGGTGCCGAGTTGTACGGACCAAAGTTGGCTTGCGCACAAAAATCAAGACATTGCTGGCGTAAAACAGGAAGCAGCAAGCCATCAGTGACCGCGTCCCTACAACACTGCTCACATTCCGCCTGATTCGTACTCGTACTCGGCGGCACAAGTCCACAGTTCCTCCCGCCATAATTCCATCCTGGCGTCCCGCAAGATGGGCTTGGATTATTGTGACATGCCAGCCCAATACCCGCCGCGCCAGCCAGCACAAATACTACTGTATTTTGTTTTACTCGAATGTTCATTTCACAGCCCCTTTCTGCTTAAAACAAACTATTCTATTTCAGCAACAGGCTACCCC
>Ga0256839_1002768_pt1 | contig 19065 bp, 15 predicted proteins | sample 354166metaG_FD_185968 | JGI IMG/M metagenome (GOLD analysis project Ga0256839, IMG submission 185968) | Hydrothermal vent microbial communities from Mid Atlantic Ridge, Atlantic Ocean - 354-166 | ecosystem: Environmental > Aquatic > Marine > Hydrothermal vents | place: Atlantic Ocean: Mid... | reverse complement strand
CCAGGTCCGGCCGCCATCGGTGGACTTATAAACCCCATTACCAATGGAGATATTGCTGCGGATAAACGTTTCTCCGGTACCGGCCCAGATTACATTATCATCTGCCGGGGCAATGGCCAGCGCCCCAACAGAAGAAACATTCTGGTCATCAAAAACGGGCTGCCAGTGATGGCCGCCATCGGTTGATTTAAATATGCCGCCCGAGGCAGCTCCCGCATATACCACATTGCTGTTGCCGGGCTCCCCCACTACGGCTATCACCCGGTTGCCATCAGGACCGATATACCGGTAGTGCAAAGCAGCATAATCTTCTTCTGCCAGGCTTATCCGGTTGGCGGCAGGTGGCCTGGCTTTCTTCCTCCGTTGGGCTTCGGCAGAGGCGGCCGGCAACAGCAAGATCAATAGCATCAACAATAAGTTTACCCGGGTATGTATTTTTTTCATGGCAGCAAAATTTAAGGTCAAAGTAAACAGTTCAACGGCATCTGGCACAGGTTTTTATGTTAGCGGTCAACACACACCCGCCTTTCAACGGGCACAGATGGTTTTAAACGCACAATACCGGCAACGTGTACTATCTTCTGTTTGCTGGAAAGGCACCTGTGGGTCTTTCAACTCAGCCAGCATAGCCACCAGCCCGGTTTCATAGGCGGCCAGCACCTCCTGCGGCAAGGCCCGCCCCTGCTGGCGTAAATAGGCAACACCATTATTCAGGTTTTTTACCCCATATATACCCCCGGTTACCCCTTTTTCGGGGTGCAGCCGCTGATATACCAAAGCATAAAAGTAGAGCTGAAAGCCCGACTTGTACCTGGGATCGGTAAAGTACGTGGCCATATATTCGGCAGCCGGTAACTCTTTGTTATGGCGCCTGGCCTTCTTCAACGCAAACTTACCGGTTTTGTAATCGAGTACACGCGCTACCCTGCGGCCACCCAGGACAACTTCATCCAGCCGGTCAATCTTACCTCCAAGGGGCAGCGTTAGCTGATCGTCAATCCGCAATTCATAGACCAGAGGGTTCTGCTTTGATTCCAGATCAATAATTTTGAGCGGGGCCACCTGCCGGTCATGCCGGAGGATTTTTTTAGCAAGATGCCCTACCACGTGGCGGGTAAAAGCTACCTCTCCGGCACCGGCATCATATCCGGCAAAGGCCTCCGGCACCAGGGTGGGCAACTGTTGTTCTATAATCTTCCCGATAGCCGTTTGGGTAACCTCCCTGCCCACCCAGGGCTGGTAAGCCCGTTCAAGTACCTCATGCAATAGGTTACCAAAAACACGGGCGTCAATCACAGCCGTAGGTTCTTCCGGCTGGCGGACACCTTTGACCCTGGCAAGGAAGTATTTGAGGCTACAGGTAACATAATCAACCAGGCCGGTGGGGGTAAGCGGGTGTTCAGCAGAAAACCCGGCCAGGTGCCGGTTAAGGGCGGCAAGCACCTCCCCGGTTTTGGTGATGGTCAGGGTTTTTTCACCTTGTTGGGTAGCGGCAAGCGGTGGCTGAAGAACGGTATGGTTAATTTTTACGGTGGCTTTTTCCGTGGCAAACCGGTGCAGCAGTTGCAGGATAAAGCGGCTTTTCTCCCCGGAGCCGGTTACCGATAACCGGGTGTTGTATATGAGGTTGATTTTTTTGGCGCGTTGCAACAGGCGAAAGAAATGATAGGCATAGATACTATTGTGGTCGAGAAATGTGGGCAGTTTAAAGGCCTGCCGGATAGCAAACGGAATATAGGTTTTTGTGCTCCCGGCAGCCGGCAACAAATCCTCATTTACCGATAAGACCACCAGGTTTTCAAAGTCAAGGGCGCGGGTTTCCAGAAAGCCCATTACTTGCAGGCCGGCCAGCGGCTCCCCGGCAAAAGGGGCGCTCAATTGTTTCAGCGAATCACGCAGCACTTTTGCCAACGTATCCAGGCCCAGCGACAAGCGGGTACCCCGCATAGTTGCCTGTAAATTTTGCAGGTGCTTTACTACCACGTGGGTTACCCCTTCGGCCAGAATAGCTGTTGAACCTTCGGCCTCCTTGTGCAACAGGTAGAGGTTAAGCAAAGCCTGCACCAGTACCTGCAATGCTGCCGCCCCATTGGCTGCCGGGCTAAAAAGAGGGTGTAAAACGGCTTTCACCCTTGCCTCCGCATCACGCATACTGTCGGCAATGGCCTGCGCGTTCAGGTAGCGCGATTTGCTATGGCCTAAGCTTTGCATCGCAGGCAATATAAGGTGGGCAATGGCCGTCTGCGCCAGCAATTCGGCATAAGCCGCCACCGTAAAATAGGTCTGCCCACCTTTGGTGACTGATGCAGAAGCCTGATAATGCAGAAAAGCCAGTACCAGGTTACCCGTAGCCGTACCGCTAACCGGGTAGCCCATGGTAATGTTCATGTCTTCTGCCTGGGCGGGCAAGGCATAAAGTACCGGCATCAATAACGACTCATCTGCCAGCACAATAGCGGTGTTGGTGGTGTTGCTACCTAAGCAGGTTACGGCTGCTTTTGCCTGGGCTGTTTTCTGCGCAACGCCAATGATATTGATGGTTTTAGGTTGCTGGTAGCCCTCGGTAACTATCCATTTTACCGCCTCATGCTGGCGCCAATGTTCACGTTGCTGCCGGAGGAAGTGGCCGGCTTCCTCGTGTTCGTCTTCCAGGTAGTACCGGTCGGCATCAAGGTAAACCAGGGCCTTGCCGGCAGATAACAAGTGGTCGATTATTTTTTGCTCGGCAGCGGAGACAGCATTAAAGCCGGCAAAAACAACTTGCCGGTAGGGCAGCTCCAGGCTGCCGTCTGCCAGCCCTTCCGCCAGGGTGCGGTAGCAAAGCCCGTTGTAGGCCCAGCCTTCTGCCAACAGCCCCGCTTTAAACTGCCGGTAAACCTTGCCTACTGTAGCCCATGTTTTACTGAACGTTCTAAAAACTTCGCTGTCCTGCGAGGCATCAATTACCTGTTTAAAGCCTTTGATAGCCGCCAGCATTTCTTCCCCCGGGCCAAAGGTGGCTTCAATATCCTCTACCTCCTGCAAATTCCGGTAGAGCAGGGAGGCATCCACCAGATGACGGTCAATTTCATCAAAGTCGTTAAGCAGGGTCTGGCCCCAGGTATAAAAGGTAGCAAAGGCAATGCCCGGGGTTTCCTGCCGGTAAACCTCAAACAAGCGGATCAGCAGACGGATATCATCTACTACCGTTAACTGCGGGGTGTTTTGCCGGATAAACTCCTCGATACTCAATACTGCAGGCGCCCAAAAGGTTTTATCGGCAAATTTTTGTTGCAGATGATTATTGAAATAAACACCCGCCCTGCGCGAGGGGAAAACAAAGCACTGGTCTTTTAAAGCCTCCGGCCCGGCCGGGCCCAGGTCATCAACAATATGGTGCAGAAAACTTTTCACCTGTTCATAATTTTACAATTGTTGATCTACCGGATTTTATTTTGTCAGCCCGCAGGCAAAGGATAACCCCGCCCTTGTATGTGGCACCATGTTGGCAACAATATATTTTTTCTATCATCAGAGGATATTGTCCAGGTCTTGTTTGCCCACTATGGCCATTATTTCAACAATGTCATCATTAACTTTATAATAAATGGTGTCAGAACCACAAACGCAACGCCTGTACCCTTTCTTTATGTAGTCAATTGATTCAAATGAAAATGGCCGTTGTGCAATGATTGCAAAATAGTTGAAAAACGAACCAAAGTACTTATCCGCTTGCGCCATCCCAAACTTTTCAATCCCGTAATGGTGAATTCGTATTAAATCTTCTTTGGCTTCGTTACTTAACCGGTGTTCAGCCATTCAGCAATGACTTCGATTCATGTAAAATCTGATCTTTACTTTCATGCGCAAACCCACTGCTTTCGGCTTTCTCAAGTTTGGCCCTAATCCAGTCAAGTTGAACTTGCTGCTTTCTTGCTTGTCGGATTAAATCGTTGATGAGTTCACTTTTACTGGCGTATTCTTTCGTGCGCATCTGTGATTTTAACCATTTATCGTTCGGTTCTGTAAAGGATATACTTTGTCTTATCATTGCTTTTTTGGTGTAATATTACATCATATTTGCATCACATGCAAGGGTTAGGGTTACCCGAATAGAGCCAATACCTATACTTTTCTTCACTCATGGGCTTTTACTTCTACCAGCCTCTGGTCATCAATATAAAGCAGGTACATGGCTACCGGTGCGTATCCCATCGCTCGCAACAACTCCCCATACTGCTTTACCTGGTGTTGGTGTTGGGGGCTTCTCTTTTCGCGCTTGTAGTCAACGATGATGGCCCTGCCCTCTTTTATCATTACCCTGTCGGGAATAAACTTTTGCCCGCCTACCCATACCGGCCGCTCGCTCATCACCTCGTAACCACCATCAAACCAGTCGGTTAATTCGGGTATTTTATCAAACAGCCGGGTTAGTTTTTCACTAAGAACCGGCACTTCTTCCTCCCGTATCAGTTGGGCCAGAAGCATTTTCCGCAGTGTTTCGTCAAGGGTATCCCTGCCGCTCATCATGGCCAGGGATTTGTGCAGGGCGAGCCCTTCCTTTACCCTGGCGTTGTTAAAGGCGAGATAGCGTTTATTTTGTTGCTGCCCTGCCTTTATTTTTTCCGGCAATGGTGAGGCGCCAACGGTAAGTGGTCCTGCCGGAATTTGCTGCTTTGCCCTTGCGGTAACCTTGGGGGCCGGCTCCCCCAGGACAAAGGTCATGGTTTGGTCATCATAGCCCGCCCGCAGGTCAAACTCCGGGTGTTGCAGTACGGCTGCCAGCAAACTGCCGGAGTTGCCGGCCCGTGACCTGGCATTGGCAAAGATATACAGCCGCTCTACCGCCCGGGTAAAGGCCACATAATGCAGGTTAAGGGCTTCGAGGGAGACCTTGAAAAACTCATCATAGTACACCTCCCGGAAGCTGGTTTCGGCCAGGTGGTTAACAAATTTCAGTGGCAGGCTCCCCCAGGACTGGTAGGCAGGCGGCAACGGCCGGGCCCAAAAAATACTGTTGGTCATGGGTGTCAGGCTATTGTCGGTATAGGGGAGAAAAACTACGGGGTATTCAAGGCCTTTGGCTTTATGGATGGTCATGACCTTTACCGACTCTTCGTTCTCCGGCAGGCTGATGGCCATTTCCCGGGCATTCTGATTGGTAATTTCTTCCTGCCACCAGCTTAAGAACAGCGGCAGGGTACTATTGCCTTTTTTTGTTTGGGTAAAGCAGATGTCCAGCAGTTGCTGCAAATAAATATCTTCGCTGCCCGGCAGTCCCAACAGGATAATCAACTCTTCTACCAGTTCATAGACCGTGGCGATGGGCCTGGTTGCTGCGGCCAGTAAAAGTTCCGGCACGGTGGCGGATACCACCACAGGCAAACCAAATACCTGTTGATAGAAGTAGTTGAACTCCGTTATAGCCAGAAAATCGTGTTTATTGTACAGGTATTTCAGGGTACTGATGAGCAGTTGCACTTTGGGCGAGCTGGTTACCAGCAGGGCCTCCTCGGAAATCGTATTGATGCCCCGGTCAAGCAAAAAGCGGGCCATACGGCTGGCCTCATCGGTTTTGCGGGTAAGGATTAGCATATCACTCAGGGCAAAACCAGCCTCTCCGGCTTCCCGGATGGCCGCAAGGACAGCTTCCTCTGCCTCCTCCTGCCATTTCCTGTCTTCGGTTCCGCCAAAGAACCGCACTTGCACATAGCCGTCAAACTCTTTGGTCGGTTGTTGCCTTACATCCTGATAGGCTTTCTCCAGGTCAGGCAAAAACGGTTCTAAGCCCAGCAACCCGGCCAGTTGCGCAGGGGCGAGTTGAAAGAAGGCATTGTTAAAGGCAATGATGTTGCGGGCGCTGCGGTAATTGGTGCCGAGGGTGCGGATATTTTCTGCCGGAATAGCAATATCCTTTTCAACCTGGTGCAGTAAAAGCTTCATATCGCCCCCACGCCAACTGTAGATCGACTGCTTCACGTCCCCGACAATAAACAATTGGCCACCATCAGCCAGGGCATTGGTAAAAAAAGGCAACAGCCCCTGCCACTGATAATAGGAGGTATCCTGAAACTCATCGATGAGAATATAATTATAGCGGGCACCGATTTTTTCATAGATGAACGGGAACTCCGACCCTTTGATAACCTTGTTGAGGATAAAGGCCGTATCGGAAATTAGGATAAGGTTATGCGATGACCGGTATTCGTGTAACTTTTCCGACAACGAGGCCAGGACACCATAGGCATGGATATAACTTAAGATCGCGCGTGCCTCCAGGTACTGGCGGTAGTCGTTACCCGTATATAAAGCCCGGATTTTAGCATGGGCTGCCCCCATGCCTGCATCACGGGCCCGGGAAATGGTTTCAACCTTGGCCGATGTTTTGGTGTGCCATTTTTCCAAGGTAGTGGCATTCAGAAAGGAATCGCTGGGCTGTTTGCTATAATCGTATTCGCTGTTCGCCATGTTGGCCAACACCCGATACGGTATGCCCCGGCTAAAATCTTTTTCCTCCAAACCGTGTGTATGGGCAATGGCTATGGCCTCACCGGCCGCTTTGGTAACGGCACGCTTAAACCGGCTCACGGTTTGCCGAAGTTGGCCGATGAACGCTTCCAGCTTGCCGGTGTTTTGCGCCAGGGTTTCTTCAATATCGAGGTAGCTCTCCTGAAAAAGCTTTTTGCCCAGGGCTGCAATATTGCCGCTGATGTCCCAGCCCTTATCATCCTCTAACCGGGCCAACGAAAACTCCTGCAGCCAGGCCAGCAACTTTTTACCGGGGGCTGTAAACAACATGGCTACCGCCTCGTTCAGTGCCCGCTGGCTGTCGATGTCCAGTTCATAGCCCAGGTTAAGGTTTAGTTCTTTGGCCAGGTGGCGGATAAGCTGCGCAAAAAAATGATCGATGGTGCTGACATTAAAGCGGGAATAGTCATGCAGCAATGCATTGAGTACCGTTTGCGCCCGGGAGGTAAGCACACCCTCGATATTTACCACCTTTTCGGCCGCAAAATCCTTCAGGATAGCCTGGCGCATGGTACTGTTTTCCCCTTTGGCCAGCAAGGTGAGCTCGGCCAGGATACGGTTTTTCATTTCATCCTTGGCATCGTTGGTAAACGTTATCGCCAGTACCTGGTGGTAGCGGGAGGTATCGAGCAGCACCAGCTTTAAATAGGCCTTGGTAAGGGCAAAGGTTTTCCCCGAGCCGGCCGATGACCGGTAAACAAATGCCTGCCCTTCCCCGGGGGCTAGCTGATCGTGATAATTAAACAAAAACCTGTAGCTTGAATTTCTAAACGAATATACTACGCCTGCCGGACTGTCGGCTTATTTCGCGGAAATTTATTTTAGCTGTTGCCGGGAGAGCGCGGCTTCCGGGTTAATTCTGCTTCCAGAAATACGGGGTAAACAGGATGAGGACGGTGAACAATTCAAGCCGTCCCAGCAGCATCATCAGCGACAACACCCACTTGCCTATATTGGGCACGTGGGCAAAGTTATCTACCGGCCCCACGGAGCCAATACCCGGGCCAATGTTGCCCAGGCTGGTCGCCACCGACCCCAGGGCACTTTCAAAATCAAGGCCCACCCAGGCCATAACAATGGAGCCGAGGGCAAAAATCAAAAAATAAATGATGATAAAGGCCAGCACATTAAACGTAATATCCTGGTTGATGGCCTTCTTATTCAGCCGCACGGGAATTACGGCTGAGGGATGCAACTGGCGTTTCATTTCCAGAAAACTATTCTTGAACAAAATAATATGGCGCACCACTTTAATGCCCCCGGCCGTACTGCCGGCCGAGCCCCCGATAAACATCAGGGCAAAAAAGGCCATGGTAATCAGGGGTGTCCAGGAAGTATAGTCCTCCGATACAAAGCCGGTGGTTGTCACAATGGAAACTACCTGAAAAAGGGTTTCCCGGAAGGAGAGCTCAAGCGATTGGTTGCTGGCCTGGTGCACAAAGCCGGTCATCAGCAAGGTGGCGGCAATTAAAAAAAACAGGTAGGTAACAAATTCTTCGTTGGTAAACACTTTATGAAACTGCCGCTTTAGCATAAAATACGTGAGGGTGAAGCTGGTACCGGCCAGGATCATGAAAATGGTAATTACATACTGGATATACGGTGACGAATAATAGGCGATACTGGTGTTCCTGGGCGAAAAGCCACCGGTGGCCATGGTGGTAAGGCTGTGGTTCAGGGCATCGAAAAACCCCATGCCGCCAAACATTAGCAAAATAGCTTCCAGGCCGGTTAATCCTACATAGATCAGCCATAAACGTTTGGCGGTGTCTTTGATCCGGGGCTTGAGCTTATCGGGTGAAATGCCCGGGGCTTCGGCCACAAACAGTTGCATGCCGCCAATACCTAATATGGGCAAAATGGCTACCGCCAGCACAATAATACCCATGCCGCCAATCCACTGGGTGAGGCTGCGCCATACCAGGATACCCTTGGGTACGGCCTCAATATCGGTGAGCACCGAAGCCCCGGTAGTAGTATACCCCGACATGGTTTCAAAAAAGGCATTGGTAAGATCGGGGATAACCCCACTGATAAGGTACGGCAGGGCACCGAAAAACGACATCGTTACCCAGCCCATAGCCACCACGATATAGCCATCGCGTCTTTTTAGTTCCCGGTCAACGCTTTTGTTGAGGATAAGCCAAACCGGCACCCCGGCAAAAATGGTAATGGCTGCGGCATACACTATTGGCCGCCAGTCTTCACCATAATAAATAGAAAACGGCAAGGCCAGTAGCATGGCCAGGCCATTGATGGTTAACAGCAGGCCCAGAATACTAAAGATCAGTTTGAGGTTAAAGCGCCTCATGAGAAATACTCTTCTACCTGTTGAATGGCTTCGGGTTTACACAGCACCACCGCCCGGTCTTTGGGGCGGAACTGAAAATCGCCTGTGGGAATAATGGCCTCCCCTTTACGGATGACCCCGCCCACCACTACCGAGTCGGGCAGGTTTACATCGCGCAACATATCGGTGGTTATCTTCGATTCTACCTTTACAATAAACTCCAATATTTCGGCTTCTACCCCATGAATGGAGGTAAGGTTAACGATATCGCCTTTGCGGATATAACGGAAAATAAAGTTGGCCGCTATCAGTTTTTTGTTGATCATGGTATCCACGCCAATATTCTGCGACAGGTGGATATAATCAACATTTTCTACCAGGGCAATGGTTTTTTTTACCTTGTTGTCGCGGGCGACCAGGCAAGAAATAATATTGGTTTCGGAGTTACCGGTCACGGCAATAAAGGCATCGGTATCGGCTATGCCTTCTTCCTGCAGCAGGTCAACATCACGGCAATCGCCATTAATTACCATCACATTGGGCAACTCATCGGCCAGTTCAAAACATTTTTGTTTGTCTTGTTCTATCAACTTCACCTTATGCTTTTTACTCAACCTGCGGGCCGCATGAATGCCTACTTTGCTACCCCCCAGCACCATTACCCGGTTCAGCTCCTGGCGTTTCTCGGTAGAGGCCATACGTAGTATTTTATCCACCCCTTCGGGCAGGGTAATAAAATAGGCGTGGTCATGGGCCTCATATTTTGAATAACCATGGGGAATAATAGTCTGGTTGTTCCGCAGGATAGCCACCGTGTTAAACACATGCGCGTCAAGCAGCCGGGAAGCCTCCACCAGGGTCTTGCCTTCAAAAACACTGTTTTTGCAGATGGTCACCCCAATAAGCGAGAGCTTGCCGTTATCAAAATCAAACGAATCGGTAATGGCCACTTCACGCAGCAAACGCTTTATTTCACGGGCAGCCAGCGACTCGGGTGAAATAATTTCATCAATACCCAGGTCGTAGAGGTTAAGTTTGTCTTTGCGAAAGAGAAACTCCATATTCTGCACCCGGGCAATGGTTTTTTTAGCTCCCAGGTGCTTGGCAATAATAGCAGTGGAGATATTGGTTTCTTCCGATTGGGTTACGGCAATAAACAAATCCGCCTGATGAATTTCAGCCTTCTCAAGGATGGAGAATGAGGTAGAACTGCCTTTGACGGTTATCACATCCAACTGCTTGGAGGCGTAGGCCAGTTTTTCGTCAGCAAGGTCAATCAGTATGATCTCGTGATCCTCGTATGCTAAAAGTTTGGCCAGGTGAAAACCTACATCCCCCGCCCCTGCGATTATAACCTTCATACAAAAAGTATCTGAAACAAATATATAGGCATTATAGCCATACCACCAACAAACTTCGGTCAAAAAAAACCAGCCACAACCGGGCAAAAAAAGAGCTCCGGCTAAAGTTGCTCACCGGAGCTCTGCTGTTGTTCCTATTACTGGGTCGGGGTCATGTTGCTATGCCACCTTTTTCTTATCAAAATCTACCACCACCGGAGCCGCAATATAAATTGACGAGTAAGTACCGATAAGCACACCTACCAGCAAGGCAAAAGAGAAACCCCGCAATACGGCACCGCCAAAAATAAACAGCACCAACACCACTACCAGGGTAGTAAGCGAGGTGATTACCGTTCTGTTCAGGGTGCTGTTAATGGCCTCGTTAAATATTTTAATCCTGTCGGTAGAGGTGTGTAAGCCCAGGTTCTCGCGGATACGGTCGAAAACAATCACCGTATCGTTGATGGAATAACCGATGATCGTCAGGATGGCGGCAATAAATACCTGGTCGATCTCAAACGAGAAACCAAAGGCCCCGGCTATGGCAAAGGCGGCCAGTACAATGAGCGTATCGTGGAACAACGCCACTACCGCCCCCAGGCCAAACTGCCACTTGCGGAACCGGATGAGGATATACAGGAAGATCACCACCAGCGATAGCCCCATGGCTTTCATTGAATCTTTTTTGATGTCATCGGCAATGGTAGCCCCCACTTTTTCGGAGCTGGAAATACTGAAATGGGTATCATCCACTTTGCTGTCGTCTTCAATATAGGTCTGGCCGGTAATTTCCCGGATGCCGTCAATCAACCGTTGTTTTACCAATTCATCCGATTCGGTGGACTCTTCATCCACCAGATAACTGGTGGTAACTTTCACCACATTATTGGCGCCAAAGGTTTTCACCTCGGTACCGGTGCCGTCAAAGGCTTTCGACAAGGAGGTTTTCAGGTCGGATGCTACCACCGGCTGGCCAAAGCTCACCACATACGAGCGGCCGCCTTTAAAGTCAACGCCCATATTCAGCCCCTGGGTTACCATCAGCACAATCCCGATAACAATCAGGGTGCCGGAAAACATATATGCCTTAAACCGCCTGCCGATAAAATCAATATTCATATCCGACAGCAAGCCGGCCGAAATAGGGGTTTTAAAGCTCATCTTGCTCTGGTCACCTTTCTTGCGCACCATAAACTCTACAATTACGCGGGTGATATAGACAGCCGAGAAGAAAGAACTGCCAATACCGATCATTAAGGTTATGGCAAAGCCCTTCACCGGCCCCTGGCCTAACGAATAAAGGATTACTGCGGTCAGGAAAGTGGTAATATTGGAGTCGATAATGGAGCTGAAGGCCTTGCGGTAACCGGTAGATATGGCCTCGCGCAACAGCACCCCTTTGCGGAGTTCTTCCCGGATCCGCTCAAAGATGAGTACGTTGGCATCAATTGACATACCGATAGTTAGCACAATACCGGCAATACCGGGCAGGGTAAGGGCAGCATTGAGCTGGGCCAGGATACCCATGATCAGGAAGATGTTAAACAGCAGGGCAAAGTTGGCCACAAAACCACCTTTGGCGTAGTAGGCCACCATAAACAACACCACAATAATTAACCCGGCCACAATAGAAATCACCCCCTGCATCTGCGCTTCCTTGCCGAGGGTGGGGCCTACAATGGCTTCCTGCACAATGCGGGTAGGGGCCGGCAACGTACCGGCTTTCAACACATTAGCTAAATCCTTGGCTTCTTCGAGGGTGAAATTACCCGAGATTTCCGAATTACCATTGGGTATCTCCCCGTTTACTACCGGGGCAGAATACACGTAGTTGTCCAGCACAATGGCAATCTGGTTGCCGATATTTTCCCCGGTCAGTTTACGCCATTTCTTAGCCCCCATGGCATTCATCTGCATGGAAACAGCCGGCCGTGTTGCCTGGTCAAGTGTCTGGCGGGCATCGGTAATTACGTCACCTTCCAAAGGCGCCTTGCCCCCACGGCCCACCTTAACAATGTTTAGGGTCAGGTGCGGTTCTTCGCTAAGGGTTTGGTGGTCATGCGGTTTAACATCCCACAAAAGTTTGAAGTTACGGGGAATTAATTTTTTAATTTCGGGGCGTTTGAAAATACGGTTGATTTTGGCTGTGTCTTTCACATTATACACCAGGCCTTCGCCACTCACCGCCAGGCTGAACAAGGGCGACATACTGGCGTTACGTAGCGAATCCAGGGCCGCTTGTTCACCAAGCCGGGCCGTATCTTCAGCTACCGTGGCCGAATCCCCCGCAGCATCCCCGGTAAGCAGTTCTTCCAGGCTTTGGCTACTTTCCCGGTTATCCGAAGAGTCGCCCTCTATTACCTCATTTTGCTGTTTAATTTTCGTTTCTTCTACCAAAAAATTGTTGATAGCCATCAGAAAGTTATTGGTTTCTTCGGGGTTGGCCACTACATAAAACTCCAGTTTGGCGGCCCCTTGCAACAGTTTACGTACCCGCTGCGGGTTGTCGGCCCCCGGTATTTCTACCTGAATCCTGCCCGTACCCTGTAAGCGTTGAATATTGGGCTGCGAGGTGCCGAAGCGGTCGATACGGGTGCGCAGGATATTAAACGAACGGTCCATGGCATCTTCAATCTCCTGGTCGATGATAGCCATAATCTCATCATCGGTGGAGTCGAAGCTGATCCGGCCGCGGTTGGCGGCATTGGCAAAAATGCGACTTAGCTTTCCCTCCGGGTTTCTACGTTTATAGGCCGCATAAAACAGTTTGCTAAACGGCTCCTGGCTGGTTCGTTGTGCCATGCGGGCATCTTCTATGGCGGCCAGAAAATCGGGGTCTTCGTTATTACCGCTGATCCCTTTGATTATCTCTACCGGGGAAACTTCCAGCACCACATGCATACCACCCTGCAGGTCAAGGCCCAGGTTCAGTTCGGTATCTTTTATTTCTTTAAACGTGTAATCAGCCCCGAAGAGGGTATAAACCGGCTCGTTCCAGATGGAATCGAGATATTGCTGCTTTTTTGCTAAATCTACCACCCCTGATGCATCGGTGGCATAGGCAATCGCCTCTTTTTGAATGTTACGTGAGACAAACGTAAACGACAAATAATATAAGCTTAATGCTGTAACTATCAGGGTGAGTACAACAATTGCACCTTTATTTCTCATGATATTTTTAATTAAAAGTTTTTAAAATAATAAGATTATTTATTGATGGGCCATGCGGTTATAGCCCGGGAAGTGTGTCACAAATTACCGGCAACTAGGGGGCGTTGGGGCTGATGACCTGCCGGAAAAGTGTGCGGAACAGGCTGCTGCTGCTGATATCCGTGACGAGGTAAAAGTGTTGCGGGTCGGCAACTTCATCGAGAATTATTTCCCGTATCTGGTATAGTTCCTGATGGAGGTTGATTTGTGAGAAAGAGTTAATAGCCAGGTTGTCCTGCACCCCATATACCTGCTCGTGCGACCCGGTTGCCTGGGTGTCTTCTTCACCCTGCTCAACCCTGGCCTGGGCTTGCAATTTAGCCATCGGCCGGCTTACCTGGTTCACCAAAATAGCCGAACCAAGGAGCATCCATATCACCACAGCCAAAAATGTTTTCCCTTTCATTATCTGTTCCTGCTTCTCAAACGGCTGACAAATTTATGTAATTCAGCTTCTTATAACAAACAAAGGCCAATTATTTAGCCGTTTTTCCCTGCCGGACTTTGTCCCTTATAAAGGCCGTTAAAACTTCAGCCGCCTGCTGGTAACCGTTATGGTTGGGCACAATCAGGTCGGCATCCTGTTTATACGGTTTAATATATTTTTCATAGGTGGGCATCACATGGTGCTGGTAGCGGTAAAGCACATCTTCCAGGTCGTACCCCCGTTCCTGATCGTCACGGATGATCCTGCGGGTTAGTTTAATATAATCTTTGGCATCAATAAACACCTTCAGGTCAAGCACATCGGCAATTTCGCGGTAGTACAGCACAAATATTCCCTCCACTACAATAACCGGGGCGGGCGTTAAGGTGATCTCTCTTGGGGTAGCGCTGGGGTTATTAAAAGTATATTCGGTGCGGGTCACCTCTTTGCCCTCTTTTAGGGCCATGATATCGTTTTTATAGGCTTCGAAATCAATGGAGGCCGGCAGGTCAAAGTTCTTCACCCCCTGCTCATCCACCGGCTGCTGGTCACGCTCACGGTAATAGTTGTCTTGTGAGATCAGGCATACTTCCCCGGCCGTAAAATGGTGCATAAGGCTGTTTAAAAAGCGGGTTTTACCCGAACCACTACCGCCTGTAATACCGATGATATAGGGTGTTTCCAATTATTTGTTGTGCTTTAAAAACGCAATTAATTTGCCTACTGCCTGCGCCCGGTGGCTAATGGCATTTTTTTCTTCCATGCTCATCTCAGCAAATGTACGATCAAAGTTTTTAGGAAGAAAGACCGGGTCATAGCCAAAGCCCCGGCTACCCCTCCTGGCGGTGGTGATTTCGCCCGCTACCGTACCTTCAAAAAGATGTTGGCCGCCTTTCTGCACCAGGGCAACAACGGTGCGGAACCGCGCCTGCCGGTTGGTTTCCCCTGCCAACAGCCCGAGAAGTTTATCAATATTTTTTTCGTTATCGGCAGGTTCCCCGGCAAAGCGGGCGCTATAAACGCCCGGGGCACCATGCAGGGCGGCCACCTCCAGGCCGGTATCATCGGCAAAACAAGGGATATGATAATTTTGATATACAAAGTTTGCCTTGATCAGGGCATTTTCCTCCAGGGTAGCCCCCGTTTCGGGTATGGCCCGGGTAACCCCCAGGTCATCCAGGCTAATAACCTCAACTTCCCCGCCAAGCAACTTGCTTATTTCGGCAACCTTATGCTGATTATGGGTGGCAAAACATATAGGCATTTTAGTTGCCTACCCGGATAAGCTCGATATCAAAAATCAATACGGCATTGGGCGGAATGGTTGGCGGAGAGCCTTCATCGGCATAGCCAAAGAACGAAGGCAGGTAGATTGTGTACTGGTCCCCTTCCCGCATTTGCTGTACCATAATCTGCCAGCCGAGGATGGTTTGGCTCAGGATTAAATCTGCTGATGAATTACTGTCAAATACCACCCCCGTTTCCAGTAAGCGGCCCGTGTACGATACCCTGATAGGGTCGCTCAGGCGTGGGCTCAGGCCATTGCCGGTTTTGTTAATGGTATAACGGATTTTGGTGGGATGGATAAGCGTATCGGTAATTCCGTTCTCCATTAGGTAATTATCAATTTTTTGCAGGTCAAGCTCCAATTGCTCAACATCTGACAATCTGTTGGTAACCGGATCCTTACAGCCAAAGAACACCATGCTGGTCAGAATCAAAAATACCCCTGCTCTTTTCATCTCTTTCTTAGTTTACTATGTCCACTAATTCAACGTCAAACACCAGGATGGCGTTGGGTTTAATTGCCCCGCCAGCGCCCCTGTCGCCATAAGCAAGCGGAGAGGGGATAATGAGTTTTGCCTTGCTCCCCTTAGGCAGCAGGCCGATCCCTATATCCCAGCCTTTGATTACCCGGCCTTCCCCGAGGGCAAAGTCTATGGGTTGATACGGCCGCATGGGGTTAAAGTTACCCGAATTTTTGGCTATTTCTTCTATACTGGTATCAAATATGGTGCCGTCTAACAGGTAGCCGGTGTAGTTAACCTTTACGGTTTGCCCGGTTTGCGGCTTTTCACCAGCGCCCATTTCGGTAATCTGGTAGTAAACACCTTCCTCTGTTACCTGGGCCTCAATGCCGTTCTCCTTTACGTAGGCTTCAATGGTTGGTTTTTCCGCGGCTATGGCATCTTTTAATTTGGCCAGGTTCCAGGCGTCAAATTCTTCCGGGGTAAATACATCAACCACACCCACATGAAACTCTACCTTGGTACCCTGCAGTTCTGCCGGGGCCGGCTGCCCGTACGAGTTCTTATAGAGCGAATCGGCACTAAGGAAAAATACGGCACTGTCGCCTTTGCCGATAAGGCTAAAGCACTCTTCTAAGCTGGCATTCGCCTTAAAGTTGGCCGTATCGTAACGCATGGGCATTGTACCCCCACGATCATCGGTGGAAAACATTTTATTCCCTTCCTGGTCAAAATAGGTTATGTTAAGGGTCCAGTAACCGCCATTGGGGGGCACTTCACCGCTGCCGTGGCGGAAGAATTCATATTTTATGCCCGAATGGGTGCCTCCCGGCCCTTCGCTTGCCTGAGCCACAGCCCGTTCATCCTGCTGGCCCTGAGAGCACCCCATACCAATGGCCAGGGTGAGTGAGAGCAGTACTACCGTCTTATATTGTGTTAATTTCATGTTCCAGTTCTTGTTTATATTTAATTACTAACGATTTAAATTGTTCAATGGTATCCTGTAATGAAAGCTCCGACTTGCCTCCCGCGGCATTGGCATGGCCCCCTCCGTTAAAGTATTTGCGGGCAAACTCATTCACCGAAAATGCCCCCACAGAGCGGAACGATATCTTGACCATATCCTTGCTTTCGGTAAACATGGCCGCCAGGGTAATATTGGCTATCGACAAGGCATAATTTACCAGGCCCTCGGTATCGCCTTTTTGCACATTAAATTTTTTCTGGTCATCCAACGTAAGGTAAATGTAGGCTACATCGTACTCTTTCATCACCACCAGCCGCTGGCTAAGCACAAAGCCCATCAGGCGCAAACGGCTTTCGGTATTGGTATCGTACACTAATTTGGCCACCCGGGCCGTGTTGGCCCCGCGGCCAATCAGCCGGGCCACTACCTCATGAATATGCTGGGTAGTATTGGGGTGGCGGAAACCTCCCGTATCGGTCATAATACCGGCATACAGGCAGTCGGCCTCTGCAGCACCAATGTAGTGGACCCAGTCCATTTCTTCGGCCAGGTCAAAGATAAGTTCAGCCGTAGCCCCGGCCTCGATGCTCCACTGCTCAAAATCAGCGAAAGCCTCGGGCTCCAGATGATGGTCGATCATTACTTTTACGGCTGACGATTGCCGCACAATATCGCCCATATGGCCAATCCGCTCCAGGTCGGAAAAATCAAGGCAGCAAATTACTTCGGCCCGGGCCAGGAGTTCCCGGGCTATCTCCTGTTGTTGCTCAAAAACAATTACCTCTTCCTGCCCCTTCATCCATTTCAGGAAATCAGGGTACTCATTCGGAGAGATGACCGTTACCGCATGGCCCTGCTGCTTTAGTATGGAAGCAAAGCCCAGGGCAGAACCCAGGGCATCGGCATCGGGGTTGGTATGCACGGTAACCACCACCCGCCTGGGGGTACTTAAAATTTGTTTTAGTTTGGCTGCGTCTTTCATCAACATTACCTGCCTGCCGCTAACAAAGCAACAAACAAGAAATTTATGCGTGTGCAAAGTTGATATGTTTTGCATGAAATGCCAAGAGTTATGGATACTAGCCACGGTAAGATAAGCCCGAATTATTTACAATAATCGTGAATAATGACGTAAACCAATCAATAAGTGATTGTTTATCAACCCGTTGCAGCAGGCCTCTGTCCTCTGATTCTGCGATGGGTAACCCGGATTTCCCAAGAGCCCGGGGTTATCTGTCCTGCGGGCGAAAAATTTTGATGAATTTTTCGGGTTAATTTACGCTTTAACCCCTGTTTACAGTTGAAAAGTCTATTTTTGCACCAAATTAAAAACGACAACAAAAATGCCAAGCAACAGAACTTTTACCATGATTAAGCCGGATGCCGTAGGTGCCGGTAATACCGGGGCTATCACCAAAATGATTGAAGAGGCCGGTTTTAAGATCATTGCCATGAAATTAACCCGGTTAAGCCGCGAACGTGCCGGGCAGTTTTATGCCGTGCACCGGGAACGGCCGTTTTACGGTGAGTTATGCGAATATATGTCGTCAGGCCCTATTGTGCCGATGATCCTTGAAAAGGACAATGCCGTTGAGGATTTCCGTACGTTAATTGGCGCCACCAATCCGCAGGAAGCGGCCGAGGGTACGATCAGGAAACTGTTTGCCGAATCTATTTCTGCCAATGCCATTCATGGTTCCGATTCTGATGAAAATGCCCGTATAGAAGGCAGTTTCTTCTTCTCGCAAACCGAGCAGTATTAACCTATGCTTTTGCCCCAGCATCTCCTGCGGAAGGCGCTGGTGAGGTAAAAGACTGGCCTCACGGACATAGCGAAGACCGTGCGGCCGGTGAAAACAGGGGGATAAATGCCCGCCTATTGTTAGCCTTTTGGCAACGACTTTTTGAGCTTTTTCAGAAAAGAAAGGTCTTCCTTGTCCCGGTCGGCATTCCTGTCTTTAACCGCTGCTTCTTTCCGTAAAATCAGGTCGTCAACCGAAATGGCATTGATAACCAAATCTCCGATTTTTTTACGCATAGCCCGGGCAAAGGCAAACTTAACCCGAAAAATTCATCAAAATTTTTCGCCCACAGGGCCGATGAACTGCAAAATACTGTAATACAATATGTTAAACACAAAATACAACATAAACCAAAATTTAAGCATAACCCAAATTTGGGGCTATTGCATTTTGCATTCATCGGGGTTAACCTCCGCTGAGCCGGAGTCTAAGGACCTGATGTAATTAACTGACAAACAATCGTTTGGCGGTTAATTTACATTATTATTCATGATTTTCATGAATAATCCTGGTTAAAGCCCAATCAACTTCTTTTTGCAGGGTATCTTCCCCTGGTTCGATATAAGCAATTTTGCGCGTGTTCATTCTGCTATCCGGTTATACTAAGGTACAACTTTTGCCAACAATATACCCTAGTTAGGTTAACCCGAATTATTCTTATTCATGGATTTCCCGGGTTAAGCGGGTATTCCTCCTGTTTCAACACCCGCAGTTCCCCGGCCGCAGGAAAGCAGTTGGTGCGGTAAAAGAAAGTCACTACAAGGAAGGCTT
>Ga0256839_1002767_pt1 | contig 19066 bp, 15 predicted proteins | sample 354166metaG_FD_185968 | JGI IMG/M metagenome (GOLD analysis project Ga0256839, IMG submission 185968) | Hydrothermal vent microbial communities from Mid Atlantic Ridge, Atlantic Ocean - 354-166 | ecosystem: Environmental > Aquatic > Marine > Hydrothermal vents | place: Atlantic Ocean: Mid... | reverse complement strand
GCCCTCGTCAAGGTAGACCGCCGCCATGTTCACGAGGATGTCGATCCCGCCATAGCGCTCCACGGTGGTGTCGACCAGACGGGCGAGCTGGGCGTCGTCGGTGACGTCGGTCTGGAGGAAGTCGACCCCGTCACCGAGACGGTCGGCGAGGGCCTGACCGTCGGCGGCGTTGACGTCCCCGACCATCACCTTGGCCCCGGCACCGGCCAAGGCCTCCGTCACCTTCTGGCCGATGAGGGTGGCACCGCCGGTGACGATGGCCACCTTGTTCGACAGGTCACACATACCGTCTCCTCCGTCTCACACGAGCGCTCCGAGCTCCGCCGCCGCGGCGCCGAAGAACTCTTCCAGGATCGTGTCCGCCTTCTTCTGGATCGTGCCCGCCCCCATGGTGGCGACGGTCCCGATCACCGAGTACCGGCCCGAGACCACGATCCGCGTCCCTCCGTCGTGGGGTTCGAGCCGCAGCTCCGCCTCCACGTCGATGGTCGAGTTGACCTGGCGGTCGGTCCCAGAGGCGTGGAAGCGTACCCGACTGCCCTCCTCCAGGTCGGTCACGTCGACGTCGACGTCGGCCTTCAGCTTGAAGGGCCCGAAACGATCGAGGAGGACGGTGCGGTATCGGGAGAGGTGTTCGATCTCCTCGACGTCGCCGACGATGCTCACCCAGCTCGCCACCTTGTCGACGTCGATGAGCACCGGCCAGCACTTCTCGGGAGATGCGCTCACGTCGATCTCCCTGGAGAACTCGGCGCTGGGCATTCAGGAACCTTCCTTCGAGACCACCTCGACGCCGCGGCCCGCGCCCAGACCTTCGCCGTGGAGCAGCCGGTAGACCCGCTCGGGCGGGTTGAAGGAGTCGGCCACGACCGGGACGTCGCTCCCCAGAGCATCCTGGATCGCCGAGCAGATGGCGTGCAGCGGCGCTCCGCCGCCCTCACCCATCCCCTTGGCGCCCGTGCCGGTGAACGGCGACGGCGACTCGACGTAGTCGGTCTTGATGTGGGGCATCTCCGCCGCCGACGGCGCGTGGTAGTAGAGGAAGTTGGCGTTGAGGAGCTGGCCGTCCTCGTCGTAGCGCATCTCCTCCCGAAGGGCGGCGGCGATCCCGTGGGCGGCGGCACCGTGAACCTGCCCTTCGACGATCTGGGGGTTGATCCGCACCCCGCAGTCGTCCACCGCCGCGTAGTCCAACACCTCCACCTTCCCCGTCTCGGTGTCGACCTCGACCACGGCGGCGTGGATCTGGCTGGCGTAGGTCAGCGTCAGGTTGCCGTACTTGCGGTCGGGGTCCGGCGGATCGAAGGGCGGCACGTAGACGTGTCGACAGTTCAAGCTGATCCGCTCCGCCACCTCGGTGGGGAGCTCGGCGTTGTTGGTGTAGATCATGTTGGCCAACCCGATGAAGGGAATCGCCCGCTCGGGGTCGCCGACGACCCGGGCGTGGCCTTCGGCGAGCTCGATCTCGTCCTCCGAGGCGCCGAGGGCCATCGCCGCCAGCTCCACCATCTCCGCCTTCAACTTCTCGGCGGCACCGATCACCGCGTTGATGCCGGTGACGGCGAACTGGCTGGCGTAGGTGCCGGAGAACCCGACGTAGGAGTTCCGGGCCTGGTCGAAGCCGGGGATGACGGTGACCTCCTCGGGGCTGATGCCGAGGATGTCCGCGACCACCTGGGCGGCGGTGGTCTCGTGCCCTTGCCCCTGCGGCGTCGTACCGAGGGCGACGCTCACCTCCCCGTACAGGTCGAGCTTGCAGATCGCCGCCTCGCCGTTCCCCGAGAACGGCAGCTCCCGGTTGATGATCCGGGACTGTCCGAAGTTGTTCGTCCCGGAGTCGAGGGTCGATCCGATGCCGATGCCGATCCGCTTGGTCGTGCCCTCGGCGGCCTTCTGACGCTCCCGCCACTTCGGGTAGTCGATCAGCTCCAGGGCCTTGTCGAGCGACAGGGGCAGGTTCCCCGAGTCGTAGACGCAGCCGTTCGGCGTCTCGTACGGGTAGTCGTCCGGTTGGACGTAGTTGCGCTTGCGGATCTCCACCGGGTCGAAGCCCAGTTCGTGGGCGACGATGTCGATGATCCGCTCCAGCATCCACAGATGCTGCATCCGCGAATATCCGCGGTTGGGCACGGTCGGGCACTTGTTGGTGAGCGACTGGGAGTAGTCGATCCGGAAGTGGCGCATCTTGTAGCAGCCCGGCAGCACCTGCGACCAGATCACCGCCCCGAGGGGCTCGTAGTGGAGGTAGGCGCCGGCGTCGTCGATCGCCCGGGCCTTCACCCCGAGGATCGTCCCGTCTGCCATCACCGGCACCTCGACGTCCAGGAACCACCGCTCGTTCCCGTGGCCACCGTCGAGATGGTGCTCGGTGCGGGTCTCGGTCCATTTCACCGGACGGCCCGCCTTCCGGGAGAGCAGGGCCAGGACTCCGGTCTGCTTGTAGAGGTTGATCTTGATACCGAACCCGCCGCCGATGTCCTGGGAGGTGAACTCGAACCGGTCGATCCCGATCCGCAGGGAGGGGGCGATCATCATCGCCCCGAACATCGGCATCTGGTTGTTGGAGATCACCTCGATGGTGTCGGTGCCCCGGTCCCAGTTCACCACCACACCGAAGCACTCGATCGGTGTCGACGAGAACCGGTGGAAATGGAGCTTGTCGATCTTGACGACGTGGTCCGCCTCGGCGAGGGCCCAGTCGATGTCGCCGTACTCGTAGGTGCCCTGCCAGGAGACGTTGGTGCCGACCTCGTCGTGGAGGATGGGAGCGTCGGGTTCCTGGGCGGCGATGGCGTCCACCACCGGCGGCAGCGGCTCGTACCTGACGTCGATCAGGTCGGCGGCGTCCCGGGCGAGTTCCCGGGTCTCCGCCAGGACGACCGCCACCGGCTCGCCCTGATAGCGGACCTTGTCGACCGCCATCAGATACTCGACCATGTTCCCGCCCGGGGGTGGGGCGATCTGGAACAGGGGGTCGCTCATCTCCTTCACCTCTTCGCCCACCAGCGTGCAGTACACGCCGGTCATGTTCTCCAGCTTCGAGGTGTCGATGGAGACGATCCGCGCATGGGCGTAGGGCGACCGGACGAAATGGGCGTAGCCCTGACGGATCATCCCCCGGTCGTCCACGTACCGTCCTTGGCCGGTGAGGAGCCTGCGGTCCTCCTTGCGCGGGTAGTTCTGGCCGGTCCAACGGGGGGTCTCGACGCGGGTGGGAGCGGTCATTCGCTCGTCTCCTTTCCTGCGGCGGCCGCGACGGCCTCGACGATGTTGACGTAGCCGGTGCACCGGCAGAGATTGCCGCGCAGACCTTCGCGGATCTCGTCCGGGGTCGGCGACGGATTCTTCTCCAGCAGGTACGTGGCGCTCATGACCATCCCCGCCGTGCAGTACCCGCACTGGAGGGCGTGGTGCTCGTGGAAGGCCTCCTGCACGGGGGTCATCTCGCCGTCGGAGGCCAGCGCCTCGACGGTCTCGATGGTGGCCCCGTCGGCCTGGACGGCCAGCATCATGCACGACTTGATGGTGCGGCCGTCGTAGAGGACGGTGCAGGCGCCACAGTGCCCCGTGTCGCAGCCGATCTTCGGGCCGGTGAGGTCGAGGTCGTCTCGCAGGAAGTGGATGAGGAGCCGCCGGGCCGGGACGGTGGCGACGACGGTCTCTCCGTTGAGCGTGAACTCGATGTCGAAGGTGTCGGACCTATCCACGATGACCTCCTTTCGCCGCGGCGAGCACGGCCCGCTTGGCGACGACCGGGATGACGGCCTTGCGGTACTCGGCGGTGGCGTCGGCGTCGCTCAGGGGCTCCACCCCTTCGGCGGCCCCCGCGGTCGCTTCGGCGACCGCCTCCTCGGTGACCGGGGTGCCGACCAGCGCCTGTTCGACCTCGGGGCGCCGGGTGGGGATCGGGAGACAGCCGATCACGAGCCGGGCCTCGGCGATCTGGTCGTCCTCGGTGCGGACGACCGCCACCGCCCGGGCGGCGGCCTCTCCGATCTCCAGATCCACGTATCCGACGGAGGCGCCGTCGGAGAGCGCCGGAATGGTGATGCTCTTCAACAGCTCACCCTCCTCCACCGCGGTGGTGAAGAACCCGGTGAAGAACTCCTCGGCGGAGACGTCGCGGGCCGCCCCGTCCGGGCCGAGGACGTGCATGGTCGCCCCGAGGGCGACCATGAGCGGAGGGAAGTTGTTGATGGGGTCGGCGTGACAGACGTTGCCTCCGATCGTCCCCCGATGTCGGACCTGGGGGTCGACCGTGTCCGCCGCGACCTGGGCGATCGCCCGGGGGTCGCCCGCCAGGAGGTCGGATTCCGCCAGCTCGGCGTAGGTGACCCCGGCCCCGATCTCGAGGCTCCCGTCGTCGTGGCGGACGATGCCCTTGAGCTCCTCGAGTCGGGTGATGTCCACGAGGAGGTCGACGGCCGCGGCCCTCATCTTGAGGACGTTGATGAGGCTCTGTCCGCCGGCGAGGGCTCGGGCGTCGGGACTCGAGTTGAGCGCCTCGATCGCCTCGTCGATGGTGTCGGGTCGGCAGTACTCGACGGGTGCCAAGATCATGGTTCCCTCTCCCCGGGCATGGGTCCGTCCCTCCTTCGGTCCTGCCGGACGGCGATGAGCCCCGTCCGGCCTACGGCGTGGCTCGACTCTACCACCGGTTTGATACATGATAAAGTCGCGTTCGGGCTGGACGAGGAGGGTGTGACCCATGCCGGACGCGGTGGTCATCGGGGCCGGGCACAACGGATTGGCGGCGGCGATCCTCCTCGCCCGCGCCGGGTGGGAGGTCAGCGTCGTCGAGGCGAACGACGAACCGGGCGGGGCCGTCCGCACCGCCGAGGTCACCCTCCCCGGCTACCGCCACGACCTCTTCGCCACCAACCTCAACCTCTTCGCCGGGTCGGCGTTCTACGCCGAGTTCGCCGACGATCTCACCCGCCACGGCTTCGCCCTCGCCCCCACCGCACGCCCCTTCTCCTCGGCCTTCCCGGACGGACGGTTCGTCGGCGTGACCACGGACCGTGAAGAGACCCTGGGGATGATCGACGCCGTCTCCCCGGCCGACGCCGAGGCCTGGAGCTCCCTGTTCGCCTGGTTCGAACGCATCGCCCCCCACCTGTTCCCGCTGCTCGGAACCCCCCTCCCCTCCGTCGACGCCGCCAAGACGCTCTGGTCGGGGGTCCGGGCGCTCGGCCGGACCTGGCCCTACGAGCTCGCCCGGCTCGTGCTCTCCTCACCCCGCGAGTTCGTGGAGGAGCATTTCGAATCCCCCGAAGTCCAGGCCCTCGTCGCCTCCTGGGGCATGCATCTCGACTTCGCCCCCGACGTCGCCGGAGGGGCCCTGTTCCCGTTCCTGGAGTCCATGGCGTCCCACGCCAACGGCATGGTGCTGGGTCGTGGCGGAGCCCAGAGGATGATCGACGCCATGGTCGGGTTGTTGGAGGAGCTCGGCGGCGAGATCGTCCTCGGTCAGCGGGTCGAAGAGGTGACGGTGGCCGGAGGCCGCGCCACCGGGGTCGTCCTCGCCGACGGGACGAAGATCGAAGCCCGCCGGGCCGTCGTCGCCGACCTCACCCCCACCGGGCTGGCGGCGGTCACCGACGACCCTCGGATCCGCGACGCCGCATCCCGCTACCGCTACGGCCCCGGGACCATGATGATCCACGCCGCGCTCCGCGAGCTGCCGCGGTGGCGGGACGAGCGGGCGGCCTCCTTCGCCTACGTCCACCTCGGCCCCTACCTGGAGGACATGTCCCGCACCTACGTGCAGGCGGTCTCCGGATATCTCCCCGACTCCCCCACCCTCGTCGTCGGCCAGCCCACGGTCGTCGACCCGTCCCGGGCCCCCGAGGGTCGTCACGTCCTCTGGATCCAGGTCCGGGCCCTCCCCGCCCGGATCCGAGGCGACGCCGCCGGGGCGATCGACGCCCCCGACGGAACCTGGACCACGAGCGTGGCGGCAGCCTACGCCGAGCGGGTCTTCGACAAGCTCGACGGCTACGCCCCCGGCATCCGCGACCTGATCCTGGACCACGCCGTCCTCTCCCCCGCCGATCTGGAGCGTGCCGACGCCAACCTGGTGGGCGGCGACTCCCTCGCCGGGAGCCACCACCCCTTCCAATTCCTCTTCCTCCGTCCCCTCCCAGGATGGACCCGCCACCGAACCCCGGTGCCCGGCCTCTACCAGTGTGGCGCCGCCACCTGGCCGGGTGCCGGGGTGGGTGCGGGGTCCGGGTGGATGGTGGGACACATGCTCCTCGGCACCGCCCACCGCCTCGGACGCCTCGCCGCCCGCCGACGCTGAGGTCGGTCAGACCCCGGTCAGACCCGGCGTCTCCGCCGGATCGGCCACGAGAGCTCCCTCCCGCCGGTGAGTCCCTCCGGGCGGGTCACCAGGACGACGAACATGATCACCCCGAGGGTGAGGAGACGGGTCCCCGACGGAAGGTCCAGCTCGCGGGCCCCGAGCACGACCCCCTTCTCCAACTCGACCAGGAAGGCGTTCAGCCCGGCGATGAAGAGCGCTCCGATGAGCGCCCCCCACATCGAACCGATCCCCCCGACGACCAGCATCGCCAGGGTGACGAAGGTGAGATCGAGGAACACCTGCTCGGTGGTGATGCTCCCCAACAGGTGGACGAACAACCCGCCGGCGAACCCGGCGAGGGCGCCGGAGAGGGTGAAGGCGATCAGTCGCTCCCGGTGCACCTCGATCCCCGACGCCTGGGCCGCCAGGGGATCCTCTCTGGTGGCGCGCAGGCGACGACCCCACCGGCTCCGCTGGTACCCGTAGGCGATCGCCATCACGATCAGGAGCCCGACGGTCGCCTGCAGGAACCCGGTGGTGGGAGGCACGAGGGCGAGGGTCTTCGCCCCCGGACCGATCGCCTCCCAGTTGCGGATCACGTTGTGGGTGATGATGAGAACGGCGAAGGTGGCGATCCCCGCCGAGAGCCCGGACAGCCGCATGAGGGGGATCCCCACCCAGAACGCGTAGATGGCCCCGACCAGCGCCGCGAGGAGCAGTGACTCGACGTTGCCGATCTCCAGGTTGGCGAGGAAGGGCAGCATCTTGGGGAAGGTCGACGGCTTCACCTCGGCGGGGGCGCTGGCGATTCCGGCGGCGAAGGCGCCCACCGCCACGAAGCTGACATGACCGAAGGAGATCACCCCCGAGTTCCCGACGAAGACGTAGAGCGAGACCACGATGGCGGCGGTGACGAGCACCGAACGTACCTGGAACTGGATCGTCGGGGAGGTCGTCGTCCCGACGGCGGCGACCGCGACGACCAGCAGCGACGGTCCGAGCAGATGCCAGACGGCGAGTCGTCGCCTCATACCCGCTCCACGGCCCGGCGACGCCCCACGAAGAGTCCGTCGGGTTTCAGCAGCAGGATCGTGATCACCAGCACGAACAGCACCGTGTTGAGGAACACCCGCTGGGCGCCGGGGAGGATGCTCGACAGCATCACGGTGGCGAACCCGACGGCGAACCCGCCCAGAGCCGCCGGGACGAGACGGTCCAGCCCACCGACGACGACGCCGACGAGGGCGGGGATCATGACCTGGAATCCGAACGTCGGGGTGATGAGGGGCCGTTGCACGGCGAGCACCAGGGTGACGATCCCGGCGAGGAGCCCGGCGACCAGGAACGCCATCACCACGACCCGCCGGACGGGGACGCCGAGCAGGCGGGCCATCTGGACGTCGGCCGCCGCCGCCCGCATCTGCAGCCCGGCGTCGGTGCGTCGCAGCACCCATCCGGTGGCCGCCAGCGTCAACCCCCCGACCACCAGCCCGACGACGGTGATCCAACGGATCCGCAGACCTCCCACGACGAAGGCCGTGTTGAGCTCGGTGAGGAACTCGACGTTCTCGCCCTGGGTACCGAAGGCGAGGAGGGCGGCGTTCTGGAGGAGGAAGCTCACGGCGAAGGTCGCGATGAGCACCGTCGCCGGGGACACCGTGCGCAGCGGCCGGTAGATGAACTCCATGAGCGCCGAGAGGGCGACGACGACGGCCAGGGAGACGACGATCCGCACCGGCAGGGGCATGCCCTTGGTGAACAACAGGGCGTAGGCCCCGGCGGTGAGCAGTTCACCGTGGGCGAAGTTGACGAGACGGATCACGCCGAAGACGAGACCGATCCCCATCGCCACCAGGGCGAACAGGGTGCCGAGGGCGACCGCGTCGACGAAGGCCTGCAGGTAGATCATCCGAAGTAGGCCTCCGCCATCTCGTCGACGTCGATCCGATGACCCCGATCCAGGGTCATCACCAGCCGTCCGCTGCGCATCACGTGGGTCCGGTCGGCGAAGGCGACGGCCACGTGGGCTCGCTGTTCGACGAGGAGGATCGCCACCCCTCGCTCCCGCACCTGCTCGAGGGCGGAGAAGACGGTCTCGACCACGGAGGGGGCCAGTCCCAGCGAGGGCTCGTCGAGGAGCAGGACCCGAGGTCGGGACAGCAGCGCCCTGGCGATGACGAGCATCTGCTGCTGCCCCCCGGAGAGGTGGCCGGCGAACTCGTCGGCCCGCTCGGCGACCACGGGGAAGAGCTCTCGGACCCAGGCGAGGTCGTCCTCGGCCCCGGCCGGGTCGGCCCGCCCGAGCAGACCGAGTCGGAGGTTCTCCTCCACCGTGAACGACGAGAAGACGTGTCGCCCCTCCGGAACGAGGGCGATCCCGGCTCGGGCGATCCGCTCGGTCGACCACCCGACGATCGACTCCCCGCCGAGCCGGACGTCACCCGCTTGAGGTCTGACGACCCCGGTGATGGCCAACAGGGTGGAGGATTTTCCCGCTCCGTTGGCCCCGACGAGCCCGACCACCTCGCCGCCGTCGACGCCGAACCCGACCTCCTCGACGGCCGACACCGCCCCGTATCGAACCGAGAGCCCGTCGACGCGGAGGAGCACCTCAGCCATCGCCCCGCCCGAGATAGGCCGAGGCGACCCTGGGGTGACGCCTGATCTCCTCGGGTGAGCCGATGGCGATCGTCACCCCTTCGTCGAGCACCTGCACCCGGTCACACACGGCGGTGATGAACGAGAAGTTGTGGTCGATCAACAGCACCCCCGCATCATGGTCGTCCCGCACCGACCGCACCACCTCGGCGAAGGGCTCCACCTCCGCCTCGTTGAGACCGGCGGCCGGCTCGTCGAGGAGCACGAACACCGGATCGGTCGCCAACGCCCGCGCCACGCCCAGCTTGCGTTCTTCGCCGTGCGGAAGCGTCGACGCCGGGACCTCCTCGAGGTCGGCGAGACCCAGCATCTCCATCAATTCGTCGGCTCGACGACGGGCCTCGGCGGGGGTGGCGCCCACCCCCAGGGCGCTCACCTCGATGTTCTCCCTCACCGACAGCCCCCCGAAGGCGTGGGCGTGCTGGAAGGTGCGGGTGAGGCCGGAGCGCCCCCGCCGGTAGGCGGGCCAGTCGGTGATGTCCACGTCGCCGAGACGGACCCTGCCCTCGGTGGGGGCGTCGAAACCGGTGAGCACGTTGACGAGCGTCGACTTTCCCGCCCCGTTGGGGCCGATGAGCCCCAGCACCTCGTGACGCCGGAGCTCCAGATCGACTCCCCGGAGGGCGACGACGCCCTCGAAGGCCCGGGTCACGGAAACGGCCCGCAGCAGATCTGCGGGCCGTTCCGTACGACGACGGTCGGTCATCGGGTCGGGTCTCAGCCGATGTCGGCCGGTGACGTCGCCGACCGGACGTCCACGACCGCGTGCTTCCCGTCCGTGATCTTGATCACCCGGTAGGGGCGCCCGAACACCGTGTGGTTCTCGGCCGAGAGGGAGATCGGCCCGGCGACGCCTGGGAAGTCGGTCATGTTCTCCAGGAAGTCGGCGAGGGCCTGGGCATCGGTCCCGCCGGTGGCGTCGATCGCCGCCGCCAGCACCTTGACGGCGTCGGCGCCGCCGACGAACCCGCCGGTGGTCGGCTTGGACCCGGCGGCCTCCATCTTGGCGATGAGATCGTTGATCTCGGCCGACGGGTCGTCCCCGAACACCGAGGCGTAGGTGACGTAGTAGAACTCGTTGAGGCCCTCGGGCACCCAGAAGGCACCGTCACAGGCCCACGAGCAGATCATCGGCACCTCCGAGCCGAGGCTCCGCACCCCGGTGACGAGACCCGGCAGATCGTCGAACCCCGTCGAGAAGGCGACGACGTCGATGTCGGCGTTGGCCAGGGAGGTGGCCACGTTGCCGATGGTGCCGTCGCCGTTCGTCCAGTTCTCCTCGAGGACGATCTCGCCGCCCAGCTCCTCGTACCGGACCTTGAAGGCGTCGACGACGTTCTGGAAGTAGACGATCAGGTTGTCACGGGCGATGGCCGCACGCATCCAGCCCTGGTCGATGGCGAACTCGGCCATCGCCGCGCCCTCGTCCTGGGCCATGTTGCCGAAGCTGAAGGCGATGCGTCCCGCCTCGCCGAAGCGCTTCGGACCCATCTGGTCGGTGCCGATGCAGGGCGCCACCGTCAGGATGCCGGCGTTGAGTCCCTCTTGGATCGCGGGCGTCGAGAAGTCGACGTCGCAGGTCACCCAGAGGATCGACGCGCCGTTCTGGATGTGCTCGATGGCTCCCGCCTTGTACTGCTCGGCGTCGACCTGGGTGTCGATCGCCTCGAAGGCGAGGGGCCGACCGGCTGCTCCGCCGGCGGCGTTGATCTCGTCGATGAGGATCTGCGCCGCCAGGGACGCCGGGGCGTCGAAGGGAGACATGAAGCTCGTCAGGTCGATGGTGGCGCCGATGAGGATCGGCTCGGCCTCGGCCGGGGCGGTGGTCTCCCCTCCGGTGGTGGTGGTCGTCGCCTTGGTCGTGGTCGTGGTGGCCGAGGTGGTGGTCGTCGTCTCGGCCGTCTCGGCGCCACCGCAGGCGGCCACCACCAGGGCGAAGACGCCGATCAGCAGGGTCAGTCTCGATCGTTTCCTCATGCTCTCCTCCGGGTCGCCCGACCCCGTGGTGCCGGGATCGTGTCATAAAGTATCAAAGATCACACACGAGGCGCAACTGGACGCCTCCTCGGAGGTGCCCGACCCCGGCCCTATCCTCGCCCCCGTGACACCGGACCTCCCCCCGAGCTTCCCCCTCGCCGACTTTCTCGGTCTCGCCCTGGAGACGACGCCCGACGGTGAGGCCCGGGGACGCATCCAGGTCGGCCCCCACCACCTGAACCCCAACGGGTTCGTCCACGGAGCCGTGCTCTTCGCCCTCGTCGACACGGTGATGGGCCACGCCACGGTCGCCGCCCTCCCCCCCGGTGAAGGCTGCACGACGGTCGATCTCCACATCCGGTTCCACCGGCCGGTGACGGCGGGGCCGGTGGAGGCGACCGCCCGGATCGTCCACCGGGGCCGCCGACTGCTCACCCTCACCGGGGAGATCCGCGACGGCGAGGGTCGACTCCTCGCCTCGGCGACCGCCGGGTTCTTCACCATCGATCTACCCGAAGCAGAGTGACGACGCCGGTCTCGCCCGGCTCTACCCTCGGAGGCCACACACCGACCGAGGAGAGGATCATGTCCCGCGTCCCCCTGCACGATCCCGCGACGGCCGAGGGCCGCACCAAGGACGCCTTCGAACGGGTGCGCGCCTACTACGGCATGGTGCCCACCCTGCAGCAGGCCCTGGCGCCCCTCCCCGAGACGATGAACGCCCTCTGGGATCTGAGCCTCGCCACCATGAAGGAGGGCCGACTCTCCGAGGAGATGAAACGGGCGATCTTCGTGGTCACCGCCGCCGCCGGCGAATGCGACTACTGCACCGCCGCCCACATGCTGTATCTGTTCCGTTTCGGATGGAGCCCCGAGGATTGTGCCGACATCGTCGAGGGGCGGCCCAGTACACGCCTCGACGAGCGCCACAACGCCGCCCTCGACTTCGCCCGGGTGGTGGCGGCTCGCCCTGCCGCCGTCACCGACGAGCTGTGCGACGACCTCCGACGGCACGGGTGGTCGGATGCGGAGATCGTCGAGATCGTCACCACCGTCGCCCTCCTCAAATACACCTCGACGGTCGCCACCGCCCTCGACGTCCCCTTCGAGAAGGTGATGCTCCCCCTCCTCCAAGGGCCCCCGTTCCACCGGGGTTGACCTGCGGCGCTCCGGCGGCGCCCGGAACGGTGGAGGCGCTGCGGATGTCGGGAGGGAGAGCCGGGTCGCCTAGCATCGGGAACGGAGACGGGGTGGACAGGAGGACCGTGCCCACCACCGACCGTCGCATCCCGACCACCGTCCGGAGCTGGTTTCCCGGCCTCGAGGACACGACGTTCCTGGACGCGGCCTGTGTGGGACTGGCTCCCATCCAGGCCCGTGACGCCATCTCCCGCTTCGTCGCGGGGACGCTCCGCTGCGACGAGCGGGACGCGTCGGCCCATCACGTCGCCATGGACGAACAGCGCGCTCGGGTCCGGGGTGAGGTCGCCCGGCTGCTCTCGGTCGCCGAGGACCACGTCGCGCTCGTCGAGAGCACGACCCACGGCCTCGGGATCGCCGCCGTCACCATCCCTCTCCGACCGGGCGACGAGGTCCTCATCCCCGACACCGAGTTCCTCCAGGTGGCGATCCCCTGGGTCAAGCGGGCAGAGCGGGACGGCATCGTCGTCTCCCCGGTCACCTCCCGAGACGGCGCCCTCCCCCTCGAGGCGTTCCACGCGGCGCTGACACCACGCACCCGGGTGATCTGCTGCTCCACCGTGCAGTGGTCGAGCGGATACCGGATCGACGTGGCGGGCTTGGCCGAGCTGTGCCGCGACCGGGACATCTGGCTGGTCGCCGACGTCATCCAGGAGGTCGGTGCCCTGCGGGTGGACCTGGGTGAGCGACCCGCCGACTTCGTCGTCGCCGGAGGCCACAAGTGGCTGAACGCCCCCTTCGGCTGCGGCTTCCTCGCCGTCTCCGACCGGGTCCTCGCCGAGCTGGAGCCCCCCACCTACGGATACCTCTCCCTGGAGGAGCCGGACGGGGGATGGCCCCGCTATTTCGGGACCCCCTCGATCACCCCCTTCCGTGACTACCGCTTCCCCCGCACCGCCCGCACCTTCGAGATCGGCGGCACCTCCAACTATCCGGGGGCGGTCGGTCTCGGGACGTCGGTGGGGATGATCAACGACCTCGGACCCGACGTCGTCGAGGCACACATCCGGCGGCTCACCGACCTCCTCCGCGACGAGCTCCGCGCCGCCGGAGCCCGCCTGATCGGCGACCCCTCCCCATCGGCACGCTCGGGGATCACCGTCTTCCGGTGGTACGACACCCCCGAAGCCGACGAGGGACTCCTCCGACGCCTCCTCGACGAGCGCATCCTCGTCTCGATCCGGTACACGGCGGGGATCGGTGGGCTCCGTGTCTCCACCCACTTCTACAACGACGAGGACGACATCCGCCGTCTCGTCGACGCGATCCGGCGGCTCGGCCGGAGCTGAGTCACGACGACAACACGTAGACGTGGTGGGCCTCCACCTCCAGGACCTCGCTCGCCTCGAGCCGGGTCTCGGCGGTGACGTCGGTGACGGAGACCGTCCCGTCGAGTTCCTGGATGAAGTCCTCGAAGGCGAAGATCACCGTCTCCGAGCTCTCCGTCGACGTCCACGCCACCCCGACCCAGCGACCGTCGACGACCAGCAGCCGACGGCGATCCATCAGATCCCTCACCTCGAGATAGTCCTGGTTGAGTCGGCGGAGCCGCTCCCGGTCGGCGCCGAGGGCCTCCACCTCGTCCAGGTTGGCGACGTTGACCAGGCCTCCGGCGGCCAGCGCCCGCTCGTACACGTCCAGGTCGAGATACACCCCGGCACCGATCCGGAAGAGGAGATATTCACGTCCGCGGAGCCGCTCCATCTCGGCGGCCTGTTCGGGATTCGGGTCGGGTCCGCCGGAGTAGCTCTCGTAGTCGCCGTAGGCGTCGGGACGTCCCAGCGGTCCCAGACCCTCGATCACGATCTGGGTGAGGCCCATCTCGGTGAAGGCCCGTTGGAGGGCGATGGCCTCGTCGAGGCTCGGGGAGGGTCGAGGCTCCGAGTAGTCGGTGGCCACGGCGATGCCCGCCCACGAGTCCATCCACACCCCGTCGAAGGGCACCGTCGTCCGGAGTGTCCGAAGCCGATCGGTCACGTACCGCCGGTATTCGTCTCCCTTCTCGATGACGAGGACATCGCCCCAGCCTCCGTCGTCGGGGAGCCCGTCCCGTGTCCACACGACCCAGTCGGGGCGCTTCTCGAACAGGGGTGAGCGGATCGAGTACGAACTCGGATACCACAGGGTGACCGAGATCCCCCGGGCGTGGGCCTCTTCCACCAGCCGGGCGAGGCCGTCGACGCCGCCGAACATCTCGGAGACGGTGAGGGAGCGGGGAGCGTGGAGGGAGGAGATCATCTCCGGATCTTCGGCGTCGCTGATCCACGGCGCCTGGATGATCACGTTGGCGATCCCGGCGTCGGCGACGTCGTCGAGCCGATCGACGAAGCGCTCGAACCAGCCCACCTCCGGAGAGCTGCCGGTGGCGACGAAGGTCTCCAGATCGGCCAGGAACTCGTCTTCGGAGGGCTGGTTCCACACGAGGGTCGGCAGGGGACGACCGTCGAGGATCCCGGCGGCGGAGAGGTAGGCGAGACGCAGGTCGTCGTAGACCGCGGCCCACAGGTCGGCGGCGGCCCAGCGGTCGGCCGCCCCACGGTCGGCGACCCACCAGCGGAGCGCCGAGGTCTCGCCGGAACCGACCGGGATCACGAACCGGTACCGGTCTCGACCGCGCTCCCGCCGCACCGCGACCCGGGCCCAGGTGGGCTCCTCGAACGACGCCACCATCGTGCGACCCGGACCCGTCACGAACAGGAACGACTGGCTCTCCCCGAACCAGACGACCTCGGGCCGTCTGGGGGCGCCGGACAGCTCGGCCCGATCCTCGACGAGCCGCCGGAAGTATTGGCCGATCTCACGGTCGCCGAAGCCGACCAGGACCGGGATGTCGACGGTCACCGACTCCACGACGCCGTCTCCGGTGACCCGCCATGCCATCTCCACCCCGGCGACCGGTGCCCCGGCCAGGCGACCATCGGAGCCGGCGAGGGACCAGGAGAGGCGCTCCCCCGAGTCGAGGTTCCAGGTGAGCACGACCCGCTCCCCCACGACCTCCACCCCTTCGAAGGTCGCCGCCGAGAGGTCCACCGTTCGGCGAGCCCGACGCCCCCGCGGTGTCCACCGACCGGTCCGGAAGAACTCCTGGCGGTACCGAACCCAGTCGAAGGGCTCTCCTGGCGGCGGATCGCCCTCCAGGAGGGTGATGGCGAGGGGTGGGGAGTCGGCGTCCGGGGCCGCTTCGGCGACCACGACGCCATCGACGAGGATGCCCGTCAGGGTGACCGGGACGCCACGATCGTCGATCCCGAAGGTCACCGAGGCCCCGTTCGGGAGGGCGACGACGAGCGCTTCGGCGTCGAAGGTCACCTGGGGTTCCGACGGTGTGGGCGACGCCTCGGCGGCGAGGGCGAGCTGGGGGCTCTCCCAGAACAGCAGCGCCCGACCGGGACCTCCGTCGTAGGCGACGGTGACGTCCCCGGCGGGGTGTCGGGTGAGCCCCACGAGGTCGGTGCCGTCCAGCTCGGCGACGAGCGCCAACTCCTCGATCCGGGAGAAGACGTCGGGACCGCCGTCGAAGGCGACACAGAGCCTCGACGCCCCCACCAGCGCGGCGGGGAGCTCCACCCGGGGAGCGACCGTCCCCTCCACCTCGGCGGTCCACACCGTCGTCCAGTCCGAACCATCCTCCGACACCCGGACCGAGAACCCCGGCGCCACCTCCACGACGGTGTCGACCTCGCCGTCGGAGAGGCTCAGCGATCGGAGGGGGCGTCCGAACTCGAAGCAGTAGCGGAGCTCGCCCGAGAAGTAGAAGGCGGTCCGTCCTTCGTCGTCCCGGAGGAACAGCATCTCGTCGCCGCGGGCGACGGTCGCCACCTTGGCGGGTGCGTCGTCGTCGGCGAGGCGGTCGATCTCGACCGGCCCCTCGTCGAGTTCCACCTCCTCCCAGCGGGGAAGGCGGCCCCGCCATTCGGGGTCGAAGCCGTCCCGGTACACGAACCGGACGGTGCCGTCGGGAATCACCGTCGCCGTCGCCCCCGGTACCAGGACCTGCACCACCCTGACGCCGTCGAGGGTGGGTTCGACGAGACGGTCGACGGCGAGCAGCCCCACCGCACCCCGCCCCGGGGCCGAGGCGACCAGGCCGACGCGGGTTGGACCGGGAGGGAGGTCGACGCTGCGACGTCCTCCGGGCTCGGCGAGGTCCCACGAGAACCGGAGCGCGTCGGAGGGCACCACTCGCCCGGGGTCACCACCGCCCGTCGGGGAGGGCACGGCACCGTCGTCGACCGTCTCCGCCGGAGCGCAGGCCGCCACGGCCAACGCGAAGGCCAGGAAGGGGATTCCGATCCGTCTCGTCAGCATGAGGAGAGGTTCGGAGGCGCCGATGAATCCACGGTGAGGCCACGATGAGGGCCCGATGAGAACCGCCGGGCGTCCCCGTGCCCGGGACCCTCGAGCCGGATCCCGGGCATCCCGCAGGGACGGACGATCAGCCCACGTCGAGACCGTTGGGGCAGACGTCGTCGGGGAGATCGACCTGATCGACCACGTCGAGGCTGGACGGATCGATGCGGTAGACCCGCCCGCAGGCGGTCTCGTCGGCGTTGGTCGAGACCACGACGAACAGGTCGCCACCGAGCTCGACCATCCCCGCGATGGGCTCGAGGTCGAGCCGGTTCACGATCTGGAGGCTCTCGGGGTCGATCTCGTAGAGAGGCAGGGTGTCGTAGAAGAAATCGGGGCTGCCGCCCGCCACGTAGACCATGCCGTCGATCTCGACGATGTCGAGGGCGAAGAACGCCCCGCCTTCCAGCTCGGCGGTGGCGAACAGCTCGTCCGGATACGCGTCGCAGGTGCCGCTCGCGTCCTCACACCAGATCCTGTCCGAGATCCCCTCCTCCGGCCGGAGCCGCAGCAGGAAATCGATCGGGTCCTCCACCGTCGTCCAGATGGCGTCCCCCACCGCGGCGGATCCGAGGATCCTGGCGGTGGCGAGGCCCTCGATCGCCAGGTCGAGGGAGCCGGTCTCCGGGTCCATCCGGTACATCCGGTTCTCGAGGGCGTCGAGGAGCCAGACGCCGCTCCCGGTCTCGATCACCTTCGTCGGCAGCACCTCGGATCCGGTGGAGATCGCCGCGGCGGTACCGTCGGCGGCGATACGGGTGACCGTCGGTTCGTCGTCGTAGGTCACCCACAGTCGGTCGCGACCCCTGGTGACGAACAGCGGGTAGGTGGGAAGATCCACCGTCGAGGTGATCTCGTAGTCGCCGGTGTCGACCCTCACGAGACGGTCCGCCAGCTCGTCCTGGTAGGTGAACCAGAGATCACCGGCCAGGGAGACGAAACCCACGGTGAGACCCATCTCGAGGTCGCCCAGGAACTCGTCGCTGCGGTCGGCCAGCTTCAGGTCGGGTGTGTAGCGGAGCATCGTGAAGCCTTCGTTGCCGACCACCCAGATCGACGGGCCGTCGACGTCGGCGCCCGATCGCCGCTCACCGTCGCTCGGTGAGCTCCCGCCGTCGGCGGGCTCGCTCACGTCCGCGGCGCCGTCGGCGGCCGGGGGCTCGTCGCCCCCCGGGGTCGCCCCACCACCACAGGCGGCTACCACCAGGGCGAGGACGACGAGAAGGATGCTCGGTTTCATGGGTGTCACCTCCGGATGCTCGACACCCACGATGCCGCTCCCGCCCAAAGCGCCGCCAACGTTTCATCGGCCGACCCGGCGGGCGGACCACGGACCGAACCGGGTCGGCGTCGGGAGCTCAGGCCGAGGAGGTCCGACCCACGAACAGGTCGAGGAACCGCCCGATCTCGATGTCACGCTCGAGGGGATGCCGAAGCCGGGCGTCGGGCCGGAGGAGATACCGGTTGCGGCGGCCCTCCTTCACATGACTGAGGTAGCCGGCCTCCTCCAGCTCGGCGACGATCCGCTGTGTGGCGCGCTCGGTGATCCCGATGCGGGCTGCGAGATCTCGAATCCTGATCCCGGGCTCTTCGGCGATCCCGATCAGCACACGGGCGTGGTTGGTGAGGAAGGTCCACCCCTTGGGACGTCGCTCTGCCGTGGGCTGTGGCGTCTCGTCTGCCATCCGATCCTCGATTGACGATACCGAAAACATGACATTAGTGTCGTGTGTGTGTCAGGCGTCCCCACCACGCCGGCCCACGACGTCGCCGTAGGCCCGCCTCGAGCCCTCCGGCCCCCCGCCTCGGCACCCCCACCACGGGAGACAGAATGACCCCGGACACGCGCCCCCGCCCGCCCGAGACACCCGACCGGCCCGACCGTCCGGCGTTCGATCCCCGCGTCGTCTGGACCAAGGGACCCGAATGCAAGGCCCTCGCCGAGATCCTCGGCGGTTCCGAGGCGACGCCGGCCGGGCCCGACATCGTCGCGACCTGCATCGAGAGCCGGGCCACGCTGGTGGTGACCCGACATCTCGGGTCGTTGGACGTGTGCAGCGTGGCGGTCCCCGACGGGTTCGACCCGGACGCGACCCGGAGCGTCGTCGCCGCCGTCGGTGGCGGCCCCCACTCCCACCTGGCCGCCGCCGTCGCCGACCGTCTCTCCCGTCGCCTCGGGGTGCCGGCGCGGGCGGTGTACGGACATCGCGGCCCCGAGGAGCGGGAGCACGCCGAGCGGGTCCTCGCCGACATCGCCGCCTCGGTGCCCCATCTCACGACCGAGGCGGTGGAGGCACCGAGCCCGGCGTCGATGGTCGACTCCCTTCCTTCCGGGGCGCTCCTGGTCGTGGGCGCCCCCGGTGGATCGTGGTTCCAGCGGCAGTTCTTCGGACCCGGTGCCCGCATCCGGGCGAAGGCGCCCCACGGAACCATCGTCGTCCGCCACAGCCCCACCCGCGTCTACCAGGTGATGCAGCCGCCCGTCGCCTTCGGTCCGCAGATGTTCGTCGAGGATGCCCGCCTGCTGGCGTCCGGCGGTCACATCATCGTCGCCGAGGACGGCAAGCTGGTCGG
>Ga0256839_1002766_pt1 | contig 19069 bp, 19 predicted proteins | sample 354166metaG_FD_185968 | JGI IMG/M metagenome (GOLD analysis project Ga0256839, IMG submission 185968) | Hydrothermal vent microbial communities from Mid Atlantic Ridge, Atlantic Ocean - 354-166 | ecosystem: Environmental > Aquatic > Marine > Hydrothermal vents | place: Atlantic Ocean: Mid... | reverse complement strand
CCAGCTACGGCGCCTCGGCGACCTCGGGGCGGGTCCGGTGACCACGTGGCGGGCCGCGATGGACTACGATCAGGCCCTCGAAGGCGCCCGGCGGGCGCTGTGGGAGTTCGTGCTGGCGGTGTACGCGCTGCCCCGCGACCTCAAGCTCGCCCTCGACCGCGCCGGGTACCAGCCGCGCCCCCTCGAGCGGCTCGTACTCGAGCCGGGGGTGTTCGAGCGCACGGAGGACCCCTACGGCACGGGCGCGCTGCCCCGCCGTCCGGCCACGGACGTCGTCTGCGCGGGGCTCGAACGCGCGCGCGCGCAGCTCGTGCGCTTCGAGCGGGCGGCACGGGCGGCGGCCCGCCCGTTCTACCGATGAGTGACGTGCTGCGCGTGGTCATCCGGCGACCGGGCGGCTACGACCGCCTCGGCTTCGAGCGGGTCCGGCGCGCGCGGCTCGAACCCGGGCAGGTGCGCGTGGCGGTGGCGGCGGCGGGGGTCAACTACGCCGACTGCGTCACGCGCATGGGGCTCTATGCGTCGGCCAGGACCTACGTGGGTTACCCGATCACCCCGGGGTTCGAGGTGGCCGGGCGGGTGGCGGAGGTGGGCGAGGGGGGCGCGGGTCTTGCGCCCGGGGACGCGGTCGTGGCCGTCACGCGCTTCTTCGGCTACGCGAGCGAGGTGGTGGTGCCGGCCCGACAGGTGTTTCGCCGCCCGGCGGGGCTTTCGGCCGTGCGCGCCGCCGCGTTGCCCGTGGCGTTCTTGACGGCCTGGTACGGCCTCGAAGTGCTCGGCGCCGTGCGGCCGGGGGCGCGCGTGCTGGTGCATTCGGCGGCCGGCGGCGTCGGGGGCCTGCTGGCGGCGCTGGCCCGGCGGGCCGGAGCGCGCTGCGTGGGGGTCGTCGGCGCCGCCCACAAGATCGACCCGGCCCGTCGCATGGGGGCGCACGAGGTGATCGTGCGTGACCGCCGGTGGGCCGAGGCGGCCCGGGCGGCCGCGCCGGACGGCTACGACCTGGTGCTGGACGCGACCGGGGTGGCCACCTTGCGAGCGAGCTACGACCTGCTCGCGCCCATGGGGCGGCTGGTCGTCTACGGTTTCCACTCGATGCTGCCGAAGGGACGCGGCCGGCCGAACCCCCTGGCACTTGCGTGGAAGTTCCTGCGCACGCCGCGTTTCTCCCCCCTCGACCTTACCGGCAAGAATCGCAGCGTCCTGGGGTTCAACTTGAGCTACCTGTTTTCGCAGCACGCCCTGCTCGCCGAGGGCATCGAGGCCCTCACCCGGTGTGCGGCGCAGGGGGTCTTCGACGCGCAGCCGGTCACGGCGGTGCCGTTTGCCGAGGTCGCGCGGGCCCACCGGATGCTCGAATCGGGCGAGACGGTGGGCAAGCTGGTGCTGGTGGTGGACCGGGCGGCCTCGCCGGCCGGATCCGGGCCGGTCCCCCTCGAGGTTCGGCCGGACGGGCCGATGGAACCGGCATGACCGCTTTGGAACGAACGCCGCTTCCGGCCGCGGCGCCGAGGGGGCCGTGGCCGCCCGTCGAGGGCGTGGCCTACGTGGCGGGGGCCGAGGTTCCGCGGGGGCTCCTCGCACCCCTGGAGGCCGCCTTCGGCCGGCCGCCGCGTCTTCTCGTGCCGGGCCGGGACGGAGCGCTTCCATCCGACGCCGTCGTGTTCGCCCTCGACGACCTGCCGGGCCGGCGCTTCCTGGCGGCGGGGCGGGACGCGACCGTGGGCCCGCCGACCGTGGCCGTGGCCGCGGTGCCGCGGCCCGCGTGGGCGGACCGGGTGGTCTTCCTGCGCCCGGGCGAGGCCGACCCCGCGGCGGTGGCCGTCGCCGCCCGGGCCGCGCGGATCGTGGCGTCGCTCGAACGGGACCGGGCCCGGCTGCGCAAGGAGGCGAGCTGGCAGCGGGCGGTGCTCGACGACCTGCGCCGGGTGGACCCCGTCACGGAGCTGTGCACCCGGGAGGCCTTTCTCGACGAGGTGCAGCGGGCGATCGACCTGGCGCACCACACCTCGACGGCGGATGGGCCGGCCGTGGTGCGGTTCCAGCTACGCGGTGCCCTGCGCCTGCGGGACCGGCTCGGGTCGCAGGCATTCGACGAACTGGTCGTGCAACTCGGGCACCGGGTCGAGGGGGCGGTTCGGGACCAGGACGTGCCGGCCCGCCTCGCGGACGGGGAGCTGGCCGTCCTCGTCCGCGGTGTGGACACGGCCCCGGCCACGGCCCGGATCGTGCGGGCGATGGCGGGCTTCGGGCGGGAGCCCGTGGTGCTGGGGCCGGCGCGCACGGTGGCGGTGGCCGGGGGCCTGGGCTGGGCCGTGTTCGAGGAGGTGGGGTCTCCCCAGACGGCGGAGGCCCTGCTGCGCGCGGCGCTTCCGCGGTGGCCCGTGCGGGCGGCGGCGGCGTAGGCGGCACGGGGCGGGGCGGAAGCGCGGCGCACCGAGGGGCCCACGAACTCGCCCCCGGCCGCGGGCCCGCGCGGGCTGCTACGCTCGATCGCGATGGACCCGCGTCGCCGCCGCCCGCGTCACTGCCCGGGGTGCGGCGCGCCGGCCGGGGCGGCGGCGGGATCGGGGATCGTGCCCTGCGCGTACTGCGGCGCGCCGCTCGTGCCGCTCGGGGCGCCGGACCCGCGCGCGAGCGTGCGCTGTCCGGCCTGCGCCGCCGCCGTGGCGGAGGGGGCGTCCTTTTGCCCGACCTGCGGGGCCTCGATGGCCGTGGCGGTCGGCCCGCCGCCCGGCACCCCGCCGTGGACGTGCCCGGCGTGCGAGGGGGCTCCCCCCCTTTCCGGGTTCGCGCTGGCCCCCACGCGGGCGCGGCCCGCCGGGCTTGCGGTCCACGGCTGCCCCCGCTGTGGCGGGTGTTTCGTCCCACGGGCGACGATGGACGCCCTCGTACGCGAGGCGGCGGCGGCCGTCGTCCCGGAAGCGGTGCGCGACCGCGCCGTCCCGCGCTTCGAGGTCCGCGTCGGTGGGCGGCCGGTCCGGTATCGCCACTGTCCCGCGTGCGGCACGATCATGACGCGGCGCAACTTCGCCCGGATCTCCGGCATCGTGGTGGACGACTGCCCCACGTGCGGGACCTTCTTCGACGCGCGCGAGCTCGAGGACGTGCTGGCGTTCGTCCGCGCCGGGGGCCTGGTCGCGGCCGCCCGGCGCGTGCGGCCCGAACCCGCGCCGTCCCCCGCCCCGGTGATCCCCGGCGGCTCCGAGAACCTCTGGGACACCCCGGCGGCCGAGGCATCCTTTCTCGCGGCCGGGGTGCTGTCGGCCGTCGCGTTCGTGCGCTTCCTGGGGCGCTGGCTCGCCGACCGGTTCGAGCCGTCGGGCCGATGAGGCCCGCCGGGACAACGGCGCCCGCGCCGCGCGTTCGACCGCGGCGCTGCCACCGCGTCGTGGCGGGGCGCGTACGTAGCCCCCGGGGGGCGGAGCCGCTTTGCGGACTCGAACCGCAGACCTGCTGATTACGAATCAGCTGCTCTACCAACTGAGCTAAAGCGGCAGGCTGGGCGAGGGGATATAGGGGCCGGGGCGGCGGGCGTCAAGCGGAGCCGCGCCCCGCGCCGTCAGGGCATCCAGGCGAAGCCGCGGGCGCCGGGGGCGAGGCTCGGGGTCGCCTGGGACCGCGCGAGGAGCCGCGCGAGGACGCGGCCGCGGATCGCCTCGCGCGGGATGACCCCGAGGGCGCGCGAGTCGCAGCAGGCCCCCTCGACGCGGTTGTCCGCCAGCACCAGGTAGCCGTCGAGGGTGATCTGGGCGGGCCCGGCCTCCGCGGGCGGGAGGTCGAAGCCGGAAAAGGGGGTGGGCGGGCCCGGTTCGAGGAGGATCCGGTAGCGGCGCTCGCCCACGACCTCGTACGCGGAGGGCGCCGGGGGCCGGTCCACGGCGCCGCCGCCGGGGGCGGGCAGGCGCAAGGGAAGGGGATCGGCGGCCTTGCGCACGATGGGGGTGCCGTCGATGAGGATCCCGAGGGGCACGTCGGGAACGTGGAAGGTGACGGTCTGGCCGGGCAGGGCGAGGACGCGCCCCACGCGCAGGGCCTTCGGGCGGATCGTCGCGGCGATCCCGTCGCTTCGCGCCCGGACCTTCGACCAGTTGCGTTCGAGCTCCTCCGGGTCCACGACGGCGGTGTTGCGCATGGCGTACTTCGGGTCGGGCGGCTCGGCGCCGGGCTCGGGGGCGGCCGTGCCGGTGCCCGCGTCGGACGCCGGCGCCAGGGGGATCCGCAGCGCCGGCGGCTCGTACACCACCACATCGCCCTGACGCACCCCGACCGCGCCGCGCAGCACGAGGATCGGCTCGCCGTCCACGATGGTCGGCGCCATGCCGTTGCCGCGCACGGTCACCACGGTCGCCGCCGTCGCCCGCACGAGCAACAGGGCGACCCCCACCACCAGCACGGCACGGGCCAGGCGGGCCGAGAAGCTGCGGTCCGGGGGTGGTCTGCGGTCGGGGTCGTCACGTCGCGGCATCACGGGCGCCTTCGCGGGCCCGCCTCCACGCGGCGAGCACCGCTGGGCCATCTTGGACGACGACCTCGGGCGGCCCCAAGAAACAGGTGATCCCCGCGACGGCGGCGGCCCCCGCTTCCCGCAGGGCGGCGACCCGATCCGGGCGCAGGCCCCCGAGCGCCACGACGGGCACGCCCGTCTGCGCCTGCGCCGCGACGAAGGCGCGCAGGCCGGCGAGTCCCATGGGCCGCTTGCCCCGGCTGCTGCGCGGGGCGAAGACGGGGGCGACCAGGGCGTAGTCGAGGCGGGGGGGCAGCGGGCGCGCGGGCAGGTGGTAGGCGCCGCCGACGATCCCCCCAGGTGGGCCGAGCCCGCGGGCGGACCGGAGGTCGTCCGGCGTGGGGTCCCCCCGCAGGTGCACGCCGGCGAACGGGGCCCACGCGACCTGCGGGCGCACCGGGCCGGGCCCGATCGCCCGCAGCGCGCGGACGCCCCGGTCGGCCAGAGCCGCCACGAACCGCGCGTGCCGCCGCCGGAGAAACGGCTCAAGGGATCCTTCGTCTATGCGAAATAAAATCGTGATTTCAATATTTTGTCCATGATCATCAAGAACTTTGATGAACTTTTCCCACGGAACGTCCCCGCCCCTGCCGGTGACGACGAGGACCTCGAAGGGGGGGGCGTTCGCGGGCATGCCGTACGGGATCTTCGAGGCGCACGGCAGGGGGCGCAAGCGCTCCGTTTCGTCGCACCGGGTCCGGACGCGGGCCGAGCGGCCTCTTTCCGCGCCGGCGGAGCTGAAAGGCCGCGAGGGGGGGCGCTCAGCCCTCCAGCAGCCCCTGGGTGGGGGAGGAGGGGGAGGCGAGGAGTCTGCGCGGCATGCGCCCGGCGGTGTGGGCCAGGCGCCCGGCGACCACGGCGAGGCGCATGGCGGTGGCCATCTTGGCCGGGGCCTGGGCCTCGGCGATGGCGGTGTTCATGAGCACCGCGGTGCAGCCGAGTTCGAGGGCGATGGCGGCGTCGCTGGCGGTGCCCACCCCGGCGTCCACGATCACCGGCACCTGGCTCTGCTCGACGATGAGGCGGATCTTGTGCGGGTTCTGGATCCCCAGCCCCGACCCGATCGGAGCGGCCAGGGGCATCACCGCCGCGCACCCCATCTCCTCGAGCTTGCGGCAGACCACCGGGTCGTCGGAGCAATAGGGGAGCACCGTAAAGCCCTCGTCGAGCAACGTCCGGGCGGCGGCGAGGGTCTGCTCGTTGTCCGGCAGCAGCGTCTTCGAGTCCCCGATGACCTCGAGCTTGACGAGGTCCGCAAGGCCCAGTTCCCGCGCCAGACGGCACACTCGGATGGCCTCGTCGGCGGTGTAGCAGCCGGCCGTGTTGGGCAGCAGGGTGTAGCGGTCCCGGTCGATCCACGAAAGGACGTTCTCCGGGTTGTCGAGATCCACCCGCCGCAGGGCGACCGTGACGATCTCGGCGCCGCTGGCGTCCAGGGCCGCGATCGTGTCCTGCTTGGAGCGGTACTTGCCGGTGCCGACGATGAGCCTCGATCGCAGGGTACGCCCGGCGAGGGTCCACGGGTCGGCGGCCTGCAGGGCGGTGATGGGGTCGTCCGGCATGGGTGTCATCCTCCTCCGACGAAGGTCACGATCTCGACGCGGTCGCCGTCTTCGAGCCTCGTCGTCGCGTGCTCGGCCCGCGGGACGATCGACCGGTTGCGTTCGACGGCGACCTGGTCGGGCAAGAGCCCGAGCGAACCCACCAGGTCGGCGACCGTGGCCCCGTCGGGGACCGCGCGGGGCGTTCCGTTGACCACGATGTCGGGCACGGCGCGGTGGATACCACGCGACGGGGGGGGGCGGAAAAGTGCGCCCGATGCGCAGAGGATCGCGTGGCGGGACGGACGCAGTGTGTCCGAAAGCACACGATGCAGCCTGCAACAGGCCGCGGTTGGGGCGCGGATCACACCTCGATTCGAGGTGGGACCGCCAGGTTCTTCGTGTGGCGGACGTTGGCACGGAACGTGCTTTCATGTCGGAGCATGGAGCACACGAGCCGACGTCGTCCCACGATCCCCCTGGAGCGCATGCCGCTGTCGGAGGCGCTGGCATGCGTGGACCCCTTCGACGCGGCCGTCCCGGAGGACCTGGCGGTGCTGGCCGGGGCCGCATCGCGCACGGTACGCAAGGCGGGGGCGGTGGTGCTGCGGGAGGGGGAGACCCCCGACGGCGTGTGGGTGGTCCTCCGCGGTCGCGTGCACCTGGCGTCGAACCTCGAAGGCGGCCGGGAGCTCATCCTGTTCAGTCTGGGGCCGGGCGAGGTGTTCGGAGAGTCGTGCGCCTTCGACGATCGCCCCGCCACGCTGTCGGCCCAGGTGGCGGTCGAGGCGCATCTCGTGAAGGTGCCCGTGCCCGCCGTGCGCGCCTGGGTGGACCGCCGCCCGGAGATCCTCGGCCGCTTCGCGCGGATCGTCCACGACCGGCTGCGCGACGCCCAGTCCGTGGCCAGCGGCCTCGCCCTGTGCGACGTGGAGCAGCGCCTGCGCCGCACCCTGGCCCGGCTGGTGGCGCGCCAGGGCAAGCGGGCGATGACCAGCGAGGGCTGGGTCCTCGCGCCGGTGCCCACGCAGACGGAGCTGGCGCGCATGGTGGGGTCGTGCCGCGAGACGGTCTCCCGCACCCTGTCGTCCTTCGCCCGCGAGGGTTTGCTCCACGCGCGAGGCCGGCGCCTGCTCCTGTCCGACCGCTTCCTCGCCGAGGCGTGAACCGCCGGCATCGGGCCGGCGGGCTGCGACCTCGGGTCCGGTCCGAGACACCGGCGCGGACCTCGACCCCCGCGGCGCCGGCGGTGGAAGGTCCCGGGGGCCCGGTGCGTCGTCGGGCACGCCGTGCCCACGTGTGATAGGACCCCCGCCGTGCGCCCGCTCGCGGATCGGAAGCGCCCCGACGTCGTGATCGGCCCGCCCCGGGTGCGGCCCACCTGGGCGGAGGTGGACCCCGCGGCGCTCGCAGCGAACGTGCGCGTGGTCGCCGACCACGTGGGGGGCGCTCGCCGGATCCTCGCCGTGGTCAAGGCCGACGCCTACGGCCACGGCGCCGCCTATGCCGCGCGCGCCTTCGTGGACGCGGGGGTGTTCGGGCTGGCGGTCAGCCTCGTGGAGGAGGGGATCGAGCTGCGGGCCGCCGGGATCGCCGCGCCGGTGGTGGTCCTGGGGGGCGTGCCCGCGGGCGCCGAGGACGCCGTGGTGGCCACCGGGCTGCGGCCCGTGGTGTGGACGGCGGACCACGTCGAACGCCTGGCGGCGGCCGTGGCGCGGCACGGGGCCGGGCGCGTGCGCGTCCACGTCAAGCTCGACACGGGCATGGCCCGGCTCGGCGTCCGCCCCGAGGACCTCTCGGCGCTGCTCGACCGACTCCGGGCGGCCCGCGACGCCGTGGTGGTCGAGGGCCTGATGACGCATTTTGCCCGCGCGAGCGAGCCCGGCGGCGAGGCCGAGACGCGGCGGCAGCTTACGGCCCTGCTCGCGGCCGTGCCACGGGTGGTCGAAGCCCTCGGGGCCCCCGAGCCCCCGCTGCTCCACGCGGCCAACTCGGCGGCGCTGGCCCGCTTCCCCTGGACCCACCTCGATCTCGTCCGCCCGGGGATCGCCCTGTACGGCGCCTCCCCGAGCCGTTCGACGCGGCTTTCCGGGCTGCGGCCCGCGCTTTCGTTCCACTCGCGGGTGCTCGACGTGCGCGCGCTGCCGGCCGGGGCGCGTGTCGGCTACGGCGGCTGCGGCGTGCTGCGCCGCCCCTCCCGCCTCGGGGTCGTGCCCGTGGGGTACGCCGACGGGTTCCCGCGCGCCGCAGGTGGGGCGGCCTGCGTCCTCGTGCGCGGGCGCCGATGCCCGCTGGTGGGGGAGGTCTCCATGGACATCGCCATGGTGGATCTTACGGACGTTCCGGAGGCGGGGCCGGGCGACCTCGTCACGCTCCTCGGTCGCCAGGGGGACGCTCAGGTGGACGTGTTCGAGTTCGCGGACCGCTCGGGCCTTTTGCCCTACGAGGTCACCTGCGGGATCTCCAAGCGGGTCCCGCGGCGCGAGGCCGGCGGCGCGTAGCGGGCGGGGGCGGCGGGGGGCCCAGGGCGCGCCTGCACCCCAGGAAGCGGTCCTCCCGGACCTGCGACGAAGCACGGGCCCGCGGGCCCCGCGCGAGCCCTTCGGCGGTGGGCTCCCGCGGCGAGCGCGATGGGGGCGCCGGCCCGGCGGCCGGCCAGGGCGGGGCGCGGCGGCCTACGCCACGTGGCGCGAGACGAACTCGGCCAGCTTCGCCTTGCTGCCCGGGTTGCCGACCATCCGGTCCACGACCTCGCCGCCCTTGAAGAGCAGCAGGGTCGGGATCGAGCGCACCTGGTACTGCATGGCGGTCTGCTGGTTTTCGTCCACGTTGAGCTTCACGATGTCCAGCTTGCCGTCGAGCTCCTCCGCCAGCGCGTCCAGGTGCGGGGCGATGGCTCGGCAGGGGCCGCACCAGACCGCCCAGAAGTCCACGAGGACGGGGCGCTCGGCCTTCAGGACGTCGCTGTCGAAGGAATCGTCGGTCGTTTGCTTGATCTTGTCGGAGGCCATGGATCTGCTCCTTGGGCAGGGGCCGTGGACGGGCCGGTTGCAAGCATGGGGGGGCGGCTCGGGCGATGCAAGCCGTGGACGGGCCGGCCCATTCGGGCTAGCATCGGCCCGCCATGCCCCGGATCTTCGTCTCCCAGGGCCTCGTGGACGAGTGGCTCGGCGCCGGCCGCGTGCAGCTTCGCGGCGATCTGCTCGAGCTCGACGCCGCCGGGACCCCCATGTCGCTGTTCATCAACCCGGCGGTCTACTTCGATCGGATCGACGGCCAGGAGGTGGACGCCTACGACGTGCTCGGGGTCGTCAAGAGCGCCCAGGAGCTGGCCCAGATGGGGGCGGAGCACTACGAAACCTCCGTGGTGCTGGGTGACTACGCCTACACGGTCGTCCCGGGGTTCCTGGCCGTGCCGGTCGGCCCGGACGGCACCGAGCAGGTCCTCGACGGCCCGGCCTGGGGCCGGCTGGTGGCGGGGCTTTCCGCCCTCGCCCCCGGCCGCGTCTAGCCGCCGCCGTGCGCGCCGGGGCCGGCTCGGGCACACTGGAGAAGAACCCATGCAGGTGTTCGCCTTCGTCGCCGCCGCCCTGGCCTACGGGGCGGCCGCCGTGCTGCTCGCGCTCGCGGCGGGGCCGCAGGACCCGAAGACCCGCTGGGGCCGCCTGGTGCTCGCGGCGGGCGTGGCCCTGCACCTTTGGGTCATCGGCAGCCGCTGCGTCGCCGGGGCCGACCCGCTGTCGTCCGTCTACCTGTCGGCGGATCTGGTCGGCGGGCTGGTCGCGCTCGGGTACCTGGGGATCTCCACCCGCGGCCGCCTGCTGGGGTTCGGGCCGCTGGCCGCCTCGGTGGCCCTGGCGGCGCTGTCCCTCGGGACGATCTTCGGGCAGGGGGGGACGGCGCGCCTGCCCGCGCCGGCGGGGCTCGCCCGGGCGCACGTGCTGTTCGCCACCCTCGGGGCGGCCGGGTTCGCCCTGGCCGCCCTGGTGGCCGCGGCCTACCTGGCGCTCGAGCACCGCCTGCGGACCAAGCGGTTTCGCCCGGGCGGGTCGGCCACGTCCCTGGCGGGTCTCGAGCGCATGCACGTGCGACTGCTGCTGCTGGTGACCCCGGTGTTCACCCTGTCCATCGTCACCGGCGTGTTGTGGGTCACCGATGCCGCCCGCCGCACTGGCCGCGCGCCGTCGGACCTGCTCGCCCACCGGCGCTTCGAGCTCGCCCTGGCCGCCGGGGCCTGGATCGCCGCCCTGCTCGTGCTCGTCGCCCGCGGCACCTTCGGCGTCCGGGGCCGTCGCGCGGCGCACCTGACGCTCGCCGCCTTCGCGGCGGTGGTGGCCGTCCTTGCATCCTACGGGCTTCGATCGTAGCCACCCCACGGGCCGCGCCATGCCGATCTTCGCAGCCGGGATCAACCATCACGAGGCGGCCGTGGACGTGCGCGAGCGCTTCGCCGTGGCCCCGCAGACGGTCCCCGAGCGGCTGCGCACCCTCCTGGCCGCCGGGCCCGTGCGCGAGGGGATGCTGCTTTCCACCTGCAACCGCGTCGAGTTCTACGGCGTGGCCGACGATCCCGCCCGGGCCGCCGAGGGGGTCCTGCGCGCGCTCGGGCGCAGCGTGGGCCTGGCCGAGGCGGAGGTGGCCGCGGTGACCTTCGTGCGCCTGGGCGAGGCGGCCGTGCGGCACGTGTTCCGCGTGGCCTCGAGCCTCGACTCCCTGGTGGTCGGGGAGACCCAGGTGACCGGGCAGATCAAGGAGGCGTGGGAGACGGCCCGGCAGGCCGGCGCGGCCGGCGTGGTGCTCGACCGGTGCCTGTCCATGGCGCTGCAGACGGCCAAGCGGGTGCGCACGCAGACGGGGATCGGGCGGGGGGCCGTGAGCGTGTCGAGCGTGGCGGTGGATCTGGCCCGCTCGATCTTCGGGGACCTCGGCGGGCGCGGGGTGCTGCTGCTCGGGGCGGGGACCATGGCCGAACAGGCGGCGGTGGCCCTGCGCTCGGCGGGGGTGGGCGAGATCGTGGTGGTCAACCGCTCGCCCGACCGGGCCGCCGCGCTGGCCGACCGGGTGCGGGCCCGCGTCGCCCCGTGGGACCGGCGCCTGCACGAGCTGGGCCGCGCCGACGTGGTGATCACCAGCACCGGCGCGCGCGAGCCGATCCTCGGCCCGAAGGACCTCCGCCGCGTGCTGCGCGGGCGGCGGTACGAGCCGCTGTTCCTCATCGACATCGCCGTGCCCCGCGACGTGGATCCGCAGGTGGGCCGGCTCGATCAGGTCTACCTCTACAACATCGACGACCTGCAGGGCATCGTGCACGACAACCAGCGCACCCGCATGGCGGAGGTGGAGGCCGCCGAGCGCATCGTGGACGAGCAGGTGGCCGCGTTCGTCGCCTGGGCGCGGCAGCGGGCCGTCGGTCCGGTCCTCGCGGCGCTGTCCCGGCGCCTGCGCGAGGTGGCCGACGCCGAGGTGGCGCGGGCGCTGCGGCGCGCGAAGGTGGCGGACGGCCCGGCGCGGGCGGCGGTCGAGCAGGTGGGCCACGCCATCGTCTCGAAGATCCTCCACGTCCCGCTGTCGCGCCTGCGCGAGGCGGCGGCCGGGGGCGATCCGGAGGCCGCGGCGCTGGTGGACGCGGCGGTCCGCCTGTTCGACCTGCCGGTGGCGACCGAGGCAGCCGGCGGCGAGGCGGCGTCCCCCGCGGCCGAGGAGGTTCCGGACACCCCGTGAGCGCCGGGGGCCTGCGGATCGGCACGCGCGGGTCGGCCCTGGCCCTGTGGCAGGCCCGGCACGTGGCCGCGGCGCTGCGGGCGGCCCACCCGGACCTGCCCGTCGAGATCGTCGAGATCGTGACCACCGGGGACCGCGACCGCGCGCGGCCGCTTTCGGCCCTCGGCGGCAAGGGCGTGTTCGTGCGGGAGATCGAGCGGGCGCTGCTGGCCGGGGCGGTGGATCTGGCCGTGCACTCCCTCAAGGACCTGCCGGGCGAGCTGCCCGCCGGGCTGTGCCTCCTGGGCACGGTGGCGCGCGCGCCGGTGGAGGACGTGCTGGTCCTGCGGCCGCCCCTGGCCGGCCTGGCGCCGGGCGACCTGCCGGCGGGCACGACGGTGGGGACGGGGAGCCTGCGCCGCGCGGCGCTGCTTCGCCGGCACGCGCCGCAGGTGGAGGTCCGGCCGATCCGCGGCAACGTGCCGACGCGCCTTTCCAAGGTCGAGGCCGGGGACGTCGATGGCGTGATCCTGGCGCGGGCGGGGCTCGTGCGCCTGGGGATCCTGCCCCCGCACGCGCGGATCCTGCCGGCCTCGTCGTTCCTCCCCTCGCCGGGCCAGGGGTTGCTCGGCCTCGAGGCGCGGGCCGACGACGCCCGCGTGCACGCGCTCGTGGCCGCGATCGCGGACGCCGAGGCGACCTGCGCCCACGACCTCGAACGCGCGTTCGTGCACCGCCTGGGCGCGGACTGCCACGTGCCGGTCGCGGCGCTGGCGACCGTCGAGGGCCCCCGCCTTCGCGCCCGGGCGAACGTGCTCGCGCCCGACGCCGGCGCGGTGGCCGAGGCGACCTGGTCCGGGCCGGTCGGGGCCGCGGCGGAAGGTGGCCGGATCCTGGCCGAGCGCGTGCTCGCGGCGGGCGGGGCGGCGATCCTGGCGTCGCTGGCCGGCTAGGAGGGCGATTGCGCGGCTCCGTGGCCGTCGCCCGCGGCGCCGTCTCCGGTCGCGGGCCCGTGGCCGCCCGGGGCTGCGAGGTCGGCCCGCCCCACGCACCGGCGCCGGCGCGCCGGGACGACGGCGAGGGTGACCAGGGCGAGGTAGAGGACCGTCTTGCCGTGGGGCGCCCGGGCGTAGACGGTGGCGGGGGCCGGGCGGTCGAAGACGGCGGCGTCGGCCAGCAGGGTGTCCGGCGGCTGGGGCCCCTCGGTCGCCGGGTCGGTCACGCGCGTGCGTGCGAGGATCCGCCCGCCCGGGTCGATGTGCGCGGACACGCCCGTGGTCACCGCCCGGACCATCGCCCGGCGGTGCTCGACGGTGCGGAACACGGCCAGCGCCAGGTGTTGGCGCGGCTCGGCGCCCCCGCCGAACCACGCGTCGTTCGTGAGGTTGACGAACAGGTCGATGTCCAGGGCGGCCACCTGCCGGGCGTAGTCTTCGAGCACGTCCTCGTAGCAGATGAGGGGGCCGAGCCGCAGGCCGCCGGCGCGCAGGACCGTCGGCCCCTCGCCGCGGTGCAGGTGGGAGGCCGTGGGGAAGATCGACTGGAACCACGCCGGATCCACCAGCGGGACGTATTCCCCGAACAGCAGGCGGTAGACCTTGTCGTAGCGGTCGCCGAACGTGCCGTCCGGGCGCAGGACCCGGGCGGTGTTCCACGGGTAGGGGTCGCCCTCCGCCTCGTCCACGTAGCCGACCACGAGCGGCCCGGCGAAGCCGCGCCGGACCCGGTAGGGGTGGGACGGCGGCAGGTCGCCGCCGCGCGCGCGCCCCAGCCACGGCCCGAAGGGGTAGGCCGTCTCGCCCCACACCAGGAGCTCGGCGCCGCGCCGTTCGAGATCGGCGGAGGCCGCCTGGTGCTTGCGCAGGATCGTCTCGGCGCCGCCGGGGGCGAGCACGTCCTCGATGGCCATGTTCCCCTGCACGAGCCCGAACCGGACCCGCCGCGCTTCGGCCAGGGCCTGGTCGAGATCCGCGAGGCGCACCTGCCCGTACGAAGGCACGGCGGCCGCGATCCCGGCCGCGATCGCGACCCACGCGGCGGCGGCCCGCCGCGCACCCCGTCGCAGGGCCGCCAGGAGATCGTAGACCGCGCACTGCAGGGCCACGAGGGCGAAGGTCACGAGGGTCACGCCGCCCAGGTCGGCGAGCTGGATCCAGGCGGGGTGCTCGGCCCAGGCGATCGCCAGGTTCATGGGGAAGATCGTCGGCAGCGCCACCTCGCACAGGGCATAGGGCGCCGCGAAGGCCAGCAGCATGGGGCGGCCGGTCCTTCGGCGCACGAAGGCGGCGAAGGCCGCGGGCAACGAGAACTGCAGGGCGAAGACCCCGGCGAACAGCAGCAGGACGAGGGGGGCGAGCGCCCCGGGGACGCCCGCGTAGCGGGTCAGCAAGGTTTCGATCCACGAAAACCCCAGGCCGACGGCGACCATGCCGCACAGGTGCCCGTATGCGAACGCGGCCCGCACGCGGGCGCCGTCGAGGGCCCAAAGCAGCGGAAGCAGCATCCCGAAGGACACGGCGAACAGGCCGCCGCCGAGGGCTCCGGGGGCGGCGAGCACCGCCAGCAGCCCCGCCAGGGCGGCCGCGGCGGGTCGCGCCAGACGAGGACCGACCCGCCTCACGGGCCGTCGTCCCCGCCGCGGCTCGGCAGGGGCCGGTGGGTGATGAACAGCTCCTCGAGCTGCGCCGGATCCACCGGGGTGGGGCAGCCGGTCATGAGATCGTGGCCGCGCTGGGTCTTGGGGAAGGCGATGACGTCGCGCAGGCTCGTCGCGCCCGCCAGGAGCATGGCGATGCGGTCGAGCCCCAGGGCGATCCCGCCGTGGGGCGGGGGGCCGTACTGGAAGGCTTCGAGCAGGAAGCCGAACTTGCGCGCCTTCTCCTCCTCGGACAGGCCCAGCACCTCGAACACCTTCGCCTGTACGTCGGCACGGTGGATCCGGATGCTGCCGCCGCCGATCTCGTTGCCGTTGAGCACGAGGTCGTAGGCCTGCGCCCGCACCCGGGCCGGATCCTCGTCGAGCAGCGGCACGTGCTCGGGCAGCGGGGAGGTGAACGGGTGGTGGGACGAGACGAACGCGCCGTCGGATGCGCGCTCGAACAGGGGAAACTCGGTGATCCACACCGGCTTCCACGTCGGCGCCCCTTCGAGGAGACCCAGCAGGTCCCGCAGATGCAGCCGCAGGCTCGAAAGGGCGGCGTGCACGGTCTCGAAGTCGTCCGCGACGAACAGCAACAGCCCCCCGGGCACGGCTCCCGTCGCGCGCACCAGCTCGGCGGCGACGCCCTCGCGCAGGTTCTTGGCGAACGGGGCCTTGAGGGACCCGCCTTCCTCGACGCGGGCCCAGGCCAGCCCCTTGGCGCCGCCGTGCTCACGCCGCCGCACGAAGTCGGTCAACTTGTCGAGCTGGGTGCGCGAGAGCCTCGCGGCCCGATCGGGCGGCAGGCACAGCCCCTTGACGAGCGGCGCGCCCTCGAACACCCGGAACCCGCACGCGCGGGTCACGGACGTGACGTCCACCAGCTCCAGCCCGAAGCGCAGGTCCGGTTTGTCCGAGCCGAACCGATCCATCGCCTCCTGCCAGGTCATGCGCGGGATCGGGCCCGCCAGGCGGTGTCCGGCGAGCCGTTCGAGCACCGCGCAAAGGAGCTGCTCGATGGGCTCGAACACCCGGTCCGGCGTGGCGAACGACATCTCGACGTCGATCTGGGTAAACTCCGGCTGCCGGTCGTTGCGCAGGTCTTCGTCGCGAAAGCAGCGCGTGATCTGGAAGTAGCGGTCGAACCCGGCCACCATGAAGAGCTGCTTGTAGATCTGCGGCGACTCGGCCAGGGCATAGAACGTACCGGGGTTCAAGCGGCTGGGGACGAGGAAGTTGCGCGCGCCGCCCGGGGTGTACTTGACGAGGTAGGGCGTCTCCAACTCCCAAAAGCCGTGCTCGGTCAGCACCTGGCGGGTGATCTGGGCAAGCTCCGACCGTAGCCGGAAGTTGCGCTGCATGGAGGGGCGGCGCAGGTCGAGGTAGCGGTAGCGCAGCCGGTGGTCCTCGTGGACGTCGAGCCGGTCGTCGTCGGACAGCACGAACGGCGGCGTCTTCGACTCCGAGAAGACCTCCAGCGTGTGGGCCTCGACCTCGATGGCGCCCGTGGGCAGGTTCGGGTTCTCGTTGTCGCCGCGCGAGACCACGGTCCCCTGGACCCCGATGCAGAACTCGCTGCGCAAGCGGTCGGCGGCCTCGTGGGCGGCGCCGTCGATGTCCGGGCCGAAGACCACCTGCACGAGGCCGGTGCGGTCGCGTAGATCCACGAAGATACGCCCGCCGTGGTCGCGCCGGCGGTGGACCCAGCCGAACAAGGTGACCTCGGCGCCCTCGTGGTCGCGCCGCAGCGCGCCGCAGGGGTGGGAGCGTCCGGTGGCGAGGAGACGGCTCATGGGCGCGGAGGGTAGCAGTCACCCCGTGCCTCGGCGGTGTCGCCGCCGTGGCGCCCGGCGGACACCGTCCCGTTGCACGCGGAGTTTTTCCTGCCCGGGGCCGGGAAACGTCGCCGTCCCCGGATCCCCGGCCCGGCGAGCCGAACGGCTGCTTTGCCGTGGTGTGGCGGACCGTGTGCTACACCGTCTCGGTGATGCCCCCCTTACCCGCCGTCGATCCCACGGCCCCGTTCGACCCCGTCGCGATCGCGCGGCAGACCGGTGCGTTCGAGGGACGGGCGGCGGAGGCGATCCTGGCCTGGGTGATGGACGCCCTCGGGCACCTGCGGGTGGGGTGTACCTCGGCGTTCGGTCCGGAAGGGTGCGTCCTCGCCGACCTCGTGCGGCGCAGGTGGCCGGACACGCCGATCTACACCATCGATACGGGCCTGCTGTTCGAGGCGTCGGTGGAGGTCCGCCGGGCGCACGCGGCCCGCGGCGCGAGGGTCGTCGTGGTCGAGCCCCTGGTGGACCTTCGCACCCAGGCGGGCACGCACGGCCCGGCGCTGTGGGACCGGGATCCGGACGCCTGCTGCGCGCTGCGCAAGGTGGCGCCCATGCGCCGGATCCTCGACCGGCTCGACGTGTGGATCACCGCGATCCGCCGCGACCAGGCGCCCACCCGCGCGAACACGCCGGTGCTGTCGGTGGCCCGGCGGGCGGACGGCTCTGCGGTCCTCAAGGTGGCTCCGTTCGTGCGGTGGACGCGCAAGGACACCTGGCGCTACCTGCTCGACCACCAGGTCCCCTACAACCGCCTGCTGGACGAGGGCTACGACAGCATCGGGTGCCGTCCCTGCACGGTGCCGTCGGCCGGTGCGGGCGGGGAGCGTGCCGGCCGGTGGCGGGGGCGTGCAAAGACCGAGTGTGGCATTCACAATCTCTAGTGGAGCCGCACCGTGGGCCTTCGTTTCCTGCACGCTTCCGACATCCACCTGCTCGACCTGACCGGGGTCGGGCCCCTGCGCTACCTCAACAAGCGGGCGACCGGCGGGCTGAACCTCTTGCTCGGCCGGCGCAGGCGCCACGACGAGGATCGGTTCGACGCCCTGGTGGAGGCGGCGCGCCGGCTCGACGTGGACCGGCTGGTCGTGACCGGCGATCTTACGAACCTTGCGCTCGAGTCCGAGTTCGAGCACGTGGCGCGGCGCCTTGCCGGGCTCGACCTGCCGGTGACGGTGATCCCGGGCAACCACGACACCTACACCCGGGGCTCTGCACGCACCCGGCGGTTCGAGCGCTACCTGGGCCGCTTCATGCAGGGCGAGCGCCTGGGGGACCACCCGTACCCGTTCGTGCAGTCCTTCGGCGACGTGGCCCTCGTGGGGGTGTCGAGCGCCGTGCCCACGCGCCCGCTGTGGGCGACCGGACGCGTGGGTGCGCAGCAGCTCGAACGGCTCGCGGCGGTCCTGCGCGCGCTGCGGGGCGAGGGCAAGCTACGCATCGTGCTCATCCACCACCCGGTGATCGAGGGGGTGGCGCGGGCGCGGCACGAGCTGGTGGATCTCGCCGCCTTCGGACGGGTCGTCGCCGCCGAGGGCGCGGAGCTCGTGCTGCACGGGCACGAGCACAAGGTGGTGCGCGGTGCCATCGCGGGGCCCGAAGGACCGGTGCCCGTCCACGGGATCTCGAGCGGCACCGCCGTGGCCGACGCCCATCCCTATGCGGCCGCCTTCACGGTCTACGAGGCCGAGGCCGCCGGGGTGCGTTCCGAGCTCCACCTGTGGAACGACACCGACTTCGCCGCGGCGCCTTCCGACGCGCCGGTTCTCGCGGGGGCGGCCCCCTGATACCATCGGGCCCCGTGTACGGATTTCCCTATCGTTCGGTTCGGCCCCTCGGGACGGGCGCGGTCGGCGACGTCCACCTGTGCGTCGATCTGGCCCGGCGGCGCCTGGTCGTCGTCAAGTGGCTGCGTGCCGAGGTCCGCCCGGAGTCGGACGTGGCCCGCCGGTTCCGCCGCGAGGCCGAGCGCATGGCGAAAAAGCCCCTGCCGGGCGTGATCCGGGTGGAGGACTACGGGATCGACGATCTGGGGCGCACCTGGATGGCCATGGAGTTCGTGGACGGGGCGTCCCCCCAGGCCGTGGTGGCGCCGGGCGACGGGTGGGCCTGCCACCGGCTGCTGCGGGGGCTGGCCGGCTCCATCGACGACATGCACGGCCTGGGCGTGGTCCACCGCGACCTCAAGCCCGAGAACATCCTGCTGCGCAACGACCCGCCGGACGGGTCGGGGGGGTGGCAGCCGGTGCTCATCGACCTGGGGGTGGCCAAGTGGCTCGAACTCGACGAGGCCACGCGCACGGGGTCGGTGTTCGGCACGCCGTACTACATGAGCCCGGAGCAGTTCCGGGACAGCAAGCACGTCGGCCCCGCGACGGACCGCTACGCCCTGGCGATCGTGGTCTACGAGTTGCTGGCCGGGCGCTTGCCGTTCCAGGGGCGCAGCCTCCCGGAGCTTCTGCACCAGCACCTCGAGCAGCCGCCCCCTCCGCTTGCGTTGCCGGCGCCGGACGGCGGCACGCGCCGCGCGCCGAACCTGGACGCCTTCATGGGCCGTGCGCTGGCGAAGGCGCCGCACGCCCGCTACGGCAGCTCCAAGGAGATGGCCGAGGCCTTCGAGCAGGCCGCGCGGGCCGACGGCGTGTTCGTGGTGCCCGAGGTCCCGCCGCCGTTGTTTCGGCCGCCGGACCCGCCAGGGGTGCGCCTCGAACCCGAGGGCGGCCCGGCCCGGGTCTTCGACCTGCGGGAGGGGCCCGTGGTGCTCGGCCGGCACGAGCAGTGCCAGGTACCCCTGGACTCCCCGCGCCTTTCGCGCCTGCACGCGGCGGTCTTCTCGCAGGGGGGGCGCGCG
>Ga0256839_1002764_pt1 | contig 19073 bp, 9 predicted proteins | sample 354166metaG_FD_185968 | JGI IMG/M metagenome (GOLD analysis project Ga0256839, IMG submission 185968) | Hydrothermal vent microbial communities from Mid Atlantic Ridge, Atlantic Ocean - 354-166 | ecosystem: Environmental > Aquatic > Marine > Hydrothermal vents | place: Atlantic Ocean: Mid... | reverse complement strand
TTTTCTCCGCCAGCTGAAGCTGGCGGCTCGCTGTTCAACCGCCGGCTGACGGCGCGCGGCTCGCCATCCCCCAAGCCTCCACGCCTCCACGCCTCCACGCCCTCCGCCGACTGAAGTCGGCGGCTCGCCGGTTGCAAAAACCGGCGCTTGTTCCGGCTTCGGTGCGGAAGCACCGCCGCAAGCCCCCAAGCCTCCACGCCCCCAAGCCCCCGCTGCGGAAGCACCCGCGCAAGGCGCAAGGCGCACGCCGCAAGCCGAAGCCGTCTCTCCCCGCACTGACGTGCGGGGCTCCGGATCCCCCCAAGCCCCCAAGCCTCCACGCCTCCAAGCCCTCCCCGCACTGACGTGCGGGGCTCCTCAAGACCCAAGACCCAAGACCCCACAAGCCCCTACTCCAGCCACTGCGAACCGGCCACGGGCACGGCCCGGGTGCGCACCCGGCCCAGGCGCACCCCGGGCAGGAAGCGCGGCTCGATGGCCAGGTTCACCCCCACGTTGTTCTTGTTGGCATCGACGTTCAGCCCCACGGTGATCAGGAACGACTCGCCCACCCGGGTTAGTGTGAGCGCCTGGCCGATGTTGTTGTTCTCGCCGAAGTCCACCGAGGTGGAGAAGGTGGAGATCCACTTGGGACTCATCCAGTAGCTCCACGAGGCGACCAGCACCTGGCTGTTGATCGGCCCCTGCAACGAACGAAAGCCCAGGTAAAGGTGCCCTCGCGGCGGGCGAGTTAGCTGGCTGCCGACGCGGACGAACCGGGCTCCCGAGCCGAAGAAGTCGAACAGTCCGTCGCTCATCAGCGTGAGCCGGTCGCCCACGTGCCAGCGGAAATCGTACTCGGCCAGTCCCAGCTCCTGGCCGAAGTTGTCCCGGTTGGCGTTGGGAAAGAGCGACACCTGGGTATCCAGCACGATCCAGTCCACCACGTGCCTTGCCCCGGGCATGCCGCGTCGGGTTTGCCAGCGCTGGTGGGCGCCCAGCCGCACCACGGCCAGGTCGTCCACAATTTCGGCGCTGGGGGAGGTAACCCAGGTGCCCAGGCCGCTGCGCAACGCGTAGTAGCGCTCGTCGAACTTTGTCGGAATGCTTCCACCGAAAGTGTCGAACTGGAACCGGCGGCGGAAGTGCTCCTGGGCGTCTTCGTCCAGCGGGTCGTAAAGCGGCAGCCGGGTAAAATCCTCCTCGGCGTCGGCGGCAAAGGCGTCCAGGGTGAACACCACCTTGTGGGCCAGACCGTGTACGTTCCACAGGTCGCTTTCCACGGCCGGGTCCACACGCCACATGGGCAAGCTGGCCCGCAGACCCACCTGCCCGTAGGCCCGATCCAGCCGATTGCCCGCCAGATCTTCGCCCCAGTGGCCCAACTGGCCCATCGCGTAAGGCGCCAGATGGACCGGCCCCAACTGAAGCGGCATTTCCACCTCGTGGGTGGTCACCAGGCGGGCTCCCTCTCGGTCGCGTTCCCAGGGCAGCAAGGCGAACTTGGCCGCATCGACCGGATCGGTGGGGGTGCTGGCCGTTTTCAGGTCCACATAGCCCAACTGCGTGCGCTCATACCAGTGCAACCACCCGCCCAGCAGCGGCTGCCCCAGCCAGGTGTGCTTCCACTGGAACCCTTGGGTCTGCGTGAAGAAATCATTGGTCCGCACGGCCCCTTCCAGGCTCCAGGAGCGAAGTCCGTCCAGGCGTTTCAGCTCCAGGGCGGTGGTCTGGTCCTTGAAGGTGTCCCACTCGGTTTCGAAGTATTGTTCCAGGAAGTTTCGGTCGCTGATCACGCCCACCTCGGCCGTGAGCTGATAGCCGGGAGCCAGGAACCAGCGATGGCGTCCCAGCAGGCGGAAGCGGTAGCTGGCCTCGGGCACCAGGGCCGTGCGGTCCGCGCCCAGCGTGTCCAGGTCCTGCTCGGCGATCCCCCAGTAGTCGATAAACCCGGCATAAGGCCCCGGCAGGCCGAAGAACCCCTCGCGGGCGTACTCAAACCGCGTGCCGTGCCCCCAGCCGCGGTTGCTCAGGTAGTCCAGGCTCAGGTCCCAGTCGGTGCCGTCCGGGGGATTCTCAATACCCAGGATCTGATACGGCGCCCAGTCAGTGAGCAGCTGGGTGCCGAAGATGCGGTCGTTTTTCAATCGGGCGCGGCGGATGTAGAACTCGGGCCGCTCCAGGTCGGCGGCCAGCACCGGCCAGTAGAACACCGGCACATTGCCCAGCAGCACGAAGTTGTTGGCCGCCGTGGCCATCCGCCGGTGCCGGACCACCACCTGCCCGGTGGCCGGATCGGTAAGCACGCTGCCGGTGACCGGATCAACGGCCATCTGCTGGCGATCTTCCAGCGTCACCGTATCGGAGCGGATGCGGTAGGTGGGCTGGCCCATCCGGCTGGTGGTGATCCAGGCGTCCTGGGCCTGGAAGCGGCTTTGGTTCAGTTGGCGGATGACCGCCGCCCGCATGCGGAGCATCCCCCCGCGGGTCTGCTGCGGCAGGGGCGTGAGCAGCTCGGCGTCCAGGATCATCCCCACCCGCCGCCGCACGTCGTAGTACATCCGCTGCGCCTGCACCAGCCGCTGGCCTTGGCGGAAGACGATGTTGCCTTCCATGTAGATTTCCAGCGGGGTCTCCGCTCCCTGGGTCGTGCCCCCGGCCAGATCGGGCTGCTGGTTGCCGGCGGTCCAGATGACCATACGATCCGCGGCAATGTCCAGCAGACCCAGCTCGCCGGCCCCTTCGATCACCAGGTTGATCCCTGAGGTGATCACCGCCACCCACTCGCCCCGTTGCGGGTCAGGAAACCAGGTGGCCTGGATGGGCACGTTGCTGCGGGGCCAGGCGCGCAGTCGCCGCGTGCCGGGGGGCACCGGGCTTGCCGCGGCCGGAACCGGTTCGGCCGCCGGGGCCGGAGCCTGGGCAAGCCGCAGGTAGCGCACTTGCTGGACAGCCGGGACGGGGGGGCGTTTTTCCTCTTGGGCCAAAAAAACGCGGCGGCTTGTCTCGGCTTGCTGAAGCAGTGCTTGCACAGCAGGCGATGCCTCCTTGCGGGCCAGTTGCACCCGGGGCGGGTAAAGAGATTCCAAACGCCCCATCCAGCTTGGCCCCTGCCAGCGGGCAAGCACCTGCTGGCCCTGCCCGCGTACCAGCTCCACGTGCCCTGAGAGAAACACCTCCAGCCGGGGCAGCAGTTCCCCGTAGCGCCCTTTCGGCTGCCAGAGCACGCCCGCATCGGCCCGCAAAATAAGATCACCCTGCCGCACCAGCACCGGCCCGGTCAGAGCCCAACGCCGGGCCTGGGCCGTGTTTTCCACCACGCCAACGGCGGCTTGCACCTGGATGGGCTGCTCCAGCGGCGGCGGGGGCAGCTCCACTCCCTGGGCCAAGGCGCAGCGCCCCCCGGCCAGGGCCACGGCCCCGCACACCAGCCACACTCCCCAGCGGGGGATTGCCACGGGGGTCATCAGCAGCAAGTGCAAGCGTCGATGCCAGGGGAACTTGGAAAAAGGGGCGGGATTATAGGGAGGCCCTTCCCGTGGGGTCAATCGCATCCCGGGGTCGTGGGTCTTGGGTCTTGAGGAGCTCCGCACGTCAGTGAAGGCGGTCTTGGGTCTTGGGTCTTGCGGTGGTGCTTCCGCACCGGGAGCAGGAACAAGCGTCAATTCTTGCAAATTGGCGAGCCGCCGACTTGAGTCGGCGGAGCAACAGCGAGCCACGCTCCGCAAGCTCCCGGAGGCGGCAGGGCCGCCAGCCATTGGGAGCTTCCGCTCCGCTACGAGAATAAACCGCGCCACAGCGAGCCACGCTCCGTAAGCTCCCGGAGACGGCAGGGCCGCAGCCATTGGGAGCTTCCGCTCCGCTACGAGAATAAACCGCGCCACAGCGAGCCACGCTCCACAAACTTTCGGAGGCGGATCACCAGAACGTTGACCCGATGCCCGGTCCGCTACGAGGCCGCTTGCATCAGTTGGGCCTTGTCCACCTGGCAGTCGTGAAGCCGAGCCACCACCCGACCGCGGCGCATGACCAGAATGCGATCGGCGTGGGCCAGCACCAGCTCCGGCTCGCTGCTGGCCAGCAGCACCGCCGCCCCCTGCCTTTTGAGCCGCCCGACCAGTTGCATCACTTCCTCTTTGGCCCCCACGTCCATCCCCCGGGTCGGCTCTTGCAACAGCAGCACTTTCACCTGGCCGAGCAACCAGCGGGCAAATACCACCTTTTGCTGGTTGCCGCCGGAGAGCTGGCCCACGGGCAGCCCCGGCTCCAGCGGACGACAGCCCACCTGCTGCAACACGCCGCGGGCCTTCTGCTGTTCGGCCCTGCGGGTGATCCAGAGCGGAAAGTGCCGCCGCAGCGTGCCCACGGTGGTGTTGGCCGCCACGGTGCCCAGGTAGTTCAGCTCCCGGGCACGATCACCGCTTACCAGCACCACACCGCGGCCAACCGCCGCCGCCACGCGACCAGGGGGCAGGGGTGTGCCTTCCAGCAGCACGCTGCCCCCGCGGGGGCGCAAGGCCCCGGCCAACGCCTCCACCAGCTCCAAGTGCCCCGCCCCGGCCAGACCGAAAAGCCCCAAGCACTCCCCCGGGCAAAGCTCCAGTTCCACCTGGCGGAACACCCCGGGCAGTTCCAGCCCGCAAACCTGCAACACCGGCTCGCCCGGCGGGGTGGAAAGCCGCCGCCGGGTGGTTTCCCAGGCCCCCAGCTCCAGGCGGTGCTCGGCACCCAGCATGTGCTGGATGAGCTGGTGCTGGGACACCTGGGGCGTGGGAACATCTAGCACCACGCGGCCTTCGCGGAGCACCGTCACCTGGTGGCAAAGCCGGAGCACCTCGTCCAGAAAATGGCTGATGAACACCACGGCCACCCCTTGCTCGGCCAGTTGGGCCACGATGCGAAACAACTGCTCGGTCTCCGCGGCACTCAAGGCGCTGGTGGGTTCATCCAGCAGCAGCACCCGCGCCCCGCGATGGACGGCCCGGGCCACCTCCACCACCTGGCGCACCACCAGCGGATAGCGATCCAGCCGTCGGCGCGGGTCGATGTGGAGATGGAACGGGGCCAGGATTTCCCGGGCCGCGGCGACCATGCCGGACCAGTCCACCCGCCCGCGACGCACCGGCTGCCGTCCCAGGAACAGGTTCTCGGCCACCGAAAGCGAGCCCACGCCGGAAAGCTCCTGGTAAACCGTGGCCACTCCCGCAGCCAGCGCATCCTGCGGCGAAGCAAAACGCACCGGCCGGCCCGCCAGTCGCAAGTGGCCTTCGTCCGGCTGAAGCGCCCCGGAGAGTATCTTCAGCAGCGTGCTTTTGCCCGCTCCGTTGGCCCCCACCAGGGCATGAATCCGCCCGGGGAAAAGCCGCCATTGCACCTGCTGCAGAGCCTGCACGGCCCCAAACCGCTTGGAAACCTGGCACACTTCCAGCACGGGAGGAGGGTTGCTCTTGGCATTCACGGCGGCGGTTACTTTTTCGGGGCAGGTTGCGGGGATTCTTCGGGTCGCCGGTGAGGGCTTTGTTGGAATTGGCGGCGACGCTTTTCGATATAGCGGCGGATTCGCTTTCCTTCCATGCGGGGCCACTGCCAGGCGGGCCAGCGGGGCGATTCCTCCTGCACGCTCTGGTAGAACTGCTGCATGCGTTTTTTCATCTCGGCCAGCACCCGGGGGTGCTCTTTTTGCACCTCGTGCCGTTCGGCCACATCGTCGCGCAGGTGGTAAAGAAAGAACTGGTCCAGCCGAGCCTGCTGGATCGCTTCCTGGTCCTCGGCGCGGATATCGCCCCCGCCCGGGAGCGGATGGGTGATCGTGGCCAGCAGTTTCCAGGGCCCCCAGCGAAGGGCCACCCGGGGCTGGCTGCGGGCAAAGTTGAACTGCCAGTAAAGCGACTTCTGGCGGTGGAGCCTCCCCCCTTCCCACAGGGAAACCCAACTGCATCCATCCAGCGGGCGATCCGCCGGCAGAGGCACTCCGGCCAGTTGGCACAGCGTGGGCAACAGGTCCACCCCGCAAACCGGCTCCCGGCACACGCTGCCCGGGGCCACACGGCCGGGAAACCGCAGCAGCCCCGGCACCCGAATCCCCCCTTCGTACAGGTGCCCTTTCTTGGCGCGCAGCGGCCCGGGCGAGCCGTGCGGATGCCACCGCGTGATGGCCGGTCCGTTGTCGCTGGTGAAAAACACCAGCGTGTGGTCGCTTACCCCCAGGCGGTCCAGGGCCGCCAGCAGCCGCCCGAAGTGATAGTCCATCTGGGTGATGTTGCCATGATGGGCCGCCAGCGAGGAGGTCCAGGGGTCGAAGGGGCTGGGTTTTCCTTTTTGCGGGTAGGGCCGGGAGAAGCGCGGCTCGGTCTCAATCGGCTCGTGCGGCTCGTGGAAACACACGAACAAAAAGAACGGCTTGTCCGGATCGCGCTTGCGAAGGCGAGTCAGCCAGCCGATGGCCTCATCCACCACCAGTTGGGCCGAGTAGCCCCGCAGCGGCCCCACCGGCACCCCGTTGCGGACGAAGTTTTCCGGGTTGCGATGCGAGGGCAGGGCGTTGTTCTGCGTGGAGAACCAGTAATCGAATCCGTGATCCGAGGGCTGCGGTTGCTCCGGGTCGGTCAACGAGCCGTTCAGGTGCCACTTGCCCACCTGGCACGTGGCGTAACCCCGACGCTTCAGCAGCGTGGCGATGGTCAGTTCCTGCCGCTTCAAGTGCATAGGGGATCCGTAGGGGATCCAGTTGTAGATGCCCAGCCGGTAAGGGGTGCGGCCGGTCATTAGCCCGGCCCGCGAGGGCGAACAGTTGGGCGCCGGGGCATAGTAGTCGGTAAACCGCATTCCCTGGGCGGCGAAGCGGTCCAGATTCGGGGTGCGCACCTGCGGGTTGCCGTAACAGCCCAGATCCCCGTAGCCCAGGTCGTCGGCCAGCACGATGACGAAGTTGGGCGGGGCACCGGCAGCCAAGGTCGCTTGCGGCCCGGCCACCGCGGCAAGCAGAACCATCCCCAGGCCCATAGCCACTGCGGCACAACCGTCCAGTGTGGCAAACCCAGAGACACCACGGCGGAACATGGCAACAGGCTCCTGCGATGATGACATGCTAGGAAACCATCGATCCACCCGGCGGACACTGACGAAGCTACCTGCTTCGGGGGCGGGAAACAACTGTTCCAAGGAAACCGCGTGACACGCGGTGCACCCGGACTCCGAGCGAGAATCGTCTTGCGCTGTTGCGGCTTGCGCCGTGCGCCGGAGTTTCCGCTCCGATGCAAGAAAAAACGTTTCTTTTTACAATCCGCCCGCTGCGCACCGTTAGCCAGCGGTTGGCCAGCGAGCCGGGAGCGTAAGCTCCCGGAGGGCGTGGAGGCGTGGGGGCTTGGAAGAGAGCGAGCCGCGTGCTTCGTACGTGTTTAGCGTGCTACCACAAGGTGTGATGTGCCCAAACCAAAAGTAAGTGCCTATCCGAAAAAATCCAATACCGTTCCGCAATCCGCAATCGTGCGGCTGGAGTATTTTTCGGATAAGCTCTAAGCTGGGGGCTTGCCAGTCTTGCAGCCAGTTGGTCGTAGCGAAGCGGAGACCACCGGAAAGCGACGGCCGTTACCCTGCCTAGCACCCCGCCAGGGGGGCCGGAAACCAAGGGAGCGTTCCTCCATCTGGCATCCCTTCGGGATGCTCAAGGACAAGGGAAAACGCTGCCTTCCGGGGAGCTGACGACCTCCGGCTACAAAGCTGCGACGCCTGCGGCGTCGGTCCTCCGGCTGCTAGCTGGCTAAGCACGTACCGGACGAAAGTCCGGGGAGAGCCCCGTGCGGCTGGGGCCGTGGGAACCGCGTTTTTGGTGTATTCGCCAAAGTTTTCCCAGGCCAGGAGAGCCTATCGGGCGGGGGGCCCGGGGGGCAGTTCCGCCGGGCTTTCGGCGTGCTCGGGGGGGAGCCGTGCCCGATATTGCACAACAGAGCCCCTCCCGGATTGTCCCAAGAGCCGAACTGCCGGGGAGTTTGGGCACATTTTCCACAGCCGGAGCTGTTTCCTCCGGCTGCTTTTCCGCTCGGGGGCCCCCTGTCGCCGGAGACGACCCAACGATGGCACACTCCCGCCGAAGACGACCAGCGGCGGCCTTTTGGCTGCTGGGATGCGGTCCGGTGCTGATGTTGGTGTTGGCGGCCGGCCAGTGGTGGGGTCTGCGCCGGGCCGTCTCCGAGCCTCCAGCGCGGCCGCGGCTCCATCCGGTGGTCTTCCCTACGGATCACCCCTACGACCCGGACTGGCTGGAAGTGCTCTGGGTGCTCAACACCAAGTGCTTCGGCTGCCACCGGCCCGGCCAGAAACAGGCCGACTTTTCCAGCTACGAGGCGCTGATGGCCGCCCGTACCCAGGACGGTGAGCCGGTGGTGGTCCCTTTCGAGCCGGAGGAGTCGCCCCTGTGGCACTACGTGAGCTGGAACGTCCAGGCGGATCCCGATTCCCCCGAGGCCGACACGCCGCTGATGCCCCCGGAGATGGAGCACTGGCTCACCGCCGGGCAGCTGGCCACGCTTCGTCGCTGGATCGCCCGGGGGGCACTGAAGTACCGGCTTCCGCCCGGCTGCAAGCCGCGTCCGGTGGAGTTGGACTTCCCCTCGGCCAGGCAGTGCAAGGTGTGCCACCCGCGGCAGTACGAGCAGTGGTCCCGCTCGATGCACGCCTATGCCCAGCACAGCCCGGTGATGGAAGCCTTTACCCGCACGCTCTTGGAGCGCACCTCGGGCACATTGGGCACGTTCTGCACCCGCTGTCATACGCCGTTGGGCACCGCACTTGGCGAGGAGGGCAATCTGCCCAACGTGTATCGCTCGCGGCTTTCGATGGAGGGGGTCACCTGTGTGGTTTGTCACCGGATGAAGCAGCGGCACTACAAAAGCAGCGGGCGGCAGCACATCCAGCCGGGGGGATTGTTGACCGAGTGCATCTACGGCCCCTTTGAAGACCCGACGCGCGTGCCCGGAGACCACCCCTCGCAGGGGCGACCCTTCATCAAAACCTCGGAGTTTTGCGGCACCTGCCACGACGTGACCCTTCCTCTGGGCGTGCGGCTGGAAGAAGCCTTCAGCGAGTGGCGCAACTCCCCGGCAGCCAAACAAGGAATCACCTGCCAACACTGCCACATGGGTCCGGTGCCGGGGGTGCCGGTCCGGGACCACCAGCGTCCCCTGGGTCGCGCGGCGGTGGTGCCGGGTGTGCCGCCGGAGCGGATTCCGCTGCGGCATCTTTCGGACCACTCGTTCGTCGGCCCCGACTACTCGCTGCTGCCCGATACCGAGTTTCCCCACAAGCTGGACTGGATGTATGAGGTGGATTACCGCCGGGCGGACCTGCTGACGCCTCACCAGAAGAAAACGCTGGAGCGTCTGCGGCGCCGCAACCGCCGCGATCTGGAAATCGCCCGCGTGCAGCGCTATCAATTGCTGAAAAACGCCGCACGGCTGGAGTGGGAGCTCCCCCCGCACGCGCATCCCGGGGGCTGGGTGAGGCTTCGCGTGGCGGTGCGTAGCTTGTTTTCCGGGCACAACTTCCCTACCGGCTTTACGGCCGAACGGCAGCTCTGGGTGCAGCTGATAGTGCGCGACAGGCAAGGGCGCGTGGTGTTCCGTTCCGGCGACTTGGACCCCAACGGCGACCTGCGCGACGAGCACAGCTACTTCGTGCAGACGGGCAAGCTGCCGGCGGATCACCAGCTCCTGAACTTCCAGAGCAAGTTCATCGTGCTGGGCGTGCGCGGGACCGAGCGGCCGGTAATCCTTTCGGTCAACCGGGACCTGAGCCCCTTGAACATCCTGCGGCCGGCGGTGGGGATCGCCCAGTCGTTTGGCCGCCCGCAGGTGTTCCGCGTGGCCAAGGCCAGCTTGCCGCCGCTGGGACGTCGGGAGTGGGTGTACCGCTTTCGGGTTCCGGCTGGCTGCGGGCCGCTGGCGGTGGAAGCACGGCTGTGCTTTCGCCACTTGCCCCCGTCGCTGCTGGATCGGATCGGCATTCCCCACCTGAAGCACTTGCTGGAGGTGGTGGTGATCGATCGGCGGCAAGGGGTGATCCCGGTGGGGCCGAGCGTAAGCGTTGTTCCCTTGCAACCCGGGGCCGAGCCGGTGCCCGCTCCCGCCGAAGCGGAACAGGCCCGCGGGTTTCCCATTCGCCTTCGCTAACGGGTGCCAGAAGCGTTTTGCTGAACGTGGCAGGGTTTCCCCGAGTGTGGCTGCGGCCGTGGCTTTGGGTCGCGGCGGCCGTGGCGGCCGGTGTGGCCGCCGGGGGGAAGCTCTGCGCCGGGGGAGAGGAAACGGGATCGCGGCCATTCCGGCTGCCGCCGGTGGGAGTGCCCCGCGTGGTGCGGCTGCCATCGGTGGAAACCGGCGATGCTCCGCCGGCTGCTGGTGGTTCGCAAGTGGTGCGGTTTCCTGCGGTTACGCAAGGTGCTGCTCCCCCCGCTTACGCGGGGGGCTCAAACGGCTTCCGTGTCATCCCCCGGCTCAAGCCGGGGGCTCGCCCTCTAAGCCCTTCCCCGGCTCAAGCCGGGGGCTCGCCGGGTGCGGTAGCACCACCACCTCCTCCTCAAGACCCACCCGCTGGTTCTCCCCGCACTCACGTGCGGGGCTCTGGCTCCCCTCCACGTCCCCAAGCCTCCATGCCCCCAAGCCCTTCCCCGGTTCGTTTTCCTGATTTGCCGCCGGACCCCGGGGCCGACGCCCTGCCCCCGCTTCCTCCGCTGGAGGATGAATTGCGCCGCCAGGGTGGCTCCTATCTTTACCAGGAGGAAGGGGATCGCCTGGGCATGGAAGGCCCCCACGTGGTGCCGTTTGACTACCTGCGGCTGCCCCCTGGGTTTGAAAAGCCGCGCCCGGTGGAGCTTTTTGCCGAGTTCCTGGGGGCCGACCCGGTGCGCCCCTCGCCCTGGAAGTGGCCCGGGGCCACCGGCTATCGCTGGGAGCCGCGTTTCGTGGCCTACGGCACCTACCGGCTGCTGGGCATCGCCTGGGAGAGCGACCGGCGGCGGCAGGACTTGCTGGGCCACCAGCTGTTGCTGGAAACCGACTTGCGCCTCACCGGCACCGAGCGGCTGCACGTGCAGTTTGTGCCCCTGGGCACCAAGGCCTCCGGCGGTTCCTACTACCAGTTCAGCGACCCGGAAGGCTATGTCGATAACGCCACCGCCGTGCCGGATCGCTACTGGTTCGAGCTGGAGCTGGAGAGCGTGCTGGGCCACTGGTGGCGAGGCACGCCGGTGCCCAAGGACATCAACGTGGCCGTAGGCATGGTGCCGCTGCTGCTGCACAACGCGCTTTTGGTCAACGACGACATGCTGGGTGTGGTGGTGAGCAAAAACACGCTGGTGGCCGAGCCGTGGAGCAACTTGAACCTGATGGGGTTTGCCTTCCTGGATGGCGTGGACGGCCAGCCGGGCCTGTCGGCCGATTTGTACGGGCTGCACCTGTCGATGGACCTACGGGGGCATTTTCTGGAGTTCTCCTACTTGTACTCCAACCCTCGCCGAGTGCGGGGCCGGGACGCCCAGTTCCTGGCCCTAAGCTACACCCGGTTCCTGGGGCTGTGGACCGCCGCAGTCCGAGTGATGAGCAAAGGCGGGGACGGTGCCGGGCGTGGCTCAGGGCAGCTCTACGCACTGGAACTGTTGCGCAAGCACCGCTTTGCCGGCGGCTGGCTGCCGGCGGCGGGGATCAAAAAGTGCGTGTGGTACGGCACCGCTTTTCGCAGCACGGCGGGGTGGAATTCCGCGGCCAGCGGGGCCTTTGACCGGCTGACGATCACCTTCGAGCTGGACCCGCTGCTCTCCCTGGCCGCTGCCCCCGACCCGCAGGACTCCTACGGCGTGGCCTTGGGCGTGCAGCTTTTCGGGGACCATGAGAACTGGGCCCTGGTGCCCGAGCTGGCCTGGCAGCACCCGCAAGGGGAGGACCTGTGGGGGGCGAGCCTCACCTGGTGGATCAAGACCAGCCGCCGCACCTTTTTCCAGCTTCGCGGCATCTACACCGACGGTCCCGGCACCCGGCTGGACCGCCGCGGCGTGCTGGGCAGCTTTTTTATTGTGTTTTGAACCGCCGCCGCTCTAGTTGGATGGAAGGGACTTGGGACCGCCACAAGCCCCTCTGGTTATGCTTCACCGGGGTCGCTGGGCAAATCGGCAATCCGATGCCCATGGACACTGCGAACATCGCGGTCGCCGAGGTCGGCAGACCGTTCGGCCAAGGTCCCAAAGGATTTTGTCGAAAATCCCGGGATACTCGGGAGAGAGCTCACGCGCTCGGAGGACCACGTAGTATCGATCTGCGCGGCGGGGAATGAAGCCAAGGCGGTGAAACACGCGACGGACATGCACGTCCACCGAGATGTCTAGTGCGTAGTAGTCGCTCAAAGGGATGTGAAAATCTCGCACCAGTAGATTTGCCGCCATGGTGGCGATCTTGGGACCGACGCCGTCGAACTCGTAGAAGCGGCGAACCAGGGTAGCACTGGAAGGGCGATCGTTCCAAATGTTGGCAGCATTTTCACGATAATGCGTGGCGATTCGTTGGATGGCGGCGTAAAGGACTTTGGCCATTGTCGCGGGAAAACGGTGCAGCGGCTTGGGACGCTGCATAAGATGTTTCAGTTTGGCCTGGGAAAGCGAAGCCAAGGCGGCGAAATCAAACGTCCCCAAGCGGTTTTTCAGCTCCCAGGGCACCATCCAGGCAACCTGGCTCTTCACCTGGCGATCCACTAAAGAGGCAAGCACAAAGGCGTGCGGATACCGTTGCAGGTCGGCAATCAACCGATCGGCTTGCTCGTTTCCAGTGTAGTCGATAGGTTCCGGAGGTCTTTGCAAACGCCGCTTGGCTGCTCGGATCAATCGCTTGGCTAACGATTCCAAGGAGGTTTCCATCTCATCCCCCCAGATACGGTTGCACCTTGCTCCACGCGCCCCACAACCCGGCCACGGCCAGGCCCAGTACCGAAAGCCAAAGCAGCACGTCCCAGCCCCGGCCCGGACGCAAACGCGGATCGATCCAGCGATAGCGGAAATAAAGCGCCGCAACGCCCAACACCGGCAGCATCAGCGCCTGCATGAACCCGCCCAGCAGCACCAGCCGGGCCGGTTGCCCCAAGGTGGCGTAGATGCCCACGGCCAGCACGGGCAGCAGCACGCAAAAGGCCGAAACCCAGCCCCGGTGCAACTGGCGCCCGCCGGTGGAGATCCAGCCCATGATGTGCAGCCAGTCGGCATACACCCGCGCGCTGCCGGCGGTGGCCACCAGGAAGGTGGAATACAACACGGCGATGGCCCCGGCCAGAAACAACCACTTGGCATACTCCCCAAACACCGGCACGTACTGTTCCAGCAGCGTGCTCACCATGCGCATGCCTTCCGGGTCCAGCCCTTGGCGGTGCAGCACCGCTACGCCCATCAAGAAGAAGGCCAGCGTGGCCACGGTGTAGATGAGCATGGAGAGGAACGCATCGTAGTGCATCACCCGCATCCAGCCGCGGGCACGTTCGGCCCATTGGGGGTCGTCGCTTTTGGGGCCGGTGAAGCGGGCATAGCCTTTTTCCAGGCACCAGTAGGGGTAAGCGATCAGCTCGGTGGCTCCCACGCCGATGATGCCGAAGGTGGCCAGGGCGGTGGCCAAGGCTTCCATCTGCGAGCTTCCCTCGGGCAGCCCGAAACCCCGCAGAAAATCCGCCCAGGTGAGCCGGAATTCTGGGTGCGATTGCAACGCCACCACGTTGCCGATGGTCAGGAAGGTAAACAGCACCACCAGCACCGTGGCCGTGTGCTGCACCACCCGATAACGCCCGCCGAAGAGCAGCACCACGGTGACCAGGGCCACCAGGGCGGCCCAGTACTTGTCGTCCCAGGTAGCCGGTTCCAGCAGTTGATGCAGTTGCGAGCTGAGCCGCACGCCGCGGCGAATGAGCCGTTCCAACTCTTGCTTGGGCTGCGGCAACCGCTTAGCCAGGGCCACCATTTCCCGCGTGACGTCTTCCAGTTCGCGGGTGATTTCCAGGGCTTGCCGGGCCTGTTGTTTTACGGCGGGGTTGCCGAGCTTGTGGGCCAGGAACTGGTAACCGCGCTGCATCCGCCGCCAGCGGCGGTATGCGTCGCTTCCAGGCGGCGGGGGATCCGGCTGCAGGGCCAGTTGGCGTTCCCACTCCAGAAATTGCTTCAGTTCCCGGGCCGAGGGGAGCTGCACCGCCTGGCGGTAATCGCCTTGCAGGGGCCAGGCGATGGCCAGGGCCTGCCCCACCCCGCCGACGATGCCGCCCAGTTGGGCCGTGGCCCCCACCATCATGGCCAGCCACATCCACAGCACCCAGTTCATGCCAAGTCGGGGGCCCGGCACGCGGTTCAGGGCGGCCAGTGTGGTCTGGTTTTCCGAGAGGGTGTAGCGGCCCAGCTCGATCTGCACGAACACCTTGATCACACAGCCCACCACGATCAGCCACAGCAAGGCCATGCCGGCCTGGGCGCCGGTCTTGGTGGTGGCGATCAGCTCCCCGGAGCCGACGATGCTGCCGGCGATGATCAACCCCGGGCCGAGCTTGCGCAGCGTGTTCCACACCCCGCGAGGAGGGGCCTGGATGGTGGAGGCGGGATGGGCCGAGGGGTTGGACTGGCTCATGGAGAATGCAGCTACGCCATGCGGAAGGGCAGCGATGCAACGAGCTTCCAGTGTAGCATGCCCGCCACTAGCTTGCACTGGAGCTGCCGCTCCGATGCGAGAATAAGCGTCGATTCTCGTTTATCCTGGCGAGCCGCCAGCTTTTAGCTGGCGGAGAAAATACAAAAAACGTTTGTTTGTGAATGGCTCTCCCCCGGCTGAAGCCGGGGGCTCGCCAGCTGCGAGAGCCAACGTCGATTCTTACACTCGGCGAGCCGGGAGCGTCAGCTCCCGCAGCGGTGAACCGTGTTTTTATGACTTGCTCCGCGAGCTTCCGCGGGCGGCTCATGAGGTCAAAAAACGACAGCTCCGGCCGACGGTGAACAACCGCGTGCATCCCCATGCGCCCTGCCGTCAGGCCTCGCCCCGTGTGGCTTCAGCCCCCCTGGCAGAACCGCCGCAGCGACTTGTACCGCTGCACCTGGTAGGCCACGAGGGCCGCCGTGACCAGCAAGGCCATGAGGAAGTAGAGGTAGCGGTCCCAACTGGGATCCATCTGGCGCGGGCCGCCGCCTGCGATCACAAACCACGCCACCAGCACGGCGTATCCCAGGGCCGAAGCGGCCGCGGTGGCCCAAACCAGCCGCACCCGCTCCCACAACGCCGAAGCCACCACCAGCACCAGGTAGGCCACGATCATGGGATTGGCCGCTGCCCCGATGGGCAGCAGCAACAGGGTCAGCAGTCCCACTTCGCTTACGCTCCACCATAGCGGCACGTCCCAGGCCTCGGGCCGCCGCCGGTGCCAGCGATGGAACGCCCAGGCCGAAAGGAGCCACAGGGCCGTCACGGCCGTGATGAACGCCTGCACCAGCGGTTCCACATGGCCCAGGGCCAGCGGCACCAGCTCGGCCAGAAAGAATCCGCCCACGCCCACCCAGCGAGCGGCCAAGGCCGGCTCGCGTCGGGCGGCACGCCAGAGCCGATCCAGCCAGCCCCAAGGCTCGGCCTCCACCGGCTCGCCTTGCAGAAAGCGTTGCAGTTCCTCGGCCACGGCCCGGGCGCTGAGGTAGCGGTCCTGCGGGTGTTTTTCCAGGCACTTCATGCACACCTGCTCCAGCTCTTGCGGCACGCCCGGGGCCAGCTCCGAGGGGAGTCGCGGTTCCCAGCGGCCCACCCGGGCCAGTGTCTCCCACAGGTCCTGGCCCTGCACGGGCGGCTGCCCGGTCAACAGGGCGTACAGCAGGGCGCCCAAGCCGTACACGTCGCTGCGCTGGTCCACCGGGGCGTGTTGGGGGTCGATCTGCTCCGGGGCCATGTAAGCCGGGGTGCCGGCCAGCACGCCGCCGTCGCGGGCCTGGCCGCGCTCCAGCACGGCCGCCAGTCCGAAGTCGGTCACCCGCACGTGCCCGGAAGAGTCCAGCAGGATGTTCGAGGGTTTCAGATCGCGGTGCAGCAGTCCTTTCTGGTGCAAGAACTCCACGGCCTGGGCCACTTGGGCCACCAGGCGTGCGGCTTGCTCGGGCTCAAGCGGGCCGTGCTGTTCCATGTATTCTTGCAGCGTCTGACCCTCAACAAACTCCATCACCAGGTAGGGCCGCCCCAGCACCTCCCCGGCGTCGAAGACTGCCACCACGTGCGGATGGCTCAGCCCGGCCATGGCCCGCACCTCCTGCCGAAACCGCTCCAGGTAGTCCCGGCCGGTGCGTCCCGGGGCCAGCATCTTCAGGGCCACCGTGCGGTCCAGGTTTTCCTGGTAGGCCCGATACACCACGCCCATCCCCCCGCGGCCCACCCGCTCCAACAGCCGATAAGGGCCGATGCGCTCCACCGGCAGCTCGCCTTCGGGGGAACCTGCCGGGGGCTGCTCCACGGAGGGGGCTTGCTGCGGGCCGTCCGGCCCAGAGGAAAGAGGCTCAGCAGGCTGCTGCTCGCACAGACGATAGAGCACCTCCAGCGAGCGGAACTCCGAGGCCAGCTCCGGGTGCTCCTGCTGCAACTGCCGGCAGCGTTCCCACTGCTGGGCCTCCAGGGCCTGCTGATAGTCCTCCAGGGCTTGGAGGCAGCGGGCCTCTTCCTCGGCCGCAGGCTGGGGGGGGCGGGGTTCCGAAGGGCGATTCATCGCGGGGCTAGTCGTCCAAGCAGCTGGGAGCTTCTTTCATCACCTGGGCCAACCGGCGCACGGCCCGAAGCCACAACATCTGCACCGCCGGCCGCGAGCGGCCCATGGCCTGGGCCACCTGGTCGAAGGGCAATTGCTGGAAGTGCCGCAAGCGGATCACCTCCTGGTAGTCTGCGGGCAATTGCAGCAGGGCCTCGGCCACTTGCAGTTCTTCTTCCCAGCGCACGAGCACCTGGCTGGGGGTGGGCTGCCCGTCGGCCAAGGGGAGTTGGTAAGAAGAACGATCTCCCCGGGCGGCCGCTTGCAGGGGGCGTTCCCGCCGCGGATCGCGCTTGGCCGTGCCGCGGTAGTGGCGGACCAGATCGGCCGCGTTGCGGGCCAGGATCTGCCGCAGCCAGGCCCGCCACTGCTGCTCGCTCTGCCCGGCAAAACGCTCGAAGTCCTGGTACGCTTCCAGCAAGGTTTGCTGCACCACATCCGAGGGGTCCACCTTGGGACTGATCCAGGTGGAGAGCTGCCCTCGGGCCAGCACTTCCAGGTAGCTGCGGCAGCGGCGGAAGAGGCTTTCGCGGGCCGCGGCGTCCCCTTGGCGCGCCTTTTGGATCAACTGGCTGATCGGTTCGGCCGGCATGGCCCTCCCTCGACGAACGAGAAGTTCGGACGTGCTATCCCCCAGGAACGATTGTACCCGGAACCCCGTCCCGGCTCCAAAGAGTTCGCCGGGAAAGGAGGCGGCCTTGTTCCTTCCGAGCGGCCGGCGGCCCCGTGCTTCGCTTGACATTCCCCGGGGCGGCTTTCAGCATGAAACCCGGCGTGCCTGCGATCGGCCCGGCCGGCGGGCACTTCTCTATAAACCAAACCCTACCCCCACTCCCACGCCTCCAGCCGTAGGAATGTCCCCGATGCGTTCTGCTTTGCGTGTTTTTCCGGGAAGGGCCAAGAGTGGTTTGCCCTCTGCTGGGTTGGGATGGTGGCTTTTGCTGGCAACAAGCCTCGTCCCCGCAGAAGCCCCGGCCCAGCCAAAGCTGGAGTTCCCCGTCACGGCCCGACGAGTGCTCTTCCTGGGCGATTCGATCACCCATGCCACCCTGTACGTGGCCTGGATCGACCTGCAGCTGCGACTGCAGGGAGCCTCGCCTCGGCCGGAGATTATCTCCCTGGGGCTGAGCAGCGAAACTTGCTGCGGTTTGAGCGAGCCGGGGCACCCGTTCCCCCGACCCAACGTGCACGAGCGGCTCTCCCGTGCGCTGGAGCTTATCCGGCCCGACGTGGTGGTGGCCTGCTACGGCATGAACGACGGCATCTACCACCCCTTTTCGCCCCAGCGGCTGGCCGCCTACCAGCAGGGCATCCGCCGCCTGGTGCAGAAGGTGCATCAGGCCGGGGCCAAGGTGGTGCTTCTGACCCCGCCGCCGTTTGACCCGTTGCCGCTGAAGCAAAAAGGCGTACTCCAATCCGGCACGCAAGGTCCCTTCGGCTACCAGGCGATCTATGCCGATTACGATCAGGTGTTGGCTCGCTACGCCCGCTGGATCCTCCACGGCGACCACGGGGCCGACCTGGTGGTCGATCTGCGCACGCCGATGCTTGCGGTGGTAAAAGAGGAACGCAAAAAGAACCCGCAGTTCACTCTTTCGCCCGACGGCATCCATCCTAACGAGCAGGGACACCGCATCATGGCCGGGGCGGTGCTTCGGGCCTGGGGCGTGGCCACCCAGATGGAACCGCCCCAGGGGCTTTGGCCGCGGATGGTGCAACGGACGCGGATGCTGCATGCGGCATACCTCAGCGCGGTGGGGCACAAGCGCCCGGGGATCAAGCCTGGGCTGCCGCTTGAGGAGGCCCTGGCCCGGGCCGCCCGGCTGGATGAACAAATTGCCGCGCTAGTGCAAAAGGCCCGGCAACCTCGCTACAGCAAACGCCGCAGCTACGAAGGCACCCTCTACCAGGTGCACTATCCGCCCACGCTGCGCCCCGGCCACCTTCGCCTGGCGGTGGACTATTACGTGTGGGTTCCCGAGGGGGTCAAGCAACTGCGAGCCCTGGTGGTGCACCAGCACGGCTGCGGTCCCGGTGCATCGCTGGGCGGGCGGACGGCGGCCGATGATCTGCACTGGCAAGCCCTGGCCCGGCGCCACCAGGCGGCCTTGCTCGGCTCCAGCTACGAGCCGCGGCGGGGCATCCACTGCCGGTTGTGGTGCGATCCGAGGCAAGGTTCTGCGCGGCGGTTCCTCCAGGCCCTGCAAGACCTGGCCCGCTACAGCAACCACCCGGAGCTGGCCCGGGTGCCGTGGTGTCTTTGGGGCCACTCGGGCGGGGCGTTCTGGTCCAGCTTGATGCAATCGCTTTACCCGGAGCTG
>Ga0256839_1002763_pt1 | contig 19078 bp, 14 predicted proteins | sample 354166metaG_FD_185968 | JGI IMG/M metagenome (GOLD analysis project Ga0256839, IMG submission 185968) | Hydrothermal vent microbial communities from Mid Atlantic Ridge, Atlantic Ocean - 354-166 | ecosystem: Environmental > Aquatic > Marine > Hydrothermal vents | place: Atlantic Ocean: Mid... | reverse complement strand
CAAGGACGTGATAATAATCTAGCAAAATTGCTGCAAAAACAATGGCAACTCGGTGATATTAGCACCACCAACTATTTGCTCACTTTGCAACAAAGAACCCAAGGTCTGCTGGCTGGAATTGAGCTACAAAGACAGTACCAAGCTGCCATCATTAACTACTTAACTGATACCGCTCAAATAGGTATCACATCGTATTCAGATACAAACGAGGTCTCACCATGAAAATCAATACAAGTTCAATTATCAAATACACACTTTTAGCCATTATTTTAATAGTAACAGCACCGTTTTGCGTGGCTGAACAAGACCATGACGAACATGGAAATGAACACGGAAATGAGCACAAAAGTGAACATGGACACCAACAAGAAACTGCACAAAGTGTAACACTGACAAAACAACAACAAGCCTTAGTCAACATCAAGGTCGAAACACTCAAAGCACGAAATTTAGACTACAGCGTTTATGCTCCTGGAGAAATTCAAGCCAATGGTTACACCAGTTATTTGGTTTCACCTCGGGTTGATTCTGTGGTCATGACTCGTCATAAATCCTTAGGTGACCATGTCAAACAAGGCGAAAAATTGGTGTCTTTATTCAGTGCAACCGTTGCACAAGCACAAACCAATCTTACGCTTGCAAAAGCCGAATGGTTAAGGGTTAAAAATCTCGGTCGCCAAGCTGTTGGAGCCAATCGTTTTATCAAAGCCGAAAATGATTTTAAACTGGCAAAAGCCCGACTTATTGCCTTTGGATTATCGCAAAAAGATGTAAACGCTAACAACAACCCTTTGGGTGAATACACCTTAATTGCCCACACCGATGGAGCCATTATATCTGATGCTTTTCAACAAGGTCAACGGGTGGAAGCAGGTCATGCCTTAATGCTGCTCAGTAATGAAACACAATTATGGGTAGAAGCACGCCTTCCTGCCACAACGACGTTAAATTTACCAGTCGGAACACTGGCACAAGTCAAAGTGGGACAAAGATATTATCCCGCAACAGTTTCACAAGAAGCCCACACCATTGATGAGAACACCCGTACTCGTGTTGTGCGTCTGCTAATTGACAACCCCGATGACAGCCTCCATCCTGGTGAATTTGCTGATGTCTATTTTTCGCTGTCCACTAAAAAAGCGGTGATACTCGTTCCTGAAAATGCATTGATGCGAAGTGCCGATGGCGATTGGGTGGTTTTTGTTGAATCCGATAACAATCAATTTGCCGCTCAAGAGGTTGAATTGGGGCGTGTATTGGGCACAAGCCATGAAATTTTTGGTCTAAAAACAGGCACAAAAGTCGTGACCTCTGGTGCTTTTTTTGTGGCATCAGAAATAGCCAAAGGCGGATTTGATCCGCATGGACACTAGGAGCAATCAGCATGTTAAACAAAATAGTAGATTGGTCGGTAAAAAACCGACTGCTGGTGGTATTGGCTCTAATTGGTATGATTGTGACGGCGACTTTGTACATACCTCGATTAAATCTCGATGCTTTTCCTGATGTCACCAACATTCAAGTTTCGATAAATACCGAAGCTCCAGGATTGGCAAGTGAAGAAGTCGAACAACTCATTACCTTCCCGATTGAAGCGGTCATGTATGCCCTACCTGGTGTCGAGGAAGTGCGTTCTATCTCCAAGACTGGATTATCAGGCATTACTGTGGTTTTTAAGGAAGGCACAGATATTTATTTTGCCCGCCAATTGGTTTTTGAACGTCTGCAAGCAGCTAAAGAGTTGATTCCCAGCGGTGTTGGCACACCTGAAATTGGTCCGAACACTTCTGGTTTAGGACAAGTGTATCAATATTATTTAAAAGCGGACAAAGATTCTGGTATGGATATTATGGCACTGCGATCACTCAATGATTGGGTTGTTAAGCTTATCCTAATGCCTGTTGATGGCATAACTGATGTTTTATCTTTTGGTGGTCAGGTCAAACAATACCAAGTCAACCTCAATCCATCGCGTTTGTTAGCCTATCAATTATCGCAACAAGACGTCATCAATGCCTTAGAAGATAATAATTCCAATGCAGGTGGTTGGTACATGAACCGTGGACAAGAACAATTGGTTATTCGTGGCGTTGGCTGGTTAAGCAATGGCGAAAATGGCTTGGAAGAACTACGCCAAGTGCCTCTAAAAACCATTGATGGAGCGGTGGTAACTGTTGCTGATGTCGCTGGTGTAGAGTTTGGCAGCGAAATACGTCAAGGAGCAGTAACCATGACCGAACGCACAGAAAATAATGGTTCTCGCTATGTGGGTGAAGTGGTTTCAGGTATTATTCTCAAACGCATGGGAGCCAACACCAAAGTCACCATAGATGGTATTAAACAGCGGATTCCTCTGATTCAACAAGCCTTACCCAAAGGCGTCACCTTTGAACAAATCTACGACCAATCCGATTTAATCGAAAAAGCGGTCGGCACGGTTTCCAAAGCCTTGATTGAAGCTTTTATCTTTATTGTCATTGTTTTGGTGTTGTTTTTATTGAATATTCGCTCGGTAATATTGGTGCTTATTTCAATTCCACTTTCTGTTGGCATGGCATTAACCGTCATGTCCTACAATGGTTTATCGGCTAACCTCATGTCATTAGGAGGGTTAGCGGTTGCCATTGGCATGATGGTTGATGGAGCCGTTGTGATGATGGAAAATATATTCAAACACCTCACGCATCCTGATAGTTACCATGATAAAGAACGTGCCAAAATGGCTGATGAAGACGACATTGAATCCACTGGATTAATCAACAATACGACTGTTGCCTTGCGTATCCAATTGGCAGCAAAAGAAGTCGCTAAACCTGTTTTTTATGCAGTAACGATTATTATGGTAGTGTTTGCTCCATTGTTCTCACTCGAAGGTGTGGAAGGCAAATTGTTCCAGCCGATGGCAGTGAGCATCATGATAGCGATGGCAGCCTCTTTACTGGTTTCATTGATTGTGGTGCCTGCATTGGCAAGTTATTTTTTCCAAAAAGGAGTCAAAGCCAAAACCAGCCCGATAGTCAAAATACTGGAAAAAGCCTACCGCTTTACTTTAGCCAAAGCCATGAAAGCAAAACTACTAGTTATTGTATTTGCAGGTATTCTATTATTATCTTCATTGTTTTTATTGTCTAAACTAGGTACGGAGTTTGTTCCTGAATTAGAAGAAGGCACCATCAACCTACGTGCAACTTTAGCACCCTCCGCCAGCTTAGACACAGCATTAGATATTGCCCCAAAACTTGAAAAAATGTTAATGGAGTTTCCAGAAGTAACTTATGCGATGAGTCGAATTGGGCGGCCTGAAATTGGAGGCGATCCCGAACCAGTTAGCAATATTGAAGTTTATATTGGTCTCAAACCCGTCAATCAATGGCAAAGTGCCAACAACCGCAAAGATTTGCAGTTATTAATGGAAGAAAAACTCGAAAAAATCCCAGGATTGTTATTGAATTTTTCTCAACCGATTGCCACCCGAGTCGATGAGCTGTTATCGGGCGTCAAAGCCCAGTTAGCCATGAAGTTATTTGGCTCAGATTTACAAGTATTGGCTCAAAAAGGCCAAGAAATAGTCAAAGCCGTTCAAAGTGTCACAGGTACACGAGATGTCGCCATGGAACAAATTGCCGGCGAATCCCAATTGGTAGTCAAACCCAATCGTCGAGCTTTATCACGTTATGGCTTGTCTGTTGGTGACTTGATGTCAGTAGTACGTGATGGCATTGGCGGCAGTGTGGCAGGTCAAATCATCAATGGGAATGAACGCTACGATATCTATGTGCGTTTGGCAAAGAACTTCCGTCAAAACCAATACGCCATAGCAGATTTACGTCTGCAATCGCCAACTGGAGCATGGGTTCGTTTAGGTGATGTCGCACAAATAAGCATAGAATCAGGACCTCCACAAGTGCGTCGTGATGATGTCCAACGCCGAGTCGTCATTCAAGCCAATGTGCAAGGTCGTGATATGGGTTCAGTGGTCAAAGATATTCGGGCAGCCATTGCCAGGCAAGTGGATTTACCTACGGGTTATACCGTCGATATTGGCGGGCAATTTGAAAACCAACAACGTGCTCAAAAACGCCTAGCGATTGTTGTGCCATTATCTATTGGCTTAATAGCCTTATTATTATACTTTACATTCGGTTCTATTGGACAAGCAACACTAATCTTAATAAATTTACCTTTAGCAATGATTGGAGGAATCTACGCGTTATGGTTTAGTGGGCAATACCTTTCAGTTCCGAGCTCTATTGGTTTTATCACTTTGTTTGGTGTTGCTGTATTAAATGGGGTCGTCATGGTTGAATCAATTAATCTTCGAATAGAAAATTTAAAACAATCGTGGAACGAATCAATTTTTGAAGGTGCTATTTCAAGATTGCGACCTGTGCTAATGACAGCAATCACCAGTGCATTAGGACTAATTCCAATAATATTATCCGATGGCATAGGAGCAGAAATCCAACGCCCATTGGCAACCGTTATAGTTGGTGGATTAGTCACTGCTACTTTTTTAACTTTATTTGTCCTACCCATTTTATTTTCCTGGTTTTCAAAAGGTAAAATAAAGATGATGCAAGCAGGAGAATCACATGAGTGAACAGAATCATAATCACGACAACCAAGACCATGAACACAATAATGAGCAGAATGACGAGCACAATCACGGTTTTGGCAACGAAAAAACCGAATTTTATTTTGCCATTGGCAGCGGTGTTTTTTGGCTCACGGGTTTAATTCTTTCATTTATGGCAACCATCCCTGCATGGTTGCCTTTGAGTTTGTTTATTATTGCCTTTTTTCTGGGTGGCTTTTTTACCTTAATTGAAGCCTATGAAGCGGTTAAAAGTGGCAAATTTGAAATTGATTTTTTAATGCTAGTCGCCGCAGCAGGAGCAGCGGCTTTAGGTAAATGGGAAGAAGGCGCTTTGTTGCTGTTTTTGTTTTCTTTGGGTCACTCTTTAGAAAAATACGCCATGAACAAGGCACGAAAGTCGATACAAGCCTTATCAGAACTGGCACCATCTACCGCTTTGCTCAAACAAACCAATGGCAATATAAGTGAAGTTGAAATTGACCAGTTGCAGTTAAATGATGTGATAGTTATTAAACCAAATAGCACAATTGCAGCCGATGGCATGGTTATTGCTGGTACCAGCTCGGTCAATCAAGCACCCATAACTGGCGAAAGCATGACTGTGAGTAAATCACCCATAGATAATACCAATACCACGACTACTTTAGAAAATTTAGATGATGAAAACCGTGTCTTTGCAGGCACTATTAATGGCAGTAGCACATTAGAAATAAAAGTACTAAAACTTTCCAAAGACAGCACGCTTTCACGTTTGGTTGAATTGGTTAAAAATGCTGAAAGACAAAAATCGCCAACTCAACAATTTACTGATAAATTTGAAAAGTATTTTGTTCCAGCAGTCCTGTTTACTGTTGTGGCTTTATTGTTTGCTTTTTTGATAATCGACGAACCCTTTGCCGACAGTTTTTATCGGGCAATGGCAGTATTGGTTGCCGCATCACCGTGTGCTTTAGCCATCTCAACGCCTAGTGCCGTGTTGGCAGGAGTAGCACGAGCTGCAAAACAAGGTGTGTTGATAAAAGGCGGTCGCCCTTTGGAAGATTTAGGCAGTTTAAATGCTCTGGCGTTTGACAAAACAGGAACGCTAACCGAAGGCAAACCCAAGCTCACCAATGCTATTGCTTTAAATAATACCTCACAAGAAGAATTACTCAAAATTGCGGTTGCAGTTGAAAAACTCAGTGATCACCCGCTGGCATCTGCCATAGTCAATGGTGGTAAAGAAATTTTAGGTGATACAATCATTCCTAAAGCCAGTGACTTACAAGCACTCACCGCTCGTGGTGTCAAAGCCATAGTAGAAAACAAACAAGCCTATATTGGCAACCGTCGTTTGTTTGAAGAAATCACAAAAGAGGATGTCCCTTTAGCTATCAATGAAGTTATGGAAAACCTCGAATCTCAAGGACATACGGCAATGATTGTCTATTATGACAACAACTATATTGGAGTCATATCTGTGATGGATGTGGCACGTAAAGAAGCACAATCCACTTTATTAGCATTAAAAGAAATCGGTATCAAACACATGATAATGCTCACCGGCGACAACCAGCAAGTGGCAAATACCATAGCCAAAGAACTGGGTATAACCGACCCAATGGGTAATTTATTGCCTGAGGATAAAGTCGCTGCGATTGAACTATTAATAAAACAAGAAGGCAAAGTTGCCATGATTGGCGATGGAGTCAATGATGCACCTGCTATGGCAAAAAGCACCGTAGGAATTGCAATGGGAGCTGCAGGCTCTGCTGTTGCTTTAGAGACTGCCGATATTGCCCTAATGGCAGATAAATTAGATAATTTACCTTTTGCAATAGAATTGAGTCGTAAAGCCAAATCTATTATTAAACAAAACCTATGGGCATCACTAGGCATCGTCGCCCTGCTGGTACCCGCCACAATTTTTGGCATAGCCTCGATTGGTTCCGCCGTAGCCATTCACGAAGGCTCAACCTTGCTGGTGGTGGTTAATGCTTTAAGGTTATTGAGATTTAAAACTTAACACAAAAAAAATCCTCGCTTGGTGCGAGGATTTTGTCAAGTTAAGCTTAGTAGAGACCTTTGCATAACTCGTGGCACGTGTTATGTAAAGGCCTCTAGTAAATTAATTAAAGCTTATCGGCTTCTTCTGCCAAATATTCGGCAACGCCATCAGGTGATGCATCCATACCTTTGTCACCATCTTGCCAACCAGCAGGACACACTTCTCCGTGGTCTTGATTGAATTGTAAGGCATCTACCATACGAAGCATTTCATCAACATTACGTCCGAGTGGCAAGTCATTAATCACTTGATGCCTAACGATATTGTCTTCATCAATTAAGAAAGAACCACGAAATGCAACCGCTCCATCTGGTGTTTCAACATCATAAGCTTTACACGCTTTGTGAGTCACATCGGCAAACAATGTGTAACCAACTTGCCCTATTCCACCTTTATTAATTGGTGTATTTTTCCAAGCATTGTGGGTAAATTGTGAATCAATTGAAACACCAACAACTTCCACATTGCGCTTTTTGAACTCTTCTAACCTGTGATCAAATGCAATAAGCTCTGATGGGCAAACAAAAGTGAAATCTAAAGGGTAAAAGAACACCACTTTCTTTTTACCTTCTGTTGCCTTTTTGAGGTTATAATTATCTACAATTTCGCCATTACCTAAAACAGCTGCACCCTTTAAATTTGGTGCTTTTCTACCGACTAATACGCCCATAAGAATCTCCTGTGAATTGAATAAAGGGTGTATTTTACTCGATTAACACCATTGATGCTATCAAATAATATCTATTGTTGTGTTCAATTATTTAGAAGACAGTAAAGACCAATGATTGTGGTTATAGCCCGACTTCAGTAAGAAATTCAACAGCTTATGCAAGAAGACATTAAGATGAGTGCGTGTTTTCAGATGAACTTTGGGGCAAATCCTAGGGCCAAGCAAACGAATGAATTGTTGGAAATCCGTGCAATAAACAATTTCTGCCACTTGGGCATCCTCATAACTGCGCATAATAAGTTTTTCACTCATGCCAAATTTAAAAATGTATTTCAATTCAATTTCAGTGGTGTATTTGAACGCTTGGGATACCTTAATTTGAACAACAGGGCGATTGGTTAATGTTGTTTCGTAACAAACCCCTTGATACAGGTGTACAGGTAAGAGCATCTTCATTAAATGAAAATTGTCTTCGTGCCGAATTGTTTCGCAATTTTGATTGGTATAGGGTGAATAGTGCATTAATGCAGTTTATTGGTTAAATTAAGAGCAAGCAAGACTTTTCCTGAAATCTCCTCAATAGAGGTGTGTGTTGTGGATAAATACTGGATACCATTACGTAAAAATAGGGCTTCTGCATCGGACACCTCTCGTTGGCATTGACGCAATTTAGCGTATTTTGAATCTGGTCGTCGCTCTGCCCTAATTTGTGACAACCTAAATGGGTCAATAGTTAAACCGTAGACTTTATGTTTATGTTTAAGAATTTCTTTGGGAATTTGCATTTTATCTAAGTCTTCGACTGTTAAAGGGTAATTAGCCGCTTTAACACCGTATTGCAATGCTAAATAAAGGCACGTTGGGGTTTTACCCGATCGACTAACGCCCAATAAAATAATTTCAGCATCATCGTAATCAACGCTGACACCATCATCGTGGGTTAAAGCATAATTAGTGGCATCAATTCGTCTGCCATAAGCTTTAGAATTGGTGATTCCATGAGTTAAGCCAACCCCTGGCGAACGCTTAATACCCAAATTTTTTTCAATTTTACGTAACAAACGATTAAATGGATCGAGCTTTAAGCCTCCACCAGAATGAATGATTTTACGCAATTCAATATCCACAACGGTGTTAATCACCAAAGGTTGGCAATTTTTACCAGCCTGTTTTATGTGATTGGCTGCAATTTGGGCTTTTCCTTTGTTATCGACAAAAGGCAGCCTAATTTCATTAAAGTTGATGTCTTGAAATTGAGAAATCAAAGAATGACCAACCGTTTCAGCAGTGATTGCCGTACCATCAGAAACATAAAATATTGTGCATTTTTTTATCAATTTAATACTTTTCTAACATTTGAAGTCGTAGTGAATGATAGAATACTAATCTTTTATGACTTCGGTTTCAATGCATGACTGAATATATTTTACAACTTAACCAACTTGGCATGAAAGATTTAGCCCGAGTTGGCGGCAAAAATGCCTCACTTGGCGAAATGATAACCCACTTAAGTGAGTTAGGTGTTAGTGTCCCTGGTGGTTTTGCCACAACCTCTCAAGCTTTTATCGATTTTTTAAATCAAACGGGTTTGGATGAAAAAATTAACAAAAAATTAGCCAAGCTTGATGTGGATGATGTCAATGCATTGGCAAAAGCAGGAAAAAAAATCCGCAGATGGGTAATGAAAACACCCTTTCAACCTCGGTTGGATGAAGAGATTCGTAAAGCCTTTGCACAAATGGAAAAAGACATTGGAGCCAAAGCATCCGTTGCAGTGCGTTCATCAGCAACCGCAGAGGATTTGCCCGATGCCTCTTTTGCAGGGCAACAAGAAACTTTTTTAAACGTCAGCGGCATAGAGAATGTATTAGCAAAAATCCATGAAGTTTTTGCCTCGCTTTACAACGACAGAGCCATTTCTTACCGTGTTCATCAAGGCTTTGATCACCATGATGTCTATTTGTCAGCGGGTATTCAACAAATGGTGCGCAGCGATTTAGCCGCCAGTGGAGTGATGTTTTCTATTGACACCGAAAGTGGTTTTGAAAATGTAGTCTTTATCACTTCGTCTTATGGATTAGGTGAAATGGTGGTACAAGGGGCAGTTAACCCTGATGAGTTTTACGTTTACAAGAAAAATATTGAAGAAAACCGCCCTGCTGTTTTGAAGCGCAATTTAGGTTCAAAACACATCGAAATGGTTTACGGTGAAGATGAAGGAGTTATCACTCAGAACATTGAAAAAGAACGCTCACAAGTCTTTTCAATATCCGATGAAGAAGTCAGCGAACTTGCCAAACAAGCGATAGTTATTGAAAAACATTACGGTCGTGCCATGGACATAGAATGGGCAAAAGATGGCAACAATGGTCAACTTTATATCGTTCAGGCGAGACCAGAAACGGTCAAAAGCCAAGACAAAAACACCCAAACTATCGAACGTTACCAAATTAAACATTCTGGAAATATTATCTGTGAAGGACGCAGCATCGGACAAAAAATTGGCTCAGGTGTTGCCAAAGTGATTGCCAATATCTCACAAATGGACGAAATACAAGCAGGTGATGTCCTTGTCACCGACATGACCGACCCAGATTGGGAACCCATTATGAAAAGAGCCTCTGCCATTGTAACCAACCGTGGCGGTCGTACTTGTCATGCAGCCATTATCGCGCGCGAACTTGGCATACCTGCTATAGTCGGTTGCGGTGATGCCACAGAAAAAATTGCCAATGGCATTGATGTTACCGTTTCATGCAGTCAAGGCGATACCGGTTTTGTTTACGACGAAATTATTGACTTTGAAGTCATCAAAACTAATTTAGATGAAATGCCCCCTGCCCCACTTAAAATCATGATGAATGTTGGCAATCCAGATAGAGCCTTTGATTTTGCTCGGCTTCCTCATAAGGGCATAGGATTAGCACGGTTAGAATTTATTATTAATCGCATGATTGGTATTCATCCCAAAGTTTTATTGAATTACGATGAACAACCACAAGAGATTAAAGATATTGTCGATCCAATGATTGCCGCTTATAGCAGTCCCGTAGATTATTACATCAAACGTTTAGCCGAAGGTATGGCTACTTTGGGAGCTGCTTTTGCACCCGAAACGGTGATTGTGCGTCTGTCTGATTTTAAATCCAATGAGTATGCAAATTTAATCGGTGGAAGAGCCTATGAACCTCATGAAGAAAATCCGATGATTGGCTTTCGTGGGGCATCACGTTATATTGATGAATCTTTTCAAGAATGTTTTGAGCTAGAATGCAAAGCCCTGAAATATATCCGCGATGAAATGGGTCTGACTAATATTTGGGCAATGGTCCCCTTTGTGCGGACATTAGATGAGGGACGCAAGGTTATCCAAATTATGAAGAAATTTGATCTAACACAAGGCGAAAACGGCTTAAAAATCATTATGATGTGCGAACTGCCCTCAAATGCTTTGCTCGCTGATGAGTTTTTAGATATATTTGATGGATTTTCGATTGGTTCTAACGATTTAACTCAATTGACCTTAGGTTTGGATAGAGACTCAGGTTTAGTTGCTGACTTATTCGACGAACGCAATGCCGCAGTGAAAAAGTTACTCGCTATGGCAATTTACAACTGCAAAAAACGCAATAAGTACATTGGAATCTGTGGTCAAGGACCGTCAGATCATCCCGATTTAGCTCAATGGTTAATGACTCAAGGCATTGAAAGTGTTTCACTCAATCCCGACACAGTCGTAGAAACATGGTTGGCCTTAGCTAAAAGTGCTAACAAATAAAAATTATAGAAAAGGTATAAACTCATGAAAATTTTAACTTTACTCACTTCACTTTTATCGTTTGCATCCTTTGCAAACAATTCAAATGAACCGCTTCCAATTCAAGTTCAGTCTCGACTTGTGCAGGTTGACAAGGCTTCGATTAAAAATACGATGGCACAAAGGCAAATGCCAGCACCAACTCGACACCAAACGATTTTGACAAAAAATGCAGATGGAACCTTTTCGTACCAATGCAAGCAGAAGCATAACCACAACTTAGACAGGGTGCAAAAATGAAAAAAATAATCCTTTTATCTGTGATTCTAACAAGTTTTGTTCAAGCACTTGAACTCACCAATGGGCAAACGGTTACTTTTTCTTTAAATGGTCAATCCCTAAGTTCGGATATTTATATTGATATACCGACAAATGCTAACTCCTTAAAAGTGGAAATAAACAATGGAATCGCTACTTCTGATTTTGACTTATTTATGCGTTACGGTTCTGATTTTACTGGAACTAATTTTCAAACACTAAATGCAGAAACAGATTATTCCTCTGGAGGTCCAAATGCCGATGAGTTTTTCACTATATCAACTGCATTAAATAAACCGCTTAAAGCAGGTCGTTGGTATATTGCTGTATTAAATTTCAATACAACAAGTGAAAGCATTAACTTAACCGCTACCTACGACAGCAACCCACTATCTCAACCTGAAATACAGTTTATTTTTGATCAAGATAAGATTTTAGGTTCAGTAACAACCGCAAACCCTAATGGTACTCCTTGTGACATAGCGGGCTGGAATGATGCAACACCGGTTTCTCCCGTTGCAGGAAATGTTGGCACAACCCTTGGGCAGCAACGCAAAAATGCCGTATTAAAAGCCGCCGAATTAATGACGCAAAATTTGCAGTCTACCGTTCCTCTGATTATTCAAGGCTGCTGGCCCAATGATTTAGAAACATCAGCAACCTCTGCTGTGCTTGCCAATGCAGGTGCTCGAACGTTTGTCTTTAATAGTCCTGGTTTAACACCTAATACCTGGCACCCCATTGCAATAGCTGAAAGACAATCAGGTAACCCTGGTTGTAAATTTATCGGTGGTAACTGTGATACTCATGCTATTCTTATAAATTTCAACCCAAAGATTGATACCAATGAAGGTCTTGGCAATACTCGTTGGTATTATGGGATAAATAGCACATCCACCACAAATGATCCAGACTTTGTTTCTACAGCCTTACATGAAATGGCTCACGGTCTTGGTTTTTCATCAGCTATTCAAGTATCGGATGAAAGTAGCACACTAACTTGCCCTGGAGGAGTTGAAGTCACCCATGTCAGTGGCACTAGGCTCTGTAACCGCAATGATATATTTTCGAGTTTTTTGGTTGAACATAACCAAGATGACACGCTAACTCCGTTAAACGAGATGGCAACCGATGAACTCAGAGCTCAAGCGATGGCAAATGCAGGCAGGCTTTTATGGAACTCTGTCGATACGGCTGCCTCCGAGTTTAATACCTTAAGCCATATACGCACGGGGTTGGTTCAGCTTTACGCACCCTCAACCTTAGACCCAGGATCCTCTGTTTCCCATTTAAGCCGTGCCTACAGTGAACTAATGGAACCAATACAAGATGAAAATTTACGAGATTTACAACTCGCTACACCGATGCTATGGGACATCGGTTGGGATCCACGCCCTAAAAACATTATTAATAATACAATTCCTCCGGGCATGTATTTTGACAAAGCCAAAAATGGTCATGGCTTCGTCATCGAACCCATAGGTAATGATGGTTTGTATTTTACCGTATTTTATACGTACAAAGACAACGGAACTCCTGAGTGGTATACCTCCTTATCTACGCTAGAGAATAAAATTTTAAATGTTGATTTAAATACAGACCCTAACAACGGTGGATTAGTGCGTTTTACTCATGATTTTACCATTGACCCAACGGGTGCTGGAAATCCAAATACAATTGATACAAGCATAGGAACTAGTTCATTAAAAATTGACTTCAATACTTCTGCAGCGACATCATCAAATGCCTGCAACGATGGTGAAAATCGAGGCAATAATCAAGCCGTTGTTAATTGGAGCATAGGCTCACAAAGTGGAGAATGGTGCATAGAACCTATTGCCAACGTTATTGGAAATCCACCCTCTGATGATTTTGGTGCCCAATGGTGGGCTGGTATCGACGATGACGGCTGGGGTATTTCACTGACCTTTGCAGGAGAAACCGCCAGTACTGTCGTGGTCACTTTGTATTATTTTGATGCCACTGGATCACCAAGATGGGCACAAGGCGTGCAAAATAACTTCGAGGTTGGAAATGAAATATCTTTTGATATGCTTGAATTTACGGGTTATGCACGTGATGCAACCCCTGCTGCTGCAACCACTGTCTCAGCAGGATTATTATCCATGACGATTAATTCAAAAGGCGGTACATTGGATGATGGCGTGTTAACCTTAGATGTTACTTACCAAGGCACAGAATCAGGAAACTGGAGTCGTACAAACTTACCTATTACACTGATTACAAACCCACATAATTAACCAATATTTCTTACCCGATTAAGTCATAAAAAAGCCAGAATAAAAACTCTGGCTTTTTTTATTAATCACAGAATATAATACATATCGTCCATTTTAGGGTTAGCAGTTTTACAGTTAGGGTAAAACCCAAAGACCGATATAGATACCACAATACTAGCACAAGTCCTTAAAGCACCTAAGAAATCACCAAAAATCCTTATGGAAAGGATTTTCATGTAAACTCACACAGATATGGGCAAGTATCAGGACGATACGCAGTAAAAAGCTCAATCACCAATCGGTGATAAGATATCTTCTTGGTTTACTAGGCGTGCCACGAGTTATGCAAAGGTCTCCTTAAGTATTACCCAAACCAAGAAAAAATAATGGAGAAACTATCAAAAACTCGATTTCAAAACCAAGTATGTTTTAACCATATTCACACCCTCAATAGATGAAATCAACTCTCTTAATTCAGAAAGTTCATCGGTATTATTGCATGCCACATGAGCAAACATGTCTATTTCACCCGACAAACATTGAGAATGAATCACTGGGTGCATTTGGCTTATCTTTTTTTGCAAACGGATGTTATTAAACCCCGTTTTGAAATTAATTTGAAACACCGCTTTGGTGCTGGCTTGAGCCTCAGCACTGACCAATACGGTATAACCTTTTATCGTGCCATTGGCTTCTAACTTGATGATTCTATCATGCGTAGCACTGCGAGATAAGCCAATATCTTTGGCTAAAGCCACCAAAGATTTTCGGGCATTCTTTTTTAAAGCTGCTAATAACAGCCTGTCTTTTTTGTCTAGAACCTGCATGGTATGTATTTTCTTGTTAAACCGATATTATACATCTAGGACACCTCTAGGTTAAAATTTAAACAGCAGATGTTGATAAACCGTCATTTATCCATTAATACCGTCAATTTGTCGGTAGTAACCGTCTAATAAATTCTTTAAAATACAACGCATCTTAATCATAACCATTAACTATGAAGCACTCAAACTCACCTAACGCCCTATTCCCAAACAACACCGAAAAGAGCAAAACCTTAACAAACCTTCACCATGCATTACAAAAGGTAAAAAACCAAACAGCCAATCACAAGGTGACGCCCAATAAGGATTTAAGTACTTTTAGGCAACAACTTAACGCCATTGATTTCAACCAATCAATGCAATTAACTGCCGTCACAAGTTGGACAATCAAGCAACTGCAACACGGCTTGGTGCAAATGACCCATCCAGGATATATGGGCTTGTTTAATCCTGCACCAACCTTCCCTGCACAAGTGGCAAACATTATCTCCAACGCATTTAATCCTCAAAACTGCGTGTGGTCTCACGCTCCAGTTGCGGTAGAAATTGAATCACATGTGCTAAACCACATGATAGCACGCATAGGCATGCCCACAACTGCAACGGGGCATTTTACCAGTGGTGGCTCTGAGGCAAATGCCACTGCTTTTGTTTGTGCACTGCATCATAACAACCCAAACTATGCCGAAGATGGTGTCACGTGTTTTACAGGAAAACCGTGTATTTATGTTTCCAAAGAAAGCCATCTAGCGTGGTTGAAAATTGCTGCCACCGCAGGAGTTGGGCGAAAAGCCATTCGTTTAATTGCTACCGATGGGCAAGGGCAAATGGATGCAAAGGCTTTACAAAAAACGATACAAACAGATATAAAATCGGGGCATATCCCCATCATGGTGGTTGCCACCGCCGGCACAACTAATGCTGGCAAAATTGACCCAATCAATGCCTGTAGAAAAGTTTGTGATGAGCATCAAATGTGGTTGCACGTTGATGCCGCTTGGGGTGGCGCCTTGATTGTGTCAGAGAAGTACAAAAACCGCTTGGCAGGCATTGAGTTAGCCGATTCAATTACCATAGATGCACACAAATGGTTTGCCACCAGCATGGGTGCTGGTATGTTTTTCACCCAACATAAAAAAGTATTGTCCTCACTGTTTAGCGTCTCGACCGATTACATGCCCTCCAATGACATCGAACAAGATTTGTATGTCAATTCAATGCTATGGTCCCGACGATTTATCGGCTTGCCCTTGTTTATGTCATTGGCAACCGTCGGATGGAACGGTTATGCCCAACATATTGAACACGGCATCGATTTGATTGCCTATTTAGCCAAAAAACTCAGCCAAAAAGACTGGCAATTAGTCAACCACTCTGATATGGCAATCGCCTGTTTGCTGCCACCAGAAAATTCAAGGCTAACACCAGGCCAAATCGTCGAAAAAATCATTCAAAAAGGTAAACAATGGATATCAGTAACCAAATTTGAAAACCAATCCGTCATTCGCATCTGCATCACCAATGGCATGACTACACAAAAACATATCAATGATTTAATCAACAACCTCTTGGAGAGCACAAACAATGATTGAACTCTATACCACCGCATCACCCAACGGTTTTAAAATAACCATCATGCTGGAAGAAATACAAATTCCTTACAACTTAAACCACATAAAAATCAGCAACGGGGACAACAAAACCAAAGACTTTTTAAAACTCAGCCCACACGGCAGAATACCTGTCATTAAAGACACGGAGACAGAAATAACCGTATTTGAATCGGCAGCCATATTGCAATATTTAGCCGAAAAAACAAGCAAACTCCTTTCTAAAGATCTCAAAACTCGCACACAAACCTTGCAATGGTTAATGTTTAACTCCGCAACCTTGGCGCCATTATTAGGGCAAAGAGTCAACTACGAACTGTTTGAAGACGAAAAAATCCAAGCCGCCATCCATCGCTACCAAAAACTAAGCAATGAAGCCTTCACCACAATGGACAAACACTTAGCGACACATGATTATTTTGCAGGAAAAGATTACTCAATAGCCGACATATCCGCATACGGCTGGATGCATATCTGCGAAGTCATTGATTTTAAGTTTAACCAACACCCCCACCTATGGCGTTGGTATCAACAAATCAGCAAAAGAAAAGCAGTAACAAAAGGCATAAGCTTGCCCAATAAAGCGACGGGTGCTTGATTAATACTATTGGCATTTAGACTAAGTTTAAGGCATGATTTTATTATTTTGATTTAATGACCAAGCTCACTTGCTACCAAAAACAAGAAGTTTTGTTTCTTTTAGAGACCTTTGCATAACTCGTGGCACGTGTTAGAAAGTTGCAAAAAACACCACTCTGCGTTAAAAAATTCGCAAAAATACTTCTGGAAAGGATTTTCACGCTAGCCCATGCATGTGGGCAAGTATCATGGATGATATGAATAAATAGCGGGCTATTTGACTCATTTTTTGTCTTGATTGGAGCTTTTTTCATTCTTTTTTCCATCATCCCAAAGTTATGCAAAGGTCTCTTTTAAATATTTTTTAATTATCCTGATGTAACCTGATCAATCTTAACTATTGATGGGGTATTCTCACAAACAACCTCTAAGCATTCATTGTCAGTCGACACCACATGAGACCATTCGTCTGAATTACCATGAAAAAATGTTAATGGACTTTCTTTAGACCACATATGATTTTTAACTTTAAATGTAGATTTGAGTTTGACTTGCTGTTTATCTCTTGCTTCCCATAATTCTAATAACCCATGCTCATCAAGCAGCCGAAAACCATTAACTTGTGAATAATCAACCCTATAAAGACAACCATCACTTAAATCTAAAATATGAGCCTGTAATTCTACATTTTTAAATAATGGATTTTCTTCCAGTTTAAATTCCTTACCTTCTTTTGTTCGGCACGAAAATGAGCCATCGCCCCAGTGGAGATCTATAATTTGCAGATCTCCTCCCAAAAAAGGAGTTTCCCATTCTTCAAATTGAATAGCATCAGTTACCATATTATTACTTCTAACGCCGGCGTCAACTGCGTAGCAAGCTGGCGGGCTTTTTGGAACAAAAAGCGTGACAGTTTGCGGAGTCAGATTGCACGCCCTTGTTAACTTCTTGATGACCATTTTAAATATTCATTAGCCGTTTTATTGAACAGATTTATATGTTTCTCAATTCTCTTTGCGTCACAAACTATGCACATCCAAGGCTTTCCTTTACCTGTAGGCAACACCATATTGTTCTCACCACATTTTTTGCAAGCAAAAAAGTCATAAACACCAGATACAGGTTCAAACAAATCACATTCTAAATCAGGCCTTGCCCCAGCAAGTGCAGCTACATCTTCCATCTTATATTTATTGCTGATAGATAAGTATTTTAGCTTTCTAAGTTTGGCAAGAGGTAAAAGCCCATCTTGCTCTACCATAAATGTACCAAGTGATAACCAGTAAAGTTCTTGCAAAGCTGTTAGAGGCTCAAGTGTTTTGGCTTTCAGATATTTGATGCTGTTTCCATCACCAGCAATAGAAAGCCCCTTTAGACTCGTTAAATTCTTAGTAAATGATAAATCTGAACAAGCCCTTATGTTTTCCAGTTCCAACCATTCTAAATTTGGTAACTTATTGAGAGGATCAAGAGGTGATAAAGAAGGTGAGCTACCAATATGGAGGTACTTTAGGTTTTTAGCGTTAACAATACTATCTATTGATTTTATGCCGCTCCACTTAACATAGAGGCCTTTTAATGACTTCATTTCACATACAGAATCAAATAGTTCTTGAGTTGTCCGTGACGAAAACCAAATGTATTCGACTTTATCCATACTTGGCAATGCATCACACCAAGACTTAACCAGCTTCTTTTGTTCGCTCGGTTTAAGATCTGTCTGTGTACAAATAATATTTATGCGATCACTTCCATCGTAGTCTGATGGGTAGCGTACCGATTTTGGCGGAAAGTCTTTAGTCGGACGGTGATACCAAAAGCTGTGTGATGGCTGAATGTCTTCACTTCTTAGATGCATTTCTTGCTTCATCAAATCCGTGAAGCCCTGAAGTACCTCCTTTGATGATTTAGCTTTTTCCTTCTCTCTAAAGAGAGTGCACTCATCCTTGCTATCTGTCATATATGCTCGATCTCTGATTTGAAGTTAACAATTATTAAGCTGCACAATGCACGGATATCTATTGAAATTACAGTTTAACGTACGGTATTTAGTCATAATAAATGATGTGATTGTTTATATAATACCAATATAACAGAACAGTATTTAAAACGAAAGAATAAAAAATCAAAATTCTAAGTGCTGAACAAATGAAATGAAAGTTCTACTAAGCACCTATCTGAATAATGGGGTACAGTTCTATATTACGGTGAATAGCTTAATCGTCTTCAAAATCTTTATAGGTTTTATAAATTGGAATCTCGCGTTTGCGGTATATCCACGCAAGAAAAACACCCACTAACAAACCAAAAAGATGAGATTCCCATGAGATGTGTGCTTTATTGGGGATAATACCAAAAACGAGTGAGCCATAGAGAAAAACAATAACAAGGGATATACCTACCGATTGCATGTCTTTGCGAATAAAACCACTG
>Ga0256839_1002761_pt1 | contig 19087 bp, 18 predicted proteins | sample 354166metaG_FD_185968 | JGI IMG/M metagenome (GOLD analysis project Ga0256839, IMG submission 185968) | Hydrothermal vent microbial communities from Mid Atlantic Ridge, Atlantic Ocean - 354-166 | ecosystem: Environmental > Aquatic > Marine > Hydrothermal vents | place: Atlantic Ocean: Mid... | reverse complement strand
AGATTAAACCCCTGCGCACCAATTGGCGGAAAAAGATGCGCCGCATCACCCACAAGCGCAACACGATTGTCGGCAAATCGTTTGGCAATCATACCGGATAAGGGGAATTGCTGTGCGGCCGTTGCAAAGGCAATTTTTCCCAGCATTGATTGCATTTTATCTTCAACAACTCTTTCCTGTTTGGCGCCTTCAAGTAACAAAAAATGGTCGGCATTTTCCGGCTTCATGACCCAAACCAGTCCCGATTGATATTTCCCGTCAAGATCGGGCATTGGCACAATGGTAAATGGACCTTCTTCCGTATGAAATTCAGTAGATGTGAAATTATGCGAATATTCGTGGGTAAAATTGAGTGCAACAGCCAGTTGAGGATATTTCCATTCGTGAACTGAAATACCTGCCTTCTGGCGTATAGTCGAATTTTTGCCGTCAGCTGCGATAACCAGCCTAGCGTAAATGCTCTGTTTGCCGGCAGCAATAAGGTGCGCAATCTCAGCACCAGATTGAATATCAGTGATGCTGTCTTCAATAATTGTTATTTTGCTCTGTGCTTTAATTTTAGACAAAAGCGCATTACCCAACGCCGCATTAGCAATATTGAAGCCAAATGCCTCCAATCCCAATTCTACTGCCTTAAAATCAACCGGCGGCGCACGCCAAAGCCTTGAGGTTCCGTCAATAATTCGCATGATGGATAGGGGCGCCGATACGCTGACACATTCCTGCCAGACCTCTAGTTTCTCAAGATAATCAACCGATTGGCCCAAAAGTGCAGTTGTCCGTCCATCAATGCGGTCAGTTTTTGGCATGACCAAAGCTATTCTGGCTTTGCCAATTACCGCGTCAGCTGCTTTGTCAATTTCAGTTGAAAGGGCCAGTGCTGCTGTAAGCCCCGCAAGACCGCCACCCACAACAACAATATCGAATTCTGCGTTTGATTTGATGGACATCATATCGCCTTTTCCGTTATCTCAGCAGAATAGATCAAAATTCAATTAGTGAAAGCATAGCTTTTAATGCGCGTCGATTTGACAGACCATCAAAAATCAAAAGACCAGCTGTGTCAAAAAGAGCAAACCACTTTTAGCGCACTTGGCACATTTGCGCGATTGCTCGCCAATATCGTCAACAAACCCTCGCTCATTGTGTATGGGTTGGTATTACCGATTGCTGCAATCGCCTGGGTATGGCTGATTTTGGCAGCGCAAGGTATCGCATCATCAAATGCCGGTGGCACACTTGGCCCCTCGATGCAATTGCTTGAACCACTACTTCGTAGCCTCGACATTGCATCAAACAATCAATGGGTCGCTTATATTGTATCAATCTGCTCCCCCGCATCAATTGATGCTGCAATCACTTTCGAGAGCATAATTATAATGTTCCTGATGTGGTTTATGATGGCGATTGCTATGATGTTACCGACCGCCGCACCAATGCTTAGAACCTATGCCGAGATCGCAGATACGGCCGCACGGCGCAATGAACCGGCCGTTTCACTAATCTATCTTGCCGCCGGATATATGGCAGTTTGGATCGGTTTTTCCTTACAGGCAACGCTGTTGCAGGCGGCAATCATTGCCGCGGGCAGTTCGGCAGGAACCTCAGCGCCGACTGTTGGATTGGTTGGTGGTGCAATATTAATTTTGGCTGGACTCTATCAGTTTTCCAGCCTGAAAAATGCCTGTCTGGTCAAATGCCGCAATCCGTTTGCAATTATCTTCGGGCAATGGAGTAATAGCAAAAAAGATATTTTCAAACTCGGCTTGCAACAGGGACTGTTTTGCCTTGGCTGTTGCTGGGCTCTTATGCTGGTTATGCTAACGGTCGGCACTATGAATTTGGTTTGGATGGCCTTTCTAACCCTGTTTACCCTGCTCGAAAAAACCAGTGAAGGTAAAGCTATAACGCGCCTAATTGGTGTAGTTTTGCTTGCATGGGGAGCCTTTTTGGTGCTCAACTCTGTAAATATAACGTTTTCGTAAGAAGGAGCGGTAAAAATGGCGAAGGAGCCATGGAAAATGCAAGGGGAGTTGGTCCTTTCCTGTAATTGCACTGTATTTTGTCCTTGCGTGCTTTCATTGGGCAATCACCCGCCAACTGAAGGTTATTGCCAGACATGGGCCGGATTTAGAATAGATGATGGCCATTTTGGCGATGTGGATTTGTCGGGTATCAATCTAGGTTTGATCATGGAAATACCAGGCTATATGAGCAGGGGCAACTGGACAGCCGGTCTTTTCATCGACGAAAAAGCCTCGATTTATGCGACCAAGGCATTGACCAAAATATTCACCGGGAAAGCAGGCGGCACCACCCATTTGCTTTCCATACTGGTCGGAAATTTTCTGGGTGTGCAGCATCACCCAATCACCTATGAGACCGTCGATAAAACACGGATTGTTAAAATTCCAAAAATTATTGATGGTGCAGTAACGCCGATTCCCGGTAAGAAGAATGGCGAAGATACAGTTATTCGCAATTCGCAATATTGGATTGCGGAAGATATTACGATTGCCAAATCGGAACGCAGCCGATTTCGTGCCTTTGGCCGCAATTGGGATTTTGGTGGAAAATCTGCTGAAATCTGCAAACTGGATTGGCGTGGACCATAGGGACCAGACCTAAGGAATTTTCATTATGTATGGCATTACCCGCCAGACACTGGTTGCGTTCTCGGTGCATCTTTTCACCGCATCCGGCGCATTCTGGGCATTCCTGGCACTGGCCGCTGCGGCAGAATATCGGTTTAATATCATGTGGTTCTGGCTAGGCGTGGCCTTGCTGGTTGATGGTGTTGACGGGCCAATGGCCAGATATTTCAAGGTCAAAGAAGTGCTGCCAAACTGGTCTGGCGAACTGCTGGATAGTATTATTGACTATGTTACATTCGTGCTGATACCGGCTTTTGCACTTTACCAAAGTGGTTTTTTGCAGGAACGGATTTCATTTTTTGCCGCCGCTCTCATCGTTTGTACCAGCGCAATCTACTATGCTGATACCCGCATGAAAACGGTCAATAATTCATTTCGCGGGTTTCCCGTATGCTGGAATATGGTGGTGTTTACTCTTTTTGTGTTGCAGCCCGGTTGGAGTATTGCCTTGGGCGTGGTTGTGCTATCGGCATTTCTCACTTTCATGCCTATTCATTTTGTCCACCCGGTCAGGGTAAAAACCTTACGCACACTAACGCTGAGTATTTTTGCTGTTTGGAGTGTTTGCGGTCTTGCGGCAATTTATGAAAATATGGATGCCGGCATGTGGGCACTGTTGGGATTGGATATTACCCCACGGTCTCTGCAGGAGATGATGGCTTTCAAAAATATGGATGTATCCTACATAGTGAAAACTGGCATCGCAATTTCCGGCCTTTATTTATACGTTATCGGATTTGTCATACAGATTTTTAATCTGGGTGACGATTGATTTGCAATGCAGGCATAATTGGAAAGTAATATTCTAAGATATGATTGAACTGCTATATGACCCGGCCGTGTGGGCAAGTCTCATTACCCTGACCATCATGGAAATTGTACTGGGTATAGACAACATTGTATTTATATCAGTTATTGTAAGCAAGCTTCCAGCTGAACAGGCAGAACGAGCCAGAAAAATTGGCATTGCTCTGGCTTTGGTTTTTAGAATTTTACTTTTGTTGATTCTAACCTGGATCATTGGATTGCAGGACGATGTGTTCGAGCTGTTTGGCGACGGTTATTCCTGGCGAGATATTATCCTGATTGCGGGTGGCCTGTTCCTTTTGTACAAAGGTACAACCGAAATTCATGAAGAAATTGAAGGTGAGAAAGAAAAAGAAGAAGCCGACCGTAAATCAACCCGTCCATTCGTCGCGATCATTGTCCAAATCATTATTATCGACATTGTATTTTCAGTCGATTCTATTGTAACCGCCATAGGCATGGCCGAACATGTGGAAGTGATGATCGCAGCGGTAATAATTTCTATGGCGGTCATGTATATTGCTTCGGGTTCTGTTGCAAAATTCATCCGTGATCACCCGACAACAAAAATATTGGCCCTGTCATTCCTGCTGCTAATCGGTATATCTTTGGTTGGTGAGGGGCTCGGGTTCCACATTCCACGTGGCTACATATACTTCGCAATGGCATTTTCGGCGATGGTCGAAATGGTCAACTTCTATGTCAGAAAAAAGCGGAAGTAATCATTATCAAATAAAATGTGTAGCACCTGTATCTGGAGTATTTGAGGTTGATTATTCCGACTAATTGCCTCACGCTTTTATCGGGAACACAAATCAATAGGTCGGGACTTGGTAGATTCAGACGACAATAACAAAGAGCTATTATCCGTATCGGGAATCACAAAGATCTTCGGCACATTAAAAGCAAATGACAATGTTGACCTGATCGTCAACAATGGCGAGATTCACGCATTGCTGGGCGAAAATGGCGCTGGCAAGTCAACACTTGTGAAAATGCTGTTTGGTTCGCTACAGCCGACCTCGGGCACAATTGTCTGGCGCGGCAACAAGGTGAAGATCGCCAATCCATCTGCGGCCCGTATATTGGGCATAGGAATGGTGTTTCAACATTTCTCGTTGTTTGATGCCTTAACCGTATCGGAAAACATTGCCCTTTCACTCGGAGATAATATCGAGATGGGCGAGTTGGCAGACAAAACCAGATCGGTATCTCAAGAATATGGATTGCCGCTTGATCCAGATGCGCTTGTCGGCGATCTATCAGTGGGAGAGCGCCAGCGCATTGAAATCGTGCGTTGTCTTTTACAGGACCCGGCGCTGATAATTCTAGACGAGCCAACGTCTGTGCTAACACCACAGGAAGCCAACAAGCTATTCGAAACTCTGGAGCGTCTTGCCGACGAAGGCCGTTCAATTCTCTACATTTCACATAGGCTGGAAGAAGTGCAGCGACTTTGCAGTCGAGCAACAATTTTACGTCACGGCAAAGTGGTTGACGCATGTGACCCTCGCGAAGAAACCGCCGCAAGCCTTGCCAGCAAAATGGTTGGTGCTGAAATTGATATTGTTCACCGCGAAACTGGTAGCGGTACCGGTGATATTCTGTTGAAATTGAATGCGCTCACCATGCCGCCCGCGACACCTTTTTCCATGCCATTGCGAGGTATATCGCTGGACCTTCGGGCCGGTGAAGTTGTTGGAATAGCAGGCGTTGCCGGAAACGGGCAAAGCGAATTATTCGAGGCCATATCGGGCGAGGCGATCCAGGCCGATAGCGATGCAATTACAATCAATGGAATACCCTCAGGGCGGTTGGATATATCTGAGCGCCGGAATCTAGGCGCAGCCTTTGTACCTGAAGAACGATTGGGACATGGGGCCGTACCAAATTTCGCCCTGAGTGAAAACCTGCTGCTTGCCAGACACAGCTCAGATAGGGCAGATTTTCTTGGGTTGGGGCGAATGGGCGTGATCAGGCGATCAAAGGTCAAAGTCCTATCCCGCCAGATCATTGAAGATATGGATGTAAGGAAATCCGGCGAAGACCCTGCAGCCGCAGCACTTTCTGGTGGTAATCTGCAAAAATTTATTGTTGGCCGCGAACTCGATCGCAATCCGTCGGTTCTGATTGTTAATCAACCTACATGGGGAGTGGACGCGGGAGCCGCCGCCCGTATCCGGCAGGCTCTGATTGATCTTGCCGCAAACGGTTCTGCGGTCATGGTAATTTCACAAGATCTCGATGAAATTTTCGAAGTGTCTGACAGAATTAGTGTTATTTCAGATGGAGGCTTGTCTGAACCTGAACCGGCGAAAAACATGACCCGGGAGAAAATTGGTATGTTGATGGGGGTCAGCCACCAAAATGACGCTGATACCCCAAACACTCAAGAGGCAACAGCATGATATTGTTTCTTGAAAAACGCGCCAATTATTCGCCACTGTTTTCTGCACTTTCACCGGTACTTGCACTGGCATTTACGTTAGTTTTTGGTACCATTATGTTTTCGATGTTGGGCGTCGACCCGGCCAAAGCACTTTATACCTATTTTGTGTTCCCGCTCACCGATGCCTATCTGATTGAGCAAATCATCTTGAAGGCTACGCCACTGATTTTAATCGCAATCGGGCTGTCCGTTTGCTTCAGATCAGGCAACTGGAATATAGGTGCTGAAGGCCAATATTTAATTGGCGGCATGTTTGGCGCTATCATCCCGGTCTATTTCAACGATTTTCAATCTCCGCTATTGCTGCCAATGATGATGATAATGGGCATGATCGGCGGCGCATTGTTCGCAGCCATCCCAGCATTCTTAAAAGCCAGGTTCGGCACCAATGAAATTCTCACCAGCCTGATGCTGGTTTATATCGCCCAGCAATTCGTGGATTGGTTGGTGCGTGGCCCGTGGCGTGACCCGCAAGGCATGGGTTTTCCCGGCACCAAATCATTTAACGAAAGCGCCATTCTGCCAGAATTGATACCCAATGGAGATGCACATTTTGGCACGGTGTTCGCGGTTCTGGTGGCCATCGGCGTGTGGTTCATGCTTTCAAAAACCCTCAAAGGTTTTGAAGTGACCGTATTGGGCGAATGCCCTCGGGCAGGCAGGTTTGCAGGCTTCAGCACCAAGCAGATGACTATATTTGCTTTCCTTTTGTCGGGCGCACTTGCAGGATTGGCGGGAATTGCAGAAGTTTCAGGATCAGTTGAAAAACTCGATGACAAATTATCACTGGGTTACGGCTTCACAGCAATCATTGTTGCATTCTTAGGCAGGCTTAATCCGCTAGGCATTCTGGTCGCCGGCCTGATCCTTGCACTTTCATATATTGGTGGCGAAGAGGCAAAGATTGCCCTGCAGGTATCCAACCGTGCAACCAACGTTTTTCAGGGGCTGCTGCTGTTTTTCGTACTCGCATGTGACACTTTAATTCACTATCGCATTAGATTAGTGACCAGCTCAAAAGCCGGAGGTACGGGCTGATGGATGCACAAATAGTTGTAAGCATATTGATATCGGTATGCGTCGCTTCAACCCCTTTGCTGCTAGCCGCTACTGGCGAGCTGGTTGTCGAGCGTTCAGGTGTACTCAATCTCGGGGTTGAGGGCATGATGATCATCGGTGCGGTTGCCGGCTTTTCAGTCGCACAAATTACCGGAAACCCCTATATTGGCGCACTTGTTGCCATAGGAGCGGGCGCGGTGTTCTCGCTGCTCTTTGCCTTCCTCACTTTGTCGCTGGTTACCAATCAGGTCGCAACAGGCTTGGCTCTAACAATATTGGGGTTGGGCCTGTCCGGTATGATCGGCGAAGGATTTGTTGGCCAACCGGGCATCAAAATGACACCAATAGACATACCAATCCTGAGCGATCTTCCATTGGTCGGTAAATTGCTGTTTGGCCAGGATGCTATATTCTACACTTCTCTTATTCTGGTAGGACTTGTTTCGTGGTTCCTGTTTCGCACCCGCGCAGGACTAATGTTGCGCTCGGTAGGCGATAATGCAAAATCGGCCCATGCACTTGGAATTCCGGTTATCCGTATCCGCTATATGGCCGTCATGTTTGGCGGAGCATGTTCAGGTTTGGCCGGTGCTCATTTATCGCTGGTCTATGTCCCCCAATGGGTTGAGGGCATGACAGCGGGCAGGGGGTGGATCGCGCTCGCCCTTGTGGTCTTTGCATCATGGCGCCCGGCGCGCTTGTTGGTTGGCGCCTATTTATTTGGTGCCGTCACCATTGCCCAATTCCATGCCCAGGCTTTGGGCATTTCAATTCCGGCGCAGTTTTTAACCTCATTACCATACCTGGCAACCATCATTGTACTTGTAATAATTGCAAGAAACCGCCGAATGACCATGATAAATACACCTGCGTCATTGGGTCAGCCCTTTGTACCGGACCGATAAACTGGACAATTGAACAAACTAAACTGTATAGCTACTTTTAAGAAAATCAAACAGGGAGAATTCAATGATTAAGAAATCCGCACTGGCTCTTGCCGTAACTCTCGCAGTTGCCGTAACAGCCCCAATGACCGCAGCATATGCAGGTTCACACGGTGGTAAAGTCAAAGCCTGCTTCGTCTATATCGGACCAGTTGGCGATTTTGGCTGGACCTATCAACACGATCAGGGTCGTTTGTCAGTTGAAAAAGCATTTGGTGACAAAGTTGAAACTGCCTATCTGGAAAACGTTCCAGAAAGCAGCGAGGCTCAGCGTCCGATCGAAGGTCTAGCCCGCTCCGGCTGTAACATCATATTCACCACATCATTCAACTATATGGACCCGACCAATAAGGCGGCCAAAAAATATCCGGATGTAAAGTTTGAACATGCAACTGGCTACAAACGCGAGCATCCAAATGTCTCCACCTATTCGTCCAAGTTCTATCAGGGGCGTTATGTTCAAGGGCAGATCGCAGCCAAAATGTCGAAAACCGGTGTTGCCGGATATATCGCATCATTTCCAATTCCGGAAGTTATTCGTGGTATCAACGCATTCATTCTCGGCGCGCAATCAATTAATCCAGATTTCAAACTGAAAGTTGTTTGGGTCAGCACGTGGTTTGATCCGCCAAAAGAAGCTGATGCTGCCAAAGCCCTTATCGACCAGGGCGTCGATATTGTGACCCAGCATACCGATTCTACTGCTGCAATGCAGGTTGCTGCCGAGCGCGGCATCAAAGCTTTCGGTCAGGCTTCAGACATGATCAAATTTGGTCCTAAAACCCAGCTGACCTCAATTATCGACGAATGGGGCCCATACTATGTTGAACGCGTAAAAGCGGTTATGGATGGCACCTGGAAACAGGTTGATGTCTGGCATGGTATGGACGATGGCAATGTTGTCATGGCTCCATATACAAATATGCCAGATGACGTGGCTAAAATGGCCACTGAAACAGCTGCAAAAATCAAGTCTGGCGAGTTCGAACCATTTACCGGTCCAATCACTAAACAGGATGGTACAGAATGGCTGAAAGCTGGTCAGAAAGCTGAAATCGGCACTCTGCTTGGCATGAACTTCTATGTAAAAGGTGTGGACGATAAACTGGCCAAGTAACGCCGGACATAATCAACACTTCATCAACCAAACCAAAATATTTAGGGGCGCTTCGGTGCCCCTTTTTATCGATCCCTGTACCTAAAAAACCAAATTTAAACGGACCTTGTTGATAAAATTCGAAGCCTCGCATTCAATCTGTCAAAAATCACAAAACCCTCTTGAATAAATTTTACCAATAGCGCATAGGCATATCAGCGGGACAGGTGGCCGAGTGGTTGAAGGCACTGGTCTTGAAAACCAGCGTGCGTGAGAGCGTACCGTGGGTTCGAATCCCACCCTGTCCGCCACTAACACCTCGCAACATTCTTTGACACGTTGTGTCTACTGACGTATCCGATGGTGCGGGTTTACCGCCATTACAAATTTCACGGCACCTGTGCTGCGCTCTACTTACCGTCTGAAATTTGCGCCGCTCGTGCAACTTCTTCGGCGTGGTGCTTTGCGGACTGAACTTCGATGAACAGTCGCTTGACCACTGGAAATCGCTGCTTAATCGCAATTTCCAGCTGGTATATGGCGGTCTCAACCTTGCCAGCGGGTACGTTGTCCTCAAAGTCAACTGAAATCGCCAGCAGCACATCATTAGGCCCACGATGCAAGGTTCTAATTTCATTCAATGTATCTATTGTTGGCGTTGCATCAATGATGCTGGTTATCGCCTCTGTGACTTCAGGTGCCGCCGCCTCACCAATCAACAGACCCATTGTTTCATAGGCCAATACCCAGGCTGCCCCGGCCAATATGAGTCCGATCACAATTGAGGCAACGCCATCCAACACCGGCATATTGAACGTATCTGCACAATAAATACCGACAAAGGCAACGATCAACCCCAACATGGCGGCCGTGTCTTCAAACAGCACGGTAAATACAGTCGGGTCTTTTGATTCGCGCACGGCCTGCACATAGGTTCGCTTGCCTTTGGTGGTGGAGAACTCCTTTAACGCAATTCCCCATGCAACACTTTCGAAAACAAAGGCCAAACTAAGCACAATATAGTTGATTGTAGGGTCGGTAATCGGGTGAGGGCGGATCACCTTTTGAACGCCCTCATACATCGAAACACCGGCCCCAACGGCAAATATCAATATTGCCACCACAAACGCCCAAAAATAAATTTCAGAACTGTAGCCAAACGGATGCTTCTCATCAGCAGGTCGTTTAGACCGGTGCATACCATAGAGTAACAGGCTTTGATTGCCCGTATCGACCAATGAGTGAATGCCTTCCGAAAGCATGGCGGCTGATCCAGTCATCCCGGCTGCGATGAATTTCATGATCGCTATCAGACCATTTCCGATTAATGCCGCATATATTACTTTTTTTGAACCAGAAGCCATTCTATTATCATTCTATTGTATTGCTAAACACCTGAACTCAGGAACCAATCTGCCGGAGCTGCTATGATACGCCAATTTGTAACTGTTTTAAGTATTTCTTTTTTAATTTCCACATCTGACACACCTTTTGCAACTGCCGGCGAGGCCGATGTTGTCAAAGTTGGCGTTGCTGCTGAAGGTGGTGGCGCCTACAGGTTCCGCGTTACCGTTCGCCATAATGATGAAGGGTGGAAACATTATGCCGATGCATGGGAAGTGATTGGCAAGGATGGAACCATTTACGCAACCCGTGTCTTGGCCCATCCGCACGAAGATGAGCAGCCATTTACCCGTAATAAATCCGGCATCCAAATTCCAGATGGCATCACCACAGTAATTATTCGCGCCCATGACAAGGTGCATGCCTATGGCGGCAAAACCATCGAAGTGAAACTTCCCGGTAGATAGAACGGATTGATATTTAGCTGGCCGCCAGGTTTCGCACCCCATCAGCAATATATTGAACCGACAAGGCTGCCAGCAAAATACCCAACAGGCGGGTAGCAACTATTCGTCCCGTATCGCCGATCAGATGATCAACCTTGTCGGCAAGCGCCAGTGACAAGTACAAAATGACCGCAACGGAAAGCAAAATACCAACCAGGGTAATCCGCTCAATTGGCGTGGAAAATTGTGATGCTAATAAAATTGAAGCAGATATAGATCCAGGGCCGGCAATCAACGGAATAGCTAAGGGAAATACCGCCACATTGTGGATGTCGTCGCGGGTAATTGCACGCTCTGCGCTTTTTTCATGGCGCTCTTGTCGTTTCTCAAAAACCATCTCGAAAGCTATGTAAAATAACAATAATCCCCCAGCAACGCGGAAAGCTTCCATAGTAATCCCGAGCGTGCTGAGCAATGCTGCACCAATCATCATAAATGCTATCAACACACCTACTCCAATGAGCACACCGCGCAAAGCAACCTGGCGCCGTTGGGCAGAATTCATTCCAACCGTAAGGCCAAGCGAAATGGCCGCAAGTCCCGGCGGGTCAATTGTAACAAACAGCGTAACAAATGCGTTGATAAGCAGGTCAGAATTCATGGTTCAAATTCCTAATCGATGCGGTGTTGGCTCCGTGACACGGCTGAAAAATTAATTCAATCCATCATTACTGTATTTTCAAGAATTGCGCATAGGGCACACAAGAACATTCGCAGTTGAAAACCCTATAATTAAGCGTGATTTGTTGGCAATAGCGAAAGGAATCAGCTAATTAAAGCCAACGTCCACAATCAGGTAAAAACTTACATTGTCTGACAATTCAAATATACCAGATCCAAACTCTGGCAGCAGCGATGGTTCATCGGATATTGAACCGGTTTCCATCGTCGATGAAATGAGCAAGTCCTATCTGGAATATGCCATGAGCGTCATCGTGAGCCGGGCACTTCCCGACGTTCGCGATGGTTTGAAACCGGTGCATCGCCGCATTCTATATGCCATGCACGAAATGGGGCTTGAATATAACAAAGGCTACCGGAAATCAGCCGGTGTCGTCGGTGAGGTGATGGGTAAATTCCATCCCCACGGCGATAGCGCGATTTACGATGCATTGGTTCGTCTTGCGCAGGATTTTTCCATGCGCGCGCCGCTGATCGACGGTCAGGGCAATTATGGTTCAATTGATGGCGATAAAGCCGCCGCCATGCGTTATACTGAATGTCGTTTAGAAAAACTTTCCAATGAGCTATTGGCAGACATCGACAAGGATACTGTCAGGTTTCAGGAAAACTACGATGGTCGCGAACTGGAACCTACGGTTCTGCCGGCCCGTTTCCCCAACCTACTGGTCAATGGGGCAGGTGGCATTGCCGTTGGCATGGCAACCAATATTCCGCCGCATAATCTGGGCGAGGTTATTAATGGCTGTCTGGCCATGATTGATAATCCGGAAATCACACTGGATGAATTAATAGAAATTATTCCCGGTCCTGATTTCCCGACGGGCGGGCAAATTCTCGGCCGTTCCGGTATTCGCTCTGCCTATGAAACCGGACGAGGCTCGGTGCTGATGCGCGGCAAGGTTTCGACCGAAACAATCCGCGGCGAGCGGGAAGCTTTGATCGTAACAGAAGTCCCCTATCAGGTGAACAAGGCAACGATGGTCGAAAAGATCGCTGAACTTGTGCGTGACAAGCGGGTTGAAGGCATCAGCGATATTCGTGATGAGTCCGATCGCAATGGCTATCGTGTGGTGATCGAAATTAAGCGCGATGCGGTTGCAGATGTGGTTCTCAATCAGCTTTATCGCTTCACTCCGTTGCAAACCTCATTTGGTTGTAACATTGTTGCGTTGAACGGCGGACGGCCTGAACAGCTCAATTTGAGCGAACTTATTCGTGCATTTAATGCATTCCGCGAAGAAGTGGTGACAAGGCGCACCAAATATCTACTCAACAAGGCCCGCGATCGCGCCCATTTGTTGGTTGGTTTGGCAATTGCCGTTGCTAATATAGACGAAGTCATCAAACTCATTCGTAGCGCACCTGACCCGGCAACCGCACGCCGTGAATTGATGGAACGCCGTTGGCCCGCAAAAGATGTTGCTCCACTTATTGCCCTGATAGACGACCCGCGCCACCGGCTCAATGACGATGACACCTATTTTCTTTCTGAGGAACAGGCCCGCGCCATTCTTGAATTGCGCCTGCAAAGGCTAACCGCTCTTGGTCGCGATGAAATCGACGAAGAACTGAACAAAATCGGTGTTCAAATTCGCGAATATCTGGATATTCTGGGTTCACGCCAACGGGTGCTGGATATAGTGAAATCCGAACTGATCGATGTACGCGATGAATTTGGAACACCGCGCCGCACCGAAATTCTTGAGGGCGGCTTCGATGTTGACGACGAAGACCTGATTGCCCGTGAAGATATGGTGGTGACGGTTAGTCACGGTGGATACGTCAAGCGCGTACCGCTGGCGACCTATCGCGCCCAGCGCCGTGGTGGCAAGGGCCGTTCCGGCATGTCGACCAAAGACGAGGATTTCGTTACCCGTTTATTTGTAGTCAACACCCATACGCCGGTCTTGTTTTTCTCATCGCGCGGCATTGTTTACAAACTCAAGGTTTGGAAATTGCCGCTGGCCGCCCCTCAGGCAAGAGGCAAGGCACTAATCAACCTGCTGCCGCTGGAGAAAGACGAGCGCATTAACACCATAATGCCGCTGCCAGAGGATGAGGACAGTTGGGAAACCCTCGACGTAATGTTTGCGACGACCAAAGGAACAGTGCGTCGCAACAAACTATCTGATTTTGTCCAGGTCAACCGCAATGGCAAGATCGCCATGAAGCTGGACGAAGGTGACGGCATTGCAGGCGTTGAAACCTGCTCTATGAATGATGACGTATTGCTTACAACGCGCGCAGGCCAGGCCATTCGCTTCCCGGTCGAAGATGTTCGCGTATTCACCGGCAGAAACTCTGTTGGAGTGAGGGGCATCAGGCTTGGCAAGGATGACAGTATTATCTCCATGTGTATCTTGCGCCATTTCGAGGCTGATCCGGCCGAAAGAATAGCCTATCTGAAGCAATCATCGGCCATCCGCCGCGCCTCAATGGGCGAAGATGCTGGCGAAGAAGACATTGCAAACGATGATGAGGAAGAAGTTGTTGAAGGCAATGTTAATCCGGAACGCTATGCAATTATGGGAGCAGCCGAACAGTTCATTCTGACATTGACCGAATATGGCTACGGAAAGCGTTCCTCGAGCTTCGATTTCCGCGTATCCGGTCGAGGCGGCAAGGGCATCAAGGCGATGGATCAATCGAAAATCGCCGAAATTGGCGAGCTTGTTGGCGCATTCCCGGTCGAAGCAAGCGATCAGATCATGTTGGTTTCAGATGGCGGGCAACTTATCCGCGTTCCTGTCGATGGCATACGCTTTGCAAGCCGCGCCACAAAAGGAGTCACCGTTTTCAAAACCGCTAAAGGAGAAAAGGTAGTCTCCGTCGAGCGCATCAGCGAAGTTGATGAAGAAGACGAGGACGTTGACGAGGCTAACGAAGGTGAAGAAAACAATGAAGGCGGTGATACAGAGGTATAGGTTCTAAATTCACAGATTAAGTTTTTGAGTTTTCATCGGGGCAGGAAAATGGCTTTTGGCCCATGTTCCTGCTGGCCTAAAATTTTGCATCATTAAAGCTTGTCTCTTAAAAGCGGCACCGATTTTAGAAATAAAGACACGCGAATACGAATAGATAAAGCATATTGAGTGAATGCCAATAAACGCGGTATGCTTTACGCCCGCATACGACAAAGTGCTCGTAAGGAATTTAAATCCCGAATCTTGGATTCGTCCTCAAGGTCATAAACAGTAGCGATTGCAAGGCTGGCACCAACAATTGTAAATATGCCCACAAAAATCATTGATCTATTCCTTTCACTTGAAACTTATTTAGGAATAAATTTCTAATTTTAAAGGTCAATTCACCATCTGGCGCTCAAGTTTTTGTGTGTGGATTTTTCACTATGAATTGCAACAGCCGTTGCAGCCAGCATAACAACGGCCATGGTCAACGAGTAGAGTATGATCAGCATTACAATTCCCCTTAAGTGATTAGTTATACTCATGGGAAGATAGAGAATGTCAGCTGAACCACGGCTTGATACTCTGTTCATTTTGAATTCAGGAACCAGGCTCTAGGGTCAGGGCCCATTAATGCCATCCATTCTGCGCAATTCAGTTTGCCTGCTGAACAGAAGGAATATCACAGGTAATATCAATATTATCAAGATATTACGACGTATTCAGCAGGCAATCTGGTCGCGCCCAAAGGGTTTGGAAGAAAGCATTCGCCTAATCGCAACAAATGCTCGAAAAGATCCCGATCTGCCCTTGCGCTTTGTTACAACTATTCAAATACTTCTTTCCAAACAGAATTGTGTGAGATTAATGGGTCCTGACCCTAACCATTTTGTTTGGCGGCAAGCGCCTCATCCCAATAGGTTGCTTCGATTTTGTGACCATCAAGATCGAGAACAAAACAACCGTAATAGGGTTCACCATAGTGAGGCCGCGGGCCGGGCTCGCCATCACCGGCGGCGCCAGCCGCAATTGCTGCATCAAAAAAAGCATGAACCGCATCTTTGCTTTCTGCAACAAACCCAAAGTGAACACCGTTAGCTGTTTCAGCTTTGCCACCATCAGCCGGTTCCTGCAGCCAGAACTCCGGATATTCTTTCCCGTATGCAATTGCGCCGGGAAATTCAAAGACTCTCTTGGCGCCGATGGTCGATAGCACAACATCATAAAACTTGCTGGCCTCATTAAACTTGTTTGTTCCGATAGATACATGAGACATGATATTGGGATTATTCATGGCCGCGCTCCTTTGTTTATGTTATGTTCTTATATATGCCTATTGCCAAATGCCTGTCCAGTCGATAATTGCTAAATATAGAGAAAACATATACGGCTTCAAAAATGAGCAAACGTGTCGGCCTTTACCCAGGCTCCTTTGACCCAATTACCAATGGTCACATTGATATACTCCAACAGTCCCTTGCGATTGCTGACAAGATCATTATTGCGATCGGCGTACACCCGGGGAAAATTCCTCTTTTCACATTTGAAGAGCGGGAGGATATGATCACCCGGACAATCAAAGACTGGGATAATCAGGCGAGTGAACGGGTTCAGGTAATTTCGTTTGATAATCTGGTGGTCGATGCGGCGCGAAAACATTCGGCAAGTTTTATGATACGCGGCCTGCGCGATGGCACTGATCTCGATTATGAAATGCAACTGGCCGGCATGAATGGCGCAATGGCGCCGGAAATTGGAACCATATATTTTCCGGCATCACCAGAAGTGCGCCCGATAACAGCTACATTGGTGCGGCAAATTGCCAAACTAAATGGTGACATCTCCCACTTTACGCCCAAATTTGTAGTTCAAAAGCTGACAGAGAAATTTAATCAACAATAAAATTTGGAGTTTTGAATGAAACATCTACAAACAACCATCCTGGCAATCGTATTTTCAATCTTTGCATTGACAACATCAGTTTTGTCGGCAGATCTGGAAAATACTCTATATATGGATGTGAAGGCCGGTCGCGTAACCATTAAACTAAGACCAGACCTTGCACCCAACCATGTGGCCCAAATCAAGAAGCTAACCCGAGAAGGCTTCTATGACGGCATCGTATTTCATCGGGTTATTCCAGGCTTCATGGCACAAACAGGAGATCCAACAGGCACGGGCACAGGTGGTTCAAAATATCCTGATTTGAAAGCAGAGTTCACCGATACCAATTTTGCTCGCGGTGTATTGGGCATGGCCCGCTCACAAAACCCGGATAGCGCCAATTCCCAGTTTTTCATTATGTTTGATGAAGGGGCTTTCTTGAATGGTCAGTATACTGTATTTGGCGAGGTTACGGATGGCATGGAACATATTGATGCGATCAAAAAGGGATCGAAAGCAAACAACGGGCAAGTAGATAACCCGGACAAAATGATTAAGCTGCAAGTCGCAGCCGATGCACAATAGTAAAGGAATATACTGTGGCAAATTATGATAATCCTGAAAACATTCTCCTGATGGAGACCAGCCAGGGCGATGTGGTCATCGAACTATTGCCGGATCTAGCGCCGCAACACGTGGCACGCATTAAAGAGCTTGCACGTGAAGGCTTCTACGATGGAGTAGTATTCCATCGCGTCATTGACGGCTTTATGGCACAGGGCGGCGACCCAACAGGCACCGGCATGGGCGGTTCTGAAAAACCGGACCTACCGGCCGAGTTTAATGCAGAACCCCACGTTCGTGGAATTTGCTCTATGGCCCGTTCGCAAAATCCAAACAGCGCAAATTCACAATTCTTTATCGTGTTTGGTGATTCAGGCTTTTTGGATAATCAATATACTGTTTGGGGGCGTGTTATCGAAGGCATGGATAATGTCGATAAATTCAAACGTGGCGAACCTGCACAGGGACCGGACAAAATGATTTCGGTCAAAGTTGCCGCCGATATTTCGGGCGATAAACCTGCAGATGATGCTGCCAAAGGCGATGCGTAAGCAAATATAATTGCCAAACCGGCAATGATGACAGATTGCGGGTTCTGATAATTTCAGAGCCCGCATTTTCTTATTAAGGCTTTAAAATGCGCGTTGATGAATTTGATTTCCACCTTCCCAATGAGCGGATAGCTTTGCGGCCTGCCGTGCCACGCGATGCTTCACGCATGCTGGTCGTTGGCAAGGAAGGTAAAGGCGAGCTGGCAGATGCATCATTCAACCAGTTGGATCAATTTCTACGGCCTGGTGACGCCCTGGTATTCAACGATACCAAGGTCATTCCAGCCCAGTTGGAAGGCTATCGCTTGCGGATTATTGATGGAATCGAACACCGTGCAAAAGCGTCAATCACGCTGCACATGAAAGTAGATGAGCGAACCTGGCTCGGTTTTGCCAAGGGTTCAAAAAAGCTTTCCGCTGGCGATCGATTATACTTTGAACCCGCAGAGAGCAGTTTTTCACCGCTCAAAGGCTCAATCATATCCAAAGGTGAGGGAGGGGAGGTGAAAATCGAGTTTGATCGCGCTGGAGCAGAGCTTGACGCGGCCTTCGCGATGGTCGGACACATTCCTTTGCCGCCCTATATCTCCGCACAGCGCCCGGAAGATGCGCGCGACCACGAGGATTATCAAACCATATATGCCGATAAAAAAGGCGCCGTTGCTGCCCCAACAGCGGGGTTACATTTCACCCCTGCGATAATGGCGCGACTTCGTGCGCGCGACATATCCAGCCATTACGTGACGCTGCATGTGGGGGCAGGCACATTCCTGCCGGTGAAGGTCGATGATACAAAAGACCATAAAATGCATTTTGAACGCGGCTATGTAAGCAATGATACCGCAGAGGCTTTAAACAAGGTTCGCGCTAATGGCGGCAGAATAGTCAGCGTTGGCACAACATCTTTGCGGCTGTTGGAAAGTGCCGTCGGTGATGACAATCAGATTAATGGATGGGAAGGGGCGACTGATATATTTATCACGCCCGGATATAGCTTTAAGGCAATTGATGCACTGTTAACGAACTTTCACCTGCCACGATCAACATTGTTTATGTTGGTCAGCGCTTTTGCCGGTTCAAAAACCATGCGCAAAGCCTATGAGCATGCTATTCAGCAAAAATACAGATTTTATTCCTATGGCGACACATCGCTGCTTTTCCCGGGAAAACCATGACCAGTGAAAATTTTGAATTTAAAGTACATGCGCGTGATGGCAAGGCCCGACGCGGCACCATCGCCATGCCACGCGGTAATGTGGAAACGCCTGCTTTTATGCCGGTTGGTACGGCCGGCACGGTCAAGGCCATGTATATGGACCAGGTACGCGATCTTGGCGCTGATATTATTTTGGGGAACACCTATCATCTGATGCTGAGGCCCGGTGCTGAACGGGTGGCGAAAATGGGTGGACTACATGAATTTGCCCGCTGGCCATATCCGATTTTAACTGATTCCGGTGGCTTTCAAGTGATGTCACTGGCCGCATTGCGCAAGATGAGCGAGCAGGGGGTAACATTCAAATCTCACATAGATGGCACTTCCTATGAACTGACACCGGAGCGTTCGATTGAAATACAGGCGCTGCTGGACTCTGATATTCAAATGCAGCTGGATGAATGCATCGCTCTACCGGCAGAA
>Ga0256839_1002760_pt1 | contig 19098 bp, 11 predicted proteins | sample 354166metaG_FD_185968 | JGI IMG/M metagenome (GOLD analysis project Ga0256839, IMG submission 185968) | Hydrothermal vent microbial communities from Mid Atlantic Ridge, Atlantic Ocean - 354-166 | ecosystem: Environmental > Aquatic > Marine > Hydrothermal vents | place: Atlantic Ocean: Mid... | reverse complement strand
CAAAGCGGCACGGGAGTGCCGCACTCCAAAAAGCCAAAGCGGCACGGGAGTGCCGCACTCCAAAAAGCCAAAGCGGCACAGGAGGGCCGCACTCCAAAGAACCAAAGCGGCACAGGAGTGCCGCACTCCAAAAAGCCAAAGCGGCACGGGAGTGCCGCACTCCAAAGAGCCAAAGCGGCACGGGAGTGCCGCACTCCAAAAAACCAAAGCGGCACGGGAGTGCCGCACTCCAAAAAGCCAAAGCGGCACGGGAGTGCCGCACTCCAAAGAGCCAAAGCGGCACAGGGGTGCCGCGCTCCAAAGAGCTAAAGCGGCACAGGGGTCCCGCGGTCCAAAGAAGAAACCACGAAAACCTTTACCCGGCTTGGGGGTCGCGTTCGGCGCTGATCCGCGTATGCCCCGCCGAAGTGGGTAGTCGCCCAAAATGACACCTGGGTGGGGATGGATGCGGTGGATCCGTGTGGAGGAACGGCACCAGGAGGGCACACGTGCGCTGTGTTGCCCCCTGCTGTGATCGCACGAATTGCCGGGCACGCTCACCCATGGCATGCCTGAGCTGTGCATCGCTGAGGAACTGGCGGATCACGTCTACGAGCTCCTCGAAGCGATGCACCAGCCGAGCGGCGCCGCGTTCGACGAGAGCCGTCGCTGCGTCGCGATAGTTCCAAATGCACGGCCCGAAGCACGTGGGGACTCCGTAGGCCGCCGGTTCGAGCATGCTCTGGCCCCCTCGGGGGGCGAAGCTGCCGCCGACAAACCCCACGTCTGCCAGCCCCCAAACATGGACCAATTCGCCGAGGGTGTCGACCACAATCACGCGATCCTTTGCGGACGCGGGAGCATCGTCGCAAAGAGCAGATCGCCGTACGACCCGGCTTTGAAGCAGATCCTCCGTCAGCTTCACCACCTTGTCAAACCGCTCCGGGTGCCGGGGTACGAGAATGAGCCGCAACTCGGGGTAGCTCCGCCGCAACTCCGCATAGGCCCGGAGGACGTACTCTTCCTCCGGTTCGCTCGTGCTCCCGGCCACCCAGACCGTTTCTTCCGGTGCGATCCCGAACAGTCGGCGCAGCCGGCGAGTCTCCGGGTTGTCGCGATCGAGCTGAAGGCCGTCGAACTTGAGCGAACCGGTCACGACCACGCGTCGCGGGTCCGCTCCCAGGGCGAGGAACCGTTCCGCGTACGTCTCGTTCTGCGCAGCGATCAGCTCCAGTCTGGCGAACAGGTAGCGGGCAAGTCGCCGCATGCCCCGGTAACGCCGGAAGCTGCGATCGCTGAGCCGTGCGTTCACGAGCACCACGGGCACGGAGGCGGCCCGAGCAGCACAGAGCAGATTCGGCCAGAGTTCCGCTTCCGCAAGCACCACCAGGCGGGGCCTAAGGTTGCGCAAGGCGCGGCGCATGGCCCAACTCAAATCGAGCGGGAAGTAATACGAAGGAAGTTGGGGGAACTTGCGCTCCGCAACAGACTTGCCGGTTGACGTGGTGGTCGTGAGTACCGGAGAACAGTGGACCGCCTTCCGCAGCTCCATCCCGAGACGGCCGACGATGCCCACTTCGCCCACACTAACACCGTGAAGCCAGACGGTGGGTGCTTCGGCGTGCGGAGCAGCGTCGGGTACTGTTGTGCCCAAGAACCGCCCAACGGGCTGGGGGAATGGTTTCCGAGCCAGCGCGCAGCGGAGTCCGTAAAGGGGGCCAATTACCAGCCCGCCGCTCAAGTAGAGGAGGTCCCACCCGGTTGGCATCGTGCCAGCTCCGTCCTGTCCCACGACGCACCACACGCCAGACCCTGCTCTTCTATGGCGGATACGCTCGATCCTGTGAAGTGCAAACGCCCGGTAGCCCCACGCCGGAGCCCGCTGGTTGATGTCTCGCCCGAGACGCGTGCCGTGGCTGTGGACTGCAGACGGCAACGCCGACTCATCCACCGGAGCGGCTGGCCTCCCCCCTTCTCACCGGTGTCCCCGCTAGTGCCTCCCCAGGTGCGGCATGGGTAACCTATCCGGGGAAGAGGCGCTCGCGCGGCGGCCTCATGGTCCACTTCCCATCGTTTCCCCGGGCTATGAGGTGATCGCGCCAGACCTGCACTCAGCGTGACTCTTCGGGCTCCCGGGATTCGAACAGAGGGCGAACCCCTTCGGCGATCTCCATCAGCCGACGGCGGTCCTCCTCCAGACAGTAGCGTCGCCGGATCAGTTCGCCGGCTACACGTTCGTACCGTTTCAGGTACTCCTCAAATCCACCGGGGTAGAGACTTTCCAGGGACGGCCGAGGATCGCCACGGCGTCGGCGTTCCTGCTCCGTGGCAGGTAAGGGGATGTAGCCCCCTGTGAGACTGAGGAGTTCGTTTTCGGCACCAATTGAGCGGTGTCGCAAGTTCCAACCGGTGTAGGTGGCAACGGGTACGGCAACGGAGGGCATGTCGAGCATCCCGAGCTCGTTGTTGTCAGGCCCGTAGCGAGGCACCAACACGGTGTACGTGCCCCTGGATCGAGGCGGATGGATCGTGATGATCCGTTCCGTACGGAAGCGAGGCCCAAAGTCCCAGGCCTCGGGTTGCTGGATGACTTCCGGATAGCGAACGCCCGGCAGCGGCCGCCACCCGCTCTGGTGCTGGCGCCAACCCGTCAGTGTGCCCTCTCGGAGGGTGGGATAGACACTCGCCGGAGGATCACGCTGGTCCAGAACCCAATCGGTCAGGGCGCGGAGGAGAGCCCGGCAGATGGGACGGTAATCGGTGGGGTTGCGGCGGAGGGTTCCGCGTTTCCACGCCGCAGGGGGCCGTCCGTTGCCTGGCCCATGCTGCGCCCCTCCCAATGCGTAGATCCGCACGTTCTCGGGCAGAGCCAGATCCCGCTTGCCGAGCGGATCGGTGTGGACAAGCGAGCCGCTTCGGTGCCAGTATTCGGCAGAGGTTTGGACGTGGAAGATTTTCGGGACCACGTTGCGCTCAATGGCTCGCCGCAGGATGGAGTCTCGTTCGCCACTGAATGGATCGACCTGGAATGCGTAGGAAAATGGAAAGATGTCCACGGGAAAGCTATGGTTGTCGTGCTGGCCAGCGTGCCGTGTGGGGGAAGCAAACCGGTGGTTGAAGAACCCGAGGCCCGCGCCGGCGATATGGATGAACATTCCGTCGAAGACACGTCGCCCCGACTCATCCTCGTTGAAGCCGTCGTACAGGAAGAAGCGGAGCAGACGGCCTGACTGGGAGGCCCCAAACGCCAGCGTAGCCCGAACGGCCGACCGCCCCAACTTCTTATCCCAAAGGGGGTTGTCCGGGCGATTCTCGTTTCGCAGCATCGAAACCAGATCGCGGATACCGGCCAGACCAACCCCTTGCACGACCGGGTCCTGAGCCTCGTAGATGAGTTCGTAGATGTAGCCGGGCTGGATACCGCCCGACACCTCGATCTCCACCAGCGGGAGTACCGACCGGAACCCGTCTTGCTCGATTTCGCGAACGTGCAATCGCCATTGGTTGCGCGGGATGAGTACCCTGGGGTCGCGCTCGCGCAGCCGCCAGGTGAGCGTGGCCCAGGCAAGCCCGGTCGTTGTTGGCCTGTAGGCCCCCATGTTCGCCCAATGGGTCACCTGCATCCGCTTCCGCTCCGTATCGCTCACGAACTCCTGGCGGACGAGCCCGCGGATCGGTCCGTCTTTCCCCCTGGCAACCGGCGCCTCCAACAGAAGCCGATCGTTACCGGGCAGCACCTCCGCGATCCAGCCCGACCAGAGCAAGATGTAGCCATGCCGGAAGAGGAAGTCCGGGTTACCTCCGTTGAACATACCAAGGGCTAGCCGATTGCCACGGTTGTTCACCTCATAGAGGAGCACTCCGTTCGCTCGATCGAGCCGCTCGGGCACGAGCAAGTCGAACTGCGCGCGGAAGTGTACCTTGCCGTCTTTTTGTCGCGGGGCGAGCGAGAGGTCCACGATGCTCCGGTTCACCGGCAAGCCTGGATCGAGAGCGAATTCGACCCAACCGCGCAGTCGCCGGTAGCGTCCCACATCACCGAAGCTCTTACCGTTGGCATACACATCTTCTCTTTCCACCGAAAGCCGGCGCACTTCGCCATACGTGGCGGTTCGCAATGCCGCAAGGAGAACGGCAGCGCTACCAAACAGCACCAGAAGCATGCGTCTCATCGGCAACAGGCCCTCATGGTCGGCCCCCAATGTCGTGCCCCGGCCGAGGGGGAGCGTGGCCATTGCTCTCATGATAGCTGGGGCCCGCGCCGGTGGCGTGGTCGAAGCGGTGAACGGCTCGCGCCGGGCCGGTGCGGGTAAGCTGGCTCGGCCCTCGCCGGATGCGGGGGGTAGCGGACGAGTCTGCCGACGGCCCCTGAGGGAAGGCTCGAGCCGATCCTAGAAAAGGGGGTAGAAGAATCCACCGGAGGCGTGCGCGACCGGGTCCCACCCCAGAACAGCCCCCATCACAGGGCCGGCGGAGCCGCCGTTTGCGGCTCATCGTATTGCACGGAAGAGCCGATTTCTGGGCCGAGGTCTAGCAGGGGGATGGATTAAGCTGCGCCGGCCTTTCGCAAGCAGCAGTTCTTGTACTTGCGGCCGCTGCCGCATGGGCACGGTGCGTTTCGGCCCACCTTCTTACCGCGTCGTCGGATCGGTTCACGGCGACCGTCGCCGTCGCCGGAGCCCGACGCAGCGGCACTCACCACTTGTTGTTCTGCGTGCGTCTGCTCCGAGCTGGTTGCGAGAAAGCTTTCGCGGCTCTCGACAGCCCGCTGCAGGGAGCGGGTGATGGCGCGCTGAGCCAACTGGTGGGAAGGCCCGCCGACGGGTTGCATGCGGAACAGGCTATCGGTCACCTTGGCTTCGATACCCCGCCACATTTCGCGGAATAAGGCCATCCCCTCGCGCTTGTACTCCGCCTTGGGGTCGACCTGAGCGTAGCCGCGGAGGCCGATGGAATGGCGCAGGTGGTCCATGACGTAGAGGTGGTCCTTCCACGAGGTGTCCAGGTAATCAAGCAGGACAAGACGTTCGGCGTCGCGCAGCTCTGGTCGGAAGCGATCATCGAAGGCGAGCCAGGCCCGCCGCCGGAACTGTTCTGGATCGGATGCGGCCAGCAGTGCGGCGTCCAGGCTGACGCCGAACTCCTCCTTCGCCCACTCCACGAACTCGTCCACCTCTTCCGGCTGGATCCCGAGCTCGGTCACGCTGGGGTAGCGCATGCGGGGATCGTAGGGTTCGTCACCGAGCCAGCGATCGCCCACGGGAGCCAAAACCTGCTCGATCCGTGCGCGGAACTTCTCCTCCCCCTCGATACTTGGGTGGAACTGTCGTGAGATCGTTTCGATTTGCGCAAGCAGTTCCGTTCGCGGAGCGGCGCGTACTTCGTCCTCGTTGAGGTTCACCCCGAACCGAAGTTTGACCCACTCCATCAGCCCCAGACGGGCCACTTCTCGATCGACCTGCTGTGCTCGTTCGGGGAGGAAGACCATCTCGGCGTAGAGGACCGGGAAATGCACTTCCTGTTCGTAGTAGCGTCGGCGGACGAGCTGCTTAACGTATTCGCGGAGCTGTTCGGCATCGCCTTTGGGCAGCTCGGTGAGATCCACGGTGATGGCCAGTTTGGAGGAGAGCCAGTCGGCCAGGGCCTGCAAAGACCAGTCTGGCGCCAGGAACGGCGCCGCGGGACTCAGGTCCGTGGCATTGATGACCTCGCGCGCCTTGTTGAGCAACCAGGTTTCGATCTGGTCCCGCCCCACAGCCTTCAGGTCGCGATCCTTCAGCCTCAGCCCCCACTTTGTGTTCGCCCAGTTGGCCAGGGCTCCCCAGTTCCATTCGCTCTGGTCATCTACATCGAGGGGCAGATTCTCTTCGACAGCGTCGTGGATGGCGACTTCCGCCTGCTCAATCGCGATCTCGCGAGCGAGCTCTTCGGCCTGTTCGAACGGCATGTCGACGAAGTCGCGAGCCTCGAGTCGTGCCCCAAGTCGACGGCCCACCCATTCCGCGAAGCATTCGGGACCGTACTTGGTGTCGCAGAACCGCTCGATCGCCTGGTCGATCTGAGCGTCGAACATCTCCAGGACGAGATCCTTGGTGCGCGCGTCGTAGAGCAGGTTTTGTCGGAAGCCATAGACGCGCTTGCGCTGGGTGTCCATGACCTCGTCGTATTCGAGCAAGTGCTTGCGGATGTCGAAGTTCCGCTCTTCGACCTTGCGCTGCGCCGCCTCGATTCGCCGCGACACCCACTTACTCTCGAGGGCTTCCCCCTCTTCCATACCGAGCTTCGTCAGCATTCGCTTCAGGCTCTCCCCGCCGAACAGGCGAAGCAGCTCGTCTTCGAACGAGAGGAAGAAGCGGCTCGAGCCGGGGTCGCCCTGTCGGCCGGCGCGGCCGCGGAGCTGGTTGTCGATGCGCCGAGCCTCGTGCCGTTCGGTTCCGATCACGTGCAACCCACCGAGAGCGGCAACTTCGCGGCCCTCCTCACGCATCCGCTCACGCGCCTCGACCTCCTCCACCTTCTTCTTCCACACATCCGGGGGCACATCCAGGCGGCTTGCGTACTGGCTCTTCAGTTCCACCCAGGCCATGTACTCGGGGTTGCCGCCCAGGATAATGTCGGTTCCTCGCCCAGCCATGTTCGTGGCGATCGTAACCGCCCCCTTGCGACCCGCCTGAGCGATGATCTCCGCTTCTTTCTCGTGGTACTTGGCGTTGAGCACCTGATGCGGAATGCCTCGCTTGCTGAGCATTCGGGAGAGGCGTTCGGAGTTCTCGATGGAGGTGGTGCCCACCAGAATCGGACGTCCCTGGCGGTGAACCTCCTCGATCTCGCGCACCACCGCCTCCCACTTCTCCTTCTGCGTGCGGAACACCAGATCGGGATACTCGATGCGGCGTAGCGGCCGGTTGGTGGGAATGGCCACCACGTCCAGCCCGTAGATCTTGTAGAACTCGGCCGCCTCGGTCATCGCCGTACCGGTCATGCCCGCCAACTTCCGGTACAGCTTGAAAAAGTTCTGGATGGTGATCGTGGCAAGCGTCTGATTCTCTTCCTTGATCCGCACCCGTTCCTTCGCTTCCACTGCCTGGTGTAGGCCGTCGGACCATTGACGCCCCTTCATCAGCCGCCCGGTGAATTCATCCACGATGATGACCTGGCCATCGAGCACGACGTAGTCCTTGTCGCGCTTGTACAGATGGTGGGCCTTCAACGCGTTGTCAATCAGATGGGGCCATTCCATATTGCCCGGCGTGTAGAACGACTCCACACCGGCCAGCTTTTCCGCGTACCGAATCCCCTCTTCGGTCAGCACCACTTGCCGTTCTTTCTCCTTCACTTCGAAATGCTTACCACGCACGAGCTGGCGGGCGATCTGGTCAGCACGGTAGTACTTAGCCACGTCATCGTGGGCGGGTCCGGAGATGATCAGCGGCGTCCGCGCCTCGTCGATAAGGATGTTGTCCACCTCGTCAATGATCGCGTAGTTCAACCCGCGCTGGACCTGCTGCAGCCGGACGGGGTAGCGATCATCCCCCCGCCGCGCCGGCTTCATATTGTCGCGAAGATAATCGAACCCGAATTCGCTGTTGGTGCCGTACGTGATGTCGCAATCATACGCCTTGATCCGGGACTCGGGCCCCATCGTCTCTTCCATGTGCGACTGAATGTAGCCGACGGTCACGCCGAGCATCTTGTAGACCGGAGCCATCCATTCGGCGTCGCGGCGGGCAAGGTAGTCGTTCACGGTCACGATGTGCACGCCTTGCCCCGTGAGGGCGTTCAAGTAGGCCGGCAATGTGGCCACCAGGGTCTTCCCTTCCCCCGTTGCCATCTCGGCGATCTTTCCCTGGTGAAGGACAATCCCCCCCATCAACTGGACGTCGAAGTGCGCCATGAAGGGGATCTTCTTCCCGGTGAACGGATCGTCGACCCACTTCCCCTTACCCAGAGCGCGGTGCGACGCCTCGCGGACCGCTGCAAACGCCTCGGGCAGCAGATCGTCGAGCGTCTCCCCCTGGCGCAGTCGCCGCCGAAAGTCGTCGGTCAGCTCGCGGAGCTGACGGTCCGAGAGCTCACGGAACTTTGGAGCCAACGCGTTGATGCGATCGACAATGGGCTGCAGCCTACGCAGCTCCCGCTCGTTCGACGTGCCCAGCAGTCGGGCCAGGCCGCGGCCGAACAGGTCGGCCGCCTTCGCAGCCCAGTCACATATTGCGTCCCAAACTTCAACCAGTTCCATCGTCAGCACCTCTTAAGCGGCACAGTGCAGCAGCACCCCGCTTCCCCTACCCCAGTCTATACACCTGTCCAGTATGCGGATGGCCCACCTATTTGGACCTCGGCGAGACCGCCCGGTTCGCAGTCCAACTGACGGGAAATACCCGCCTTCTCGCCAATTCCCCGCGGGCATGCGACAAGCCGCTGCGCCGGCGACTCTACCGTGTGCCCGAACCGGCGTCAACGTACGCTCAAACCGCGCCAGCATCGATCCCCTCGGCAGACGCGATCTCGGCAACACGTGAGCTGCTCGAGCCGGACGCACCCGGAGCCCCTTCCGCTATTATCCATGGTGTGACAACAAAACCGCCTCGGCCGGAGAAACGAGGAGAGGAAACCATGGACCGTCGAGAGTTCCTGTACAGCGGGTTTGCTGGGCTGGCCCTGCCGCTGTCGGGCGTGTTTGTCGGCCACCGCACCAAGCCCAAGCGAGTGGTCCAGATCGGTTGTGGCTGGTACGGTAAGACCGTCCTGCTCCGCTTGCTGCAAGTCGCTCCGGTCCAAATCGTCGGTCTGTGCGACGTCGACCGGCGGATGCTGGAGGGGGCGGCCGACATCGTCTCAAAGCGGCTCAAAACCGACAAGCGCCCCCCGCTCTATACCGACTTCCGCACCATGCTCCAGGAACAGGAGCCGGATATTGCGATCGTGAGCACGCCCGACCACTGGCACTGTCTGGCTGCGATCGCGGCAATGAAGCACGGAGCAGACGTGTACGTGGAGAAGCCGATCAGCCGCGACGTACTGGAAGGGCGGAGCATGGTGGCCGCCGCCCGGAAATACGGTCGGGTCGTCCAGGTCAATACGCAACGTCGAAGCACGCCGCACATCGTCGAAGCGCGCGATCGCGTCCTGCGCGAGGGGCTGCTCGGGAAGGTAGGACACGTCGAGGTCTATTGCTACTACCACATGCGTTACCGGGGCAATCCACCTGATCAAACCCCGCCGGACTGGATCGACTGGGACATGTGGTGCGGTCCTGCTCCCTTCCGTCCGTACAACCCGGCTCTACACCCGCGCCGGTGGCGTTCCTTTGGCGAGTATTGCAACGGCATCGTTGGGGACATGTGCATCCACATGTTGGACATGGTCCGATGGATGCTCGACCTGGGCTGGCCAAGGCGGATCTCCTCATCAGGGGGAATCTACGTGGAGAAGAACAGTATCGCCAACGTGCCGGACACGCAAACGGCCGTCTTCGAATACGACGACCTCACGGTCGTCTGGCAGCACCGCACATGGGGCAGTCCGATCGACCCCGACTATCCCTGGGCCGCCACTTTCTATGGCGAGAAAGGAACGCTGAAGGTCAGCGTCCATCGCTACGACTTTATCCCCCGAGGCCGAGGTAAGCCAATCCACGGCGACGTGGTCTACGAGCTGGACCAGTATCCCGAGGATCGGACCGAGCCGGACCTCGAGCGACATGTGGCCCCCGCAATTCGCCGACACCTCCGCAACTTCCTCGACTGTGTGGAGAGCCGGCAAAAGCCCGTGGCCGACATCGAGCAGGGCCATATCTCGTCGGCCTGCTGCATTCTGGCCAACGAGGCGGTCGAACACGGCCTCACCCTCGAGCTCGATCCCCACAGCGGGCGCATCGTCAATGTGGAAGACGAAGAGCCCATCATCAAGCGACCGTACCGCAAGCCGTGGGTGCATCCGACTCCGGAGGCGGTCTAGCCGAGCCGAGTAGGCGGTCGGAAAGGCCGCCCAACCGTCACAGCCGTCACCCGGGCGCAACTATGCAGGCGAACGGCTTCGGAACGGATTCGGAAACGAGCCAGACAAGCCGCTACCCCTGTCGGGAAGGCGGTCGCGTGGCAGGCTACCGTGAGTGCCCGTAGTCGCGGTCTGCCATGCGGCCGCCTTTGCTTTGTGGGGGGGCGGCGTGTGAACGACATGTCAAGCGTCGAGCACATCCCCGGTGTTCCATTCCGTGGCTCCTGCGGGTATCATCGGAGAGATCTTGCCCATGGAGCGATCGGACGAGAGCACGCGCGGAGGAGCAAGATGGCGGTGAAACAGTGGGTGTTGCTGGACGCCGAGAACTACACGTGGACGGGGACGGTGGAGATCAGCGGGCAGGAGCTGGGGCTATCCGGGGCGGCGGCGAAAATCCACGTCAAGAAGCATACGCTTGCTGGGGGGCCGGGAGCAGGGGTCGACCTTGTCGAAGTCTCGAACGGTGCCCTCTCCTTCACGGTCATCCCCACGCGAGGGATGGGCATCTGGCGTGGCGACTACAAGGGGATCTTTTTGGGCTGGAAGAGCCCGGTACGTGGTCCGGTGAACCCGGCGTTTGTGGAGCTGAACGATCGGGGTGGACTGGGGTGGCTTGCGGGGTTCGATGAGTGGATGTGCCGCTGCGGGCTCGACTCCAACGGGGCTCCTGGCCCGGACGTGGTGCTGGACAACAACGGCAACCCCACCACCGTTCAGCTCACCCTGCACGGCAAGATCGCGAACACGCCGGCGTACTACGTCGCCGTCTCGATCGATGATTCGCCGCCGCACGAGATCGTCGTCGAAGGCCGGGTTGAAGAGACGATGATGTTTGGCCCGCACCTTGAGCTGGTCACACGCTACCGCACGCGTCCCGGAGCGAACTGGATCGTGATTGAAGACGTTGTGTGGAACCGACGAGCGGTGGAGGGTGAACTGGAACTCCTGTACCACTGTAACTTTGGCGCACCTGTGCTGGGCGAAGGCGCCCACCTGGCGCTGCCGATCAAGGAAATGGCACCGCGGGATGCACGAGCCACCGAGGGGGTGGACCACTTCAACACGTATCTGGGTCCGACGCCCGGCTACATCGAGCAGGTCTACTGGTATGTGCCCCTGGCCGATCCGCAAACGCACCAAACCGTTGCTCTGCTGCACAATGCGGCGGGCGACCTGGGCTGTGCGGTCCGCTGGGATGTGCGGCAGCTCCCGTATTTCACCCAGTGGAAGAATACGGCAGCGGAACAGGACGGCTACGTAACCGGTTTGGAGCCGGGAACGAACCTGCCGAACAACCGCAAGTTTGAGCGGGAAAAGGGCCGGGTCGTTCGGCTCGCTCCGGGCCAGAGCTATTGCGCCACGGTTCGGCTGGAGATCTACGATTCGGCGGACCTCGTACGAGGCGTTCAGCAAGAGATCGCAAAGATCCAGAGTCAGCAAGCGCCCGTTTTGCACCGCGAGCCGGTCCCGCAGTTTTCGCCCGTATAGCGGTCCGGGTTGGCGGTGCGGGTCCTGGTGGCTGCGTTCCGAAGGGCAGGACGTAGCTACAGAGCTCGTGCGCTCGCACTGCTCTTATGATTGAACGAACCGTCCTCGGAACCACCGGGCGCCGGATCGCGTCGAAGCGGTGGGTTGAGCGCACCGTCTTGAGCAAGCTGTTGTTAGCGGGGAAATCAGCAGAGCGTGATTGCAATCTACCATGTTTGAAACGCTTCAGAAGAGCCTCTCGGCAGCACTTCGCAAGCTACGTGGCACAGGGAAGCTCACCGAGTCGAACATTCGGGAGGGGTTGCGAGAGGTTCGCGCCGCTTTGCTGGAAGCCGACGTCCACTACCAGGTGGTCAACGATTTCTTGAGGCGGGTCACGGAGCGGGCCGTCGGACAGGAGGTTATTCGCTCGATCAATCCAGGCGAACAGATCGTCAAGATCGTCTACGACGAACTGGTCGCCACGATGGGGCCGGTGGATCACACGATCCACTGGGCGAAGAAGGGGCCGACGGTCATCATGCTGTGCGGCCTGCAGGGTAGCGGCAAGACCACGACCTGCGGGAAGCTCGCCCTGTACCTTCGCCGGCACAACCGGCGGCCAATGCTGGTAGCTGCTGACTTGCAGCGGCCGGCCGCAATCGAGCAGTTGCAGACCCTTGGCCAGCAGATCAATATTCCGGTCTATGTGGAGACCGATTCCACTCCGGTCCGCGTCTGTCAGCACGCCATCGATGCTGCGGAGGATCACCGGTGCGACACGTTGATCCTTGATACGGCTGGTCGGCTACACGTTGACCAGGAGCTTATGGACGAGCTGACGGAGATCGACAACAAGGTAGGCCCGCACGAAGTTTTCTTGGTTGTGGATGCCATGACCGGTCAGGTCGCCGTCGAGGTTGCCAAAGCGTTCAACGAAGCGCTGGAGTTGAACGGCGTGATCATGACGAAACTGGACGGCGACGCGCGCGGCGGTGCCGCTCTGTCGGTGAAGGCGGTGACGGGGGTGCCGATCAAGTTCATTGGTGTCGGCGAGAAGCTGGACCGTTTGGAGCTGTTCTATCCGGAGCGGATGGCCAGCCGGATTCTGGGTGGCGGCGACCTGATGACGCTGGTGGAAAAGGTCGCCGAGGCCCAGCGGCTCCAAAGTGAGGAGGAGCTTCGCAAACAGCAGCAACGACTCGCGAAGGGGCAAATCACTCTGGAAGATTTTCGCAAGGCCCTCGATCAACTGGACAAGATCGGCGGTGTCCGAGAACTGCTTCAGCTCATGCCGGGCGGCTCGGAGATGGCCGAGATGCTAGGGGACAACGAAGATTTCCGTCGGATACGGGGCATCATTGATTCGATGACCCCGGCCGAGCGGCGGAATCCCGCCATCATCGATGGAAGTCGCCGCCGCCGGATCGCACGCGGCAGCGGCACGGAGCCGGCCGAGGTGAGCCAGCTCATCAAAGCGTTCAACAGCGTGCGGCCGCTGATGAAGCAGATGGCGAACATGAGCATCCCCGGCCGCATCAAGGCTCTGGTTGGGCTTGGCGGGGCCAATGCCGTTCTGCCCCAGCTCTTCCGTGGTTCTCGGGGCAAGAAGGAGATCCTGCCTGCAACGAGCTACGAGGAACGGTTGGCCGAACGTCGGGCGCAGCGGCGGGAACGGAAGAAGCTGCGCAAGAAGCTGCGCAAGAAGAAGCGCCGCTGATCCGGCCGCCCGGTCGGGCTTGCCCCATCGCAGCCTACCCTCTATCCCTGTCCGTCGCCCTGCCTGCGGCAAGCTCCGCTATCGAAGCGTTTCCTCCCTGCGGGAGCTCCACGCACCTCCCCCGGCGGCGAACAACCTTGTCTGTAGCCGGGACTGGACGGAGAGATAGAATTGCAAACGAATTCTCCCTGGTGGATTGCGAGCAAGCGGTCTGGAGGAGGATCGACGTGGTTCGGATTCGTTTGAAGCGCATGGGGCGGCGGCACCGGCCGTTCTTCCGCATATGCGCCATGGACGCGCGTGCGCCGCGCGATGGTAAGTCAATCGAGGACCTCGGCTTCTACGACCCCATGGCGCCGGATGACGGCGAGAAGATTCGCGTGAACAAGGAGCGGGTGGAGTACTGGTTGCGCGTGGGTGCTCAGCCCACGGAGAAGACCCGGGTGCTGCTGAAGAAAGTCGGCGTCGCGTTCCCGGAGAAATCGAAGCGGAAGAAGCGGCGGAAGAAAGCGGCGTCTGCACCGTAAGTCGGTCCAAAGACCGCCATGCTCGCCAGACGGATCAGCCCTTAAACTGAGTCGATGCGATTTGATGTACTGACGTTATTCCCCGAGTTGTTCACGGGGTTCGTCAATGAGAGCATCGTGAAGCGAGCGATCGAGCGCGGGCTGATCGAGATCCACCTGTGGAACTTCCGGGAGTGGAGCAAGGACAAGCATCAAAAGGTGGATGACCGCCCGTATGGTGGCGGTTCCGGGATGGTCATCAAGCCTGAACCGGTGTTCGACGCCGTGGCCGACATTCAGGCAAAGGCGGCAACACCGGGGCGGCTCGTCCTGTTGACCCCTCAGGGGCGGCCTTTCACCCAAGAGTGGGCACGCGAGCTCGCTCAGGAGCGGCGGCTACTGCTACTGTGTGGCCGCTACGAGGGGTTTGACGAACGGGTGCGGTTGGGGCTGAACCCGACGGAGCTATCCGTTGGCGACTACGTGACATGTGGGGGGGAAGCCCCCGCGATGATTGTGATGGAAGCCGTGATGCGGCTGATTCCCGGCGTACTCGGGGACGAGTACAGTCCGGTGGAGGAATCGTTTGGGCTGTGGGGGCTGCTCGAGTATCCGCAGTACACCAGGCCGCGTGTCTACCGGGGCATGGCAGTCCCAGAGGTGCTGCTTTCCGGCGACCACGCCGCGATCGAGCGGTGGCGGCGTGAACAGGCCGTTTGGCGGACACTGCAGCGGCGGCCGGACCTGATCGAGCGGCTGCTCGCTGATCCGGAATGTCCCCAGGAGCTCCGCCGGTTGATCGAACGGGTGAAACGAGAGCAGAGTCGACGACAGAAGGAGTCGGGCCATGATACCGCGGGAAATACAGGTCGTTGAAGAGAAGTTCATGAAGAAGGAGCTTCCGCCCATTGAGGTGGGCGATTACGTGGACGTACATGTGCGCATCCTGGAGGGTGAAAAGGAACGGATTCAGGTGTTCAGCGGCGTGGTGATTGCCAAGCACGGAGGGGGCTTACGGGAAACGTTCACGGTGCGGCGGATTGTCCAGGGCGAGGGTGTAGAACGGACGTTTCCCATCCATTCACCGCGGATCGCAAAGGTTGAGATCAAACGGCGTGCCAAGGTACGAAGGGCCAAGCTTTACTACCTCCGCGACCGCGTGGGCAAGGCTGCTCGCCTGAAGGAGCGGCGGCATCGTCGCGAAGAGCTCCTTGCCATGCAAGGGAACGAGCAATCTTCTGAGGCTCCGGCCGAGTCTACCTCCCAGGAGGAGACGAGCTAATTCCGGGCCCAGTCAAAAAGCGAAAGCGTCACCGAGGCGAGCCGTGCTGTGCGGCTCGCCTTTTTTGGTTAGCTACCCCCACCGAGGCGGCGACAGGCCCAGAAGGGAGAGAATAGGGGTGTACCGTACGCTGATCGGCAAACTACGCTGGCGTCTCCGCTCGGCCAGGCTGGTGCGGCGGGTAGCGTCCGGGGAGATCGAACCTGGAGCAGCGGCCGAGCAGCTCGCCGCTCTCCATCTCGAACGACTCGGCTACCGGATCGTGGCGCGAAACTTCCAGTCCCGAGGGAGCGAGATTGATCTGATCGCGGTCGCGGGCGACGAACTTGTCTTTGTCGAGGTGAAGAGTCGGCGGCAGCCGGCGAAGGAACGCCCAGAGCGGAATGTTTCCCGACGCAAGCAAGCGAAGCTCCGGGCAGCGGCTCGGGCATACGTCGCTCAGCATGCCCTGTGCGACCCGCGCATCCAGATCCGCTTCGATGTGATCGCGATTCTCTGGCCCCAAAACGGGGGCGACTTCGAGCTGCGCCACATCCGCTCAGCCTTTGAAGTGTCCCCCCGCAATACGGAGCCGGCCTTGTAGCAACACGTACCGCCCCCGTGAACAGCCATCGCTCGCCTATGACCGAGCGGTTGTCGCCGTCGCTGCCAGGTCTTCCCCCTTCGCTATCGCGTTTCAGTAACTCTGTCGGCGATGTCGGTCGAAAGCGGCCGCCCCCGTATCAACAGCTCACCATCCGGAACTGATCTTGCTGCACGGCGCTATCGAATGGCTGCCAGTGGGCGACACGCCCACCAAGACGGTTGATTGGCGGTTTTGGGTTTGCCCCCCAGGACCGGCCGGAGAATCGGCGGCCCAGCTACGAAGCGACTGTCCCCTGGCGGCCCCCAGTAAACACTTGCGGGGTAGTCCTGCGGGGCCGGCCGGGAGTTTGTGCGAGCGTTCACGACGAACCGACGGCCTCGGCTGCCTCGACCACTCTGCCCTTGACCCGCCCGCGTTGCGCTTGGGCCAGCTTGTACAAGCGTTGCCCGGCAGGTGTCGGATAGTCTGCAGTGAGGCATGCGAAGCAGAGCTCGTCCGGTGGCAGATTGATCGCTCGTGGGATCGCCTCCAGCGGGAGGTAGCGCAGGCTATCGGCCCCAATCGCCCGGGCCATCCGCTTCAGCGTCTCCTCGTCCGGCTCGGTCCGATTACCCAGGAATTGGGGCGCAAACAGCTCGTCGAGCGTGGACATGTCAATTCCGTAGAAACAGGGCGCGACCACCGGAGGGCAAGCAACTCGGACATGCACCTCCCGTGCGCCCCCCCGCTTGCGAATACGATCGATCAGCACGCGCATGGTGGTTCCACGCACGATGGTGTCTTCGACCAGTAGTACCCGCTTGCCTGCCAGCACCTCCGGGACGGGCGTGTATTTCAACGCGGCACGCTGCACGCGGTCCTCGCCCTCGATGAATGTACGGCCCACATAGCGGTTTCGCAACAGTCCCTCGACAGAGGGGAGGCCCAGGGCGTGTGCCATGGCGTCGGCGGCGGGCTTAGCGGTATCGGGAACAGGAACGACAATCGTGTTCTCGTCGATATCCAGGGTCTCGCAGCGGGCCAGCTCGCGGCCAAGTTCCGCACGAACCTGATAAACGCTTCGCCCATCCAGGTTGCTCGCGGCGTTGGCGAAGTAGATCCACTCGAAAAAGCATCGGGCATGCCGAGGGCAGGAGGCAAACTGCTCAACCCGCATGCCGTTTTCGGAGCAAATGATCACCTGGCCCGGCTCAAGGTGGTGGATCTCCTCGAACCCCACCTGGCGAAGGGCCACGCTTTCGCTTGCTGCGGCGAACAGGCCATCCTGCTTGGCCCAGACCATGGGACGAAATCCCAGCGGATCGCGCACCACAGCAAGCTCACCGCTCGCATTCAAAAAGACCAGGCTGTACGCCCCGTCGAGTGTTGCGCTGAGATTTCGGAACACCTGCACCAGATCCGGCCGTCGGTCACCGCGCAGCTCATAGCTCAGCCGGTGAAGCAGGATCTCGGTGTCCGTGTCGCGGCTGAGATGGTAGTCCGTCTTCTGGAGCAGATCGTCGCGGAGTTGTAGATAGTTGGCCAGTTGGCCATTGAAAGCGAAGGCGAACCATTTCCACTTTCGGCCGTGTACCCGTTCGAAAGGTTGCGCGTACGCGACGTCATCCTTTCCGCAAGTGGCGTACCGCACGTGGCCGATCGCAGCCGTACCGGTTAACCGTCCCATGATGGCGGCGAATTTCGCCGCATGGTTCATGCGAAACGCTTCAATAACCGTCCCGACGTCTTTGTAGGTCCTGAGGAGCTGGCGGTGCTTGGGGGAAAAGCTGGTCATACCGGCAGCAAGTTGGCCCCGGTTCTGCATGTGCAACAACATGACGGGGATCAACTGGGTTATGCGTATGGGGTCCTCCTTGGGGACGAAGGAAGGCAGGCGCGAGCCCGGGAACCAGTAGACGGCTGCGACACCGCAGTGGTGGTGGATCTCGCTATGCACAGGCTATTCCCTAGAATCCGACCGGAAAGGCCAGTTCAACTGGTCAACCGCCAGCGGCGTGTGTGCGACCACAACTTTCACTGCATTGTAGCGGACCGTGTGCCACGGCTGCGAGCGACCGGCAACCCGTTGGGAGACAGCGCCATCGCCCGCCCGTTGGAACCGCTCCGCACGCGCCGCCCCAAGCCGCTAACGGTGGCTTCATTCGCGGCTAACGGATCCGTATCAGTCGGCTCGGTTCGCATCTACCGATCGTGCACGTTACCAGAACTCGGACTCTGCCCGCCGAACCGGCGCGCGACTGTCACGGGAAAACGGAGCGGTCGTACTAAATGAGCAACCAGGTGGGAGGCGTGGCGCCGAGTCCGCGGCTTCTGGGCGCGCCGGAACGGGTCAGGTGCGGGAGGTGCGGAAGGGCGTCCAACCGCGCCTGTCGGAGGAAGAGTGCATAGCCGGCCGCCGGATGCACCGTTCGCGTGTTTGGGTGGATAGCGATGGATCCCCAGGAGGCCGTCTGGCCCAACCGCGTGCCACCTTGTGGAAGCTAGAATCGGATTTGTGAGCGGATTGGTGATTGACAACCTTAAAGGGGGAAGAGATGCGTCCGCCTCACGTCAAGCGTCGCCGAGTGCGTGTCGGGCTGGTCGCCGTTTTGATTGTTGTTACCGTGCTGCTCGGTTCCGGTATCCATCTCCTCCACGCCTACCAGGTACGGCGCAACTCCGCCGCCTTCATCGAGCTAGCCAATCAGGCGGAAAAGGAAGGTGACCTGGCCAAATCGGCCGATTACCTGCGCCGTTACATTGCGTTGAATCCTGACGACATCGAGCAGCTTGCACGCTTGGAACTGATGCGTGCGGACCTTGCGGAGACGCCACGAGCCAAGTTGCAAGCCACCTTCCGCCTAGCCGCGGTACTGCGCAAGGCTCCGGATCGGCTCGATGTGCGACGCAAACGGGCCGAGCTACTGCTGGAGATCGGTCGTTACGCCGACGCCCTGGAACAGCTCCAGCACCTGCTCGAGGTGATGCCCGACGATCCGGAGCTGTACCGGATGCTGGCTCGTGCGCACGCTGGGCGGGCGGACTTCCCTGCGGCCGTGCTTGCCTATCGCAAGGCAATTGAGCTGGAGCCCGACGATTTCGACTCATACGAGCGGCTCATCGGCATCCTCCGCGATCGGCTCGAGCAACCCGATGAAGCGGAAAAGGCCGTTTCCGAAATGCTCACACGGCATCCCGAGCACCCCCGGGCCCTGGTGGTGGCAGCGCGCCACCATCAAGCTGTGGGCGAACTAGACGAGGCTCGGGCTCTCGTTGAACGCGGCTTGAAAATCGCACCGGACGACGCAGAACTGCTGAAGACCGGAGCCTCGGTAGCCATCGCACAGGAAGACTACGATGCGGCCCTGGAATACGCCCGTCGGGCGATCGAGCACGAGCCGACCGATCCGGCCCCCTATGTGCTGGCGGCTCAAGTGCTGGCGACACGGGAGGACCTGGAAGGGGCGATCGCCACACTCAGGCGTGGGCTGGACGCAACAGATCGGGACCCGACCGTGTTGGTCACCCTGGCGGAGTACCTGGCCACGAGCGGGCGCGAAGAAGAGGCATCCCGGCT
>Ga0256839_1002759_pt1 | contig 19124 bp, 16 predicted proteins | sample 354166metaG_FD_185968 | JGI IMG/M metagenome (GOLD analysis project Ga0256839, IMG submission 185968) | Hydrothermal vent microbial communities from Mid Atlantic Ridge, Atlantic Ocean - 354-166 | ecosystem: Environmental > Aquatic > Marine > Hydrothermal vents | place: Atlantic Ocean: Mid... | reverse complement strand
CCAATGTGGTTTGTGTGAATAGTCCCATTGAACACTTTACCCCCGAAGAAGAGGTGGATGTACTGGTACATGAATTTTTTGGGCAACTTTTGTATGATGAAGACCTATATGCCCTGGAACAATTAACCTTTCAGCCCCGGATTTTTTTACCAGATAAAGCAACGCTGGCTTATGGCGTCACCTCCATAGAAACCGTGGCTGACGAGACCATTACCCCGGAAGTGTTTGAGCTATTCAAAGGGGCGTTGGTGGCAGGTGTTTTTGATGAAGAGGGTTTGCCCTTGCAACAAGAAATCATCACCTGGGAACCTGATCACTTTGAACGCCAGGTAATTGTTTCCGTTCGCCAGCCTGGAGCGGTGCTATATTTGGGCATTCGTATTTATCATCAGGAAAAGATCATCTGTACTTCCGGTAAGTGTAGCAATTGGTCATATGTTTGGACTCCCATTGCTGGACGGGAATTTAAGCTGCAGTTTTTCTCTGGAGAACGGGGGAGTAAGGTACAGTTTCAGTGGTTGCGGTAAAAAATTTGGTGATGATGGTCACGTTTGGTCAAAAAAATTCAAAATATTGTCGATATATTTTGGTTGGGCTATTGACAAAATATGCCATTTTCCGTAACTTGGCATCTGTTCGCTCAAAACGCTGGGGCAGCTGGGAATGAAGCAAAAACGGCCAATGCTGGTTTATCTGGATCCGAATTCTTCACAAATTAAGAAATATACCATTTCTAAAACGAAGATATTTATATTCGGTACCCTGTTTCTAATATTTAGTGCATTTTTATTAAAATTGTCGGTGGATTTTATCATCCAATTCAGTCAAAATTCGGAAATTTCCCGCCTTCGTCATCATAACCAGTTGCTTCAAGCAGAATTGCAGCGGATGAGTGAAAAAGTAAATCATCTGGAAAACCGTTTAGCCACCATTCAAAGTTTGGATGATGAGATCCGTACCTACCTGGATTTACCTAAAATTAGTGAAGATGTGCGCCGCGTGGGTGTGGGTGGTGCGGAAGTCGATTTCACCAACCGATTGCCAGAAAGTTTGCCATTGCGGGATAACATTATCCAAAACTGGAATGTTATTGACCGCCTGGAACGGGAGTTAAAGCTGGAACAGCAAAGTTATCAGAAATTACTTACCACGGTTGAACGACGCGAAGACTCCCTGCGCTATTTGCCCGCTCTGAAACCAGTACGCAATGCCCGGTTAACCGATGGTTTTGGGAAACGCATTCATCCTATCTTCCGACGGTTACAATTCCATAAAGGAGTAGATCTGGCCTGTCCTTCCGGCACCCCAATTATAGCACCTGCCGATGGCTATGTTACCTTTGCGGGGCGGAATGGCGGCTATGGATTGTTTGTGCAAATTAACCACAAATATGGGTTTGAAACTTACTACGGGCACCTGCGAAAAATTTATGTCAAACGTGGACAATTTGTGAAACGGGGTGATAAGATTGGTGAAGTCGGCAACACGGGCCTTTCCACCAACCCACATTTACATTACGAAGTTCGGTATAAAAATAAACCTGTCAATCCCCTGGATTTCTTTTTCCCGGAATAGGACTCATCGTGCAAAGAGCAGGTGCGCGGCAGTTCTTTCTTGAGGGTATGATGATCAAACGAAAGCGCACCCTTATTGGTTTAATTGTCCTTCTATTATTTATCCTATATCACCTCCCCCTGTCATCGCCGGATTTTTTTAATCTCTACCCCAAAGAGGACTTACCCGCCCGGCAGTTACGCCAATTCTTATCCCGACCGCTACAAGTGGTAGTTCATGATGGGATAAAATGGCATTACTATCGGGGTGGTAAAGGTTCACAGACCATTTTATTCATTCATGGCATGGGGGGTGCTTATAGCATCTGGTGGCAGCAAATTTTAGCTTTTGAAAAACAATACCGTACCATCGCTGTAGATTTACCAGAATCCATTCAAAGCCTTGAAGATGCTGCCCGGGGTATTTTAGCCATCCTGGATGCCGAAAATATCTCTCGTTCTCTTGTTGTCGGCACCTCCATGGGTGGTTACATTGCACAATATTTAACCGATAGGTACCCCGAACGTGTGGAAAAAGTCGTATTTGGTAATACCTTCCCCCCTAACAAGAAAATTTTGCGAGAAAATGCCACCACTGCGCGCATTTTGCCATGGGTCCCCGAAGCGCTAATTCGATTTCTGGGTAACCGTCAATTACAACAAAATATTTTGCCAGCTGCTCATGAGTCCCCTTTGCTGGCAGCAGTATTAAAGAGTTTACCTTTTTCAAAGCAGCAATTTCTTAATCGTTACCGGGTAGTGGTGGATCCGTTCTTTCCGCGGTCAGACCGCTATGCTATTAAACGAATCCCCAAATTAATTATTGAATCGGATAACGATCCGTTAATTCCTCCGGAATTGCGGGAACAACTTAAAGCACGATATGCGGATGCCACTGTTTACACTTTCCACAATGAGGGGCATTTTCCTTACATTAATGCTGCGGAAAAGTATACCCAGGTTCTGGCTCGCTTCTTTAAGGAGGAAAATGAATGGCCTTCAGTAGAAGCAGTGATCCAGCAATATTTTCGGGGACGTCGTGAGGGCAATGTGGCCCTTTTGCAAAAGGTTTTTAACCCGCAAGCTCGCATCATGACCCTGGTAGACGGGCGCTTAACTTCCATTTCACTTTCTGCGTACTGGAAAAAAGTAAAACAGGAAGGCCCTGTAAAAGTCCAAACCCGCATTCTGGATGGAGCGATTCAAGGGCAATTTGCCACCTTTACTGTAGCGTTTAACTATTCAGACACGCGTTATCACGATGTCCTTACGCTGGCCAAAACGGCATCTGGCTGGCAGATTATCGAAAAAGTTTTCCAGCGCCTGCCTTAAAAACTTTCTCAGGGGTAAAAATTCACAATTATTCAAGATGGATAATCATTATTAATTTTACTCCCCCTTGTTTTCCGGTTTCTGCCATGTAATTTGTTTTTGTATTTTAAAAAATAAGGAATTGGTTGCTTTGAAAGATGGAGCTCATTAAGCAAAAGATTCAAGATTTAGATAAACAATCTCTATCTTCCCTGGGAAAAGATGTTGAAACCACCATTACCCTGGTGGGAAACCCCAATGTGGGGAAAAGCGTGGTATTTGGGTATTTAACCGGGAAATATGTCACTGTTTCCAATTACCCTGGAACCACTGTGGAAATTGCGCGGGGGAAATCTGAGTGGCAGGGAAAAACTCTCCGTATTATTGACACCCCTGGCACCAACAGTTTAATCCCCAATTCAGAAGATGAACGGGTAACCCGCGATATTATTATTTCCGGACACACCAGTGCCATAGTTCAGGTAGGGGACGCCAAAAATCTTTTTCGCACCTTATATCTAACACTGCAGTTACTGGAACTGGAATTGCCTGTAGTGCTTAATTTAAATATGATGGATGAAGCGGAGGAACGTGGGTTAGAGATTGATTTTACGAAGTTGAAAACCATTCTGGGTGTTCCAGTAAATGCCTCCATTGCCATCCGTAAAACCGGCCTGGATAAGTTGGTGCCATTAGTTGAAACTGCCCCCAACGGACGGTTTCGGTTGTATTATGGAGAGCCCATTGAGCAGGCTATTAGTGACATAGAACAGCTCCTTCCTGAGAAACTGCCAATTGCCAGGCGAGCAATGGCCATTATGTTGGTTACAGGTGATGAAACCTTACGTGAATGGCTCAAAGCCCATTTGTCACTGGATGCTGTGGTTCGAATTGGGGATATTGTTTCTGAACTGCACCGGCAAATGGAAACACCGATTGATTTATTGATTAGCCGTGCACGGATTGCTCGGGTGAATGAGATTTTAAAACAGGTGGAAAAAAAACAACTCCAACCTGAATCTCGAATTTCACGCTTCTTGGGACGCTTAACCTTACATCCCATCTGGGGAGTTCCCATTTTATTGGGTGTTTTATATGCCATGTACCAGGTTGTGGGGGTATTTGGTGCAGGAACGTTAGTTGATTATCTGGAAAACGTTGTCTTTGGGGAATGGATTAATCCTGCTGCTACTACCCTGGTGCAGAAACTTATTCCTATTCCGCTCATACAGGATTTTCTGGTGGGGCAATATGGCCTAATTACCATGGCGCTGGCTTATGGTTTTGCCATTATTTTGCCCATAGTAACCACTTTTTTCCTTTTCTTTAGTGTGCTGGAAGATTCAGGCTATTTACCGCGCCTGGCATCCATTATGAATCGGGTGTTTAAAGTGATGGGATTAAATGGAAAAGCTATTCTACCCATGGTGCTGGGCCTGGGATGTGACACTATGGCAACTTTAACCACCCGAATTCTGGAAACGAAAAAGGAACGCGTTATTGTTACCCTGTTACTTGCGCTCGGTGTACCCTGCTCTGCCCAGCTGGGGGTAATCCTGGCCATGACAGCTTCGCTTTCCTTTACCGCTTCGTTACTGTGGACGGGCGTTGTGGTGGGGGTGTTGTTTCTGGTAGGCTATTTATCCAGCAAACTGGTTAAAGGGGAACAAGCAGATTTTATCATCGAGCTGCCCCCATTGCGCATCCCTGCCTTTTCCAATATTTTATTTAAAACCATTGCCCGTATTGAGTGGTATTTAAAGGAAGTCATTCCCTTATTTATTCTGGGCACAGCCATTTTATTTGTTCTGGATAAAATTCACGTTCTCAATAAAATTCGGGATGTGGCAAGTCCGGTTGTACAGGGATGGTTAGGATTACCCGTCCAGGCAACGGATGCCTTCCTAATTGGCTTTTTACGTCGGGATTATGGTGCAGCGGGGCTATTCAATATAGCACAGGATGGATTGCTGAGCGGAAATCAGATTCTGGTGAGTATTGTAACCATTACCTTGTTTGTTCCCTGTATTGCAAATTTTTTAATGATTATTAAAGAACGTGGTTTAAAAACGGCATTGGTGATGACTGCCTTTATCATCCCATTTGCACTACTGGTGGGTGGCTTATTAAACTGGGCATTGATTATACTGGGGGTACAATTCTAATGAAGTGTGCATTATGTGGATATGAATTTGATCAGGGGCAAAATTCGCGCTGTACAACCTGTCCGTTAAACCATGGGTGTAAAATTGTTTGCTGCCCAAATTGCGGGTACGAAATGCCCCCGGAAAGCCGAACAGTGGTGTTTTTAAAAAAAGTGTTTTTGCGGAAAAGAGAAAAGCATGGACAAACAACGTATTGACCATCTGTTGCGCTCTATCTGGACGGCGCAGGAGAAAGGCGATACCCATCTGGAATCTATTCAACAGGAATATAACAGTGACGATCTGGAAGCTGTCTTAGCTATATTGCAAGAAAAAGGGTTAATTAAAAAAAGTGGGAATATAATAACACTTACCCCTGCCGGTTATCATCGTGCAGAGGAAATTATTCGGCGTTATCGATTGGCCGAGCGATTATTTGCAGATTTATTTGATGTCTCCCCCACAGATTACGAGTATCTGGCTTGCAACTTTGAACATATTCTTTCTCCGGAAGTAACGGATAGTGTATGTACCTTTCTGGGGCACCCACGTGTGTGCCCCCATAACAATCCCATTCCGCGGGGAAAATGCTGTATTAATTATATTAATGATGTTGAACCCCTGGTGCAGCCACTGGTAAATGTACCGGTAGGTAGCGAAGTTAAAATTGTTTACATGTTACCGGGGCATCAAAAGCGCTGGCGGAAATTGCATCAACTGGGAGTATTCCCAGGCAATACCCTGCGCCTGGTACAACGGAAGCCTTCCTATGTTTTAGAAGTCGGTGGTACCACCATTGCTCTCGACCGTGAAATTTGCGAAGGAATTTTTGTAAAGCGGTTAAACCAGACTTAAGGCGAATCTAAAAAACACCTTTTTACGCTTTTTTAATTTAATTGGTGCGTCATTTTATCCCATCCATTAAATTTTGCTGTTTTTAAATTCAAACAAATAATTTGAGTACCATGGGGCTTGTTTTATGAAAAAATGGGAGTTAATCAGATGGCCATTACCATTCAAGATGTAGAGCATATTGCTAAATTAGCCAAACTAACATTTACCCAGAAGGAATTAGAGCAATTTACGCGGGATTTAAATCAAATTATTGAATATGTGGCCAAATTGAATGAGCTGGATACTACCAATGTAGAGCCGTTAAGCCATACCACGGCACTCCAGAATGTTATGCGGGATGATACAGTGGCGCCTTCCCTCCCGGTAGAACAGGTACTGGCCAATGCCCCTTCACGGGAAGGAAATTTCTTTAAAGTTCCCAAGGTCGTCAAATGAACAGTACGGCAGCTATCGTTATTCCTGCGCGGTATGCAGCAGCACGCCTGCCCGGCAAACCGTTAGTTACCGTGGGAGGAAAGCCGTTAATACAGTGGGTATATGAACGGGCATGCCAGGTACCCGGAATAGCAGAAGTACTGGTAGCCACAGACGATTTGCGTATTGCCCAGGTTGTGCAACACATTGGCGGTAAAGCCATTATTACCAAAGGCTCTTTTGCAAGTGGTACCGAACGGGTAGCCCACGTTGCTCGTGAACTGTCTTATGACATTATCGTGAATTTACAGGGAGATGAACCCCTGGTGGATGTCCATGGCGTTGCCCGGGCTATCTCATGGTTAGCTGATCATCCCGACGTTCCCGTTGCTACCCTGGGGTGCCCTGTGCAGCAGGAAGAACAATGGCAGAATCCCCATGTGGTAAAAGTAGTAACAAACAGGTATGGCCGAGCTTTATTTTTTACGCGCCAGCCGGTGCCATATTTTCGGGACGAATCTTTTTCCCCCCTTTCGGGGATTTACCAGCACGTGGGGGTATATGTCTTCCGCCGGGAATTTTTACAGGTTTATCCCACTTTATCGCTTTCTCCCCTGGAACAAGCGGAAAAACTGGAACAATGGCGGATTTTATGGCACGGGTATGCCATTCAGGTGTTACCTATCTCCCACTGTGAACCAGGAGTGGATACCCCGGCAGATGTGCAACGAATGGAAGCATTATTAACCGCAAAATAGAGGGTCAGAGCGTGAGTAGTCACAAACAAACCAAATTTATTTTTGTTACGGGTGGGGTCGTCTCTTCCCTTGGGAAAGGGATATTATGTGCCTCTCTGGGATTTTTGTTGAAGTCCAGAGGATTGAAAGTAACCATTATGAAGTTTGACCCCTACATCAACGTGGATCCCGGGACTATGAATCCTTATCAGCATGGTGAAGTTTATGTAACGGATGACGGCGCCGAAACGGATCTGGATCTGGGCCATTATGAACGCTTCATCGACGAAAATATGTCCCGCATGAACAATGTTACCACGGGCCAGATTTATCACTCTGTGATTTCCAAAGAACGGCGGGGAGATTATTTAGGTGCTACCGTTCAGGTAATACCGCACATAACCAATGAAATTAAACAACGGATTTTACTACTGGCAGAGGAAACCGCCACGGATATTGTTATTGTAGAAGTGGGGGGAACCGTTGGGGACATTGAAAGTCTTCCGTTTCTGGAAGCAGAAAGGCAATTTTTACTGGAGCAGGGGCCAGAAAGCGCCCTGGCTATTCATTTAACTCTGGTACCTTATTTGAAATATGCTGGGGAGCTGAAAACCAAACCTACCCAACATAGCGTCATGCGCTTGCGCGAAATCGGGATCCAGCCAGAATTTTTGGTGTGCCGCACTGAATTCCCTTTAGATGATGTTACCAAGAATAAATTAGCGCTATTCTCCAGTGTCCGTAGAGAAGCTGTTATTGAGGCACGGGATGTTGATACCATTTATGAAGTGCCCATTCATCTGGCGGAACAACAACTGGACGAACAAATCCTCCAGCGTTTGAACATTCATACGCCTCCTTTGCAACTGGGCCCCCTGGAAAAAGTGGTAGGCGTCATCAAACGCCCTAAAAACCAGGTGAACATTGCCATTTGTGGCAAATACACAGAGCTAAAAGATGCGTATAAAAGCATTGTAGAATCCTTCGTTCACGCGGGGGTTGCTAACGATGCCCGGGTAATGATTAAGTGGGTGAACGCCGAAGATGTGGAAGAAGCCGGAGATGCTGCACCCTTTTTCCAGGATATTCATGGGATTTTAGTGCCCGGCGGTTTTGGTGAGCGAGGGATTGAAGGCAAGTTAATGGCCATCCGGTATGCCCGGGAAAATCAGATACCTTTTTTTGGTATATGTTTGGGGATGCAATGTGCTATTATCGAATTTGCCCGTAATGTTTGCGGATTGCGAGAAGCCAATAGCCGGGAGTTTGACCCCGATACGCCCCACCCGGTTATTGACATTATGGAAGACCAGAAAGATGTGAAACAAAAAGGGGGCACCATGCGGCTGGGTGCTTACCCATGTATTATTAAAGAGGGAACCCTGGCTCACCGGGCATATGGTGAAACATACATAATGGAACGGCACCGGCATCGTTATGAGGTAAACAATGAGTACCGCCGCTTGTTGCAGGAACACGGGGTGGTTTTTAGTGGATTATCGCCAGATGGTCAGCTGGTCGAAATGATGGAATTGCCCAATCATCCTCATTTTATTGGATGTCAGTTTCATCCAGAATTAAAAAGCCGCATAATGCGGCCGCACCCTTTATTTGTTAGTTTTGTAGAAGCAGCACTGGCGCATCAAGAACACGTGCCTGTTCAGCAAAATCGGGAGGAAGAATGACCCGGTCGGTTCGCATTGGCAATATCACCATAGGCCCCCAGGCCCCCTTTACAATTATCGCAGGACCGTGTGTGATAGAAAACGAAGCCATAGTGTTGCACACCGCAGAATCTCTGGCAGCAGTGTGCCAGAAATTAGGGATTCAATTTATTTTTAAATCTTCCTATAAAAAAGCTAACCGAACTTCGTTAAAAGGATTTACCGGTCTGCCATTTGATGATGCTCTGGCCATTCTGGAGAAAGTACGCCGGGAATTACACCTACCGGTATTAACGGATGTGCATACCGAGCTGGAAGTCCCCATTGTTGCAGAAGTAGCCGATGTGTTACAAATTCCTGCGTTTTTGTGCCGCCAGACGGATTTACTCATAGCTGCAGGTCGCACAGGGCGTGCTGTAAATATTAAAAAGGGGCAATTTCTGGCACCACAGGATATGCGCCATGCGGTAGAAAAGGTGGCAGCCACAGGAAACACCAATATATTAATTACTGAGCGCGGAACTTCCTTTGGTTACCATAATCTGGTGGTGGATATGCGCGCTCTGGTAATCATGGGACAAACAGGTTATCCGGTAGTGTACGATGCAACCCACAGTGTACAGCTACCTGGCGGAGCGGGTGGTGCCAGTGCTGGCCAACCGGAATTTATTCCTCCACTGGCACGAGCTGCACTGGCTACCGGTGTCCCTATGGCCGTGTTTATGGAGGTGCATCCGGATCCACCCAATGCTCTTTCCGATGCACAAACGCAATGGCCCCTGGCACAATTTGAAACAATTGCCAGCGAATTAGTAGAACTGTACGCCTTTATCCATCAGCAATAAAAGGAGAAAATGGTTGTGAAAACAAGGTTAACGCATGAAGAGATGCTTCAGCGGGCACGGGAGGTGCAACTGGTGATTATGGATGTGGATGGTGTGTTAACCACTGGTGCCATTATCCTTGAGGACCAGAGTCCTGAAATCAAAATGTTTCATGCCCATGATGGTATCGGCCTGGTTCTGGCCCGTTATGCCGGTATCCGCACGGCTATCATTACCCAGCGTCAGAGCCCTGCTGTAGAGCGCCGCGCACGGGAATTAAAAATAGATTACCTGTACATGCGGAAGTTCTATAAAATGCAGGCCTATACCGATTTGCTAAAGAAAACAGGTATTGAAGAGCATGCCATCTGTTACATTGGGGATGACCTGCCAGATCTTCCTATTATGAGGCGGGTGGGATTTCCTGTAGCTGTAGCCAATGCCAACTGGCGGGTGAAGCAAGAAATCCCATTTGAGAGTGATACTCCTGGGGGACAGGGAGCTGTGCGTGAAATCATTGAATGGATTCTGCAAGCAAAAGGGCAACTGGAAACTGCTATTGAGCAATTGTTTCAACCACCCGATGAACGGTAGGACACGGTCATGTCAAAAGTTGATGTGAAGGCAATTGCCCGGCGAGTTATCGAAATTGAAGCCAGAGCTGTCCAGAACCTCCTGCAAGCTATTGATGATGCATTTGAGCGGGCAGTGGAGATTATCTTTCACTGTAAAGGCAGGGTTATCGTAACGGGATTGGGAAAATCCGGGGCAATTGGACGGAAAATGGCTGCCACCTTTGCCTCCACCGGTACAGCCTCTTATTTCCTGCATGCTTCGGAAGGGCTCCATGGAGATTTAGGGGTTGTTTCCCGGGATGATGTGGTGGTGGTGCTTTCTAAAAGTGGCAATACGGATGAACTGTATCACCTTATTCCCTTGTTAAAACGGCTGGGGGTTCCCATTATTGCCATAACGGCTAATGAGAATTCTGCACTGGCCAAACATAGTGATGTGGTTATCAATATTGGGGTAAAGGAAGAAGCCTGCCCGCACGACCTGGCCCCCACCAGCAGTACCACTGCCATGCTGGTAATTGGCGATGCACTGGCAATTTCCCTGCTGGAAAAACGGCACTTTACCCGTGAGGATTTTGCCTTTTTGCATCCGGCTGGTACGCTGGGTAAACGCCTTCTGTTAAAAGTGGACGATTTAATGGAAACTGGAGAACGGGTCGGGAAAGTTTCTCCCAATGCCACCATGAAAGAAGCAGTGCTGGAAATGGCATCCAAACGGGGAATATGTGCGGTGGTTAATGCGAATAACCAAATTCAAGGGGTTATTACCACTGGTGATTTAAACCGCCTGGTGGAACGTACCGAGCAATTCTTTCATATTCCAGTTACGGATGTGATGAACCCCACACCCAAAACCATCCCGCGGGGAACACTGGCTTACACTGCTTATAAAAAAATGGAAGAATACCGGATTATTGCCATGCCCGTGGTTGATGAACATAACCGTATTGTCGGCGTCATTCATCTACATGACATTATGCGTGCGGGAGTGGTATGAACAGATAGTGAACGGCTGAATGCTTTCTGTGGAGAGATCGATTTTTTGCTTTCCGGATTCTCTCCTTGAAAAATGATAAGCTCAGAATGTTCAAGTAAAAGCTTTCTCTTCAATGTGGGGAACCTTTTATCCGGAAATACCGTTATCCTGACGCATTTTATCTTTGAACAGTTAAGCGGCTGCTGCCTTGCAATTACTATCATGTGCCTGTAAATTGACAAATGATGGAAAAATTATCCAGACATACACCCATAGCCGTTTTGCTTTCCGGTGGTGTGGATAGTTCTCTGGCCCTCCGGTTGCTATTGGAACAGGGTTACCATAACATTACCGCATTTTACATTAAAATCTGGCTGGAAGATGATCTGGCATTGTTAGGTGAGTGTCCCTGGGAAGAGGACATTCGTTTTGCCACTGCTGTTTGTGAGCAACTGGGCGTACCGTTGGAAATCATTCCGCTCCAACGGGAATATTATGAGCGGGTGGTGCGTTATGCCTTGCGGGAGCTGAAAGCTGGTCGTACACCCAGCCCGGATATTTTTTGCAATGAACAAATCAAGTTTGGTGCGTTTCTAAATAAAATTGACTCCCGCTTTCAAAAGATCGCATCCGGGCACTATGCCCGCATTGAATATCGCCAGGGGCAATACTGGTTAAAGCGCGCCCCAGATCCGGTTAAAGACCAAACCTATTTCCTTTCTTACCTCACACAACAGCAACTGGCGCGGATTTTATTCCCCATTGGTGAATATACCAAAACCCAGGTGCGCCAATTGGCGGAACAGTTCAATTTACCCACAAAAAACCGCCCGGATAGCCAGGGAATTTGTTTCTTAGGGAAAATTAAATATGCCAATTTCGTCAAGGCGCATTTTGGCGAGCGCACCGGTGACATTGTGGAAATGGAAAGCGGTAAAAAGCTGGGAACGCACCGGGGATTCTGGTTTTATACCATTGGCCAGCGGCACGGTCTTGGTCTTTCCAATGGCCCCTGGTATGTGGTGGGTAAAAATGCCCGGGAAAACATAATTTATGTATCGCATCGGGACTATATTTTGCATTATTATCGACGCCACATTGTGGTAGAAGATGTTCACTGGATTAATGGCTTACCAGATCGACATAATTTACAGGTAAAATTACGCCATGGTCCGGGAATGCAAAATGCCACTATTGAAATGTTGAATGAAGGTCGCGTCCTGGTACATCTGGAAGCTGGTGATAAAGGGGCAGCTCCCGGTCAGTTTACCATTTTTTACGATGGTGATTATTGTCTGGGAGGGGGGAAAATTGCGGAATTTGCTGATGCCCCTTCAGCAGTTTTGTTGAATGAAAGTGGAAGCAGCTCATGAAATTCAGGCCCACGCATTTCCTACTTCTGCTTAGCCTGATGGCAGGTGCTTTCGCCAGTGTTGTTGCACAGGATACCCTTTCCTTTGCCGTTATTGGCGATTATGGTTCAGAAGGGCAACCCCTTGCAGAAGTGGCACAGCTCATTCGTTCCTGGAATCCTCATCTGATTATCACATTGGGGGATAACAATTACCCCGATGGTGAGGCCTCTACCATCGATCGGAATATTGGACAGTATTTTCATGATTTTATTTACCCCTATCAGGGAAGCTATGGCGCCGGTGCTGATAGTAACCGTTTTTTTCCTTCTCTGGGGAACCATGATTGGCGCACCAGTAATGCGCAGCCATATCTGGACTATTTTACCCTTCCTGGCAATGAACGCTATTATGAATTTGTGCGTGGACCTGTCCATTTTTTTGCGCTGGATAGCGATCCCCATGAGCCTGATGGGAACACAGCGGATTCTCGCCAGGCTGCCTGGTTGCAGGAACGATTGACGGCCAGTCAAGCGCCCTGGCGGGTGGTGTACTTTCACCATGCCCCCTATTCCTCATCGGGAGCTCATGGCAATTATACCCCCATGCAATGGCCATTCCGCCAGTGGGGTGCCAGTGTGGTGATGGCTGGCCATGACCACACCTATGAACGATTGGTAGTGGATAGCCTGTTGTATTTCGTCAATGGGCTGGGTGGGCGTTCCCGTTACGGTTTTTCCAGCTCGCCCCTACCAGAAAGTCAATTCCGCTACAATGCCGATTATGGCGCCATGCTGGTAACAGCCAATCGTGATAGTATGGTGTTTTGCTTCTACAACCGAAAGGGAGAATTGATTGACCAGGTTACGATAACCAACCCGGCGGTCACCCGTATTGAGCAACAGCCCCGGTTACCAGTGGTTACAAACATTCAATTGTTGCCGGCTTATCCCAATCCGTTTAATCAAGGTGTTGTGATTCCGGTATCGATTTCACGGCCACTAAGAGCACCTGTTTTTCTGCAAATTGTTGATGTACAGGGAAAAGTTGTGTGGCAAACCACATTGCCTATTAAGGATCCTGGTCATTATACCGCTTATTGGGATGGTACTATTCAACATCAACTGGCGGGTACCGGTATTTATTTTGTTGTGTTAACCTACCAGGGTAGCCATCAATCACAAAAACTCATTTTGTTAAAATAAAGGTTGGGAATGAACCCTGTACGTGATGTTCTGTTGTGGGCTTCTCAAAATACCTGGCTTCAGCAACATGTTCCCCGTTGGGGATTTGTCCGGTGTAGTGTGCGTCGTTTCATGCCCGGTGAGAAATTAGCAGATGCCCTTGCTGCTGCTCAAAGCTTAAGACATCAGGGGTTTCGGATTATTTTAACGCATCTGGGGGAGAATGTTACCCAACCAGCAGCAGCAAGGGCGGTTTTTCATCATTATCAGGAAGTACTGGAAACCCTTTCCCGGAAGCAGCTGGAAGCAGAAATCTCTCTAAAATTAACCCAGCTGGGTTTTGATTTTGCACCGGGTTTGACCCAACAGTACGTAACCATGCTGGCGCAACAGGCAGGGCAAGCTGGCCATACCCTCTGGATTGATATGGAAGATAGCCGCTATGTAACGGACACCTTAGCTCTGTATGAGGCTGTGCGCCAGAAAGTGCCTCATATTGGTATTTGTTTGCAGGCCTATTTATATCGAACAGCGTCTGACATGCAGCGTTTGATGAGGCAACCTGCCGCTATCCGTCTGGTGAAAGGGGCTTACCGAGAACCTCCACAAATTGCATTGCCGCAAAAACGTAAGGTGGATGCCAATTATTTTCAGATGGCACGCATGCTGCTGGAGGCCTGGCGCCACAATCCAGCACATCGCATTGTTTTTGGCACCCACGATGCCCGATTAATTGAACAAATCATTCTTACTGCTCGTCAATTAAACATACCCGCAGATGCCTATGAGTTTCATCTGCTCTACGGCATTCGGCGGGAACTACAGCAGCAGTTGCGAAATCAAGGCCACACCGTTGGGGTGCTCATCAGTTATGGTTCTGCCTGGTATCCCTGGTTTCTGCGGCGCCTGGCGGAACGCCCTGCTAATTTGTGGTTTGTTCTGAAACACTTGTTTTAAAAGTAAAATCGGAACACAACTTTAGTCCGTAAATGTTCAATGTGGCGCTTCGTTTCGCGGGTGTTCAATTCGCCCCTGAATCCTGACGATGTTCGCGTTTCTGTGGCCCGTTGCCACTGATATTGAAAGGTTGCGCCTATACTGAAATGAGTATTGAATAGAGCTTCTACAGCAAATGCGGGTCCATAGGCCAGGCCGTTGCTCCTAACAATATAAATATCGGTATTATAAGTGTCGTGGTGCTGGAAATTAAATTGTTCTATAAAACCGCCAAATTGCATCTGCAGGGAGTTGTGCTGGGTTAACCAATACAGGGCCATGCCATAACGGAACGCTCGTGAACTGGATGTATAGTCTTCGCTGGATTTTCGAGTCGTATAATATGCCACCATTGGTTCCAGTTTGAAGCGTTGTTTAATTAGTGCTATGAGGAGTAAGTTGGGTGTCATAAAAGCGCCGTAGGAGTCATAAGGCATAACATCCTGAAAATCCACTAAGGTAATTCCCACGCCAAATTGAACCAGGGGAACGGTCTGGGAATCCGATGCAGGTGCCTGACCCAAAAATATTAAGAATAATATAAGGCAGAATTTGACATGCCGAATCATGGTATCCTCCTATAAATATCGGTTTTATATTGAACACCGTGTTGAGGTATAAACCATGCCTTGTATTGGGTAATTGAAAAATTAAGATAGGTAATCCTTTTTAAGTTTCCAAAAGGGAAGGAGGGGCTATTTCAATTATTAGTGAAAAGTTAAAAAAAACGCCGGGAGGGCTTAACGTTTGTCCGTTTCCGGCGATGATGGATAAAAAGCATAATCCAGGGAAGGAGTAGCGTATGCAGGTAGGAGATGCAGCCAACCGGGTTGTTCAACAAAATGCCGAAATGATGCGCGTGATTCAAACTGCTCAGCAGGTGAATCAGGATATGGCCAATAAAATGATTCGCCTGTCTATTGAGCAGCAGGTGGCTGGCAATAAAAGTCGGCTGACCAGCGCGCTGGTGGACATGTATATGTAAGACAGCCCACAGGCAACAGCATTGGCAAGCGGAAGGGTTTCTGACCTCTTCCGCTTTTTTATGCCAACTGCTTCGTCAATATTAAAAAAGTTAACCCGATTAATTTATTTCTTTTCTCATTGATCCTTCGTTAAAAAGCAAAGTGAAAAAGCATTAAATCATCGTGTGTTAATGCGGAAGCCGATATGCTTCAATCAAGAAATTAGCTTTTTGTAGTGCAGCCAGCAGGGTTATGGTACAATCCGGCATATAACAAAAGATATAAGCAGAAAGAAATTCATCCATTCATTGAAATTGGCTGGCTTTTGCTATAGTTTTGGCGGTCTATGGAATGAAGCAAATGGAACAGAGGGCAATGGTGACATCTCAGAAAAAATCAGTTTTACCGTTAACCCAAAAAGAAGCGCAGGAACTGTATTATTACCTGCTTTTGCCCCGCCGCATTGAAGAACGCATGTTAAAGTTGTTGCGCCAGGGGAAAATTACCAAATGGTTTTCAGGCATTGGTCAGGAAGCCATAGCTGTGGGAACCACTTATGCCCTGCGTCCCGATGATGTCATTTTACCCATGCATCGTAATCTGGGGGTATTTACCACCCGGGGGGTGGAAATGCATCGGCTTTTTCGTCAGTTAATGGGAAAAGTGGGAGGATTTACCAAAGGGCGTGATCGCAGCTTCCATTTTGGTGCACTGGAATATCATATCGTTGGGATGATTTCCCACCTGGCGGCCATGTTACCGGTAGCAGATGGATTTGCCACTGCCTTTCAACTTTCCGGGGAAGATCGGGTGGCTGTAGCATTCGTGGGCGATGGCGCCACCAGTGAAGGGGATTTTCACGAAGCACTGAACCTGGCAGCGGTATGGAAATTACCGGTAATTTTTTTGATTGAAAATAATGGGTATGCCTTATCCACGCCCACCAATGAGCAATATGCCTGCCAGCGACTGGCAGACCGTGCTATTGGTTATGGGATGCCTGGAGTTCAAATTGATGGCAATGACATCCTTGCGGTGATTGCCACCATTCGCGAAGCCGCGCGGCGCGCACGCAACGGAGAAGGCCCCACGCTGGTGGAAGCGCTGACGTTTCGTATGCGTGGGCATGAGGAAGCCAGTGGAACCAAGTACGTCCCACCAGAACTGTTTGAACGATGGAAGAAAAAGGATCCCATTCTTCGGTTTGAAAAATTTTTAAAGAAAAATGGTTGGCTTACCTCCGATTTCCAGAAAGAAGTAGAAGAACGGATTTCGGCAGCTATAGAAGAAGCACTGAACGATGCTCTGAATGCTCCTCGACCCACCAGTACCCCTCAGCAGGAAGTGGCTGATGTATTTGCTCCTTCTTCCGTGCGTACCACAGCCTTAGCCCGCGGAAACCGCATTATCCGCTATATTGATGCGATTAGTGAGGCATTGCGTCAAAAAATGGAAAGTGATCCCAAAGTCATGTTAATGGGGCAGGATATTGCTGAGTATGGTGGGGTGTTCAAAGTAACAGAAGGATTTGTGGATCAATTTGGCAAGGCGCGCGTGCGAAATACTCCTATTATTGAATCTGGAGCAATTGGGGCGGGCCTGGGGTTAGCCCTGGCAGGGTACAAACCCGTAATAGAAATGCAGTTTGCTGATTTTATCAGTTGCGGCTTTAACCAGGTTGTGAACAACCTGGCCAAAACACACTATCGGTGGGGGGCGGCAGTGAATGTCACCCTTCGGCTTCCTGCAGGAGGAGGCGTGAGTGGAGGGCCATTTCATTCTCAGAATCCCGAAGCATGGTTTTTACACGTTCCTGGATTGAAAATTGTTGCCCCGGCTACCCCTTTTGATGCGAAAGGTTTGTTAATGGCTGCCATGGAAGATCCCAACCCTGTTTTATATTTTGAACACAAGTTACTATACCGCAGTTTGCGGGGAGAAGTCCCCCTCGAAGCTTACACTATTGAAATCGGTAAAGCCGAAGTGAAACGCCAGGGAACGGATCTGACCATTGTAACCTATGGTCTTGGTGTTCATTGGGCACTGGAAATGGCTGATGAATTTGCTGCCCGGGGTGCGGCGATTGAGGTGGTGGACCTGCGCAGTTTATTGCCCTGGGACAAAGAATTGGTGCTGGACTCCGTTGCCAGAACCAACAAAGTACTGATATTGCATGAAGCAACTTTAACGGGTGGGGTGGGGGCAGAAATTGCAGCCACGATTGCACAGGAAGCGTTTGAATTGCTGGATGGCCCTGTTGTGCGTGTGGCTTCTCTGGATACCCCGGTACCTTTTTCTGAGCAACTGGAAAAACACGTGTTCTGGCCCCGGGATCGCCTTCCGGAAGTAGTAGAGCAATTGTTGCGGTATTAAAAAGACGACTGAATGAGTGGGGTGAGGAGCGGAAAATGGAAGGGCGAAAATATTAGTGGCCACTGGTTTAATAGCGTGGTGCGCACCATCCATTGTATTTGCAAAACAGTACCCAGTTCGGATGTTTGTTGCTTCAGCCGTTCTCCATCCGCACAGGGTGAATCTGTTTTTGAGGTGAGTTTTACTTTAATGTTTTTTTCTCTGAAGGGAGTCAGGCACTCGTTATTCCCCTTGTTCAACGGGCAGACCCTTTTCCATCCAGCCAATAATACCATCCAGCACATTGTAAACTTTCTGGAAACCGTTTTGTCCGAGAATGCCTGCCGCTGTTTGGCTGCGGTTCCCACTGTTACAGATAACCACCACTGGCCGTTCCGGATCCAGTTCTTCCAGTCGTTGGGGAAGCTCACCTAAAGGAATTAAGCGCGCACCCGGTGGGTGGGCTTGAATGTATTCCCATGGTTCCCGGACATCAATAAATTGGGCCTGGTTACCGTTTTGCAACATTTCAAAAGCCGTAGTGGGGCTCACGTCTTCCACGTCGCCAGCAGTTACCGGAAATCCTCCAGCTTCCCAGGCCTCTATGCCCCCCTCTAAATAACCAACGATATTATCATATCCCACCCGTGCCAATCCCCAAAAGGCGGCTTCATACGTATCTGCATGCTCCAGCAATAATACAATGGTTTCTTCCGGGTAAAGTACATAACCTGCGCGTTTGCTTAATGCATGCCCCAATTCCAGATGCACTGCACCATGAGCATGCTTTGCCTTAAAAGCGGCTTTGGGTCGGGTATCAATCATTGCAGCACCACGTGCCAGATAATGCACTGCTTCTTTTAAAGAAAGGGGGGCGGGTGTAACGGTTCCAACAAGGGAAGCTCCCCGACGGTTGATATTACGCACTCGATAAAAATTAGCGGGTCGGTCGGGTTGTTGAGTCGTAACATAATCCACAAAAGCCGTTTCGTTCGCCAGGTAGAAAATAGGACTGGTTTTTATTTCATAACCAAGGGTACTCAGGCGAATGCTTCCGCCCCCTTTGCCGCAGGCGCCACCGGCCGCATGTCCTGGATACACAATTACACTTTCCGGTAATTCCCCAAGAATATGAAAAACGCTGTGGTAAAGTTGCCGGGCTAAAGTTTCATTGGCTTCCGGGGTATCCCCCTCCGGTTTACCCACATCGCCAATATGCAAT